>Ga0307478_10003020_pt1 | contig 12751 bp, 12 predicted proteins | sample atmos_gasesECM4C_2_FD_203713 | JGI IMG/M metagenome (GOLD analysis project Ga0307478, IMG submission 203713) | Hardwood forest soil microbial communities from Morgan-Monroe State Forest, Indiana, United States - atmos_gasesECM4C_05 | ecosystem: Environmental > Terrestrial > Soil > Temperate...
GCGGAGATTTGTTCGTTTGCCTGTGCCCGGGATGGACGGCTGGCGTGCGGGATGTCATTAGGAGAAGCGTTCGGAAGACTTCGGAAAATGGGCGCGAAAATTTTGGGTCTGAACTGCATGAACGCTCCGCGAGAAATGGCGGCGTTATTGCAACAAGTGCCCGATGAATATTTGCTCGCTGTTTATCCAACGGCAGGACAGCCCCAATATCAGTCCGGCCGTTTTGCGTACGACGTAACTCCGGAAGCGTTCGCCGCTACCGCGCGCAACATCATGGGAGAGGGAGGTCGCCTTCTCGGAGGTTGTTGCGGCACGACCCCGGCGCATATCGCCGCTCTAGCCAGGATGATCCGGGATTTCGAGGCGCGGTAACAGCAGCGCAGACGTGCGAGCCGAAAAGCATATGGCAATTTGCGCGGCGCGTTGGCTGCGGTGAGTATTGCGCGATGGTTCAGATCCGACGCGCAATCATTTGGCAGCTTAGCGGACTGCTCGTCGTGGGAGTCGCCTTGTTTTTCCTCAGCCGTCTGTTTCCTGTCGTCGATATTCTTGCCAACGTGCAGCAACGCGTCATGCGCTGGGGGGCTTGGAGCGCGATCTGGTATCCGCTTCTCTATGCTTCCTGCAACGTTCTCCTCTTGCCGGGCGGAGTGTTGAGCGTCGGTGCGGGGTTTTTCTTCGGGCTCTGGTGGGGATTTCTCATTGCACTCCTCGGGAACGTCGGCGGCGCCGCAATTTCGTTTTTCATCAGCCGGTCGATCGGGCGGCAGTGGCTCAAACGAAAGCTGCTTCGGAACCCGACGCTCGTCGCCTTGGAGCCGGCGATCGAAAAAGAGGGATGGAAAATTATTCTGCTCAGCCAACTGCATCCGCTTTTCCCGACGAGCCTTCTCAACTACCTTTATGGCATCACCCGGATTCGCTTTCGGACTTGCATGTTATGGGTAGCGATCGGGCAGGCACCGGGGTTGTTTTTGTATTCGTACTTGGGCACGCTAGGGCAACTCGGCTTGAACCTCGCCCGGGGCAAGAGCCACCCGCGAGCGATAGAGTACTGGATCTGGCTCGGCGGATTTGCCAGCGCCGCAATTGTCCTTATCCTCTTGGGAAAAATAGCTTTAAGATTACTTCAACAGGCTCAAGATGAGGCAATTCAGTCAAGTTCGTGTTTGGCCGAGGAACTCGATTTAGCGCCACAACCGGCTTACCTGGCACCCCGTGAAAAGTGACCTTCTCCAAGTTGCGACTGAGGCCCGTTTGCGCGCTTACGCGCCTTACTCGGGTTTCTTAGTGGGCGCCGCGCTTCGCTTGGAATCTGGATCGGTGGTCTCAGGCTGCAACGTGGAGAATATCTCCTTTGGCCTCACGATATGTGCGGAACGGGTATGCGTTTTCAAAGCGATTGAGCAAGGCGAAATGAAGTTTCAATCCCTCGCGATCGTGGCTGACACAGGAACCCCGATCGTACCGTGCGGAGCCTGTCGCCAAGTTCTCGCCGAATTTGCTCCGTCGCTTGTGATCACCAGCTGGACCCTCGCAGGCGAGAGCCAGGAATTCTCTCTGGCCGATTTATTGCCATTGCCGAAACAGGGAATCCTGCAGGTTCCACGTAGAACATGACCGCACGAGCGAAGCACTACGATGTCGTCGTAGTTGGCAGTGGTCACGCCGGGGTAGAAGCAGCGCTCGCCTCGGCGCGCCTCGGAAGCGCTACCCTCCTCTTAACCCAAAACCTCGACACCGTCGCCCAGATGTCGTGCAACCCCGCGATCGGAGGCTTAGGTAAAGGCCAAATCGTTCGGGAGATCGATGCCTTGGGGGGAGCGATGGGGATTAACGCTGATGCCACGGGACTGCAGTTTCGGCTCTTGAATCGAACAAAGGGGCCGAGCGTCCAGGCGCCGCGGATCCAATGCGATAAGAAGGCATACCAGTTTCGGATGAAGGCCATGCTCGAGCGCACGCCGAACCTTGATATTAAACAGGCGACAGTGTCACAAATTTTGGTCGACCGGCAATCCAAAGTCGCGGGGGTGGAGACAGACATTGGGATGCGATTCAGTGCCGACGCGGTCGTAGTGACCTCAGGCACCTTTCTCCGTGGCCTGCTGCACGTTGGGAGCCACACGCGGCCGGGCGGCCGCATGGCAGACGCCAGCTCGGGCCTGAGCGAATCCCTGCGTCAAATCGGGTTCGAAGTAGGCCGATTCAAGACCGGCACGCCGTGCCGGATCAATCGGCGATCAATCGATTTCCAGCGGTGCGAGAAACAACCTGGCGATGTTCCGCCGCCTTACTTCAGCTTTTTGCCCCAGCCGGAAGAGGAGCATGGAGACGACATTTTTACTTTAAATTCTGCGATGTTCCCCGTGGAACAATTGCCTTGCTGGATCACCTACACGACTCCAGAAACGCACGAAGTAATCCGGCAGAATCTTCATAGATCCGCCCTATATTCGGGTCGAATCGAAGGCAAGGGGCCGCGGTACTGCCCGTCGATCGAGGACAAGATCGTCAAGTTTCCCGAGCGGACCGCACACCAAATTTTTCTCGAGCCGGAAGGCCGGCACACGGAGGAGTTCTACGTCAACGGGCTCTCAACTAGTCTGCCCTATGATGTGCAAGTCCAGCTCATTCGCTCTATTCCCGGTCTCGAACAAGCCGAACTGATGCGACCAGGGTATGCGGTGGAGTATGACTATTTTCCGCCGACCCAACTAACCGAAACTCTTGAAACAAAACTGGTCGAACATCTCTACTTTGCCGGCCAAATAAACGGAACATCTGGATACGAAGAGGCTGCCGCACAGGGTCTTATAGCTGGATCAAACGCTGCTTTGAAGGTGCAGAAGCGAGCACCGTTCACGATCACGCGGCAAGAAGCATACATCGGCGTAATGATTGACGATTTGATCACGCACGGAACTGACGAGCCGTATCGTATGTTCACGAGCCGGGCCGAGGAACGCCTTTCGTTGCGGCACGATAATGCCGATCAGCGATTGACGGGTCGTGGATTCCAAGTGGGTCTGGTCGATTCGCAACGCCACGCGATCTATCGCGCGAAAATCGGCGCACTTGAACAATTGCGACGAGCGATTCGCGAAATTACTCTCGACGGAAAGCCGCTGACGACGCTCCTCAAAATAACTGAGTTTAGCCTTCAAACCCTGCCAGGAGACATCCGGCAGCTCGCGCCACCTGATTTGTGGGATCTCGTGGAAACCGAGCTGAAGTACGAAGGCTACGTGCAGCGGCAAGCCGCACAAAACGCCAAACTCGTTCGCGACCGGGGTCGCACGATTCCGGCCGATCTCGATTACGAAATGATTGCCGGACTCCGACGCGAGACGCGACAAAAATTATCTGCGATCCGTCCACCTTCGCTCGGTCACGCCGCGCAAGTCAGCGGAATTACTCCGGCCGATATTTCGATCATATCGATCTGGCTTCAGAAAAAAAAGCTAACCCAGCCAGCCGGCGGTTAGGCGCCCGGCGAAAGGAATTTCGTGTGGTTCCTGGTCACAGCCTGTTGCGTTCTCGGCTATCTTTTCGGCTCGTTTCCGGCGGGATATTTCGCCGGTCGTCTCGCCGGCGTTGACGTGCGTTCCGCGGGAAGCGGAAACATCGGCGCCACGAATGTTCTGCGCGTGTTGGGAAAGCGCTGGGGTTACGCGGTCTTCGTGATCGATGCGTTCAAGGGATTCGCCGCCGTCCGGCTCGCCTTCTTCCTGATACAATTTTGGCCTGCGGCGCAGCCCCACGCGGAATATTTCGCGATCCTCACCGCGATCATGAGCGTAGCCGGCCACACGTTTCCGGTTTGGCTTCGCTTCAAAGGCGGCAAAGGCGTCGCGACTTCGGCAGGCGCGCTCTTCGGTCTCATGCCGTGGGTGGTCCCATGCGTTTTTGTCGTCTGGTTCATTGTGTTCGAAATCAGCCGCTACGTTTCGCTCGCCTCAATCATCGGCGCGATTTCGCTGCCCATCATCGCCGGGTTTTTCGCGCATTGGAAAATCATCGACACCTGGGCGCTGGTCTACTTTTCCATTCTGATTATGCTTCTCGTCCTCTGGCGGCATCGCTCGAATTTTTCTCGTCTTCTCCATGGAACCGAACAACGCTTCAGCCGTAAGTGAGTATTCGAAGCACCGCAGTCATCGGCGCAGGCGGCTGGGGAACGGCGCTCGCCATTCTTTGGTCGAAGCGCGGGAACGCCCTCACGCTTTGGGGCAACGACCCCGGCCGCACTGCGAAGCTGCGCGAGACGCGCGAGAACAGCGAATACCTCCCAGGCGTCCGACTTCCGGATTCAATCCACGTCACGAGCGACATCGGCGATTGCGCGAGGGCCGACCTCATCGTTTTTGTTACTCCTTCTGTCGTTCTGCGCTCGGTCGCCACCCGGCTGGGAGCGGCGGGTGTCAATCCGGGCGCCGTCCTTTTGAGCGGAACGAAAGGGATCGAGCACGGCACCGGCCTGCGCATGACCGAAGTCTTGAACGAGACGCTTCCGGGCCACACCGTTGCCGTTCTTTCCGGTCCAAATCTCGCCGTCGAAATTTCGCGTGATCTGCCGACCGCTGCCGTTCTCGGTTGCACTAATGCGCAGTGTGCTGAGGAGCTGCAATCCTATCTCGGCAGCGAACGTTTCCGGATTTATTCGAGCGATGAAACCATCGGCATCGAGCTCGGCGGCGCGTTAAAAAACGTGTTCGCGATCGCGGCCGGCGCGAGCGACGGCTTCGGGCTTGGCGATAATTCGAAAGCAGCCCTCGTCACGCGTTCGCTCGCGGAGCTGTTGCGGCTCGGCACCGCGATGGGCGGCAATCCGCGAACGTTTTACGGACTGAGCGGCGCCGGCGATTTGATCGCGACTTGTTTCAGCCAGCTCAGCCGCAATCGGCGCATCGGCGAAAGACTCGGCCGCGGCGAAACGCTCGCCCAGATTTCCGCCACCACCCATATGGTCGCGGAAGGAATTCCAACCTCGAAGAGTGCGTTCGAATGCGCGCGCAAATTAAAGATCGAGACGCCGATCATCGATCAGATTTATTCCGTCGTGCATGAGGGCAAACGGCCCGACCAGGCGATGCAGGAACTTCTCAGGCGCGATCAAAAAGCCGAGCGCGCCTGAGCCTAAAACTCAAGCGTCGCAGAAGCGTGCGATGACTTCCGGATAGAGGGCGCGCTCGGCGATCTGGATCCGGGCGTGCAAAGATTCCGGGGTGTCGCCGGGCACTACTGGCACTTTTCGTTGCGCGATGATTTCGCCGCTATCGATTCCGGCATCGACATAATGCACCGAGCAACCGGCCGATTTTTCACCTGCCTCCAGCGCCTGCTTCCACGACTCGATGCCGGGAAACTTCGGCAACAGCGAAGGATGAATGTTGATGATCCGGCGCGGAAACGCGGCGAGCATCGGTTCTTTCAATACGCGCATAAAACCGGCGAGAACGACCAGTTCCACGCCGGCTTCCCTCAGCAGCCGCACCATTTCCATTTCCACATTCGGCTCGAGCCGCGTCCGAAAATTTCCCGGCGGCAGATAAACGTTCGGCACCCGAAAGTCACGCGCGATGTCGAGAATGCCGGCGTCGAAAACATCGGAAACAACAAGGCGCGCTTCGGCCGGTAATTTGCCGGCGGTGATTTGTTCGAGGATCGCGCGGCAATTACTGCCCTTGCCCGACCCCAGAATTCCCAGCCCCAGCTTTTTCATGCGCCGCCTTGTTTGATCTTCTCGAGCAGAGCGGACGTGGAATGCCCGGCCTCGAATGGCAGAATCCGGATCTCAGCTCCGATTCGCTCCAGCGCGTCGCGCTCGTCGACGTGCAAGCTTGCCTCAGTGTAGTCGCCGCCCTTCACATAGATTCCCGGCCGCACGATCTCGAGCAATTGCGTCGCGCGCACTTCCGGAAAAATCACGACGTGATCCACGGATTCGAGCGCGGCGATTACTACCGCGCGATCTTCCGCGCGAATGAGCGGGCGGCCTTCGCCTTTCAACGCGCGCACCGATTCGTCGCCGTTGATCGCCACCAGCAGCGCGTCGCCGAGGGCTCGGGCCGCCTGGAGATACCGCACGTGCCCGGCATGGAGCAGATCGAAGCAGCCATTTGTGAAGACAAGCTTGCGTCCGTTTTCGCGGAGCCCGTTCCCGATCGCGCTCGCTTCTTGGGCAGTCACAATTTTTTTCTTCATAGCTTCGGTGCGATGAAACGTAGTGCGCGCGGCAGAATTTCAAAACGCGCTGGCTCGCTGCCCACCAATTCCCCGTCGACGTTGAAGCACATCCGGGGTTTGGAATTCACTGTCAGTTTCGCCGCGCGACGGAAAACGATGGTGTCGCTCGAAAGATGAGTTCCCATCGCCACTTGCGCCCCCAGCAGCGCCAGCGCCGCCGCCGGTCGCTGCCGGACGAGGACGATATCGAGTAACCCGTCATCGATTGAAGCCTTGGGCGCGATCATCCTTCCTCCCGCGACATAGCGCCCGTTCGCCACCACCACATTGTAGAGATCGAGCGTCATCGACTTCGAGTTGTCGAACGCGAGCGTCGTCCGATACGCGTGCAGCTCCGACAACGCCGCCGCCGCGCCGCGCAGATATGCCAGCGGCCCCCAGGTCTTCTTCATCTTCTTCGTCAATTTCTCGTCCACCAGTCCGCTGAACCCGCCGGCGGAAACGTTCACGAAATAACGCACCTCATCGCTCGTCACCCGCACCAGATCGACTGCACGCGTTTCTCCCGCAGCGATAAGATCGATCGCCGCCTCCAGATCCGTCGGTACGCCGATTGTTCGCGCGAAATCATTCCCTGTGCCGAGCGGAATTAAACCCACCCGTGCATCACCCAGGTTTTCGCCGATGCCATTAATCACTTCATTCAGCGTTCCGTCCCCGCCAGCGGCGACAATGACGTCGCGCCCTTTCCGAAGCGCCGTCCGGGCAAAGCGCGCCGCTGAACCGCGCCTGCCAGTGAGCCGAATTTCAGTTTCGGGCAATCGCCGTAATCTCGCCACCACCTGATCGAGATCGCGATCTTTCCCCGCTACCGGATTGAGAATGATACAGGTCTTGCCCATGGCAAATTGAAGACGCGACAGGTTGGGCCAGCCTCGTCCAACTCTCAACGATTTACCGTCGCGCGGTTTGAGCGGAGCGAGAAAGGAGGTCGAGCCCGCGGAGATTTTGTGTATCGTCGGATCATGGCGAACGACGTGGCGGATTTCACTGACGAAACAGAGGGCAGCGCCGAGTTTGTGCTCTCGAGCCAGCCGGTCGTGCCTTCGGAACGACGCTCGCCCAACGCCAGCGTCCTGGCGGACCCCGAAAATCTCGGGGAGCTTCCACGTTCTTACGGCGGCGCTTTTCTCTTCGCCATCGCGCGCGACCCGCACACGCTTTTTACCTATTGGGATATTGATTGGGTGGGCGTCTTCGGCGACGCGCCGCCGGTTGATCGCAAAGTGCACCTGCGCGTTTTGTGGCATGAAGGAATCGAGGAATCTACCGCCGCCGTGGAACCACTCGCCGGCAGTCATCTTCTTCCGGCCTTGCACGCGCGCAGCTCCTACCGGATCGAGATCGGTTATTACGCGCCGGAAGATGTCTGGAATTCCGTCGCGATCTCGGCCGCGATCATCACGCCTCCCGACGACGTGGCGGAAAACGGTCCGGTTGATGTCGCCACGATTCCCTTTCATCTGAGCTTCCAACGGATCGTCGATACATTTCGCGGCTCGAAGTACGATGGCGATGCGCTCGCGGAAATTCTCGGCCGGTTGCAGCATCACGCCGACAGCTCGGATGCCGCCCTTCCGGAATCTGAGCGCGAACTTTTGCGCGCTCTCGAGTCTGGTTTTTCTGGCAAGGACGCGGCGCAACGCGCTCGGCTCCGCAGCGCACCGGATGTTTTCGCGGCGCGTCAGCGGATCGAATCGATCCTCGGTTTCGGCGCGACGAGTCCGATGTGAATTTGGCGCCGTCTACTTGCTCAGCTTAATTCCTTCCGGCATTTCCGGCGGGGGTGTGTTGATCTGGCTGTGGCTCTTCCCGTAGCCAAAATAGAACACGAAGCCGATCACGAGCCAGACGAGCAAGCGCATCCAGTTCGTCCAACCGAGCCCGTAGATCATCGCGCCGCAGACCACGATCCCAAGGATCGAGACCACCGGCAACGCTGGGACTCGGAATCCGCGGACGAGGTCAGGACGGCGAACGCGCAAAATCCAGACTCCGGCGCAAACCAACATGAAGGCGAAGAGCGTTCCGATGCTGGTCATCTCGCCGACCACGTCCTCCGGAATGAACGCTGCGAAAATGCCAGTGAAGACGAAGAACAGCAGATTTGATTTGTAGGGCGTCCGAAAACGCGGATGCACATCGGAGAAAATCTTCGGCACCAGGCCATCCTTGCTCATGGAATAAAAGACACGCGACTGACCGAGCAGCATCACGAGAATGACCGAGGAGAAGCCGGCCAGAATCGCCACCGTCACCGACTTCGAGAGCCATTCGTAGCCAGGCATGTATGTGGTGATGGCAAAAGCCACCGACGCTTCGCGACCGGCGCTTCTGAAATCCTGCACGGTGGCAAGACCGCTCAGCACATAGGAGAACAACACGTAGAGCACGGTGCAAAGGACCAGCGACCCGAGGATACCAATGGGCATGTCTCGCTTCGGATTCCGCGCCTCCTGCGCTGCGGTCGACACAGCATCGAAGCCGATATAGGCGAAGAAGACGACCCCCGCGGCGCCGAGAATGCCCAGAATTCCCCCGTAGGCGTGCTGGATGCCGGCCGGCGTCGTATAGGTTGTCGCCGCTGGAATCAGCGGCGTGTGATTGGCGGGATTCATGAATCCCCAGCCGATTCCAATGACGAGCAGAACGATGCTCACCTTCAGGACAACGATGAGGCCGTTGACAAACGCGGATTCTTTGGTGCCGCGGATGAGCAGGAGCGACAGGAGCAGGAGGATGAACACCGCCGGGATGTTCATGATCCCGTGCACGCCTGCGGCCGAAGCCTCGAACGGCGAGTGCGACCACTCGTATGGAATGCGCCAGCCGAACCAGTCGAGCACACGATTGAAATACGCGCTCCAAGCGATGGAAACCGTAGCCGCGCCGACCGCATATTCGAGGATCAGATCCCAGCCGATGATCCACGCCACGAACTCACCCATCGTCGCGTAGGAATAAGTATAAGCGCTGCCGGCTACGGGAATCAGGGAAGCGAATTCCGCGTAACAGAGACCGGCAAAAGCGCAGCCGACGCCGGCGACGATAAAGGCAATCACAACCGATGGGCCCGCCCGATCCGCAATTGCGGCGGCAGTGCGGACAAAGAGACCCGCGCCGATGATCGCGCCGATGCCGAGCGCTACCAGGTTCACCGGCCCGAGCGAACGCTTCAGGCTGTGTTCGCCGACCTCCTCCGCCTCATGCATTAGTTTATCGAGAGGCTTTCTCGCGAATAAGTTTGCCATGCGTTCGCTTTCTTATTTTTGGGTTGGTGTGCGAAGTCCTTCGGGTTCGCTAAGTCGGCTGGTCGCCTGATGGCGTTCCAGCGTTTGATTTCCGCCAGAAAAAATAAACCGGCACGCCAGTCAAAACGATGATCAGGCCCGGCCAGGTCGTTGCGGTCTGGTAGATAAAGAGCACGAGAAGGATCACGGTCGCGCCGATTATATATAAAGCGGGCACGATCGGATAACCGAACGCTTTATAGGGCCGCTCAATGTCCGGTCGTTTTCGGCGCAGCACGAAGACGCCGATGATTGTGAGGATGTAAAAGATCAGCGCGGCCGAAATAACGTAGGTGAGCAAATCGTTGTAGAGCGAACCAAAGCTTCCATCTTCTTTAATCGTGCGCGGGAGGACGAGCAGGGCGGCCCAAATACCTTGAATGATGAGGCCCCAAGCGGGCACGTGCTGTTTGTTCAACCCTGCGACGCGACGGAAGAAGAGGCCGTCTCGCGCCATCGCGTAGTAAGCGCGCGCGCCGGCGAGAATCAGTCCGTTGTTGCACCCGAAGGTCGAGATCATGATCGCGACGGCCATAATGACAGCACCGCGCCCGGGGAAAACGACGTCGGCCGTCGCCGATGCAACGCGATCCGCGGTCACAGTCTTGATCCCTTCGATTGGCAGCGTTACGAGATACGCGACGTTCGCGAGCAGGTAGAGGGCAATAACCAGAATGGTCCCGAACGCGAGTGAGAGAGGAACATTGCGGCGCGGATTAATGACTTCACCGGCGGTGAATGTGATGTTGTTCCAGGCGTCGGCAGCGAAAAGCGAGTTCGTTTGCGCCACGCAGATGCCGACGAAGAGCCCGAAGGCGGTCGCGGCGGTCAGGCCTTGGCCGACATCCTGCAACGTGCCGCCGACATGCCACAAGTTTCCGAAGTTGATGTGAACGGCATCGGCGCTCCAACCGAGCAAGATGCCCAGGAGAATTAACGCGATCAGGCTGCCGGTCTTCGTGATCGTGAAGATATTCTGAACAATCTTGCCGAGCTTTAGTCCGCGCGTGTTCATGAAGGTGAGCAACGCGATCAGCAGCACACCGACGAGCTGCGCGGTCGACAGAGAAATCGCGTAACCCGAAGTGATCCGGATCGGTGCGATAATATAGTTATCGATGGAAATCTTCGGCCAAATGACACCGAGAAACTTTGCGAAGCCGACCGCGACCGCCGCGATCGTTCCTGTCTGAATCACTAGGAACAAGGTCCAGCCGTAGAGGAATCCCCACAGCGGCGAGAATGCTTCGCGCAAATAAACATATTGGCCGCCGGCCTTCGGCATCATGGCGGCCAGCTCGCCGTAAGAGAGCGCCGCCGTCAGGGTCAACAAGCCGGTGATGATCCAGACAACCAACAACCATCCGGGCGAGCCTACTTGCCGCGAAATATCAGCCGAGACGATGAAAATTCCCGAGCCGATCATCGAACCTGCGACGAGCATCGTCGAGTCGAGCAATCCGAGTCCGCGAATGAATTTACCGTTGGTGGATTCGGGCGATGGCGACATGCGGTTCGGGTTCGGTGCGAAGTCGCGCCGAGTTAATCATCAGCCGGCCCGGCGACGCAACGCCAAAAGAGAACCTTCGCGCCTCGAGGCCGGTGTGCTATTCTCCCCGCCCGTGCTAAGTCGCTTGAGATCTTCGCTGAGTAATCTCGCCGCGCTCGTCGGAGCGGCGTCGGCGCTTTTCCTCGCGGCCGCGCCGCAAGCGCGCGGGGCAAGCGTCGGCGCTCTGCAATATGAGGCGCTGCCCTTGTTTCGTTCGCCGCAAAATCATTTGCTCGTCCGCGCGGAAATTAATGGCAAGCCCGCGGTCCTCTGTCTCGACACCGGCGCACCCGTCAGCGCGATCGCGCTCAATCGGCGCGCTTATTTTGGAATGGCGCCGATCACCGGCAAATCCGATATCCCCAGCCGCCTCAGCATCAACGGCGCGTTTAATTCGGTGGCGATCGCGCGCAATCTTCGTCTCGGCTCACTCAACCTCATCGACGAACCGATGGTGATGGTGGACCTGGGCGGGCTCCGCCGGACGAGCCGGCGCGATCAGATCGACGGTATCCTCGGCGCCGACATTTTGTTTCCGACCCAGGCTCTCCTCGATTGCCAGCGGCAAATTCTCATCCTCAAAATAAATCCGAGCGTGCCCGGTACTATTCCCGGGTTCGACTTTAATGGGTTTCGCCGCATCCCGATGCACGTCAGCGACGGCTTCAATCTTTACGTCGACGGCTCGGTGAACGGACAGAAGGCGAAACTCATGGTGGACACCGGCGCGTTCGCGACCCTGCTCCATTCGCGTTTCGTGCGCCGGATGCAGATCCCGATGCGCGAGACTCCGTTCAGTTCTTCCGGCGTGAATCTGAAACAGCGGGGCGTGCAGATGGCCACCATCTCGCGTTTTTCGATTGGCTCGATGGATCTTCAACGCAATGACGTGGGCGTGATCAATCTCGAAGGATTGATCCACGGTGGTTTGCTCGACGCGTCACCGCCGGTGGCCGGCCTCCTCGGTTCCGAAATTCTGCGCCGCAATCACGCCATCATCGATTTCGGAACGAAAAATCTTTACCTGAAAAGGTGACGATTCTTCTGGAGCCGCAACCTATTCGATGTCGAGCTCGCGCACTTTCTTCTGCGCGCGAATAATCTCCACCTGATTCCGCAATTTGTCGGCGAGCCCGACTTTCTGGGAAATGCCGTCCAGCAAAATAACGGGCGACGAAAGATCGGAAGTGTTCACCTTGATGTTTTCCAATCCGACGATCCGGTAGATGAAGGGCTGCAGAACCTCAATGTCTTTTACGCGATACAGCTCCAGGGATTCGGTAACTTTGCTGAAGATGCCTTCAGTCATTTTGAAGCGCTCGCTCGTTAGCTCGAAGGTCTGGTTCTTCGTTTCAAGATATCGCCGGAACCCGATGAAGATCGGCACGATGAGCCAGCAAAAGAGGAAACAGAGGATGAAACAGCCGAGATTCTTTAGTTGCGACGCCGTCCCGCGCCAGATCGTTTCTTCCGCCATGCGCCCAGTTCTACCAAAGTGGCGGGGAAGCACAAGCATCGCCCGCCGATGATCACCCAGGCTTTTGTTCTCGGCGCCGGACTCGGGACGCGGCTGCGCCCGCTCACCGAAGATCTGCCGAAACCGCTCATCCCGATTTTCCAAAAGCCGCTGATCACGTTTGTGCTCGATCACCTGATTGCGGCC
>Ga0307478_10003021_pt1 | contig 12751 bp, 10 predicted proteins | sample atmos_gasesECM4C_2_FD_203713 | JGI IMG/M metagenome (GOLD analysis project Ga0307478, IMG submission 203713) | Hardwood forest soil microbial communities from Morgan-Monroe State Forest, Indiana, United States - atmos_gasesECM4C_05 | ecosystem: Environmental > Terrestrial > Soil > Temperate...
AAACAGGGCGAGCAGGTCCGGATCAACGATTACCTCGTCACGATTTCCCAGACAGATGGCCGGCGCGTCGGCCAGTTACATTTTCGGAAACAGAACGAAAGCGCTGAGGGTTCGCCCAAGGCGGTGCTGGAGCGTTAACCGTCCTGCGCCTCGAGCTCGGAGATCGCGGCTTGGAGGCGGTCGATGCTGACCGGCTTCGTCAGGTGATCGAAAAACCCGGCGTCCCGGCTTCGCTCGATGTCTTCGTCCATTCCGAATCCGCTCAAGGCGAGCGCGGGAACGTGGCGCATCGCGCGAATTCGTTTCAGCAGCTCGTGGCCGCTGCCGTCCGGCAGACCGATGTCGCTTAGTAAAATGTCGAAGTCCTGTTCTTCGGCGATGCGAAGAGCGTCCGTCATATTGTCGGCCGCGAGGACTTCGTAACCAAGCCGAGTGAGCAGCAGCTTCATCGAGCGCAGCGTGTCGTCGTGATCGTCCACCACGAGGATTCGGCGCTTGCCGGCTTCTCCGGCCTGGCGCCCGGCAACATCGCGCGCGCGCGGCGCTTTTTGTTTTCGCCAGGAAAAGAAGGAGGACCAAAACGCGGGAAGGTCTCCCGCACCGAAAACATCGTAGGTCGATTCCATCTTACTGGCCCGCGCGAACCGTAGCATTAGACTGGATTGAAGCGCGGCGGTCAACGCCGACGGTGGGCAAGACGCATATTTTCTTGGAAATGGAATTGACGGTTGAGACGGAGATTGAGTGTCCACACTGCGGCGAATCGTTTCCGCTGCAGATCGACACTTCGCAGCGCGAGCAATCTTTGATCGAAGATTGCAGCGTCTGCTGCCGGCCCATCAGCCTTACGATCCGCTCCCGGCCGGGCGAAATCTTGAGCGTGTCGGAAGCCGAAGGATGACGGCCGCTCTTATCGGCTGCTCTTAGCCAGGACCTTCTCGAGAGCGACCTGGCGCGCGCGACGGACACGATGTTTCGTTGCGAGACGACGATCGTGCCGCACCACCTCTGCCTTCGGCAGCGCTGCCGGATCGGAGCCAAGTTTTTCCAAGACATAAATGGCAGCGCCGCGAAGCGATGCCTCGGGCTGTGACGAGATGCAAACATCGCGGCCGAGCGCGTCGGCGAGCAGCTCGAGCGAAGCCCGGGATTTCAGGATGCCGCCGGAGACAATGATTTCTTTCGCCCGGCCCCCCGCCGTTTCGATGCGATCGAGAATCTCGGCCAGCCGATAAAAGACCGCGCAGGTGGTCGCGCGAAAAATCTGGGCGGCATCTGTGGCCTGGGTCAGACCTGCGATCGTGCCGAGAAGATTTTCGGGCCAGGTCGGCGCGCGTTCGCCCACCCAGAAGGGCAGGATCGTTAGAGCATCGTCTGCCGCGGCCTTTCGGCCCAGGGCAGTGTCTGGCTTTCGATCGATGCGCAGCTCACGCGAACACCAGCGCCGCAGATTTCCAGCGTTACTCACCGCACCACCCACGACCCTGCGCTCACGATCGACCGCGTAGCGAAACAATCCAAACGGTGTCGATCGCATCCGGCCTGATGCGCTTTCCATCACGCGCACTGCTGCGCTCGTCCCCACATTGATTGCGATCCGTCCCGCGCCATTCGCGCCGCACCCGAGATTGCCCGCGGCTCCGTCGCCGATCGCGCTGAAGATCCGAACGCCACGGAATCCTTCGAAGGACGATGCACTTTGCGGCGACACTTCGGCAAGCGGACCAAGCTTCTTAACATCGACGCCGCACGCGTCGGCCAAAGCGGAGTGCCAGTTTCTTGTTCGCAGGTCGTAGAGTCCCGTCGCGCTCGCCATCGAATGGCTGGACCCGCTCGCGCCGAAAATTTCTTCGAAGATCCATTCGGCGGGTGAAACCCAGCGGGCGACCTTTCCGAAAAGCCGCCGGTTTGTCCGGCGAAGCCAGCGCAGTTTCGCAGGCCAGAACGACGCGCGCAGCATGCAGCCGGTCTGCGCGTGGATTTTTCTTTCATCGAATTCCTCGCGCAACCGTGCTGCGTCGCCGGCACAACGCGAATCGGCCCAGGTAAAAACGGGCGTCACCGGCCCGCCTTTTTCATCGAGGCCGAGCAAGCTGTGCCAGAACGCGGAACCGCCGGCAGCGACGATTGGGACTTTGCGAAGGGAAGTAACGGAGTCCCGGGCGCGCAGTGTTTTCCGGAGGCAAGTCCGGGCTGCGCGCAACAACAATTCAGGGGAGAGCTCGGCCCCGCCGTCGGCGGAGTAACCGACCGCGTACTGACGACTCGCGGTCGTTTCGATCAGCGCGCAGCCCTTTTCATCAAACAGCGCCGATCGTGTCGAAGAGCTTCCGATATCCATCGCGAGGACGAGGATTTCTGGCTTGCGACGCCGCATTGCGGTCCATTACACGAACTTCGCTGAGCGCGGGAAAGCTTTTTGGTGGCTCGCACGCTCCACTTATCTGCTCAGTTGCGCGAGTAAGGCTGGACGCCGCTTCAGTTGGGTCGTCAGCGCCTCGATCGCGCGCAAAGTCGGTGGACTGATGTGGTGCTCCATACCCTCGACGTCGTGATGAATCACGTGCCGATCGAGGCGCAGCAACAGGAGGAAATCGGTCAGGAGCTGGTGGCGACGGGTGATGTTGCGGGCGAGGGTCTCTCCCGCTGGCGTCAGGACCAGGCCGCGATACTTCTCGTACTTGAGGAAACCGTCGGCGTCGAGGCGCTGCACCATGTTGGTCACGCTCGCCTGCGAAATCTTGAGACTCGTGGCGATATCGACCACGCGCGCATAGCCCTTCGAATCGATCAGCTCCAGAATCCGCTCCAGGTAGTCCTCGACTGCGGAAGAATTTCGTCGGGCGTTTTTTAGAGCGGGCATGGCGGAGGCAACCATAGCGGGGCCGAGGGACAGGTCAAAATAAAAATATTTGCCAGTTGACAAATATTTAGTGACTGGCAAATAAGTTAGCCGTGCCTAATATCAGCGGCCCAGAAGTCTCGCATTCCACCGCGGGCTGGCGCACCGTCCCCCAGCTGCCGAGTCTCTCCGAGGTCCACCGCAGCCTCGTGGTCCCGCCTTCCGCCAGCTTTTTCCGCAAGCTCCTCGCCTTCGCCGGGCCGGGATTTCTCGTCGCGGTCGGCTACATGGATCCCGGCAATTGGGCGACCGATCTGGCGGGCGGGTCGAAATACAATTATTCGCTGCTCTCCGTCATCATGGTCTCGAACCTGATGGCGATCCTCCTGCAATCGCTTTCGCTGAAACTGGGCATCGCCACCGGCCGCGATCTCGCCCAGGCCTGTCGCGACCACTACAGCAAGCCGGTCTCGTTTTTTCTATGGGTCATCTGCGAAATTGCCATCGCGGCCTGCGATCTGGCGGAAGTCATCGGTTCCGCCATCGCGTTGAATTTGCTTTTCGGTCTGCCGCTGCTGGCGGGCGTCTGCGTCACCTCGCTCGACGTATTGTTTGTCCTGTTTCTCCAGAACAAAGGATTTCGCTACATCGAAGCGCTCGTCATCACGCTGATCATTATCATCGGCGGCTGTTTCGCGTGGGAGATCGCGGCTTCGCATCCGAATTTTCTGGGGATCGCAAAAGGGTTCGTGCCCTCGCCGAAAATCGTGAGCGATCCGGGGATGCTCTACATCGCCATCGGCATTCTGGGCGCGACGGTCATGCCGCACAATCTCTACCTCCATTCTTCGATTGTGCAGACGCGTCGCTACGAGTTGAACTCGGCCGGTAAACGCGAGGCGATCAAGTTCGCGACGATTGATTCGACGGTGGCGCTCATGTTCGCGCTGTTCATTAACGCCGCGATTCTGATCGTGGCGGCGGCAACCTTTTACACGCGCGGCCGCAACGACGTCGCGGAAATCCAGGACGCCTACAAATTACTCACGCCGCTTCTTGGCGTGACCGGCGCCAGCACGCTCTTCGCCCTGGCTCTTCTTGCCTCGGGTCAAAATTCCACGCTGACCGGCACGCTCGCCGGCCAGATCGTGATGGAAGGTTTCCTGAACATTCGACTGCGGCCATGGCTGCGGCGTCTCATCACACGCCTGATCGCCATCATTCCCGCGGTGTTCGTGACGGTCATTTCTGGAGAAAAAGGGACGACAAATCTGCTCGTGCTCAGTCAGGTGATCCTGAGCCTGCAACTGAGCTTCGCCGTTTTTCCGCTGGTCCTGTTCACCAGCGACAAGGCGAAGATGGGTGAATTCGTCAATGGCCGGGTGGTGAAATGGCTGGCCTGGATCGTGGCCGGCACCATTGCATTGCTTAATGCCTGGCTTCTCATGCAGACTTTCCGGAACTGGTTCGCCGGTTAATCATCCGATGTACAACACCATCCTCGTTCCGGTGGAAAACCAGGAGACCGATCAGACGATCCTGCGGCACATCCGTTCGCTCGCGCGGCTTACCCACGCGAAGCTCATGCTCGTCCACGTGGCCGACGGCTGGGCGGCACGGAACTTCGAGCGCTTTCAACTGCAGGAAAGTGAAGAGATGAAACAAGACCGCGAATACCTCGTCGCGCTCTCCGAAGAATTGCGATCGGAAGGCTACGAAGTGAAGGCGGTGCTGGCGATGGGCGATCCGGCGACGGAGATCATCAAGCTGGCGCGAACCGAACCGATCGATCTGATTGCGATGACGACGCACGGCCACCGGCTGGTGGCCGATCTCCTCCATGGCAGCACCGCGGACAAAGTCCGCCACGAAGTCGATGTGCCGGTCCTGCTTTTGAAGGTGCAAAAGTAATTCGCGCCTCGATTTTGGTTCAACTTCACGGCGAGCGGCGAAAGAAAAACATGCTGGCACCAAACCGGCGCTGCTCAACAGGTTGGCGGCCGCGGCCGTTATTTTGCGCCGTCAATCAATCGCGAATGGAGTTCGGTTGTCAGGGTCTCGATCCGCTGGCTCAAATCCTTCGTTAACTCGGTCAGCTCGTTGTTTTGGTTCATCAACTCGAGCAGCCGGGCGGTCTGTTCCGCTGTGACCTGTTGCCGTTCCTGGCTGGCCACCGCCAAGGCCTCGCGATGCTGGGCGTCCGCATCGGCATGCACTTTGTCTCGATCTGCCTGCCGAGTTTGCGCCAGAAGAATAAGAGGAGCGGCATAGGCCGCTTGCAAGCTAAATGCGAGATTCAGCAGGATGAAGGGATAAACATCAAATTGTGTGACGCCAAGCACATTAAGAACGATCCAAACGCCGACTATGAGGGTCTGCGCAACCAGGAAGATAGGCGTGCCGAAAAAGCGAGCGAAAGCCTCTGCCTTGAGCGCAAACCAATCGTTGCCAAAGACGGAGCTGAGATGCCGATGCGGAAGATGAAAGCGGAAATGATGGTGCCTGCCATCCGTCGCGGGATCTGTGATGTGTGTATTCATGACTCGCCTCTAGCAAATCTCATCCTATCTGTCGAGCAAGCCTGCAGCGAGAAATAAGGAAACGGCGGGATGACATCGACCAACCGTTGGGGTAAAACGTTTCAGAAATGACGTTTCAGTTGGTTCTCGTCCTCGCAGTTCTCGTGGGTATCGTCGTCACCCTCTCAACGGACAGACTCGCTTCCGATGTCCTCGCGTTGGTGGTGATCGTCGTGCTGCTGCTAGCCGGGGTGCTCACCCCCGAGGAAGCGTTCGCCGGTTTTAGCAAGGAGGTAATCGTTATTCTTGCGGCCCTCTTTGTGGTTACTGGCGCCCTGCGTGAAACGGGTGCCATTGACATGATTAGCCAACGGCTAATGAAGCACGCCCGAGGCACGTCCACGCAAATGCTCTTTATCTTCATGACAATTGTGGCGGGCGTTTCGGTCTTTATGAGCAACACCACGGTGACAGCTATGTTCATCCCGACCGCCGAAGGTATCGCTCGACGGCTCCGCCTTAACCCTTCCCGCCTTTACATTCCACTGGCTTATGCCTCGATTCTTGGCGGAACGATCTCCGTGATCGGTACGTCCACGAACCTTGCAGTGAGCGGTTACTTGAGCAAAGCTCAGCACAATCCGATTGGTTTTTTTGAGACTGCACCGGTTGGCCTTGTCCTCGTAGCAGTGGGTATCGTTTACGTTCTGGTCTTTGGCAGGTTTCTTCTGCCAAACCGCGACGAGGAAAACGCTGAGGCGGATACCCGAACCTACCACACGGAGATCATCGTGATGTCATCGTCTTTGTTGATGGGGCAGCGCGTGACTGAGTCGCACCTTGTCGATTTAGGTATCACAGTGACTCGAATTGTGAGGGGAGACCAGATTCTTGATTCGCATCCCAATGTTTGCTTTGAGGAAAACGATATTGTCGTAATAGAAGCCGCCGCCGAAACTCTGCTGAAGGTACGGGCGTTTCGGGGGATTCAGCTTCGGGCCGAGGCTGAAAAGAAGAATGCCGGTCCCCATGGTTCCGATCAGCACGAAGCTGAAGCCCTCGTGGCTCCGCACTCGAGACTTCTTGGACGTTCCTTGAAGGAGGCGAACTTTGAGATGCGAGCTGGTGTGGCTGTTCTCGGCTTTTTTCGCGAAGGTGAGGCCCTTCCCGGCATGGTGGAAGAGGTCGCCTTAGAGGTCGGCGATCTTCTTTTGCTGGAAGGTTCATCCCGCCGCCTTTCTTTACTGCGCAAGGATTGGGGGTTATCTGTTTTGGGTGAAGTGGGTCACGGGTTGATCGATACTGGGAAAGCCCCCCTTGTGGTGGCAATCTTTGTCGCGGCCATAATCGTCAGCAGTTTACGACTCGTTCCTACCTCGGTCGCATTCCTTGGCGCGGCCTTATGCTGTGTGCTAACCGGTTGCCTGCGTTTAGGAAGGGCATATGAATTCATCACCTGGAAGCTTCTCATTTTAATCGCCTGTATGAGTTCCTACGGAGTAGCAATGGAGAAGACTGGGGCGGCCCAATTCCTCGCAAATGGAATCGTTCACGTGCTTCAACCATTGGGAGCAGTCGGTGTTTTGTCGGGTCTCGTCTTTGTCACAATAATTCTCGCGCCTTATCTTTCTAGCAGCGCCGCTGCTCTCGTTATCCTGCCAATCTCCATCAGCGTCGCTCACACGATGGGTGCGCATGATAGGCCATTTGAAATCGCTGTGATGCTGGCGCCATCGATTTCCTTTATCGCTCCACTCGAGCCCTCCTTTCTCCTCATTTACGGGCCGGGAAAGTATCGATATAGTGATTTCGTGCGGATGGGCCTGGGAGCTACGTTTTTATTAGCCCTGACTCTCATCATTCTCGTTCAATGGATCTGGCCCTTGCACGGGTGACAAGGGGAATATCGTGTAAACAGTTTAGGGACTAAGCAATCCATCGCAGCGCACAATGAGACCATCCAGACTTGTGATAGCTCTCGCCACACTGGGTGTCGCTTCGATCCGCGTTTCCTTGGCGCAAATAGACGCATCGGATACGCCGCCGTTGGCGGTCGATATTTTCCAAACAGGCCCGGCCACTTTCGAGAACGAACTAAAAAAGCTCGCTGAACAAGGGGCTCTATTTCAGTTGAGCTACACCGGCGAATATTTCGGCAATCTTTCGGGAGGATTTCGGCGCGGTGCAGAGTACGAAGGCCTCTTGAAATTGGCTGGTCGATTCAATCTCGAGAAGCTTGCTCTCCTTCCTCATATGACTTTCTATATCAGTGCGCTGGACACGCATGGAGAAGGGCTGACGAACCGTTACGTTCACGACTTGAATGGCGTCAGCAATATCGATGCTTATGACACGGTGCGACTTTACGAGCTTTGGCTGCAGTATGGTGGACCGCTGGATTGGCTTTCCATCCGCGTCGGACAGTGGGCTGTGGACATGAAATACTTTGGCGTGGACTCCAGTCAGCTTTTTGTGAATAGCTCTTTTGGCCTGTACGGGACGATCAGTAATGATTTAACCGCACCGGTGTATCCCGTTGCCGCTCCAGGGATCCGCCTTCGCGTGGAGCCCTTGCCTCGGTTGTATTTGCAGCTCGCTACCTTCGATGGTAATCCGGGTCAGCAGAACGTCGATAATAAACACGGCGTCGCCTTTCGCATTAGTCAGCACGATGGGGCCCTGTTATTCTTTGAGGCAAAATATCGCGCTCACCAGAAAGAGAACGCCCAAGCAGGATGGGAGTCGACTGGGGGACTTAAAGGGACCTACACAATTGGAGCGTTCTTCGCCACCGCCGACTTTGCGGACGAACACGGTGCCGGCATGCACCGTGGCAATTACGGAGGCTATGTGTCAATCGATCAGCAAGTTTATTGCCCGGACGCGGACAAGGATCCGACCCGAGGGCTGGCAGCGTTCGCTCGGTGCAGCCTGGCGCCTTCGGATCGCAACTTGGTCTCGTGGTATTTCGACTCCGGTTTCAATTATAAGGGGCTTTTCCCAGGCCGCGGCAATGATTTCGCGGGGGTGGCCATCGGTTATACAAGAATTAGTGACGATGCCGTGGAACGAGTGGGCCAGCCAATTGTTTCGCGTCATGAAGCAACCTTAGAGGTAACCTACCAGGTCACACTTAACGACTGGGTGTCGATTCAACCGGACTTGCAATTCATAATGAATCCGGGCGCAACAGGGACCACGCGAAATGCTGCTGTCGCCGGGCTCCGGTTCAACGTGGCTTTTTAATGCTGCGCGCCAGCGAGACCAGCATTGAGCTTCTTAGTAATTGCGAACTTTGATTTGCGATTAAGGCGGTATTGATGGAGTGGTCTGATGTTATGAAGCTGCATTTGTTCTTTCCGATCTTGCTCGCTTCAATTGTGCCGGCATTGTCCGAAGAAGTGAGGCTTGTCAGTCCGGATCACGCTCGGACTTATGCGTTCGGCGAGGTGGTGGCTCATCAGCTCTTTGTGGACGGCAACGTCCTCGCTGCAAGGATTACCTTTAGCAATGTATCGTACGTCACAAAGGCGGAACCTAGGCGGGATGAGGCATTTGACTTTCGCTTCCTGGGCACACGCTTCGATCCGGCAACGAGAACATTCTATGTGCCCTCACGCGGAACAAGTAAGGTGACGGTAGCGGTGACGCGTCCTGGGTGGCTGGACGAAGCCGTCACGTTGAGTCCCGGCAGTAAGATTTACGCGTTGAAAGAGCACGGTCGGGTGACTGTCGTTTTGTCGGTAACGGCCGCACCCCGCGCTGGCTTACGGTGGGTCGAAGTTAGTAGCGGTAGGTTTCTTCAGAGCTACTGGTGATTCCAAGGCCCGGGGATCTATAAACATTAATTGGGTGCTAGCTCGATCCTTACGGCATATTGGCCGGCGAAAGAGGGCGAGTAATAGCTTACTTTGACCGGGGTATTCTGCCGTAAATCGTTCGGCGACACCGTCCGTCCGCGCTTCACAAATCGAGACGTTACGGCCCAGCGCACAACGAGACGCCGCGAAGAGTCGATTAGCCTAACGACCAGTGTTCTATTGGCGGTATCGATCTCCTCGACGATACCAACCGCTACTTGTGGAACGGGGTCAGATTCTATCTCAACCGCTATCCGGCCGGTAAAAACCGTCGAAAAGCAACTAACCTTGATTCTGGCGTTTCTTCTGATGATAGCGATGTCTGCAGGTGCTCCAGCGTGTAAGAACTTGCAACTTGCTCCTACATCGAGCTTCAAGGTACGGGCAGGCTCGTCAGCCGCGAAGGTAAACGTCAAGCCACCCTTTTCGACACTCGTAATCACTCCGGTCGCTTCTTCCGGAAATGAGCGACCTCTAGCCCAGACAGGCGGCGTTGAGGAACACAGGACCAAGGTTAGCAATCCGACGAACACAAGATTCTTTAACATAGTGCTATTCGGGCGGTCTGGGATTAAGGGCTCCGGTGTGGACGACGGTTAAGACTTTATGTTCAATCATAGGTTGGGGTCTGGGAGGCTAAGTCGGAAGCGGCGTTATCTGTAGCTCCGGGGCGGTTTGGAGATGCGAGAGATTTAATGGCTTGTTAGGACGCAGGAACATCACGCATACGACAGGCAGCACGATTAGAGTGAGGACAGTTGAGGAGATCAAACCGCCGACGATAACGACCGCGAACGGTCGAGCGGTTTCGGCTCCAACCGCGTGGGACAACGCCGCGGGTAACAAGCCTAGCGCCGCCATGCCACTCGTCATCAATACCGGTCGAAGCCGCGCAACCGCACCTTCGACTACCGCCTTTAGAAGCGGCTGCCCGCGATCGATCAACTCGCGGATTCTCTCGAGGAGGATCACGCCGTTCTGGACCGATGCTCCGAAGAGCGCAACGAACCCGACCAACGCAGAGACGGACAAAGGCAAGCCGGCCAAAGCGAGACCGACGATTCCACCAATCGCGGCGAGTGGAACGTTAAGAAGAATAATCAGCGCCAGCCTTCCGGAATGAAAGGCGGTGAAGAGAATGAAAAAGATGATCACAAGTGTGATTGGGACCACGATCATGAGGCGGGCTTGGGCGCGCTGCTGGTTCTCGAAGCTCCCGGTCCATTCCGCGCGATAGCCGGTCGGCATTTTCACAGCGGCTGCATTCCGTTGCGCTTCCGCGACCAGGCTTCCAAGATCGCGGTCGCCAACGGAGAGTTTCACCGCGATGCGACGTTCGTTGTTCTCGCGGAAAATCCGGCCATAGCCACTGCGCATTCCGACGTCGGCAAGTGCGCCAAGCGTGAGCATTTCACCGCCACTTCCGATTAGTGGAACGTTGCGGATGGAAGCGAGATCGGCCACGGCAGCGGGCGTTAGTTTTACTGCCAGATCGAACGAGCGTTCTCCTTCCAGGATTTGCGTCGCGACCGTTCCACCGAATGCGTTTTCGACCAAGGCATCGACATCCCCAACCGCCAACCCGTAACGCGCCACGGCCTCGCGATTGATGCGCACCTGCACTTGCGGCTGACCGGCGAGATGTTCCGCCGTCAAATGCAAAATGCCGGAAACATTCTCTATCTTGGACGCGATTTGTTCGGCCAACGCTTGCAGTTGATCCGCGTCTGATCCGAAGATCTTGATCGCCAACTCACTCTTAATCCCGCTGATCGCTTCGTTGACGTTGTCTTCGATGTATTGACTGAAATCGACGTCGATCCCGGGAATGCGCTCGAACTCTTCCTTCATCTTCGCGCACAATCCGATGCGATGGTGTGCGGTTTTCCATTCGTCCGGCGGACGCAGGGCGACCGATAATTCGGCCGTGTTGAATCCATTGATGTCCGTGCCGTCGTCGGGACGTCCGAGCTGACTAACGACATTGGTGACTTCCGGAAAGGACGCAACGACTTGGCGAAATTGTCGCGTTAACCGGGCGGCGTCGCTCGGCGAGATCGATTCGGGCATCGTGACGCGGATCCAGAGCGAACCTTCATCGAGCTTGGGGAGAAACTCGGAGCCGAGGCGCATCGCCAGCAAGATCGCGAGCGCCAGGGTGCCGACTGCTCCGCCTAGGACAAGGGCACGCCGCCGGAGAGCAAGATTGAGAAGGGGGACGTAATGTTTCCGCAGGAATCCCACAAGACCGAACCCCATTTTTTCGCCCGTATCTCCATTGTGCCGTCGCAAAAAGAAACTGGCGAAACACGGTACGACCACCAGCGCGAGAATGGCGCCAACGATGATGGCAAAAGTCAACGTCAGCGCCATTGGTCGAAAGATGCGTCCCTCGACCCGTTGCATCGTGTAGAGCGGGATGAACGCGGCGAGGAGAACGATCTTGGAAAACACGATCGGCTTTCCCATCTCGGCGGTGCCGGTGACAATGGCCTCGCGCACAGCGACCCCGCTCACACCGCGCTTTTCGACAAGGCGGACGACGTTCTCGATGATGACGACAGCCGCATCGACAATGATGCCGAAGTCGATTGCGCCTAACGAAATCAGATTTGCGGGGACGTGCTCGTAATCGAGCAGCATGAAGGAACCGAGAAGCGCGAGCGGAATGACCGACGCCACAATGAGAGCCGCGCGCCAGTTGCGGAGCCCGAGGAACAAGACCAGGACACCGAGGACGAGCAGAATGCCCTCGGCCATGTTCCGCCGGACTGTGTGCAGTGTCCGATCGATCAACTCCGTCCGGTCGTAATGTGGAACGAGCTGAACGCCCGGCGGCAGATAGCTCTTATTGATTTCCGCGGCTTTGGCGCGGATGCGTTGCAGAACTTCCAGTGCATTTTCACCGCGCCGGGCGAGGACCGTGCCTTGAACGACGTCATCTTGATCGCTCAACGCCGGCGAGACGCCGCGCTGCGGCTTATTCAATCCGACGCGGCCGAGGCGCAGTTGATTGCCGAGCTGAACCTGCCCGACGTCGCCGACGGTAATCGGTGTGTTGTTGCGAACGGCGAGAACGGTGGCGCGAATATCATCCAACGAACCGATCAAGCCGAGGCCGCGCACGATGAACATTTGTGAGCCGCGTTCGACATACGCGCCGCCGGCGTTCTGATTGCTGGCCGCAAGCGCATCGGTCACTTGTTTGAGCGTCAGTTGGTAACTTTTTAATTTCGCTGGATCGACCAGCACCTGGTATTGCTTGGTCGGTCCGCCAAAGCCGACGACGTCGACTACGCCCGGAACCGTGCGCAACTGACGCTCGACCACCCAATCTTCCAACGCGCGCAGCTCGGTCAGCGGAAACTCGGGTGGACCTTGCAGCGTATAACGAAAAACTTCGCCGACAGCCGTGGAGTCTGGTGAGATGGATGCCTGGGCGCCAGCCGGCAGAGTTACCTGCGCGAGTTGTTGACTGACCTGACTGCGCGCCCGGTTGTTATCGGCATCATCTTCGAAAACGACCGTGA
>Ga0307478_10003022_pt1 | contig 12749 bp, 7 predicted proteins | sample atmos_gasesECM4C_2_FD_203713 | JGI IMG/M metagenome (GOLD analysis project Ga0307478, IMG submission 203713) | Hardwood forest soil microbial communities from Morgan-Monroe State Forest, Indiana, United States - atmos_gasesECM4C_05 | ecosystem: Environmental > Terrestrial > Soil > Temperate...
GCATCGAGGAGTTGTTCGGCACGCGCGGGATCGAACGGGTATTGCGTGAGATTTGATTCCGCCGCCCAGTGAACGGGAGCTAGAACGCCAGAAGCAACTCTCGCCTGGCCGTGCAGTAAATAGCGATCGAGCGACTCGCGGTCCGTGGCGTAGGCGAGCGCTTGGCGGATTTCGCGGCGAGACAAGAGGGTATCTTCGAGGTTGAAACTAAGGTAAGTGAGGTTTGTTCCGGGACGAGTAGTGACTTCCAGAGCGGATTGACGCGCGAGCGTGGGAATAATGTCGGGCGAGAGCGAACTCATCTCGAGATCAGCGGAGCCTTTGCGAAGTTCGAGGGCGCGCACAATGGCATCCGGAACTACACGGAAGCGGAGGCGAGTGAGCTGCGGCACGGCGCGAAAATATTCGGAATTGCGTTCCACGACGACTTCTTCATCTTGCGTTTGCTGCACGAATCGAAAAGGCCCGGAGCCGATGGGATGGCGCGAGAAATCGGCGGCCGCATTTGCCGGGACGATTCCCACCGCGGGGCGCACGAGATTTACCGTGAAGGACGCATAGGGTTCGCTGAGATGAAAGATGACCGTGGCTGCATCGCGAGCTTCTATGGAAGTGACGAGGCGGAAAGCCCCGCGCTTCGCGGATTTGTTCGCAGCATTCATGATGAAATCGATGGTGGCTTTGACGTCGACGGAGGTGAGCGGGCGGCCATCGTGAAAACGAACATCGCGGCGGAGATGAAAGACATAGGTCAGTGGGTTGGACGTTTCCCAGGACTCCGCCAGATCGCCGTGGAGATTCAGATGATCATCGCGCTCGAGCAAGCTGCTGAAGAGCAGGCCGTCGATACGCTGCGATTGGGAATCGGTGGCGAAACGCGGATCGAGGTTCGTGGGGCTGGATTCGATGAGGAAGGTGAGGGAGGAGGGATCGGATTTAGGCGAGTTAGAGCACGCTGTCATCAAAAAGAGAGAGAGAAAGTAAGGAAATAAGGAAATAAAGAAAATAACAAGGCGAGCGATTTTGATGAGGCGGCTACCGAGGCGGGGCATAGGAGATTTTACCGAGAATGGCAGGACCGCGGGCGCCGGTGGCCGAAGGAAGATTGCATGGCCGCTGGTGAAAAGTTTCGTAGGCGAGGAGCGCGAAGGCGAAAGCTTCCTTGGCGTCTTCGGGGATTCCGAGTCGCGACGACGGCAGGACTTCGATATTTGGCAGAGCGGCAGAGAGCTGGGCCAGGATTAAGGGATTGTGCGCGCCGCCACCAGAGACGATGAGTTGATGGATCTTTGTTTTAGGCAGCACGAAACGGTTCATGGCATCGATGACGGAAAGCGCCGTGAAGATGGTTGCGGCGCGGATGAGGTCGTTGGGATTGGCGCGATGACGACGGCCCAATTTTAGAAGTTTCTCCAGATAAGCCTGGCCGTAGTATTCGCGGCCGGTCGATTTTGGCGGCGCGAGTTTCAAGTAAGGATCGCGCATCAATTCATCAACGAGTACGGCGTTGCTGCGGCCTCGCGATGCGAGTTGAGCGTTTTTGTCAAAATGGAGCCTGCCTCCCGAGAAATGTGCGACCAGCGCATCGATGAGCATGTTTGCCGGACCGGTGTCGAACGCGACGACTCGCGCAGACTTGGCGGCGCGAGGGAGAACGGTGATGTTAGCTATGCCGCCGAGGTTCAGAGAAACGCGGCCTAGTTTGGGGTGGCGATAGAGAAGATAGTCGGCGTAGGGAACCAGTGGCGCGCCTTGGCCGCCAAGGGCGATGTCGGCCGGACGAAAATCGCCGACCGTGGTGACGCCGGTGCGGGCGGCGATCACAGATGGTTCTCCGATTTGCAGTGTTGAGGCTACATTGCGGCCAAGGAAGTAAACAGGGGCGCCTTGATGGAAGATGGTTTGGCCGTGCGAGCCGATTAGATCGACTCGCGAGGCCGAAACGCCGAAACGAGTGCAGGAGCTCATGGCTGCGCCAGCGAAAACTTCTCCCAAACGAAAATGGAGTTGGCTCAGCTCGTTGGCGGTGATCGGGCGACCTTCGGCGATGTGAAGGATCTCCTTGCGAATGGTGGGCGGGAATTTGACGGAGATATGCCCGAGAAGTTTTGCTTTGAGCCTCGGCGGCGCGCCGGAAATGCGCGCGAGCGCGGCGTCGATGCCGTCGGCGGAGGTGCCAGACATGAGGCCAAGAACCAGCATGGGCTTGGCGCTCATGAGATTTGTTTTTTCAATTCGGAGAGGAGATTGAGAGCATCAATGGGCTTGAGCTGATCGAGGTCCGCGTCGCGAAGTTTATCGAGCACCTCGCGATCGAGCGGCGTGAAGAGCACTTGCTGATTTCCATTCTTGTGAGCCAGGGCACCGGCGCCGGGGGAGAGCGTTTCGCTGAGTTCGTGCTCGCTCTGCTCATGCCCTCGTAAGACTTCGCGGGCGCGCTCGATAACGCTTCGAGGGAGACCGGCGAGTCGGGCCACTTCAATGCCGTAGCTTTTGTCGGCGCTGCCCGGTTCGACGCGGCGCAAAAAAATAATTTCGTTGGGCGTCTCTTTCACGGAGACGTGAACGTTTTTCACAGTGGGAAGGAGATCGGCCAGCTCGGTTAGTTCGTGATAGTGCGTGGCGAAGAGCGTGCGTGCGCGCGTGTGCTTCTGGAGATGCTCGACGACGGCCCAGGCGATGGATAAGCCGTCGAAAGTGGCCGTTCCGCGACCGACTTCGTCGAGAAGCACGAGGCTTGCGGGCGTGGCGTGATTCAGGATGGCGGCGACTTCGGACATTTCGACGAGGAAGGTCGAGCGGCCGCGGGCAAGATTGTCACTCGCGCCGATGCGCGTGAAGACGCGGTCGGTGATGGGCAGTTTGGCCTGGCGCGCCGAAACAAAGCAACCGATTTGCGCCATCAGCACAATCAGCGCGGACTGGCGCAGATACGTGGACTTACCCCCCATATTCGGGCCGGTAATAAGAAGAAGCTGCTGGCGGCCGGGCTCGAAACAAAGATCGTTCGGGACGAAGCGCTCGCCTTTTTGCCGAAGCAATTCCTCAATAACCGGATGACGGCCGCCGATGATGAGGAGTTCTCCGGTAGAACTGAATTCAGGGCGGATGTACCCGCGGTCGGCAGCGAGTTTTGCGAAGGCAGTGAGTACATCCAGTTGGGCGACAGCGGCTGCCGTGCGGCGCAACCGTGCCGCCTTGGCAGCTACACCTGACCGAACATCGATGAAGAGCTGGCGCTCGATTTCAAGGATGCGTTCGTCCGCAGCGAGAATCTTGCGTTCGTATTCCTTCAATTCCGTCGAAGTGAAGCGCTCGGCGTTGACCAGTGTCTGCTTGCGTTCGTAGTCGGCGGGAGCAAGATGCAGGTTCGGTTTGGAGATTTCAATGTAGTAGCCGAAAACCTGGTTGAAACGAATTTTTAGAGAGCCGATGCCCGTGCGCTTGCGCTCGCGCTCCTCCATCGCGGCGATGATCTGCTTGCTGTGCTGGCTCAGGTTGCGCAGCTCATCCAGCTCGGCGTGATAGCCGCTGCGGATCATTCCCGGATCGGTGGCGAGAGCGGGCGGCTCGTCGGCGATGGCGCGCTCGAGCCGTTCGCGGACATCGGTGAGTTCGTCAATTTCCTGATGGAGATGGCGAAGCAGTTCACTGCCTCCAGCGGGCGGAGGAGTCAAAAACTTCTTCAGGACTGGGAGTTGCGCGAGGGATCTGCGCAGCACGACAAGTTCGCGCGGTGTCGCAAGGCCCAGCGTAATGCGCCCGGTGAGCCGTTCCAGATCCTGGATGCCTTTCAGCTCTTTGCGAATCTCGCCGCGGACCACCGTTTGCTGCACGAGATGGGTCACGGCACCCAGGCGCGCCTCGATAGCTTCGCGGTCGATCAGCGGGCGGAGAATCCAGGACCGCATCAGGCGCGCACCCATGCCGGTTACGGTGACGTCGAGCGTGGCGATCAGCGTGGCGGGCCCGCTGGGGCGAGTTGCCTCCTCGGTGAAAATCGGTGTGAGCAGTTCGAGGTTTCGAACCGAGACAGGATCGAGCAAAAGGAAATCGTGCTGCTCGTAGTAGCGGACCGAGTCGAGATGGCGGAGAGCATCGATGCTGGTGGCGGCTTGATTTGCAGCGATAGAACCGTCGACTCGCGCGGCGTTCTCGCGGAGGTAGTGAACGATGGCGCCAGCCGCGGAAAGCGCCTGTGGGTGTTCGTCAAGACCGAATCCGGTGAGCTCTGCGACGCTGAACTGTTCGCGGAGAATCCGCTCGGCGTAATCACGTTGGAAAACCCAGTCTTCGAGGCGGGACTCCACGCCGCCAGTCCCTTCGAGGAGCGACGTCTTCGCCGTTTCGAATAATTGTTGCGGGCGGGGAAGCAGCGTCTCGCGCGGATGAAGCAGCTGCAGCTCGTCGCGAAGAGTTTCCTCGGCGCGGGCGCCGGCAAATTCCGTGGCCTGGAATTCTCCGGTGGAAAGATCGACGTAGGCGAGACCGATCGGAGAGCCGGAAGAATGCTTGGCTACGGCGGCAAGGAAATTGTTTTCACGGGCATCGAGGACCGCGACATCGGTGGCCGTGCCTGGGGTGATGACGCGCACGACTTCGCGGCGGACCAGCTTCTTTCCCGGGCCCGGCTGCTCCATCTGGTCGCAGATGGCGATCTTGAATCCCGCGCGAATCAGCCGCGCGATGTACGTTTCGGCAGCGTGATAGGGAACGCCACACATGGGGATGGGCTGGCCTCTTTCGCGGTTACGCGAGGTGAGCGTGATTTGCAGCTCGCGCGAGGCAATCATGGCATCTTCGTAGAAGAGTTCGTAGAAATCGCCGAGACGGAACAGCAGCAGCGCGTGGGGGTAGCGCGCCTTGATCGCGTGATATTGGTGCATCAACGGTGTGCCGGGATCGCTCATTCTCGAGTCGCCAATTCTCAGTATTCAGCTCTTAGCCACGAATTCTGGATTCTTGCCCCCGCAAGTCTCCGTCATCTGTCCCTAGGAGCACAAGTTCTGGTGTGTCCGTGAAAAAGTGCACGTCAGAATCGTGCGCTCAGGCATCGATCATTGATGAATACCGAGCTGCGTCAGCAGGAAAGCATAGTCGAGCGCGATGTCGCGCAGGTAGTCGTAACGCCCGGAAGCGCCGCCGTGTCCGGCGCCCATATTTGTTTTCAGTAACAGGGGATTCGCATCGGTCTTCAGGGTGCGCAGCTTGGCAACGTACTTCGCCGGCTCCCAGTACATCACCTGACTGTCGTTCAGCCCGGTCTTGACCAGCATTGCCGGGTAAGCCTTGCGCTCCAAATTGGTATAGGGACAATACGATTTCATTTCGAAATAATCTTCTGCGATTTGTGGATTTCCCCACTCTTCGTACTCCCCGACCGTCAGCGGAAGGGTGGCGTCCAGCATGGTATTCAAGACGTCCACGAAAGGAACGTGGGTGATAACCATGCGAAACAATTCGGGCCGCATATTGCTGACGGCACCCATGAGCAGGCCGCCAGCGCTGCCGCCTTCGATAATCAGTTTGCCGGGGGCGGCGTAACGCTGCGAGATCAGATGTTCGGCGGCGGCAATGAAATCTGTAAAGGTGTTGTGCTTTTTCTTCAAGCGGCCGGCGTCGTGCCAGGGTTTGCCCAATTCGCCGCCTCCGCGAATGTGCGCGACGGCGTAGATCACCCCGCGATTCAACAGGCTCAGACGATTCGAACTGAAACTAACCGGGACGGAGATGCCATAGCTGCCATATCCATACAAGAGAAGCGGAGCGGAGCTATCTCGCCGAGTATCCCGTCGATAGACGATGGAAAGCGGGATTTGTGTGCAGTCGGGAGCCGTAGCGAGAATCCGCTCGCTGACGTATTCCGCGGGGCCATAGCCGCCGAGCACGGGCTGCTGCTTTCGAAGCACTCGTTCGCGGGTACGCACGTCGTAATCGAATACCGAGCGGGGCGTAGTGAAGGATTCGTATTGAAAGCGAACGTGCGTGGTGTCGAACTCCGGGTTCTGGCCAATGGAAGCGTTGTAGGCTGGCTCGGCGAACTCGATGCGATGGGAAGATTCGGGCGCGCCGAGCGAGCCCGGGTTCAGGCCCACAATGCGGAGATAGGGAAGGCCTCCCTCGCGTTCTAATAGCAAGAGATGAGTGCGAAAAACTTCCGCCGCGGCGAGCATCACGTCCGGGCGATTGGGAATGACCTCGTGCCAGAATTTCCTGTGAGGATCACCCACGGGAACGGTCACGAGCCGGAAAGTGCGGCCTCCGGAATTCGTGCGGATATAAAAGACTCCGCCGCTGGAATCGCCGGGCGTTCCAGGATGATCATCGGCGTAGTATTCGTGATTGTCCTCACGCCGAGCGATCAAGTTAAATTCACCGGATGGCTTGCCGGCGCGCGAGAAGCGGACTTCGCTGGTGGTATGGCTCGCGCTGGTCAGAAACAGGAAAGCTCCGCTGCGGCTCCTTTGCACTTCAATGCGGAAGCGTTCGTCCGTTTCTTCGTAGAGCAACGCGTCTGGTTCCGAAGAGCCCAGAACGTGGCGGTACAGCCGATGAGAGCGCTTGGTGGTCTCATCCTCGACCGTGTAGAAGAGCGTTCGATTGTCAGCGGCCCACGCGACACTGGTAACCCGTTCGATGCGCTCCGGGAGCGTGAGGCCCGTCTCGAGATTCCTTACATGGAGGGTGTATTGCCGGAATCCCGTGACATCAGTCGAGTAGACCAGGAGTTGGTTGTCGTCACTCACCTCGAATGAGCCCAGCCCCAGGAAGGAATGACCCTCAGCCAGTTGATTCAAATCCAGAAGCAACTCTTCCGGAGCGCCCTCTCTATCGCGCCGCCGGGAGTGAAAATTGTACTGCTTGCCCTCTTCAGTCCGGGTGAAATAGCTGTAGCCGCGCAGGGTGTAGGGTACGGAAAGATCCGTTTGCAGGATGCGGCCAAGCATCTCCTGATAGAGCCTTTCTTGGAACGCCTCCGTGGGTTTCAGAACGGCGTTGATATAGGCGTTTTCGGCGTTCAGGTAGGCGATGACTTCGGGGTTTTCCTTTTGCCGAAGCCAGGCATAGTGATCCATGCGCCGGTCGCTGTGCAGGACATGTTCGACAGGCTCGCGCCGTGCGAGCGGTGGTTTGGGAGCGGAGCCTTCGGAAGGTCCGTTCGAAAGTACGGGCGTCGCCGTGTTCGTGTCTGGCTTCATTCTCTTAGTGTCGAGGACCGAATACGGTCCATTAGAAAGTGCTCGCGGCCGGGTTGGGCGCCGCGTCGAAAGGATTTGTTCGCCTCCGTTATACTAACGGAAGTCGGCGGCTGGAGAAAGCAGGCCGCTGCCGTAGGAGTGGCCCGCATTGGCGCAGGAAACTGAGATCAAGCTGAGGATCAGCGATACGCGCGTGCTTCTGCGCCAACTGAAGAAACTTGGAGCGCGCCCGGTCGGCGGCGGAACGGGCCGCGTGCACCAGGAAAACGTCATCTTCGACACTCCCCAAGGCGGACTCGCTAAACACGGGCAACTGCTGCGCATTCGAACAGAGACCCCTGGGTCCAAAAGGATTAAGAATTCGCCCCCACTCAAGAGGAAGTTTGTTCTGACCTTCAAGCACCCCATCGAGAAGCCGTTCGAATCGGGCCCGCAGGATAGTTCGAAGGCCATTCACAAAGTCCGCGAGGAACTTGAGCTCGAAATCACCGATGCCGCCGCGCTGTCCAAAATCTTTCAGGGGCTTGGGATGAGCGGCTGGTTCCGCTATGAAAAATACCGCACTACGCTTCGGCTTCCGGCCTCTCAAAACTGGGCCCGAGGGCTGCTGATCGAACTCGACGAGACCCCGATCGGTGCTTTTGTGGAGCTAGAAGGGCCTGCGGAAGCCATCGACCGGGCTGCGGGGCAGCTGGGCTTTTCGAAACGGGACTATATTTTGAAGAACTACCTCGTCCTCTACATCGAAGATTGCCGGAAAAAGGGCGAGGAACCACGCCACATGGTTTTTCCAGAGAAGAAAAAGCACTCGAATCCTTCGTCGCAGCCAAAATAAGGGAAAAAATTGCTGCGAACGCCATTCTTTTCTTGACAATGCACTGCGCGCGCCTTATCACTAGGCTCGGAGTGAAATCTCTCTCGATGAGTGCGAGCAGCGATCTCGAACCTGGGTCTAGTTGCTTTGGGCTACAGCACGGTCCGGGACCGATTTATCGGGCGGATTTTCAGAAAGTGTCGCGCGAGGCGCCGGCTACGGCCCAAGCAGTCGGGTGGGGAGGGTTCACCAGCGGCTAGAGGTAAGTCCATATGTTTGAGGTACTTGCCCGCAGCCGAGGATGTTCGGTTGGCGGGTTTTTTGTTGCCCAGCGTGTTTTGCAGCGCAAAGCAGTTTGCAGGTTCATAAGACGGGAAGGGGTGCGCTATGGAACTCTACGCCACGGAATTGATGGGGTCGAAAGCGTATGACGCGCAGGGAAATTTTGTGGGGAAGGTGCGCGAGTTCTTCATCGAGCCGGCGGAAGCGCCGAATCGCGTGTCGCATTTCCTGCTGTCGCGTGGGCGATTCCAGCCGCTGGTGGCCAAGCATAACCAAGTTGCCTCCGTGGCCGCGGGAAAGCTGGAACTGAATGTCAGCGAGAGGGCCTTGGAGCTTTATAGCCCGAATGAATCGTGGCTGGCAGTGCAAAAGGATTTGATGGATCAGCAAATCATCGACACCCACGGCCGCAAAGTCGTGCGCGTGAATGACGTGGACCTGACGGAGTTCCGCACGAACGGAAACGTGGAACTACGCGTGGCGCAAGTGGATGTGGGGCTGCCCGGGGCCGTGCGCCGGCTCTTGCAGGGAGTTGTTCCCCCACTGGTCATCCGGAAACTGCAGAGCCAATTGCCCCAGAGGGCGATTCGCTGGGAATTTGTGAATCTCATCGAGCCGGATCCGTTGCGCCGCGTAAAGCTCCGGATCACCCACGAAAAACTCGAAGACCTGCACCCGGCGGACCTGGCGGCGATTATGGAGGATCTCTCGGCCTCCGAGAGGCAGAGCATCATCGCTTCGCTGGATGAAGAGACCGCGGCTGCGGTATTGGCGGAGCTGGATGCGCGGCTGACGACCCAGATCGTGGAGTTCCTCGACCCCGAGAAAGCCGCGGACATCCTCGAAGAGATGGCCCCGGACGCGGCCGCCGATCTGCTTGCCGACTTGCCGAAGGAAAGGTCGGAGGAACTGCTGCATGAGATGCCCGGGCTGGAAGCGGATGAAGTCCGCGAGCTGCTGGAGTTTGACCCGGCAACAGCGGGCGGGATGATGAATACAGACTTCCTGTTTGTCGGTGAGACTTCGACCCGGGAAGAAGTGCTGACCTGGATCCGGGAACAAGAATTGAATCTGGATCAGACCGATACCATCGTCTTGCTGGACACCTCCGCAGAGTTTTCCGGCGTTGTCCCCGTGGCGCGGCTGCTTCTGGCGTCCCCCGAACAGCGCATGAATGAGTTGAAAGTGGAACCTCTGCTCAGTCTGCCGCCGAATGCGAACGAGAAAGAGGTTTTCGAGCTTTTCGACAAATATAACCTGCGCATGCTGACGGTCATTGATAAAGAGGACCGGCCGATTGGGGCGATCACGGTGGACGACGTCGTGTCGCGGCTGCTGAAGTAAGAGGAAGGAAATGCGAGCGGATCGATGAACTGGGACGCTATTTCCGCGAAGTTTGATCGCGTGAGAACCGGCGACACGGATTTGCAGAAGAAGGTCCGCGGACTGCGCCGGCGCCTGACGCTGCTGCTGGCCGTGGTGGGACCTGGGCTGATCACCTCCAATGTAGACAATGACGCCGGGGGAATCTCCGTCTACACCCAGGCCGGCGCGCAATACGGATACACGCTCCTGTGGTCGCTGGTCCCGATGACCATCGCGTTGTATGTGACCGAAGAAATGTGCGCGCGCATGGGTGTGGTCACCGGCAAAGGGCTTTCCGATCTCATCCGCGAGGAGTTCGGATTCCGCCCAACGTTTTTTGTGATGATCACCGGTTTCTTTGTGGACCTGGCAAACGTGGTAGCAGAATTTGCGGGTGTCGCCGCAGCCATGCAGATTTTTGGAATTAGCAGGTATGTTGCCGTGCCGATCGCGGCCATCCTCGTGTGGATACTGGTCATCCGGGGGACTTACCGCCAGGTTGAAGTCATCTTTTTGTTCGCTTGCGTCTTGTATCTATCTTACGTGTTTTCCGCATTTCTGGCCAAGCCGGATTGGCTGATTGCGGCAAAACACACCGTGCTTCCAAACATTCATTTGGAGTCCGGCTATTTGATTATGCTGACGGGCTTGGTCGGAACGACGATTGCCCCTTGGCAATTTTTTTACTTACAAGCAGGGTTCGTGGAAAAGAAAGTGGGACCGCGCCAGTATCCGCAGGCGCGCGCGGACGTATTATTTGGCAGTATCAGCTGCATGGTCATCGTGTTTTTCATCATCGTATGCACGGCGGCCACGCTCTATGTGTCGGGGCACCGGGACATCACGGATGCGGCACAAGCGGCGCAAGCTCTGATTCCTCTGGCGGGGAAGGGCGCGGGAATTCTTTTTGCTTTCGGACTGCTCAATGCGTCGCTGTTCGCCGCATCCATCCTGCCGCTCTCGACGGCGCACGTGATTTGCGAAGGTCTGGGGTTCGAAGCGGGGCTCGATCACAAATTCAAAGACGCGCCCATTTTCTACTGGCTCTACACCGTGTTAATCGTTGCCGGGGCGGGAATTGTGCTGCTGCCGCACGCTCCGCTCTGGAAAATCTTGATTTTTTCCCAAGTGGGCAACGGCATCTGGCTTCCCGTCGTGGTGATCTTTATTTTGCTGCTGGTGAACCGCCGCGACTTGATGGGCGAATATGTCAACACCATGACCTTTAATGTGGTGGCGTGGGTGACCGCCATCGCCATGATCGCATTGACTCTGGTCCTGACGTACACGGCGCTCTTTCAGCAGAGTCCGCCGCCATCGGGATAATCCTCGACGACGATATTCTAAAAGACACCACTCCATTGCGCGGCTGGCGGACCGTGTGTTAACTTTGCGGCGTAAAGGATGAACGCCGCGAAACTCCGTGCCGGACAATAAACTGAACAAAACCCTTCTCGTAGCATCTTCGCACCCGCTCGGCGCGATAACCGCGGAAGAAGCCTATTTGTGGGAAAAACTTGATCTGACGCGCCTGCCAAAACACGTGGCGGTGATTATGGACGGGAACGGCCGCTGGGCACGGAAACGCCACCTGCCGCGAATCGCCGGGCACCGTTCGGGAACACAGTCCGCGCGGACCACGATTGAAACCTGTGCGCGGTTGAAAATCGAAGCGCTAACGCTGTACGCGTTCTCGGTGGAAAACTGGCGCCGACCAAAAACAGAAATTGATTTCCTGATGCAACTCCTTCGCGAATATCTGCGCAAAGAGATGCCGCTGCTCCAGAAGAACCGCATTCGCATGCGCTTTCTCGGGCGCATGGACGAATTGCCCGCGGGCGTGCAGAAAGACGCGCGCGAGGCCATGGAAAAAACGGCAGGGAACCAGGGCATGGTGCTGTGCGTGGCGCTGAACTACGGCGGACGCGCGGAGATTGTGGATGCCGTGAATGCGATTCTCGCTGAGCGGAATGGCCACGGAACTTCCGGACGCATTACCGAAGAGCAGTTATCGCGGCACCTTTACACCGAGGGACTGCCCGATCCGGACCTGCTCATTCGTACCAGCGGCGAAATGCGCGTCAGCAATTTTCTGCTGTGGCAGATCGCCTATGCGGAAATATTTGTGACGGAAACGCTTTGGCCGGATTTCAGCCGCGCGCGGCTATTAGAGGCGCTGGTGGAATTTCAGACGCGCGAGCGTCGCTACGGGGGCATTGACGAAAGCGATGCCTCCTCGGAGAAGCCGGCACGCTCTGTCGGCCATTGATAGTGACTTGTGGCGCGTGTTTCGTGATCCGCGTGTCTCGTCGCCCTGGATAGAAATCCTGGGATTTGAAGAGAGACCCTTCACTCCCCCATGGTCGTTCAGACGGGCTGGTTGCTCGAAGACGCAAACTCGGCCGCTGATGCAAGCGCTTGTTTTGGTGAGTAGTCCCAAGAGCGTGGCGCTGCGCCCATGCTGAGCAGGTGCGCAAGCTTGAGATTCATTGCGGGATTCCGACGCGGTGTACTAGACCCTGGAAGCGCGGATCCAAGTGCAAGCTGTCAAATAATGGTTCCACTTTGAGATTGATCATCAGATCGTCGCGTTCCTCGAAACCCCTTTCCAGCCATTCAAATCAGCACTCCTTCTCACCAACCCGCAGGCACGCTTCTGCCACGAGCACAGGCGGCACGTAGTTTGACTTTGCGGACTGTCTGTAGTTTTCAAGTGTGCGCCTCCAATAACCTTGCCCCCCAGATTTGGTCATCGCCTCCTTGAGCTGCGCAATCTCTTTGGGGTCCGTCCCAAACAATTCGTCGGGTTTCAATGATTCTTGAGCTGCCTCCTCAGAAAGTTCCTTCGTTGGCTTCTCACCGCACGAGCGCTGTTCGCGCTTTCGGGATCCTCGCCGCCGCGCGTCGAATCACTCCCGCCAAACTCGGCGCCGCAAACAACATCATCGCGTTCGCCACGCTCGCGGCCACCGCACTGTTCCTGGCCGCCAGCAAACGACGCCGAGCCCCGCGCAAACGCTTAACCCTCGAAATTCGTGTTTTCGTCGCGGGTTTTCTCGTATCTCTTCTGTTCATCCCGCACGCAAATC
>Ga0307478_10003025_pt1 | contig 12736 bp, 12 predicted proteins | sample atmos_gasesECM4C_2_FD_203713 | JGI IMG/M metagenome (GOLD analysis project Ga0307478, IMG submission 203713) | Hardwood forest soil microbial communities from Morgan-Monroe State Forest, Indiana, United States - atmos_gasesECM4C_05 | ecosystem: Environmental > Terrestrial > Soil > Temperate...
CTCGGCCGGCTCGGTCGCGTCACTGATATTGCTCCGCTGGCAGTATTTCTCGCATCAGACGAATCTGCCTGGATCACCGGAGAGGTTATTCGGGCCGCGGGCGGCCTCGTTGTAGCCACCTGAGTGCAAGGTGCTAGCCTCGCAATAACACTCGCAATCACAACGCAGTCAGGGCAACACAGAAAGGAGAATACGATGCAATTTCAGAGTGACTATTTCAATGCTTATCACAGCCTAAAGCTGGCACGAGATGACAACGGTGTATTGGTGGCTGAGTTCCACAACAACGGCGGGCCATTCGTTATGAGCGCGCAAGCTCACACGGAATTTGTCGAAGCCTTCTACCGGATTTCGCAAGACCGAGCCAACAAGATCGTGATCCTGACCGGCGCAGGCGGGGAGTTCATTACTGATGTCGATTGGTCATCTTTTGGCGACGCTGCTGATCCCGGCGTTTGGAGCCAGGTTCACGACGAAGGTGTTCAGGTGTTGGAAAATATCGCCAACATACGCGTGCCGGTCATCGCGGCGATCGAAGGACGCGCCCATGTTCACTCCGACTACGCGCTGCTTGCCAGCGTAATTGTGGCAGCGGAGGGCGCGACTTTCCAAGATGTGGCGCACTTCGGGTCGGGCATAGCGCCCGGTGACGGCATCTTTACGACATGGAGTTACCGCGCTGGAGCGGGACGAGCCGAGGCGTTCCTGCTGAATCCACAGCCGCTGAAGGCGCGTACCGCGTATGAATGGGGAGTGGTTGCCGAAGTTGTGCCGAATGGCAATGCGCTCAGCCGGGCACGGGAATTGGCCAAGTTGTACTTGAAGGCTCCCGAAGTGACACGCCGCAACACGCGCATACACTTCATTCAACCTCTGAAAGAGCGGATCGTGCGGGAAGTTGGTTATGGGCTGTCGCTGGAAGGAGCCTCGGCTGCTGATCTCGTCAGATCAAAGCAAGCCAAACCTGAGCCCGGCGTTCAGAAAGGAAAAGTCGCATGAACGGCCCGGAGAACACTTTATCGTCCCAGCCATCGAAGAAGCCGCATCCCGAGGAATTTGACCTGGTGATTCTCGGTGGCGGCACGGGCTCGACCGTGGCTGCATGGACATTCGCCGCCGAGGGCAAAAGTGTCATTGTCGTCGATCGCAAATATATTGGCGGCTCGTGCCCGAACATAGCGTGCCTGCCTAGCAAGAACGTCATCCACAGCGCGAAGGTAGCGTCCTACTTTCGCCGAAGCAAGGAATTTGGCATCAAGCACGACGGTTTCATGGTTGATATGTCGGGCGTCCGAGACCATAAGCGCAACATGGTGACCGGTTTGAACCAGATGTATCTGGAGAACTATAAGAAGACCGGAGCGGAGTTCATGTTGGGAACAGGGCGATTCGTCGCCCCTAGAACAATAGAGGTCACTCTGCCCAACGGGACCACCCGTCAGTTACGCGGTGAGAACGTGATCGTCAGTACCGGGACCCGTGCGGCCTTGGAAGCAATTCCAGGTCTTGCGGAAGCGCAACCACTCACGCACATTGAGGCGCTCGAGCTGGACAAAATTCCTGAACATCTCCTTGTAATGGGCGGCGGTTACGTCGGAGTGGAGCTTTCCCAGGCGATGCGGCGGTTCGGCAGCAAAGCGACCGTGATCGACCGCAACGAACGATTGATGTCTCGAGAAGACAAAGACGTCTGTGAGGCTCTTGGCAATCTGCTCGCGGATGAGGACATCGAGATTGTTCTGAACGCGCGAATCAAACGCGTATCGGGAAAATCCGGAGACTCGGTGTCTATTGTGCTTGACCAGGATGGAACCGAGAAGTCGATTACGGGCAGTCACCTGCTGGTCGCGACGGGACGCACTCCGAATACCCAAGGTCTGGGACTTGAGTTGGCCGGAGTCGAATTGAACGACCGTGGATACATCAAGGTAAACGAGCGGCTGCAGACGACAGCACCGGGAGTATGGGCGATCGGAGAAGTGGCGGGTAGCCCGCAATTCACGCACATCAGCGTGGACGATTTTCGAGTAGTCCACGCAAATCTCACCGGAGGCCACCGAGTGACCACCGGCCGACAGGTTCCGTATTGTCTGTTTACTGACCCTGAGCTGGCTCGTATTGGCCTAAGCGAGATAGAAGCCAGGGCGCAGGGAATCCCATATCGCTTGTTCAAAATGCCCATGGAAGCAAATCTGCGCGCGCGAACGCTTGCGGAAACTCGCGGCTTCATGAAGGCGTTGGTTGATGCTGACAGCGATCGGATCCTCGGCTTCACGGCTTTCGGTGTCGGCGCTGGAGAGATCATGGGCGCCGTCCAGATTGCTATGATCGCAGGAGTGCCCTATACCACTTTGCGCGATGCCATCCTAACTCACCCAACATTGGTGGAAGGTTTGATATCACTGTTCTCATCCGTGGCGGAGTTGCACGGAGTTGCTGAAGTGCCTGCGAGGTCCGCGGCGTGATGTCCGTATAGAGAAATCGCGTTCGTACCAGCAAATCGATTCGCGGATCGTCGGTTCGTCAAAAGTCGAAGTTCAACTCTGATTACGGTAAGAACTGTATTGCGGTGGTAAGGCACGTAGGTGTATCGGGGATGAACGACTCACTGGGCTTCAGGGGTTACTTTGCATAACTCGCTTGGGGTGCTGCAGAGACCTCTTTCAAGAATCTTCCGGTTTGGGGAATCGACACGTCTCATCTTCACGACTCGTGTTTGAGCTGATGTTACGATGTTGCCTCGTGTGGTCATTATCGGTGGCGGTTTCGGAGGACTCTCCGCGGCCCGTGCTCTACGCAACGCTCCTGTTCGTGTGACCCTGATCGACAAGCGGAACTATCATCTTTTTCGACCGATGCTGTACCAGGTCGCAACCGGGCTGCTTTCTGCAGATGAAATCTCCGGTCCTTTGCGTTCCATCTTCAGTCATCAAGAAAATATTGATGTGCTCTTGGATGAAGTCACCGGCATCAACCCAGAGCAACGCATCGTCCATCTGACACGAGGTGAGTTGTCGTACGACTTCCTTATCCTCGCGACCGGCATTCAGTACAACTATTTTGGGCATGACGAATGGCGACAATTCGCGCCAGGCCTCGAATCGCTCGATGATGCCGACGTCATTCGTGACAAAATACTGTGTGCGTTCGAGCGAGCTGAAGAGATGGCCTCGATCGAACACGCCGGGCCTGAGGAAATTCGCCACCAGTTGACCTTTGCACTCGTGGGTGCGGGAACCGTTGGGGTTGAGATGGCCAGCACTCTCGCCGAAATGTCGCGCATGGCTTTGGCGCATGACTTTCGGCACATCGATCCAACGTCAGCAAGGATTCTTCTATATGAGGCGGGGGCTCGGGTTCTGCCAACCTATCCGGAGGATCTTTCAATCAAAGCGCAGCGGCACTTGGAGAGTCTAGGCGTTGAGGTCTACACCAATGCTCCTGTTACACGTGTAGATTCGGAAGGAATTGTCGTTGACGGACAGAAGATTCAGGCGGGCACTGTACTGTGGGGAGCGGGAGTTGTTGCGTCGCCGGCTGGGCGCTGGCTAGGAGTAGAAACAGACCGTTCCGGAAAGATACTTGTGGGACCAGGCCTGTCGGTCCCCGGACATGCGGAAATTTTTGCAATTGGCGACACCGCACATGTCGTTGCTCCAACTCGAAATTTGCTGGGCATCAAATCTAAGACTCCGATGATGATGCCAGGAGTCGCTCAGCCTGCTATCCAGGAAGGCAAGTACGTCGCTGATGTGATTCGGCGCCGGGTGGCAGGTGACGGGGAACCTGAACCATTCTGGTATTGGGATAAGGGTGATCTCGCAATCGTGGGCCGGACATACGCAGTAGCCGACTTGCGGTTTGTAAAGTTCGCGGGCTTCCCAGCATGGGTCGTCTGGGCGATGGTGCACATTTACTTTCTCATTGGATTTGCCAATCGGCTCTTCGTATTGCTGCAGTGGGGACTTGATTTCCTGACGAAACGTCGTCGAGTGCGGGTCTTGTCCGTGGAAACGCTCTCGGCACAGAAATTCATCGAACCCGCGGCTTGATGCTCAACAAGCGCCGCGGCGCGCTCACTCTCGACCACACGAATTCATCCGATCGTCCCACTAACGAACGCTGCCACAAAATATCCGGAATCAAAGAGGCGGTTGCCCAGGGAGCCAGCCGCCAACGCACTTAGAGCAACCAACCACGAACAGGATCGACACTAGCGCGTACACCACCGCGCGGACAGAAATGAGAGCAGCACGAATCCATAGTTTCGGGGGACTGAAAATCATCCTCACCGAAGACGTACCTCAATGGCTTGGAAACACCTTGGTCAAGAATGAAGGAGAGAATTGTGAAAGTCGTAGTGATCGGCGGTACTGGACTCATTGGATCAAAGCTTATCAACAAGGTGCATGAGCAGGGACACGAGGCGGTAGCGGCAGCACCCAACACAGGCGTGAACACCGTTACGGGCGAAGGACTGGCCGAAGTTCTGAAAGGTGCCTCGGTCGTCGTTGACGTATCAAATTCTCCTTCCTGGGAGGACACAGCGGTGCTGAAGTTCTTTGAGACATCAACTCGTAACCTCCTCACCCATGAAGCGGCCGCAGGCGTACGGCATCACGTTGCGTTATCGGTGGTGGGAACCGACCGGCTGTCCGAAAGCGGTTATTTCCGGGCCAAGATTGCTCAGGAGAAATTGATCAGAGAATCTTCAATCCCCTACTCCATCGTGCATGCGACGCAGTTCTTCGAATTCCTCAAGGGCCTTGCCGACATTTCCGTCGTCGACGGCAAGGCGCATTTGCCACCTGTGCTTTTTCAGCCGATGGCTGCCGACGATGTGGCGACTGCCGTAGGCAGGATTGCAGTGGGCCCGCCCGTAAATGGCATCGTCGAAATTGGAGGCCCGGAACAGTTTCGCGTGGATGAACTCGTCCGGCGGCGCTTGGCCTCGCTCAAAGATCCCCGCGAAGTCATCGCCGATCCAAACGCTCGTTACGCTGGTGCGAAATTGAGCGAGAAAACACTGCTCCCGGGCAATAACGCACGGCTAGGCGAGACGACTTTCGAAACGTGGCTCACTCAGCTTGCAGCACAAATTTCGGGTGCGCATCCTCAGCCCACAGGCGTCGCAGCGGTGACGAAGGAGAAAGAGAGTCGTAAAAAAGCTAGCTGATATCGCCACGCCAGACGCCACTGGGGAGCGGGGTATGATGAAGTACACTGACGGTCGCGTCTCGCGTCCTCAACTCTCGCTGTCAGCAATGTCAGGAGAAGGAGGAACTCTACATCAATACCGAGAAACGCGCTTGGGTCGACTGATCTTTGCGTTAACGCAGCCAAAGTGAGTCGTTCCAATATCAGACAGCATCCATAGTTCGGCCGAAGATTCGCCGGTCACCGATCGGTTTGATTTATGGCGGAAACAGCTCAACCAGAAACAGCCCAACCTTCACCGCGGCTGCAGGAGGAGAGAGCGAGTCATGGGGATGCTGCGCCCACGTCAGTTCCCTGGCAGCCGAAATTCAACCCCTGGCTGATTGCTGTCACCGTCGCCCTGGCTGCGTTTATGGAGGTGCTCGACACGAGCATCGCCAACGTAGCGTTGCCGTACATGGCAGGCAGCTTGGGCGCCAGCAACGACCAAAGCACGTGGGTGCTGACTTCCTACCTGGTCTCGAACGCGATTGTGCTGCCCATCAGCGGATGGTTGGCGGGCGTTCTGGGCCGCAAGCGATTCTTCATGACTTGCCTGGTGATTTTCACCATAAGCTCGCTGCTGTGCGGAATCGCGCCGAGCCTCGGGGCTATCATTATTTTTCGTATCTTGCAGGGTGCCGGCGGCGGCGGCCTCCAACCGATGGCGCAAGCGATCCTCGCCGACGTAATTCCTCCTCACCAACGCGGCCTGGCGTTTGCGCTCTATGGAGTAACGGCGATCATCGCCCCGACAATCGGCCCGACTCTCGGCGGCTGGATCACGGACAATTATTCATGGCGCTGGATCTTCTTCATCAATCTGCCGGTGGGCATTTTCACCTTGCTGCTCGTGTCCCGCTTGGTCGAGGACCCTCCCTGGTTGAGACGCTCGCGCGGAGGAATAAAGTTCGATTACATCGGGTTCGGCCTGCTCGCGATCGGCATCGGCGCGTTGCAAGTCATGCTCGACAAAGGTCAGGAGGACGACTGGTTCGGATCCCATTTCATCCTGATACTGGCCGTCCTCGCGGTTGTGGGACTTGTTTCGTGCGTGCTGTGGGAATGGTTCCAGGAGCGCCCTATCATCGATATACGGCTCTTCAAGAATCTAAACTTTCTCAGTGCGAACGGCATGATGTTCGTCCTGGGTATCTTGCTCTTTTCGAGTCTAGTTATGATGCCTTTGTACCTGCAGTCGCTGATGGGGTACACGGCGGAATCGGCCGGCTTGGTGCTCTCTGGAGGTGGCCTTCTGCTGCTGTTCCTGATGCCGGTCGTCGGAATACTCTCGTCGCGGGTGGAGGCCCGATACATAATTGCATTCGGCTGGCTGACTCTTGCGATTGGGATGTATATTTCCAGCCGGCAACTCGACCTCGACATCAGTTTTGCAAGCGCCAGCACGTTGCGGATGATCCAGGTTTTTGGCCTCGGGTTTCTGTTCGTGCCGATCAATCTGGTTTCCTACGTTGGCATGCCGCTGGAGAAGAGCGGCAGCGTCGCTGGATTGGTCAACTTCATGCGAAACATTGGCAGCAGCGTGGGAACTTCCATGGTGACGACGCTGATCGCGCGTCGGGCCCAGGTCCATCAGGTGTACCTCGGCGCGCATGTCTCGCCCGGGGGGCTCGGAGTGGACGGAGCAGCTACAGGCTTGGCAGCGCGTCTGGCCGCCTCTGGAGTGCAGGCCGAGCGCGCTGTGCAGGTAGCTTACGGCTTGCTTTATCAAAATCTGGTTCGCCAGGCAACGCTCTTGGCCTATGTGGACACTTTTCTCATTCTCGCCGCGACGTCGGCGGTTATGTTCATGCTTTCCTTTGTGTTAGCGAAGAACAAGCCGGGCGGTGCGCGTGTGGTGATGGAATAGCGAAGAATAGCGCACGATCGGAGAGTTATGGTTACAGCCGAGTTCGCCCGGTCAGACGCATCACTGAAGGATAGTTTGTGATCCGGGTGATCACGATCGATCGGGAGTACGGCGCCGGCGGCGCTGAAATCGCGAGTGCACTGGCGCGGCACCTCGGGTGGAATCTGTGGGATCAACTCTTGACCAACGAAATCGCCCGGCTGATGGAGTGCGATTGCCGGGCCGTCGAGGAGCACGAGGAGAAGCGCGATTCGTTATATTACCGCCTACTCAAAGGGTTTTTGCGAGGCAGCTATGAAGGCAGCGTTCAGGCCCCGCACGCGAAAATCATCGATACCGAGTGCATCCGCGAAGTAGCCGAGCGGGTGGTAAAGAGCGCCGCTGAAGCCGGGAACTGCGTTATTGTGGGGCGTGGCTCGGCTTACTACCTGCAGAATCGAAGCGATGCCTTCCATGTTTTCGTCTACGCACCATTCGAAGAAAAGGTCCGGCGACTCCATGCGGGAGGCAAGAGCCCGCAGGAAGCGGTGCAGCTTGCGGAAACGGTTGACCGCGACCGCGCCGCCTTCATCATGCAGTACTTTGGGGTCGAGTGGCCGGATCGCCGCCGCTTTCACTTAATGACTAATTCCACAATTGGGGAAGAAGCGGTTGTCGAAACCATACTGAACAGCATCGCTGCTTTCGATAAACGATCGACACAGTACGCATCCCAAGGCCCTCAGTCCGACCGGCATTAGTTAAGCGGGCTGGGTCGCGGATGCATTTCATCGCACGATCCTAACCGTCAGGTTGGCAAAAAAGAAAGCAGGCCAAGAGTCAGTTAAGCGCCCTTGCTGAAACCCTATAAATGTAATAGACTTTATCGTGTTATGGAGGTCTCGAATGACGGGGATCACGCACACAGTCGCAGGCCGCATTTACTCGGTCATTCTGGCGCCGGTCACGGCCTATGTAGTTATGCAGGTCGCCGACGTATTCCTGGAAGCCTTCGTTCCGCGGAGAGAAGCAGAATCCCTACGCGTTGGGCACGAGGTGATTGCCTCGCCTACACAGGACGGAGTAAAGTTCCGCCCCATCGACTTTCGCCCGCTACTGCCGCAGGAGAACGGGACGGCCTCCTGAACCTCCTGGACCGTTGCTTCTGCGGCAGTTTTTTGTTGAGGTGCTGAAGAAGGAAATTACCATCACCCTGAAGCAGGGATCGCGATCCGTGCACCGCGCGTGATCCCTGGGGCTTCGGCCCCTGTGTAATCTCAGTCTTTACGAGCTTCCACCTCGAAGGGCAGTTTCTCATTCAAGGTGCAGATTGGATCGCGTTCCGGGAGATGTGCGCTCGAGCAGGAGCAAGACGTGGTGCTCCAGCGCAATTAGACTTGTGTTTTCTTCGTAGAAAACGAACAGCGAGCGCGGGCACTCATCTTTGGGGCAGGCATAGACAGCGACGCGCCTTGGTTCCGCCAGGAGACGCTCGATCAGCTGGTTGTAGGGCTTTCCTTCTGCCACATCATCGCGAATCGCGACGGCCATTTTCCATCGTACCGAAATCCGGTTTTGCGGGACACGTACGCGCTCGAGAAGATGCAACCACCCCGCAAGACGGATGGAAGAGGAGTAGCCGGTTCTGGCCGGCTACTCCGAACGGCGCTTAGCTATGGATCTGCGAGAGTGCCTTGCGCACGCCGTCTGCATCGTTGTAGTTCGGGTTGAGCTTCAGTACCTGCTGGAGGTGTTCTTTTGCGAGTGTCGGTTGATCGGAAGCTTGATAGGCCAGCCCAAGGTGGTAATGGAACGTGGGATCGTTGGGACTCTTCTTCACAGCTTCCTTGAACAGGTCGATCGCCGTCGGGAAGAGGCCCTTCTTGTAATAGGCCCAGCCAAGCGTATCGGCAGCATTTGCATTGTCGGGCATCTGACGACGCGCCGTCTGCGCCATCGAAAGCGCCACATCCACGTTGCCGCCCTGCTGCAGCATCACGTACGCAAGATTGTTGGATGCGAGGGGATTGTCCGATTGGATCGCCAGGGCCTTCTGGTACATCCCCTTCGCAGAATCCCAGTCCTGCTTGGATTCGAAGAGTTCGCCCAGCAGGATGTAGAACGAAATCTGGCCCGGGTTGTCTTTTAACGATTGCTGGTAAGTGGCAATTGCCTGATCCGTCGATCCCTCGGCCACGTAGACCTGACCAAGTTTCAGCAGGGCATCGGCGTTCTTCTTTTCGAGATCGGTTGCCTTGCGCAGCGCCGCTTCTGCGTTCTTGTAATCTTTCTTCCCATTGAAATAAGCCGTTCCGAGAAGATCGTAAAAGGCGCTGCTGTCCGGCACCTTGGTGATCTGCGCATTCGCCGCGGCAATTGCCTTGTCCGGATCTTTCTGCACGATATAGATCGTCATCAATCCATTAAGCGCGTCGGAGTTGGCGGGCGCGATCTCTAATGCCTTGCGATAAGCCTTTTCCGCCTCCGCGTATTGCTTTTGGATCTGGCGCAGATTGCCCAACTGAATGTAGCCTACGGGGCTTTGCGGTGCCACTTCGATTGTCTTGTTGATGTCCTGCTCGGCGCGGGAATATTGCTTCAGGTTGATATCGGCTACGGAGCGGAAGCCGTAACCCTCGGGCGACGTCGGTGCAAGCTGAACGATCGTGCCCGCGATCTGGTTCAGCGCGTTCCAGTCGCTTTTGCGGATGGAGACAGCTGCCAGCGCACGCTGGGCCTCGGTCAAGTCTGGCTTCAGTCGAATTGCCTCCCGCCACTCCGACTCGGCTTGGGTAAGATTTCCTTGCTCGTCATAAGCGATGCCCAGGTGGTAGTGCGCCACTCCGTTGTCGGGGTCGCTCTTGATCGCTGCCTGCAGCGAAGAAATCGCCTCCTGAGCATGGCCTTCGCGAATGTCGATCTGCCCGCGGTAAATCAGGGCTTCGTTGTCGTGTGGGTTCGCCTTCAGGATTTCGTCGTTCAGTTTCTTGGCTTCATCCGTGCGATTCTTGAGGATCAGCAGCTGGATGTAGTTCTTTTTTCCCTGCAAATCTTTGGGATGCTCCTTGAAGATCGAGGAGTATTCGTCGACGGCTTTGTCGAGGTCGCCGGTCGCGAAATAGAAGTCTCCGAGCATCCGGTACCCGATCGGGTTATCCGCCAGGTCCTTCTTGGTCTGTTCTAGCAACGCCACCGCGTCCGGCTTCTTGCCCTCAGCCATATACAGGCGCGCTAGCGAAGAGCGCGGATCCGGATCCTTGGGATCGACCGTTATCGCGTGCTTAAACTGCTCCTCGGCTTCCGGGAGTCTTCCACGAGACTGATAGAAGCCTCCGAGAGCGAGCTGGGCCGCCATCGACTTCGGATCCAGAGAGATCGCCTTTTTCAGATTGGCTTCGGCCCCATCGAACTGTTGGGCCTGCATCTGCATGATGGCGTAATTCAAGTACGCGTCCGCCTTGTTCGGATCGAGCGCAATCGCCTTCTGCATCTCCTGCATGCCGGCGGCGACGTCGCCCTGGCGAGTTTTGAAATTCGCCAGCGCCATATGCACGGCCGCGTTGTTCGGTTCGCGCGCCAGCAGCAAATCGAGATGTTCCTGTGCTTCCTTGAAGTACTTGGCAGCAATCAACAGATTCGTCAGATCCAGGCGCGCGTCGTAGTTATCTGGATCGAGTTCCAGCGTGCGGGTGAACTCCTGGTAGGCTCGCGACGGTTCGCCGATGCGCAGATACGCGAGGGCGAGATGATAATGCGCTTTGCCGAAACGAGGATCGACCTGAATCGCGTTGCTGTATTGAATGGCAGCCTCGTGGTACTTGGCCTTCTCGTAGTACCGCTCGCCACTTTCGAAGTACTTCTGCTTGCGCACGTTGGGGTCGCGCGAACAACCGGTCATCAGGCCGGCGAGCAGGGCCAACATGAGAAACAGGCGGGTTGAGGTGGAACGCATCATGACCAGGTCTCCCAAAATGCGCGTCTCGAGCGCGCCGAGTCTGCGAATACCGAGATGAAGGAATGATTCCGTATTTGTCCCATCGGCGCGGGACACGTCCAACAAAATCGTAAATCGTTGTGGTTCATTGAGGTATGTACTGATTGAGCAACGGCACAACTTCCCCGGCAAAGGGCGTCAGGCGGTTCATCGCCGCATCCACCGATTCGCCCGGAACCATGTGGGTCGTCAGGCGGACGAGCGAGCCGTCACTGCGGTTCATGCGAATCGAATCCGTCACCAGATACACCTTCGCCCAGTACTCGCTGGCGACGGCCCGATTGTGTGCCAGGTACCAGTAGAGAACAAGCTGACGCTCTCCGCCCTTCGCGATGATGTAGCGGTTGACGAGGAACGGCGCCCTGCCCGGGAGCGTGAGGTCGATTTGACTCGATTCGATGGGTGTCCACCCCGCGCCCGGCAGACAATTTTTCGGCGAATGGATGGTGTCCCCGGCGCGCTGCGACGGAAAATAGGCGACAAAAACGTCAGCATAGGGCTGCCGCCCGTCCGCGTTGCGATAAACGCGCAACAGGAAGTCACCCGGCCCGAGAACACTCAGCACATCCTGTGGAATCTCGACGTCCGTCCCCGTCCATGGCCTTAGTTGTTTCGGAAACGACGCCAGCGGGAGCCGCGGCGGAAAGACTTCCTTCCGGCTGCGTGCTTGCAGAAACAACGCCGTCGAAGCCAGCAACATCAGAGCCGCAAAAACTCGTCCGTAGCCGCGCATCAACGGGAGCCCTCCGGCGGCCACAACCGCTGCATGGTCCGATGCAGCAAGAACAGCAGCGACAGCGACACCACAAAAATAAGCCAGCCCGAGAATGCGTGAAAGAATCCTTCGGCTTTCTCCGGATCCCAGTACTGCACCAGCAGCCCCGTTCCAATGATCCGCAGACTATTCGCGACCACGGCAATCGGAATCGATGCTACCGCCAGCAACACGCGCGCCCAAAGCCGAGTCTCCATCAGATAGCCATAAATCACTGCAAGCGTCGTCAGCGACATCAGCGACCGAATGCCGCTGCACGCTTCGGCAACCTCGAGCGCCATCACGGGAAGCTGAATCACATTGCCTTCCCGCAGAACCGGCACGCCCATCAGAGGCAAAGTGACCGCTGCCGCTTTTGACGCCAACAACTGCAGGGGAAACGTAATCTGATTGAAGATGATGTTCGGAATCGGAATCATCAGCAGCAGGAAGAGCCACGGGAATGCTGTTGCCCGCAGATGATTCCAGCCGTACATCAGGACCACCAGCCCGGCAATCGCGAACAGAAACGAGACCCTCGACAAAAACAGCTCCGCCCCCAGTACTCCCGCCGTCAGCACAAATGCCCCGAACGCCAGAATCGGCAATCCCGACCACGACGGCCGAAGAGGAAGCGCCCGCAGACGATCCCTTTCCTGCCAGAGCACATACAGCGAAAATGCCGGGACAAAAAATCCGTGCGAGTAGTTGGGGTCGTGGACCCACTGGCCGATCAGGTGGCTGAGAACGGGCGCGTACAGCCACACCAAGGCCAGGACCAAAACCACGATCTGCCACATAGGGATGCGATCAGAAGACGATGGCTTTGAGGCGAACGGCAAGGGCGCGGCTTGTACGGCTTGGCTCAAACTCTTGTACGGCCCTATTAACGCATGAATTCGGTGGGAGGCGTCCTTGTCCCAAGCATATGCGAAGTACTAAA
>Ga0307478_10003026_pt1 | contig 12734 bp, 16 predicted proteins | sample atmos_gasesECM4C_2_FD_203713 | JGI IMG/M metagenome (GOLD analysis project Ga0307478, IMG submission 203713) | Hardwood forest soil microbial communities from Morgan-Monroe State Forest, Indiana, United States - atmos_gasesECM4C_05 | ecosystem: Environmental > Terrestrial > Soil > Temperate...
CGGACTCGGGATCGGTGCGCTCGTCTCGGCGTTTCAGAACCGCGGCACGCTGCCGGAACTCGGCGCGACTTCGGTTCCGCTGGTCACGCCGGTCCCGCAGCTCACGGGGCCGCAACCGATCGTGACGCTTGCGCCCACCGCGCAACCCTCGCCCTCGCCCACGCCGTCGGCGACCGCGTCTCCCACGCCCAAGCCATCGCCCGTGGCGAGTGCGTCGCCCTCGGCCTCATCCTCGCCCGCGCCGGCGTCTAGCGGAACGCCGCACGCCACGGCCTCGCCGAGCGCGGCCGCCGCCATACCGTCGCCGCTCGCGGCGGCATCCCCATCGCCGCGTCCGGCTTCGACGGCCGCGTTGAAGCCGATCATCGTCGTCGTCACACCGAGCCCGTTGCCGTCCACTCGGCCTGCTGCTGCAACAACCGCTCGCCCGCCGCTTCCGGCGAGCCCGACCGATACGGCGTTGGCGCTCGTGCGCCGCTATATCGAGGATTTGATCGCGGGCGACGAGACCGGGGGGTATGCCGCCCTCGGCGGAACGAGCAGCGACCGCACCCTGGACCTCAAGGAAGAAGCGTTCCTCGACAAGGATGCGCGCATCACGTCGATGCGCGTGAGCCGGAGTGACGGCGCGGGCGCAACGGTCGACGCGGCCATCACATCAGACCATGGATCTTACGCCGCGACATTCCACGTCACATACGGACCAAACGGAAGCATCATCTCCCAGCACGACTACATCAAGATCTGAACGGAAGCATCACCTCCCAGCACGACTACATCAAGATCTGAACGGAAGCATCACCTCCCAGCACGACTACATCAAGATCTGAGGTGCGCATGAAAGGGTCCCTTTGCCAATGACACAGACGGCACTGCAAGACATCGTTGAACTACGCCGCATCGACGCGCCGACGTTACGGCCGCAAGCGATCGCGTTCGACGGTTCGAGTCTCTGGCTCGGATCGATCGAAACGGAACGGCTGTACGCGATCGCTCCCAATACCTGGACCGTCACCGACGAAATGAGCGTCCCGGGCAAGCCGTGGGGCCTGACGGTCGCCGGCGACGAATTACGTGTCCTGCTCGGTCAGACGGACGAAGACCATCGCGCGATCTTTCGCGTCGTGCCCGGACACGGCGTGCGCAACAGCAGTGCCGTGCCATGTCCCGACGATACCGGCTCGCATCTCTCCTACGACGGCGACCGGCTCTACGTCAGCCAGTGGTACAACCGCCGCATCATCGCCCTCAACGACGCCGGCCGGCCCGGCACGGTCGTCGACGTTCCGCATCAGATCTGCGGTCATACGATCGTCAACGGCTGCTTCTACTGCGTGACGGTCGAGGAGGAAACGACCGGACCGTACTGGCTCACCCGCGTCGACGCGCGTGGATCGTCACCGACATCGATCGATCTTGCCACGATCCCGTTCAACGCCCGCGGCCTCGCCTTCGACGGCGAACGTTTCTGGACGAACGACCGCGAAGTCCACCAAACCGTCGCCTTCGCCAAACCCGACTAACCCTCTGTCATCCCGAGCAAAGCGCCCGCAGGGCGCGTCGTCGAGGGACAGCACTCAGCGACGATTACAGCGGCCCTTCGACGACGCGCCTACGGCGCTTTGCTCAGGGTGACAGAGTTCAGGGTGACGGAGCTTAGGTGACAGAGTTTAGGGTGACAGAGCTCGGGTGACATATGCGTGGGCAGAGGTATACGTGGTGGGCAGAATTATCGTGGTGGCAGAGTTATACGTGTAGGTAGCGGCGGAGGACGTGTTCGTTGGTGCGGAGGTTCTCAGGGGTGCCTTCGTAGACGATCTCGCCCTGATCGACGAACGACCGCGAACTCCACCAACCGTCGCCTTCGCCAAACCCTCTGTCATCCCGAGCAAAGCGCCCGCAGGGCGCGTCGTCGAGGGACAGCACTCAGCGACGATTACAGCGGCCCTTCGACGACGCGCCTGCGGCGCTTTGCTCAGGGTGACAGAGTTCAGGGTGACGGAGCTTAGGGTGACAGAGTTCGGGTGACATACGCGTGGGCAGAGTTATACGTGGGGGGCAGAATTATCGTGGTGGCAGAGTTATACGTGTAGGTAGCGGCGGAGGACGTGTTCGTTGGTGCGGAGGTTCTCAGGGGTGCCTTCGTAGACGATCTCGCCTTGATCGAGGATGTACGCGCGGTCGGCGACGCTGAGGGCCGAGTAGAGGTTCTGCTCGACGAGCAGTATCGTCATCCCGGCATCCTTGATCTCGCGGATCACCGCTTCGACCTCGCGCACGATCAGCGGTGCGAGCCCTTCGGTTGGTTCATCGAGCAGCAGCACGCGCGTGTCTTGCACGAGCGCGCGGGCGATGGCGAGCATCTGTTTCTCGCCGCCGGAGATCTCATCGCCTTTGTTCGTGAGACGCTCGCGCAGACGCGGGAACCGCGCGTAGACGCGGTCGAGTGACCAGCCCGGTATGCCCTGTGCTGAGCTTCTCGAAGGACGAGCCGTGATCTGCGCGATGCGCAGGTTCTCGGCGACGGTGAGGTTCGTGAAGATGCGGCGCTCTTCGGGAACGAGCGCGATCCCCTTGCGCGCGATCGACATCATCTCGAGGCCGGCGAGCTCCTCGCCGGCGAGCTTCACGCTGCCGCTGCGCGGCCGTACCCAGCCGGCGATCGACTTGAGCGTGGTCGTTTTGCCGGCGCCGTTGCGTCCCAAGAGCGCGACGGTTTCGCCCGCTCCAACCGTGAGCGACACGGATTTGAGGATGTGGCTCTCGCCGTAATAGCTCTCGAGCGCCTCGAGCGCGAGGAGCGGCGCGGTCGCGATGGCGCTCATGCCTCGATCTCCGCTTCGCTGTGACCGCCGAGATAGGCGTCTTGCACGCGCTGGTTGGCACGGATCCCGGCCGGTGTGCCGTTGGCGAGCACGCGCCCCGATTCGAGCACCGTGATCGAGTCGGAGATCCCCATGATCAGATCCATATCGTGTTCGATGATCAGGACGGTCATCGAACTCGCAAGCTTACGCACGAGGGCTTCGGTCTTGCGCGCTTCGTCGCGCGACATGCCGGCGACCGGCTCGTCGAGCAGCAAGATCTCGGGTGCCGTGGCAAGCGCGATCGCGATGTCGAGGCGTTTCTTGTCGCCATGCGCGAGGTCACCGGAACGAACGTTCGTGACGCTGGTGAGTTCGAGCTGCTCGATCGCGCGTTCGGCCCGCGCATCGACGTCGGGCAGACGGCTGGAACGGCGCAGCACTTCGAGCCCAAACGCGCCTTGCGTATGCGCGAGCGCCGCGAGCCGGCAGTTTTGCAGCACCGTTTGTTCGGGATAGATGTTCGCGGTCTGAAAGGCTTTGGCGATGCCGAGGTGCACGCGTTTGGTTCCGCCCAGCCGCGTGATGTCGTTGCCCTTGAAGATGATTGCGCCCCTCGTCGCCTCGGTGATGCCGGAAAGCAGGTTGAAGAACGTCGTCTTCCCCGCACCGTTCGGACCGATCACCGCCCGCAGTTCGCCTTGCTCGACGCTGAAATCGATATCGGCGTTCGCCGCAAATCTTCCGAACGACTTGCCCAGCCGCTTGGTTTCGAGCAATGTCATTTGGAAAGGCGCTCCGGCCCCGCCTGCGCGCCCCCGGACCGGGCTCGCAACGACTCGGTCAGCAGGGCGCGGCTTTTCTGCGTTCGCTCCTGCACCGTTTTCGTGACCGTGCCGACGATGCCGGCCGGCAAAAACACGACGACGGCGACGAAGACGACGCCTTCGACCAGGCGCCAGTAGTCGATGCGGGCGGAGAGGACGCTCTCGAGATACATGATCAGCCCGGTGCCAATCACCGGGCCGAGCAGCGTTTGCACGCCGCCGACGATCGTGTAGATCACGAACGATCCGCTGCGATCGATGCCGACGGCGTCGATCGGGACGCTGCCGTCGTATAGCGCACGCAAGGCTCCGGCGAGGCCCGTGAGCGCACCGGAAATCGCGAATGCGGCCAAGCGGTACGCCGGCGCATTGAAGCCGATCAGGGCGCTGCGCTCTTCGTTCTCGCGAATCGCCGTCAGGACTTCGCCGAATTGCGAGCGCGTGAGCGCGCGCACGCCGACCATGACGCCGAAGAGTACCAGCGCGGCGAACACGTACCACAGCTTGATGTCGCTGAGATTTCCGAACGCTCCAAGCGGCAGCGCCGGCAACGGCGTTCCGAGGTCGATCGAGTACGGACCGAGCGGTAGCAGCGCGGCCGGAAAGTTCTGCAGACCGTCATCGCCGTTGGTCCAGTCCTGCGATTGTTCCACGACGAAGAAGATCATCTGCGCGAACGCGAGCGTGAGCAGTGCGAAGTAGATCCCGTACAGCCGCACGGCCAGCGCGCCGACGAGCAAGGCGAGAACCGTCGCCGCCAACGTCGCGCCGAGCACGGCGAGCCACAGATTCGGGTGCTGCGGCATCAGCCGGATCAGCAGCAGCGCCGCGACGTAACCGCCGCCGCCGTAAAACATCGCGTGGCCGTACGAGAGCAGTCCGGTGTAGCCGAGCAGCAGGTTGAAGCCGATCGAAGCGATGCTCATGATGAGGATCTGCGTCGCGAGTCCCCCGTACCCGTCGATCGCGTGAAAGGCGAACGGGAAGAGCGCGAGACCGATCGCGGTGAGGAGCGCGAAGCGCACGCCTGCCGCCTGCCCTGAGCCCGTCGAAGGGTTCATTGCCGGATCACTTCACTTTCGCCGAGCAGCCCTTGCGGCCGCAGCAACAGTACGACGGCCATGCAGAGGTAGATGACGACATTGGCTGCCGGCGGGAAGACGAGCGTGGTGATGCTCTGCAGTTCGCCGATCAGCAGCCCGCCGAGCACGGCCCCCCAAAAACTGCCGAGCCCGCCGACCACGACCACGACGAACGATGGGACGAGAAACGCAAAGCCGGTTCCGGGCGCGATGCTATAGATCGGAGACGCGGCGGCGCCGGCGAGGCCGGCGATCGCCGCACCGAGTGCGAACACGATCGTCGAGGCGGCTTTGACGTTGCCGCCGAGGAGCTGCACCATCGTGCGGTCGCGCACGCCGGCGCGCACGATCAAGCCGTAATCGGTCTTTTCCATGAACAGCCAGACGAGTACGAGCATCACGATCACGCCGAGCGCGAACAATAAGCGGTACGCCGGGTAGACGATCGGGCCCGCCGCGAACGACGTCGCCAGCGCCGGCAGCGGCGGATACTGCAGCGTCGTCGAGCCGAAGATCAGCCGCAGCGTTTCCTCGACGATCAGCGCGATGCCGAACGTTACGAGAATTTGCGAAGTGGCGTCTTTATTGTAGAACGGGCGCAGCAGTATGCGGTCCAGCACGACTGCGAAGAGTGCGACCGCGACCGGTGCCGCTACGAGGGCCGGCCCGAGGCCCCATTGTTGCGCGACGACGAGACCGATGTATGCACCGATCGCATAGAATGCGCCGTGCGCAAAATTCACCAGCCGCAGCGTTCCGAAGACGATGGTCAACCCGACGGCGATGGCGACGTAGATGAGACCAAGGACCAGCCCATTCAACAGAGCTTGCGTAAGAGCGACCACGTGACCCCGTGTGTATGAAGAACGGAACGGGCCGGCGCCGCTGAGTGCGCCGGCCCGTAAGCGTTACGTAAGCGAAGAAACTACGCGGTTTCCATTTTGCAGGATAGGCTCTCGAGCGGCGCCATGACGCCGGGGCCGTTGTGCTCTTCGAGCACCTTGGCAAACCCGAACCCGTCAGCGCTGCGGTCGGCCGCCGGCAAACCTTCGACCACCAGGCACGAGCTGACGCCCTGATGATCCTCTTTGCGGAAGTGTTCCGGTCCCTTGGTCAGGTTCCACTGCATCGTCTCCAGGATCGGAATGAGCTTCGCTGCATCGGTCGATCCCGCGGCTTCGACGGCTTGCTTGTAGACCATGATATTGACGTACGCACACTCGGCGCCGTTCGACGGGTAGAGTTTGTAGCGGTCATAGAACGCCTCGACGAATTTCTTCGCGTAGGTGTAATGCCGCTGGTGGTACTGCCAGTAGAACGGTGCCGTCGAGACGACGCCTGCGAAGTTGTCCTTGGTACCTTTGGCCATGTACTCATCGACCAGCGGCACGAGAATCTTGCAGGTCTTGGTCAAGCCAAACGTGGCGGCTTGGTTGAGGCAGTTCACCATGTCGGCGCCGAACTCGGTGAGCACCAGCACGTCGGGCTTCGCGGCTTGCGCTTGCGAGAGCGCCGATGAGAAGTCGGTCGTGCCGAGCTTGAGCTTCACGTAGGCGATCTCTTTTGCGCCCTTGGGGTTCACGACGGCGGCTAGGTTGTCGTGCACCGACCAGCCCCACGAGTAATCGGCCGTGATGTGGAACCACGTGCCGGTGCCGTACTTCGAGATCAGTGTGCGAGCGAGCGACTGCGCGCTCATGTACGCATCGTTGTAGCGGCGGAACGTGTGCTTGTGGCAGTTCTGGTTGGTCGTTTCATCGCCGTGCGTCAGCGTCGCCATGAACAGCGTCGCCTTGCGTTGGCAGAGCGCTGAAACCGCGACGGCCGTGCCCGTCGACGAGCCGCCGGTGATCATGACGGCGCCGTCGCGCTCGATCATCCGCTGCGCGTTGTCGCTGGCGACGCCGGCCGTGGTTTGGTCGTCGCCGACCGACGTCTTCACTTGCATGCCCATGATGCCGCCGGACTTGTTGACCTGATCGATGGCCAGCGTGTAAGCGCGCTGCTGGTCTCTGCCTTGATCGGCGTAGGGTCCGGAGAGCGGTATGTCGAGCCCGACGACGATCTGCTTGCTCTGTGCGGTGATGATGCCGGGGAATCCGAATGCAGCCGTCGACGCCGCGGCGGCGCCGCCGATGAACCGGCCGCGAGTGGGGGACGATACGTGCGTCATTGGCGCGCTCCTGTCGGTAGCGAGACGTAAAGTGAATTCTGCGATTCCCCTGAGAAAAGAACAACCCTGCGACATCTGTCGCAGTTGATCGAAGTATTCGCCGGAGCATTGGAGGCGGGGCAGCTGGGCGCGCGGTAGCAGATCGGTGATGAAGCGTACCTGGGCCGTCGCAGCGTTTTTGCTCGCCGGCTGTGCCTCAAAAACTCCGCTGCTCCAGCCGCCGGACCGCGTCGAGTCGTTCTGCAGCGAAAAGGAACCGCGGGGCACCGCGATCGCGAGCGTCCTCGGCAGCGTATCCGACCGGATCGAGACCAGTGTGGTCTATCCGGGCGACGCAATGCTGCGGACCGACGTCAAGCAGAACAGTGGCGTGATCGGCCACTGGAAATCGCAGCCGCTCTACATGCCCACGACCGCCCAAGCGCTCGGGGTCTCGGGCAATTACGTCGACGTGACCGACGTCGTCATCGACAACCAGCTCTCCGGCGAGCAATCCCGGCTCATCTACGTTACCGTCACGACCCCGCAGGGACCGAAGAACATCGTTCTGCGCGCGTTCGACATCCAAAACGTTTGCGTCGAGGGCGAACGCTTAGAGTAACAGCAGGATTCGCTACGCGAATCCGTGGCGTTTGGGCTGCGCCCAAGCCGCTCTCCTTAGCGAGGTTTGCCGCTGTAGCCGACGAGCTGTTCGACGAGCAGGCCGGTGACGGCCGTCCACGTTTCGAGGATGGTGAACGTCCTGGTTTGGATGGTCAGCGGGAGCAGCAGCACGGCGCCTGCGACGAGGAGGATGAGGCCGGCGGCAAAACGGGCCACACTGCGTAACGCCACCAGCGGCTGCGTTGCGCCGGCGGCTACGTCGCGCGCCAAACGGAATGGTGAGCGCGACGCGAGGTTCCACAGCGAGAAGGCGGCAGCGTCGACGACGATCGCCGCCGCCACGCGCAGAACGTCTGGGCTCAGGTCGCCGCTTCGTCAGGCCAGGTAGCGATTTCGCCCAAGGCCGCGCTCTTGGCGACCTTCAGGCCGAGCATCGCGCACTTCATGCGTGTCGGGCTTATGCCGATCCCCACGTTCTCGAGCACGACGTCGTGCGAGAGTTGCGCGACTTCTTCGAGCGTCTTGCCTTTGAGTGACTCGGTCAGCATCGAAGCCGACGCTTGCGAGATCGCGCAGCCTTTACCGGAGAACCGCACGTCGTCGATCTTGCCGTCGCTGCCGACCGAAAGCTCCATCGCGATCTTATCACCGCACAGCGGATTCAGATCTTCCGCCTGGGCGGTCGGATGTTCGAGATGCCCGAAATTCCGCGGATTGCGGTAGTGGTCGAGAATATACTCTTTGTAAAAGTCGTCCATGGTGCCCTATGTCATCCCGCGCTCGCCGTTGCGATCCCAAGCGTCTCCGTTGTCACCCCGAGCCTGCCCGTCGTCACCCCAAGCCTGCCCGTTGTCATCCCGAGCAAAGCGCCGCAGGCGCGTCGTCGAGGGACAGCCGCACTCATCGAGCTTGGTGGCGGCCCCTCGACGACGCGCCTGCGGGCGCTTTGCTCGGGGTGACGGCGGGGAGGCTCGGGTGACGGCGGGGAGGCCGGAGAAGAAGCTCATGCTATCTTAAAGACCTCGGCGGCCTTTTCTAAGGCTGCAACGAGGACGTCGATGTCCGCTTCCGTCGTATAGAGGTAGAAGGATGCGCGGGCGGTGGCGGGCCAGTTCATCTTGTCCATCAACGGCATCGCGCAGTGGTGTCCCGCGCGGATGCAGACGCCTTCGAGATCGAGGATCGAGGCCAGATCGTGCGCGTGGATGTCGGCGAAGTTGAACGAGATCACGCCGCCGCGATCTTCTGCGCGGGCCGGACCGTAGCACTGCAGGCCGCGGGCCGCAAACGGTGCCAGGCGCTCGAGCGCGTAGGCGGTGATGCGGATCTCGTGTTCGCGGATCCAGGCCATGCCGACGTTGGTTAGGTAATCGCAGGCCGCGCCATACGCGATCGCATCGGCGATGTTGCTCGTGCCGGCTTCGAATTTCCACGGCAGTTCGGCGAAGGTCGTCGTGTCGTAGGCGACCGTGCGGATCATGTCGCCGCCGGTGAGGAACGGGGGCATCGCCTCGAGCAGCGCGCGCTTGCCGTAGAGAAAGCCGATCCCGGTCGGCGCGCACATCTTGTGGCCGCTGACGGCCAGGAAGTCGACGTCGAGCGCCTGTACGTCGACCGGCATGTGCGGCACCGACTGCGCCGCATCGACGAGCACGAGCGCGCCGGCGGCGTGAGCGCGCGGGATGATCGTCGCGAGCGGCGCGATCGAACCGAGCACGTTGCTCACGTGCGAAAGCGCGACGAGCTTCGTGCCGCGCAGCAGTTCGTCGAGGTCGTCGAGCAGCAGCGTGCCGTCGTCGGCGGCCTTGATGTAGCGCAGTTCCGCGCCGGTCTTGGCGGCCAGCATCTGCCACGGAACGATGTCGGAGTGGTGTTCGATCTGCGTCGTGAGGATCGCATCGCCCGGCCCCAGATTCTGCAAGCCCCAGGTGAAACTGACCAGATTGATCGCTTCGGTCGTGTTGCGCGTCCAGATGATCTCGGCCGAGTGCGCGGCGTTCACGAACCGGGCGACCTTCGCGCGCGCTTCCTCGAAGGCATCGGTGGCGCGGGCGGCAATTTCGTAGACGCCGCGATGGATGTTCGCGTTGTACGACGAGTAGTAGTCGACCAGGCTGTCGATCACGGCCTGCGGTTTTTGCGACGAGGCCGCGGAGTCGAGGTAAACGAGGCGCTTGCCGCGTGAGGTCGGCTTCGCGAGGATCGGAAAATCCGCGGCGATCGCGGCGGCGCGCGCGTCGGCCGAAGCGATCATCGCCGGGCTCCCGCCAACTTTTCTTCGAGCAGCGTGCGGAGTTCCGCGCGCAGGGTCTCACCGGGGAAGCGCGCCACGGCGGGTTCGAAAAAGCCCAGCGCGATCAGTTTTTCCGCCGCGTCGCGTTCGATGCCGCGGCTCATCAAGTAGAAGATGTGCTCTTCATCGATCGCGCCGACGGTGGCGCCGTGAAAGGCTTTGACGTCGTTGGCGGCGATCTCGAGCGCCGGGACGGCGTCGATCTTGGCGTCCTTGCCGATCAAGAGCGTATCGTCGCGCAGCGATGCTTCCGAACCGTGCGCGTGCGCAGCGATCCGGATGTTGCCGAAGTAGCGGCCGCGGCCGCGACCGGCGGCGATGCTGCGCACGACCGTCTGCGAGTTGGTGTGCGGAACGTTGTGCTGCACCTCGGTCGTGAGCTGCACGACTTCACGTGCCACCGGGAAGAACAACGCCGCAATTTCCGTGTTCGCGCCGGCGCCGCTATGATCGCTGATCACGGAATCCGTCACGGAGCTTCCGCCGAGCAGCGCCACGTTCCAGCCGACGCGCGCGCCGGGGCCGACGTGCGAGACGCGCTTGGCTTCGACGCGTACGCCCGAACCGACGTTCTGCAGCACCGTATAGGTGAGGTCGGCGTTGGCTGCGGCCGTCACGGTCGTCGAGGCCGCGATCTCGCGCTCGGCGTTGCCGGTCAGGCGCTCGACGATCGTGGCGCGCGTGCCTTCGCCGGCGCTGACGAACGTGTGAGCAATCAGGGCCGCATCGGCCGCGTCGTAGTCGATGACGATCGGGTCGTCGGTGTTGACGCCGGCCGGGATCTCGACATGCGTGCCGCGTGCATCGCGGGTGACCGAAATCGCGGGCGCGATGGCGCTAAGCGACGCCACCGGCGACCTCTTCGCGAATGCTGTCGTAGCCTTCGCGTTCCACGCGTTCCGCTAAGTCCGGTCCGCCGGTTTTCACGATGCGGCCGTCCATCATGATGTGAACGACGTCGGCCGGCACGTGGCGCAGGATGCGCGGGTAGTGCGTGATGATCAGGAAGCCCGTGTCCTTGCCGTCGTCCGTCGCGCGCATCGCTTCGATCGACTTGCCGACCGATTGCAGCGCGTCGACGTCGAGGCCGGAGTCGGTCTCATCGAGCACCGCGTATTTTGGCGCGAGAATGGCGAGCTGCAGCATCTCGAGGCGCTTTTTCTCGCCGCCCGAGAACCCGTCGTTGACGTAGCGCGAGAGAAAGGCCGGGTCCATGTCGAGGACGCCGAGCTTTTCGTAGATCATCGCGCGAAATTTGGCCGGCGGAAGGTCGTCGGGTTTGACCGCCATGCGCGCCGTGCGAATGAAGTTCGCGACCGAAACGCCCGGGATCGCGGCCGGATACTGGAAGGAGAGGAACAGCCCCGCCCGCGCGCGCTTGTCGGGCGAGAGTTCGAGCAGGCTCGTGCCGTCGAGGGTCACGCTGCCGCTCTGGACCTCGTAGTTGGGGTGGCCGCTCATCGCGAAAGCGAGCGTCGACTTGCCGCTGCCGTTGGGGCCCATGAGGGCGTGGACTTTGCCGGGCTCGACCGTGAGGTCGATTCCCTTGAGGATCTCTTTGCTATCGACGCTGGCGCGTAGGCCGGAAATGACAAGTCCGCGTTTACTCACGCCCCCGATGGTACGGTTTGGGCCGAAGAAAGTCAAGGAAACTCTGGACTATCTTCGCGTCCTATGTTACCTTTAGGCCGATGCACGACCGGTTTTTCGACTCTACCCGGGGGAAGATCGTCGGCGCGCTGCGCAGCCGCGGCGCGGCATCGGCGTTCGATCTCGCGGCGGAGTTTGCGCTCTCGCCCAACGCGATCCGCCAGCAACTGGTCATCCTCGAGCGCGACGGCCTCGTCGCGGGCAAGAGCGTCCGGCGCGGTAAGACCAAGCCGACCCACGAGTACTCGCTCACGCCGCAGGCCGACCGGTACTTTCCCCAGACCTACGACCGGATGCTGGGCGCCGTGCTGCGGGAGGTGCGCCTCTCGTCGGGTGACGCCGGCGTGGCCCAGATTTTTGACGGCATTGCCAAGCGGGCGGTCGGCAAGATGGCTCCGGCCCTGGAAGGCAAGTCGACGCTCGAACGCCTGGAGGCGGTTGCCGACAACATTCGCGACTCGGGTGTAGCGGTCGACGTCGAGGAACACGACGGCACGATCGTGCTGCGCGAGCACAACTGTCCCTATGCCAACGTGGTCGCCGAGCACCCCGAATGCTGCACGGTGATCCACACGATGCTCGATGAGGTTATTTCGCCCGAGGTCACGCAAACCGAGTCGCTCGCAACCGGCGGCGCGGAATGCCGGTTCGAAGTCGCAGCCGAGCGGTGATGGCAACCTTGATTCTTGCGAGCGCGGAGCGCCTTTAAAAATATGGATTTTCAGAAGTTTCAGCAGCTGGTTGAACATCGGACCGGCTTTCGGACGATGGACGATGCGATGGCCTCGGGCGAATACTTCAGCGACTCGTGTGGCGACATGTACACGTATTACCTGAAAGTCGGGCCGGGCGAGGTGATCGAGGACATCTCCTATTTCACGACCGGCTGCGGCTTCGGCACGGCGACCTGCTCGCTGCTGGTCGAACTCGCGCGCGGCAAAACGATCGATGAAGCGCTGGCGATCACCGATGCCGACATCGAAGCCGCGCTCGGCGGATATCCAGAGAAGAAAAAAGACTACCCCGAGCGTTCGCGCATCGCGCTGCAGACGGCGATCGAGGACTACCGCAAGAAACGTGCCGCCGGCGTGATCACCGACGCGATGCTCGATCAAGCGCGCGCTTCGGCCGCCGTAGCCTCGCTCGCAACCAAAAACGGCACCGGTAAAACGTCGCAAGACGAGAACGAAACCGCCGGCCCGCGCATCATCGGCAACGACGGCGGCAAACTGACGATCTCGCTGCGCTGACGGCAGCGCGTCTGAACCCGGAAGAACGCCCGCGAGTATCGCTTGCGAGCAT
>Ga0307478_10003028_pt1 | contig 12733 bp, 11 predicted proteins | sample atmos_gasesECM4C_2_FD_203713 | JGI IMG/M metagenome (GOLD analysis project Ga0307478, IMG submission 203713) | Hardwood forest soil microbial communities from Morgan-Monroe State Forest, Indiana, United States - atmos_gasesECM4C_05 | ecosystem: Environmental > Terrestrial > Soil > Temperate...
GTAAGTTATGAATTTTTGGTATTCATTTATGAATGTTCGAATCATTCCAACATAAAATATTTTAAATCTAAAATATTTTAGCTAAGTATAAGATATATAATTTGTCTTTTAGATATAAATACATATATATTTATTTATATTTCATTTTATTTAGATTATTTATGTTAATAAATTGTTACACTCATTTATTTTTAATAATGAATTACATTTATATATAATTTATTTATTAAGTTTATTTCTAATTTTTTTTGGGTTATTTGTAATAATTTCCAAAAATCCTATTATATCTGTTTTCTTTTTAATAACTTTATTTTTATCTGTTTCTATATATTTAATATTAACAGGTTTAGTGTATATAGGTATTTCTTATTTATTAGTATATATAGGAGCTGTATCTATATTATTTTTATTTACATTAATGTTGATAGATATAAGAATTTCTGAGTTATTAACGGAAACTAGTAATAATTTATATTTATCTGTAAATATAAGTGTTTTATTTTTTGGTGTAATATATTTTTTTAATTTTACTAATAATAATTTTTCACTAATTAATGATAAATATATATTTTTTAACACATGAGAGGGTTCTTTAATAGAAAACACAGATATTATAGCTATAGGTAATATAATTTATACTAATTTATTTATATGGCTTGTAATATCTTTATTGATTTTATTGTTAGCTATGGTAGGAGCTATAAAAATAAATATAAAGTAAATTTATATAATAATCCATTTTTATTGTATAATATATAATATTAAAATATTATTATATAAAAAGTATGATATTATAAGGAAATAAAGCAAATTATGTTTAATTTTTATTTAAAGTATACTTTAAATGTGATAATAATGTATATTAAAATAATGTAAATAAAACCAATGTATTTTTCATTGATATTATTACCTATTATTAGTTCAATTATAACAGGATTTTTAGGTAGAAAAATAGGAAAAAAGGGTGGTCAATTTATTTCGACTAGTTCTATATTTATTACTATGTTATTAAGTTTAATAATATTTTTAGAAGTAGGAGGAAATTCTATATCTGTATATTTCAATATGTTTAGATGAGTAGATTCTGAAATCTTATATATATTATGAAGTTTCAATTTTGATTCTTTAACAATATCGATGTTAATACCTGTATTAATAGTATCCTTTTTGGTGCATCTTTACTCAATAGGATATATGGAAACAGACCCTCATAATCAAAGATTTTTTAGTTATTTAAATTTATTTACATTCATGATGATAATATTAGTTACATCGAATAATTTATTAGTTATGTTTGTAGGTTGAGAAGGAGTAGGTGTTTGTTCTTATTTATTAGTAAATTTTTGATATACTAGAATAGCTGCAAATCAAAGTTCTATTTCAGCTTTTTTAACTAACAGAGTAGGAGATTGTTTTTTAACAATAGGTATATTTATCGTAATATTATCTTTTGGAAGTTTAAATTATTCTATTATATTCTCAATAGTAACATATTTTAATGACAATATTATAATGTTAATAGGTATATGTTTATTAATAGGAGCTATGGCAAAAAGTTCACAATTAGGTCTTCATGTATGATTACCCATGGCGATGGAAGGTCCTACTCCTGTTTCTGCTTTAATACATGCTGCTACAATGGTTACTGCAGGTGTTTATTTACTTATACGTACTTCTAATTTAATAGAATATAATAGTACTGTTTTAATTTTATGTCTATGGTTGGGTGGTTTAACTACTATGACAAGTTCTCTAATAGGATTTTTCCAACAAGATATAAAAAAGATAATAGCCTATTCTACTATGAGTCAATTAGGAATGATGGTTATAGCTATAGGTTTATCTTGTTATAATACAGCTTTATTTCATTTAATAAATCACGCATTTTACAAAGCATTATTATTTTTAGGTGCGGGTTCAGTTATACACGCTATGTATGATAATCAAGATCTTAGAAAATATGGAGGATTAAAGTCTTATTTACCTTTAACTTATTCTGTAATGTTAATTGCTTCTTTAAGTTTAATTGCTTTACCTTTCATGACTGGTTTTTATTCTAAAGATCTTATTTTAGAATCAGCATACGGAAAATTTTTATTATCTTCTATGTTTATATATTCTGTTGCTATAATAGCAGCTGTATTTACTACATTGTATTCTATAAAAATTTTATATTTAAGCTTTTTTTGTAATCCCAATGGATTATTAATTGATTATAATAAAATTCATGAATCTAATTTTTATATGAGTATTCCCTTAATTATTTTAAGTGTATTCTCTATCATTTTTGGTTTTTTTACAAAAGAAATTTATATAGGTTTAGGATCAGATTTTTTTTTTGATAATAGTATATATATACATCCTATAAACGAAATTATGATTGATACTGAAAATATTGTACCTGTGAAAGTTAAGATTTTTCCCTTTTTTTTATCTATTATATTTTTTGTTTTATACATAATTATTATAAATATTTTTAAAATATTTGATTTAGCTTTTTTTAAATTTTTTATAAAATATATAACTAAAATATATATAAATGCAATTTCAGTTTTTAATGTTTTAGTTTATTATGTTTTTAGTTTTTTAAATCAACGTGCTTTATTTGAATTTTATTATAATCAATTTGTTTCACAAACAATATTAAATTTAGGAGGACAAACTACCAAATTTATAGATAAAGGTTCAGTTGAATATTTAGGACCTTATGGTTTAGAAGTAGGTTTATTATATTTAAGTAACAAATTGTCAAAATTAGATACAGGTTTAATTACTTATTATGCTTTATATATAATGTCAGGATTTATTTTATATATTTATTTAATAAGTTTTGAAATAAGCAACGAATTGTTATTAATAATCTTAATAAGCTTTTTATTAATACTTTAATGAAAAGTTTTATCAAATTTAATAAAAAAAAATATTTTAAAAATTTTTCTCAAAATTTATCTACTTTTTTTTACTAAACATGAATATAAATATACAATAAATATGTATATATTTAATTTGATTAATGTGCTAGAAGTTCTTATTTTAATTGTACCTGTATTGTTAACTGTAGCTTTTATAACTATAGCTGAAAGGAAAACTATGGCTAGTATGCAAAGAAGATTAGGCCCTAATATAGTAGGATATTACGGATTATTACAACCTTTTGCAGATGCCCTTAAACTCTTAATAAAAGAATATGTATATCCAACACAAGCTAATATAATATTGTTTTTTATAGGACCTTTAATAACTTTATTATTCTCTTTATATGGTTATGCTATGATACCTTATGGTACAGGAATATCTATATATGATTTTAATTTTGGATTATTATATATGTTAATAGTTTCATCATTAGCTACTTATGGAATATTACTAGCAGGATGATCTGCTAATTCTAAATATGCATTCTTGGGTTCATTGAGAAGTACTGCTCAATTAATTAGTTATGAATTAATTTTAAGTTCAGCTTTACTTTTAATAGTTTTATTAACTGGTACATTGAATTTAAGTATAATAATAGAAATGCAGAAAGCAACTTGATTTATCTTACCTTTATTTCCATTATATTATATTTTTTTTATTGCTTCTATAGCGGAAACTAATAGAGCTCCTTTTGATTTAGCGGAAGCAGAATCAGAATTAGTTAGTGGATTTATGACAGAACATGCTGCAGGAATTTTTGTTTTTTTCTTTTTGGCTGAATATGCAAGTATTATATTAATATGTATATTAATAACTATAATATTATTAGGAGGATATGATATATTAACTTTAATATATTTTATAGAAAATGCACTATATACACTGTTATTTTTATTTTCTACATTTATATATATTATTTATTTAAATTTGTTTTTCTTTATAAATTTACTAATAAATATATTAGAAGAAGTAATTAATAATAAAATATTCAATATAAGTCTAATATTAGATTCAAATCATTCTTATTTATCAAATAATTTGTCGGCAAAGTATAATGATATTGATAAATTAAATTTATTTTATAGATTAAATAATATAGAAGAAAGTTTTCAATTTGATAATTATATATTAATTATAATTAACGATTATAATAATTTTATAAAACTTAATATAAAATATAAGATATTAGAGTTAAGAGAAATAATATATTCATTAGAAAACTTTAATTTTATAACTAATAATTTAAAAAATATATCGAATAATAATTTAATGTTAAGTTTAACATATGCTTTAACTATTTCTATAAAATCTATTATTCTAATATTTTTCTTTATTTGAGTAAGAGCAAGTTTTCCTAGAATACGTTATGATCAATTAATGTCATTTTGCTGAACTAAATTATTACCTATAATTATTGGAATTATTATAATAATTCCATGCTTTATATATTTTAATGAATCTATAATATTTAACACATGATTATTATAAAATATTAGTCTTTAGCAAAAAAAAATTTAAAAATAAATTATACATATGAAAATTTTAAGTTTTAATAAATATTACGTAATATCTTTAATATACGCTAACATATGAAAATAGGATTATTATTATTTTTAATTGGATTATTAGGTTTTGTGTTAAATAGAAAAAATATTATACTAATGTTAATATCTATAGAAATTATGTTGTTATCAATAACATTCTTGATAATAATTAATTCTTATATGTTCGAAGACATAACGGGACAGGTATTTGCTATATATATAATAGTAATAGCGGCAGCAGAATCAGCTATAGGTTTAGGAATATTAGTAGCCTTTTATAGATTAAGAGGTACTATCTCTTTATCATAATAAAAAAAATATTTTATTTCAAGAAATATAGTGAATATTGAATAAATAATAAAATAATGCATAGTTTTACAATATATATATTAATAATAACAATAATATCTATATTACTATTATTAATAAATTTTATATTTTCATATCATAAACCTTATCTAGAAAAAAAGACTGCATTTGAATGTGGTTTTCATTCCTTTTTAGGACAAAATAGAACTCAGTTTTCAATTTCGTTTTTCATATTTGGATTATTATTTTTACTATTTGACTTAGAAATATTATTAATATATCCATATACCATAAGTGCATATGATAATGGAATATATGGATTAACAATAATGTTATTGTTTTTTATATTATTAACAGTAGGATTAATTTTCGAATTAGGAAAAAAAGCTTTAACAATATCATCTAAACAATATAAATAAAGAAAAAAAAAAGATCTTAGTTTAATGGTAAAATGTATGCCTTTTAAGCATAAATATCTAGGTTCAAATCCTGGAGATCTTAACAGTTATAGGTTAATGGTAGACCCATCGTCTTCCAAACGATATGTATCGATTCGATTTCGATTAACTGTATTCTAGAGTTAATAGTTAATTGGCAAACGATTTTCTTGTCAGGAAAATATATGTCGGATCGAAGCCGACTTAACTCGTAATAGGATAAGTAGACATAGGAAAGTCAAAATATTTGCTAAATATTGTGTTTATACACATAGGTGTTCAAATCACCTCTTTTCCGTAATTTTTAAAAAAGAGTATAGTTTAAAGGTAAAATAAAAAGCTTCAAACTTTAAGTTTCTAGTTCAAATCTGGATATTCTTGGAAAAATTAAGAGAATTGGCTGAGGGGTTTAAGGCGGTAAGCTTGAAACTTATTTAATATTTTTATTACATTCGTTCAAATCGAATATTCTCTGCAGATGAATTAGCTCAATGGTAGAGCATATGTTTTACACACATAATGTTAATAGTTCAAATCTATTATTCTTCAAAATTCATAAAATAAGTTTTTTAGCTTAATAGTAAAGCGCATTTTTGATAAGAATGTTATTTAAGTGCAAATCTTAAAAAAACTATATAAATAACAAGAAGTTAAATATTAAAATTAGAAAAATAGGGTTTATGCCATGTTATCTATAGGAGTATTAGGTTTTATAGTTTGAAGTCATCATATGTATACTGTAGGTTTAGATGTAGATACTAGAGCTTATTTTACAGCAGCAACTATGATAATAGCAGTTCCTACTGGAATAAAAATTTTCTCATGATTAGCTACTTGTTATGGAGGTAATGTAAAATTAACATCTTATATGTTATTTGCTTTAGGTTTTGTTGTGATGTTCACTATAGGAGGATTGAGTGGAATTGTATTAGCTAATGCTTCACTTGATACAGCTTTCCATGACACTTATTATGTAGTAGCTCATTTCCATTACGTATTAAGTATGGGTGCTGTATTCGGTTTATTTAGCGGTTGATATTTTTGATCTGTAAAAATTTTGGGTTTAAGTTATGATACTCTTTTATCAAAATTACATTTTTGAGTATTCTTTATAGGTGTAAACTTAACTTTCTTCCCTCAACATTTTTTAGGGTTACAAGGAATGCCTAGAAGAATTAGTGATTATCCCGATGCTTTTGCTGGATGAAATTATGTAAGCAGTATAGGTTCTATGATATCACTTGCAGGTACTATTTTATTTATGTATATATTATATATGCAACTTGAAAAAGGAAATGCAATGCCTAGATTTTTATGAGAATATCCTAGATTTTATACTGATAAATTAAGAAATTTATTAAATAGATCTTATACTAGTATAGAATGATGTTTAAATAGTCCACCTAAACCTCATCCTTTCCAAAATTTACCTTTACAACAAAATTTATATTTTATTATGAAAATTTTTTATTATATTACTGATAAAAAACTATTAATTTTTTTGTGTTTAACTATTTTTTTTGTTGTATCTTTAATATTAATTAATTTTATAACAATTGATTTTTTAGGATTTGCTATGTTTGATTTTTTCACGCCGATAGAAGCTATGAATGATTTAGGAGATGAAGATATATGTGGATGTAATCACGAACAAGTTGGTAGTCATCAACAAAGTTCTTGTAAACATGAAGCAACAAGAACAATGACGAGAGAAGATTCAGGTGGTCTTAATTGTTGTCTTTGCAAAACGGAATTTCCTGACAGATCTTGTCATGAAGATGATTGTTGCTGTGTATTTCATAAACAATGTCATGAAGCAATAGTGGCAGTAGAAAAAGGAAAAAAATAAGTTTTTCAATTTTAACAAATTTCAATAATACAATGAAAAAAAATATATGATTTGCTTTATATAATAACATTGAAATTTATTTATTTAAGAAATCCCTTAGAACAATTTGAAATAAGAGATTATATTACAATAGATATGCCTATTATTTTTAATACTCATTTATCTTTAAATAATATGGTAGAATATTTATTAAAAACTTTTTTAATAATTGTTTTAATAAATATTATGACTAATAAGGTAAACAAAGTTTTATATAAATATTGAGTATTAACAAAAGAAGTATTATATGATACTATGAAAAGTATAGTAATTAATCAAATAAATAAAAACGAAGGTCAAATATATTTTCCTTATATTTATGCACTTTTTATGTTTATTTTAATAAATAATCTTATAGGTTTAATACCTTATAGTTTTGCTACTACTAGTCATTTTATATTAACTTTTTCATTAAGTTTTACTATAGTTATAGGAAGTACCATTTTAGGAATAGTTTTACATAAAGTAAAATTTTTATCTTTATTTGTACCTAAAGGATGTCCTTTAGGATTAGTACCTTTATTAGTATTAATCGAATTCCTTTCTTATTTAACTAGAAATTTCTCATTAGGTTTAAGATTAGCTGCAAATATTTTTTCTGGTCATATGTTACTTAATATATTAAGTGGATTAACTTATAATATAATGACAACAAACTTATTATATTTTTTTGTAAGTTTATTACCATTGGTATTTATTATTGCATTTTCATCTTTAGAATTTGGAATAGCTTTTATTCAAGCTCAAGTTTTTGTTGTATTAACTTGCAGCTATATAAAAGATAATTTAGAGTTACATTAAAAATTAATAAAAAAAAATTGTTTATTTAATATAAATAGATAACATTTAAAAGAAAAAATGGAAAATCATACATTATTTATATATGATTAGGAGTTCAAATCTCTTGTTTCTTATCTAAAAATTTTCTAAATAAATTTTAATATAATAATAACATTTTACTTAAGAAGTTTAAAATTACATATGAGAATTTTAAAAAATAATCCTATATTCAATTTATTAAATGCTTATTTAATTGATGCATCACAGCCTTCCAATTTAAGTTATTTATGAAATTTTGGATCATTATTAGCTGTATGTTTGGGAATACAAATTATAACAGGTGTTACTTTAGCCATGCATTATAATAGTAATGTTTTAGAAGCATTTAATTCAATAGAACATATAATGAGAGATGTAAATAATGGTTGATTAATACGTTATTTACATGCAAATACAGCTTCAGCCTTTTTTTTCTTAGTTTATTTACACATAGGAAGAGGTATGTATTATGGTTCTTATAAAAGCCCTAGAACTTTAGTATGAATAATAGGTACAGTTATATTAATAGTAATGATGGCCACTGCTTTTCTGGGTTATGTATTACCTTATGGTCAAATGAGTTTATGAGGTGCAACTGTTATAACTAATTTAATGAGTGCTATACCATGACTTGGTCAAGATATAGTTCAATTTATTTGAGGAGGATTTTCTGTAAATAACGCAACATTAAATAGATTTTTCTCTCTTCATTATGTATTACCTTTTGTATTAGCAGTATTGGTACTTTTACATTTAATATCATTGCATGATAAAGCAGGATCTGGAAATCCTTTAGGAGTAGGTAATTACGCAGATAGAATAACTTTTTCTCCTTATTATACATTTAAAGATTTAATAACTATATTTATATTTATATTTATATTATCTTCATTTGTTTGCTTTGTACCTAATTTATTAGGAGATAGTGAAAATTATGTTATGGCTAATCCTATGCAAACTCCTCCTGCAATTGTTCCAGAATGATATTTATTACCTTTTTATGCTATATTACGTTCAATACCTAATAAATTATTGGGAGTTATTGCCATGTTTTCTGCCATATTAATAATAATATCTATGAATTATTTAGATGTTCATAAGTTTAGAGGATTTCAATATAAACCTTTAAGTAAAATAGCTTTCTATATATTTAATGTTATATTCATCTCATTGATGATACTTGGAGCTAAACATGTAGAAAGTCCATATATAGAATTAGGACAAATTTTTACAAGTTTATATTTTTTATATTTCCTTATTTTTACCCCTTTTTTTAACTTATTAGAATATAAATTATCTTAACTTCATTTGACAAATTATATTATTAAATCTAACATTCCTTGTTATATTATATGAAAAACAAAAATTATTTTTAAATTTTAGAATCTAAAAAAATATTTCAATCAGTAGGACATCCCTTTCACTTAGTGTCTCCTTCACCTTGACCTATATTAACTAGTATATGTTTAGGAGTAATAACTATAACTGGTGCGTTTAGTATGCATATGTTTAAAGAAATTTCTTATATTTTTTTTATAGGTTTATTAGCTGTTATATATTCTATGTGTATATGATTTAGAGATGTAATAACAGAAGCAACATATAGAGGTTACCATACATTAGCTGTTCAGAAAGGAATATATATAGGTGTAGCATTATTTATTGTATCAGAGGTATTTTTCTTCTTTGCTATTTTCTGAGCTTATTTTCATAGTAGTTTAGGACCAGAAATAGAAATAGGAACTCAATGACCTCCAATAGGTATTCAAGTAATTAATCCATTTGAATTACCTTTACTAAATACTATTATACTATTGTCTTCTGGAATTACAGTAACTTATGCTCATCATTCATTAATAAAAGGTAATCGTAAGGATACTTTAAATGGATTAGTATATACTATAATATTAGCTATATTATTTACAGGTCTTCAAGGTATAGAATATACCGTATCTTCATTTACTATAAGTGATGGTGTATTTGGAACATGTTTTTATTTTGGAACTGGTTTTCATGGATTACATGTGATAATAGGTACTTTATTTTTATTAGTAGGATTGTGAAGAGTTTTAGCTTATCACTTAACTGATAATCATCATTTAGGTTTAGAAGCTGGTATATTATATTGACATTTTGTTGATATAGTTTGATTATTTTTGTATATATTTATATATTATTGAGGATCATAAAAATTATAATTTAATCAAATAAATTATTTATTAAAGATATATCTTTCATGTTATTATAAAAGTATATTATATATAAATATATTTTTGTTAATTATACTTTTATTATTAGCTCCTTTTATAGGTATTATTTTGATAAATCTTATTGACAAGAATAATAGTAGTAATATAAAAAAAATAGGTTTAATATCGACATTAATAAGTTTAATTGTATCATTAATAATATTTATATTGTTTGATTTTTCCAATATAGATTATCAGTTTGTTCAAGAAATAAAAAAAATTGAAGGAATTAATATGTATATGGGAATAGATGGTATTTCTATACATTTTATTTTATTAACTACAATAATAATGCCATTAGTTATATTATCTAATTGATATTCTATATCAGATAATCAAAAATGATATATAATAATAATATTATTATTAGAAATATTATTATTGTTAGTTTTTTTAATATTAAATATTTTTTTATTTTATATTTTTTTTGAAAGTACTTTAATACCTCTATTTTTATTAATAGGTATTTATGGTTCAAATAATAAAATTAGAGCTAGTTTTTATTTATTTTTATATACTTTATCTGGATCTTTATTTTTACTATTAGCTATATTGTATATTTTAGTTATATTAGGAGGAACTGATTTAGATTTATTATTTAAAAGTAATTTGAATTATCATATACAATTAATATTGTTTTTTGGAATATTTATAGCATTTGCAGTAAAAACTCCTGTTATATTTTTAAATACTTGATTATTGAAAGCTCATGTAGAATCTCCAATAGGTGGAAGTGTAATATTGGCTGCCATAGTTTTAAAATTAAGTTTATATGGTATATTTAGATTAATACTTCCAATTATACCTAAAGCATATATTAATTATACTTATTTTATTTATGTAATAGGTGTAATTACTATAATATATGCTAGTATAAGTACTTTAAGAACTATAGATATTAAGGAACTTATTGCATATAGTTCTGTGTCTCATGCAGCAGTATATTTATTAGCATCATTTAGTAATGTAATTCAAGGATTAGAAGGTAGTATATTACTAGGTTTAGGACATGGTTTTGTATCTTCAGGATTATTTATATGTGTTGGAGGTATATTATACGATAGATCTCATACTAGATTAATTTCAATGTATAAGGGATTATCACAAATAATTCCAATATTTTCCGTAATGTTTTTTATATTATGTTTAAGTAATGCTGGAACTCCTTTATCGTTAAATTTTGTGGGAGAATTTCTTAGTTTATTTGGTTCATTTTCAAGATTACCTTTACTAAGTTTATTTGCTTGTTCTTCCATAGTTCTATCAGCTGCTTATACTATATATATGGCTAATAAAACTATTTTTGGTGGAACTTATTCTAAATTATTTTTAATAAATATAAAAGATTTAACTAAAAGAGAATTTTTATTACTATTAATATTAATCTGTTTTACAATAGTATTAGGAGTTTATCCTAATGTTATATTAGATAGTTTAAATTATTCAGTATCAACTTTATTGTATAAATAATTAAGAACTTTTTTTTTATTTATATATTTATTAATTTTTGTAAAATTATATTGGAAATGAAAGAAAATTTTATTATTAAAGTCTTATTAAATATAATATATTTAGATTAGAATAATACATTAATTCAGACAATCTATTTAATTAAATTATTTAATTATTTTATTAATTACAGAATTATGTTTAATTAACAAAGAAGTAATTATGTATAAAAGTGATGTACCAAGTCCTTGAGGTTTATACTTTCAAGACAGTTCAAGCCCACTGATGGAAGCTATTGTAGAATTACATAATTATATTATGTATTTCTTAATAACAATTTTATTTTTAGTAATATGAATAATAGTATCAATAGCTAGAAATTATACTAAAAATAAATTTAGTAACATATATTTAATTCATGGTACACTTATAGAATTAATATGAACTATTTTACCTGCAATTATATTAATAGTTATAGCATTTCCATCATTTAAATTATTATATATTTCAGATGATATAACAGATCCAGAGATGACATTAAAAGTAGAAGCCCATCAATGATATTGAAGTTATGAATATCCTGATTTTCTTAACAGTGATAATGATTTTATAGCTTTCGATTCTTATATGATAAATGAAGCTGACTTAGAAAAAGGTCAATTAAGAATGTTAGATGTAGATAATAGAGTAATATTACCTGAATTAACTCATTCTCGTTTCAATATATCATCTACCGATGTAATTCATTCATTAGCTAGTCCTTCACTAGGTTTAAAATGTGATGCTTATCCTTTTAAATCAAATCAAATATCTGTTTATTCTAATAGAGAAGGAGTTAATTATGGACAATGTTCAGAAATTTGTGGTTTATGACATAGTACTATGCCTATTGTTATTGAATCTGTTTCTCTTGAAAAATTTTTAATGTTCTTAAAAAATCAATAATATGTTAATATATTCAATATTATTATTATTAACATCTAATGCTGTAAATAATAGAAGAGATAGTTCAATAATATATTCAAGAATTTCTATAATAATACTAATTAATACAATATTATTATTATATGCAGTTTTAAATGTTGATTTTTTATATAAAGGTTTAATATTATATAATGGATA
>Ga0307478_10003029_pt1 | contig 12732 bp, 12 predicted proteins | sample atmos_gasesECM4C_2_FD_203713 | JGI IMG/M metagenome (GOLD analysis project Ga0307478, IMG submission 203713) | Hardwood forest soil microbial communities from Morgan-Monroe State Forest, Indiana, United States - atmos_gasesECM4C_05 | ecosystem: Environmental > Terrestrial > Soil > Temperate...
GCGCTGACATTTTTTCCCGCATTAAGCTTGGGCCCGATTCTTGAGCATTTGCTCATGCTCGCAGGCAAGACGTTCTAAAGGATTCCCTATGGCAATGACGAGTCAAACACCGATGTCGCCTCCTGTGGCAACTGTCCGCCTGGGACACTCTCCGAACAAGCCGAGAAAGAAGGCGGTTTGGGAGTGGAAGATCGTTCGCCGCGCAATGTGGGATGCATTTGCCAAGCTGGATCCACGAAAGATGATGGGCAATCCTGTCATGTTCGTGGTCGAGATAGGAAGTGTCATCACAACCGCGCTTCTGTTCAAAGGCGGAGCGGCCTTCAAGTTCAATCTGCAGATCACGCTATGGCTGTGGTTCACGGTGGTATTCGCGAATTTTGCCGAAGCCATGGCCGAGGGGCGTGGCAAAGCCCAGGCGGACACGCTTCGCAAAGCTCGTTCGGAGACGATGGCCAATCGGATCGTCGGCAAGGAGGGACGGGTCGAGCAGATCCCCAGTTCAAAGCTGAAAGCTGGCGACCTGGTGTTTTGCTCGGCCGGCGACTTCATCCCCTCCGATGGTGAAATCATCGAAGGCGTCGCGTCGGTAGACGAATCGGCGATCACCGGTGAGTCGGCGCCCGTAATTCGCGAGGCTGGCGGCGATCGCTCGGCGGTTACTGGCGGCACCCGTGTTCTGTCCGACCGGATCAAGGTGAAGATCACCTGCAATCCCGGTGAGACTTTCCTGGATCGTATGATCGCCTTGGTCGAAGGGGCCGAGCGGCAGAAGACGCCGAATGAAATTGCCCTGAACATTTTGCTCGCAGGCTTGACCATCATCTTTCTGCTGGCGGTGGTCACCTTACAACCTTTCGCAATCTACTCGGGCAGCCCGCAGACCGTATTCGTCTTGGTTTCCCTGCTGGTATGTCTGATTCCCACCACCATTGGCGGACTGCTTTCCGCCATCGGCATCGCCGGGATGGACCGGCTCGTACAGCACAACGTGCTCGCCATGTCAGGCCGGGCGGTTGAAGCTTCTGGCGACGTGAACACCCTGCTGCTCGATAAGACCGGGACCATCACTTTGGGTAATCGTCAGGCGTCCCGTTTCATTCCTGCCCCAGGCGTCACTGAACAAGAGCTCGCCGATGCAGCCCAGCTATCATCTCTTCCCGATGAGACTCCGGAAGGTCGCTCCATTGTAGTGCTCGCCAAGGAGAAATACGGATTGCGTGGACGCGAGTTGAGCTCGCATGAGTGCAAATTTGTACCCTTCAGCGCGCAGACCCGAATGTCTGGCGTGGATCTGAATGGCTTCGAGATTCGCAAGGGCGCCACGGACGCAATTGCAAACTACGTGGCTCAGAGTGGACATCGATTGCACGATGAAGTTCGGACGATTGTCGAGGAGATCGCACGGTCTGGCGGTACTCCCTTGGTTGTCGCCGAAAAGAGCCGTGGCGCGCTCGGGGTGATTGAGCTGAAGGACATCGTCAAAGGCGGAATGAAGGAGCGTTTCGATCAGCTCCGCGCCATTGGCATCCGCACTGTGATGATCACCGGTGACAACCCGCTGACTGCGGCAGCGATAGCTCGCGAAGCGGGAGTCGATGACTTCTTGGCGCAGGCGACACCCCAGGACAAGATGGACCTGATCAAGAAAGAGCAAGCCGACGGGAAGCTGGTGGCCATGACCGGAGATGGCACGAATGACGCCCCCGCCTTAGCTCAGGCCGACGTAGGGGTTGCAATGAATACCGGCACGCAGGCGGCCAAGGAAGCCGGGAACATGGTCGACCTCGATTCCAATCCCACCAAGCTCATTGAGATTGTGGAAATCGGCAAGCAGTTGCTGATGACACGCGGAGCACTCACGACTTTCTCGATCGCCAACGATGTTGCCAAATACTTCGCCATTATTCCGGCCATGTTTGCCGGGACCTTCCCGGTGCTGAACGCGCTCAATATCATGCACCTGCAAACTCCGGAATCGGCGATTCTTTCTGCCGTGATTTTCAACGCGCTGATCATCGTCGCGCTGATTCCGCTCGCTCTGCGTGGGGTAAAGTACCGTCCCATGGCCGCCGCCGCGCTGCTTCGCAACAATCTCTGGATTTACGGTGCCGGCGGCATCATCGTGCCCTTCATCGGTATCAAGATCATCGACATCCTGATTACCCACATGGGGCTTGCATAAAGGAAATGCTATGAAGAAGAATCTGATCACCGCGATTTTGATGACCATTGCCACGACTATCCTGCTGGGGATCATTTACCCCTTGGTGGTGACCGGCCTCGCACAACTGATGTTTCCGAAGCAGGCAAACGGCCAGCTCATTCAGAAGGATGGGAAGACGATCGGGTCCAGCATCATCGGGCAGAGCTTTTCGAGTCCCGCGTATTTTCATCCCAGGCCGTCCTTCGCGGGTAACGGATATGACGCTACAAATTCGAATGGCTCTCAGCTCGGACCCACAAACCAAAAACTCATTGACCGTGTGAAAGGGAACGTAACCAGCGCTCAGGCTGAGAATCCCGGAACCCCCGTGCCCATCGACCTGGTTACCGGGTCGGCGTCGGGACTCGATCCGCACATTACACCCGCGGCGGCGGAATTCGAGTTGCCGCGCGTCGCCAGGGAGCGCGGAACCACCGTAGACCAGCTGCGTGCCCTGGTGGCAAAGCATACTTCAGACCGGCAGTTCGGGTTTCTGGGAGAGCCCAGAGTCAACGTTCTCGAACTGAACCTTGAACTCGATGAACGATTCCCTAAGACGAAGCAAGCCAGCATTCAATAAGATCTGGGACGGCAGCACCGCGCTTAGTTCCTATTCGGCGGTCTTATGACATGTATTTGAATTTTTTATAACGAGCCGTGCCTTTTTCATCCTATGCTCTCAGGACGATACCTTGTGAGGGGGCATTCGATGGCAAAGGCTTCCGGGTTGTGCATGCTGGTCATTCTGACTGCCAGTCTTTTGACTGCGCAAACAGGTTCTGAAAACAAACTGGCGCGCGAAAGATTGAATTACTTCCTGGGCACTTGGAACATAGAGATGCACATGACAACCGGAGCCCTGAATTCGCGCGTGTACTTTGCCGCGGAACACAACGAGTGGGTTTCCGATCACTCTCTCCTGCTTTCCAAGCCCGAGGGGAGCACGACTCTACCCGAAGGCGGCCTCGCCGTGATGGGCTACAGCCCCTCGAAGAACGTCTATACGTATCACATCCTGAAAAGCACCGGCGACGCCGAAGATCTGCACGGGATGGTCGAGGACAAGACCTGGACATGGGTGACGGACGAGTCGCGAACTGACGGGTCGACAAAGACCCGGATCACGATGAAAGAGATTTCCCCGACCTCCTACATGCTACGAATTGAAACCTTCTCAGCAAGTGGCGCATGGTCCACTGTCATGGAAGGGAAGGCAAGGAAAGTTTCTACTCATCCACATCAGGATGTCGCGTTTCTTCGCTAGCCTGGTCATCTCGCGGCTCGTGCAACCTTAGACAAGGTGGACGTTGCCGCACGGTCCACGACTTCTACGCCTATGACCTTCGTGCTTCAATTACTAACTCCAGGGGCCTTTCGCGTGCACGCGCCAAACTCGAATGTTAGAGCATCTTCGTCCGCAATATGCCAAGGCCTTCCGCTGTCTCGCCGCGAGATGTGAGGACAATTGCTGTCGCTCCTGGGAGATCCCTGTTGACCGCGACACCTACCTGCGGTATCAGCGAAATCCTGCCCTGCAGCCTCACTTGGCGCAATACTTCACCCTGATTACGGAAGGCGCATGCGAACGACGGCATGCGCTCATTCAATTCACATCGTCTTCCACCTGCCCTTTTCTGGCCACAGAGCGGCTCTGCAGTCTGCAACAGCAGTACGGCGCGGATTATCTTCCAGAGACGTGCGTCTGCTATCCGCGCAATCCTCACCGGATCGATGGCCTGCTGGAACAACCGCTCTCGCTTTCCTGCATCGAGGCTGCGCGGCTGGTTCTTCTGAACCCGCAACTCATGCCGCGAACGGAAGCGGGGCCGGCGGTCTACGCCAGATTTCGCGCCCTGGCCGAGGAGCCCGTAGCCGCGGATTCGCGCCAGTTCCGCTATTTTTGGGATGTTCGCGAGTTCTGCCTGTTGCTGGTGCAGGATCGCTCCTATCCGCTGTGGCAACGGCTCTTCATTTTGGGAATGTTCTGTCGGCGCCTGGGGGAAATCGTTGGCACACTCCAATTTCAATTTGTCCCCAAACTGCTCCACGACTACGCAGAGATGGTGTGTGCGGCGGACCTTCGCCCGGTAATGGACGGCATCCCGATTCGCGCGACGGCGCAGGTGAAGATGGTCGTGGAAGTGGCCTTTGGCTATCTCCGACAGCATAAGCCGGAACTCTGCCGCATCCACGAGTGCCTGCAAGACTTCTTGCAGGGTGTAGGCTACCGGCCCGACGCGGGTCTCGAAAGCTGCACTGACCACTACATCAACGCCTTTACCAACTATTACCAGCCTTTTATGGAGAGGCATCCGTATCTGTTGGAAAACTATCTGATCAACCACATTTTCCGTGTCGTTTTCCCCTTTGGCCAGGTTCCCGGGAAAGTTTTTGAACCGCCGCAACGTGAGTTCCTTCTCATGTGCGTTGAATTTGCAGTTCTGAAGGGCCTGCTGATTGGTATGGCAGGTCACTACCGGGACGAATTCTGCGTCGATCACGTAGTCAAGCTGGCGCAATGTCTGGCGAAAACCTGGGAGCACGATGCGACCATTGGGGGCGCGCTCAATTGGCAGGGCCTCTCCGACTCCAATTGTGTGGCCGCGTTGCTGAAGAACTAAAAACCATAATCGTGGCGGTGCCCCATTCAAGCCTGGGGTGGAAGCCCGTCTTTGGCTTGAGTGGGGATGTCAGATCTTCCTCGTTCACCGGGCTTTCGGCTTGGGCTTCGCCTTTTTCTTGTCCTCCAGATTGAGCGCCACTGCAGCGCGGATGAGATTCTTCAAGGCCGCCTCATTGATTTTTTCGCCTTCGTGGATGTCGATGGCGCGCCTGACATTCCCGTCGAGGCTGGAGTTGAACAGACCGGAAGGGTCCTTCAACGCAGCTCCCTTGGCAAAGGTCATCTTGACGACGTTCTTGTACGTCTCTCCCGTGCACACGATGCCGCCGTGGGACCAGACGGGAGTCCCCGGGGATGTCGGCTTGACCCACTTCCACTCTTCGATGATCTCCGGGTCAGCCTGGTGCACGATGTCGCGCACTTTCGCGAGCGTCTTCCCGCGCCAATCTCCAAGTTCCTTGATCTTGTCGTCGAGTAATGCAGAGGCAGATTCCGCAGGCGTTTTCATGTTCGGCTCCAACTCTCGCGCCTATTTTAGCTGCGCTCAACGTAACCTGCAGCTCGCGCAGACATCCCCACTCAACATCCCACTCAAGCCAAAACCGGGCTTGAACGGGCCACCCGTTTCACTTGACTCCGGGCGGGGCGCCGAAGGCGAGCGCTTCCAGCAGATGGCGGGCAATCGCGTTTTTGTCGAGTTCGGCGGCGACGGCTTTCTTGTTGGCTCCGGGCTGCCGACGGGAGGTTGGCGCGGGTCCTTCGGCAGGCTCAGGACAGGCTGCCCGCGCCGCATGGACAGGTTTCCTCGGCGGGCGCGCGGGTTCTTCTTCTTGTTCTTCTTCTTCGGAAGAATCTTCTTCTTCGTCGGCCTCGTCCGCGTTTTCTTCCTCTTCGGAGTCTTCTTCTTCGTCTTCTTCTTCAAATTCTTCCTTGCACCAGGCGTCGTCGCCGACGCCGTTGTCGGCGACGGCGCGGGGATCGATGACGACGCTCTCGCGGCGGTGGGGCTCAAGCTTCATGTGGCGGAGGTTGATCGAGGCGGTCTGCAGGGCGTAGAGGAGGAGGCCGGCGATTTTGGGATCGAGTTGCCCGGCGAGGATGAGGCGCATGACCTGCATGAGGGCGACCTGGACGGAGTCGGCGTCCTCGAGCACGGGCATGGTGAAGCTGAGCGGGGAGGCGGGCTGCGCGTTCAGCGCAATACGCTGGCCCTGCCAGTTCTTGTGAAAGAAACAGAAGCGGCGTCCGCGAAGAGCCGGAGAGCCGCATTGGGTGCCGTTGGTTTTGATATGAGTGCAGCGAGGGATATGAACGTCGTACGACATGATAAGTGCTCCACCCCCCTCCCCCACGGTCTAATGGAATGAACGAGTTGCGCGGGGAAGGAGGTCAAAATCTTTGAGATAAAAGGGCTTACAGGGAAAATCTTGGAAACAAAGGAGATAAATCTATAAGATAATTTCATATGTAAGCCTTATAGCTAGTTGGCCGGATCGTGGAGTGCGCGGTCAAGGATTAAATGGGAATTTGGGGAGGCGAGTTCCGAAATGGGAAGGGAAAGTTGGGGTAGGTGGGGAAAGGGCTTGACGGGATTTGGGGTGCGGGGGGAATGGTGGTCGGAGTAAGTGAGAGCCCAGGTTAGCGTCCAAAGAGCGGACGCGAACCTGGGGCACCGGGCTTGACGGGTTTGGGGAGAGGTCGGAGAGGCGAGGGTGCCCCGTCCAAGCCTTGCTTGGGGGGATGTTTGTTGGTCACGGACTAGTGGGAGGTGATGAGTGGTGTCTTACGAAGATTGGCCCCTGGAGTAACTTCCGACGCCACGCGACGGGTGCAGCGAGTCCTGTCGAGATCGAATCGCAGTGAACGGCAAGAGTCCGGGCGCGCCTCAGAACTTTTCCACACCGTGCCGACCGCGAAGAAAACCCCCGCCCAAGCGGAGCTTGGACGGGGCACCCTCGAGAGTGGGAGCGATAGTTAGGCCGGGCCACCCGCCCTGGCCCGCTGGATCGTTCATCTTATAGTCGTCGCGCACGGAGAAAATCGACAGCGGGGGCGAACTATTTTTGGAAAAACGGGGGCAGGCCGGACGTTCACTAATCTCCATTCGAACAACTGGGAACGTTCCATCTGTCCGCGGTCTTGTCGGAGACTAATTCCGAAGCGTGTAGTTTCCTGGGCTTGAGAATTCGATCAAACCAAGATCGCGAAGCACTTGAAGTTGTTGACGTATTTTTGGCCGTACATTCTGATTGCGCGGATGAAGATACTGCAGATCGGGTTCCAGCTGATAAAGCTCCTGAAGCGAGAACCGAGTGCTCCCTAGCTTCCGTATGCAGGCAAGCACGTCAAGCGTCCATCCCCTCAGAGCGGGTGGCACCTCCGCAAGTGTTTTAACTCGTGAGTACTCCTTGCGAACTTGCCGCTCGGCGATAATCGATCCATTGGATACTATAGCGATCTTCCCGTCCTGTGGGATTCTGTGCAAGAGGATATTGCACCCAATCCAACCAGCACGCCGCGCTTTCGAACTGAGTGGGGCTCGCTTCTCAATTACCGTTTCCGAAAAGAACACACTGGGCACAAGCATCAGATTCTTCACCAGCCAGTCAGATGAGTACTGCAGGACAAGCAGGTTTGGCACTCTGTCCGAGCGTATCGCGCGGAGCATTGACTCGTAGCCGGCGTCGGGAATCTTCTTTTGATTCCAGGTCTTGAATCCCTTCAACTGGAAACCCTGTTCACACTTAGGGCAGACAAAGTCGATGGCGGGAGTGTTTACCCTTGAAGATAACAATCGCTCGGAACTGCATGCGGCGCAATATAGTTCGCGACCACACCAGTCCTCGCTGATCACGCGCGCGATCTGCGAACCAGCTTTGTAGACGCGAGCGAGCTCAAACCTGCATTGCAGGTTCATCGCCGCAATGTTCGTGGAGGCTCATACAGATTATGCTTGGCGCAATACTCGCGGGCTTCTGCCGATGGGAAGCTGTCACCCGCCTCGATGTTGTCGAAGTCGATGACCTCCACTGCGAAGCCGGGCGGTACAGTGTCCTCTAAAACATAGGCACACCCGCCAGATACTGTAACGAATATCTTATTCATCTCAACTCCCCTGATCCGGATGTGCCGAAGAATATCACGCCGAAATAGGCTTTCTCTCCGCTCTTTCGATCGCAAAGATTGGCGGGTTGCCCACCTTTAACGATCTTGCGTACGCCACCCACTGAGTATCTTCGCAAGAAACGCGAAGGAACAGGGCCCCCACTGTGTTGGTAATGCCCGCAAGATCAAAAGTTCGGGCCGCCGCGGACCCTGTCGTCAAGTGGCGGACACGACCGAGTTCCTTCGCTAAGAACGCTCAGGGGTTCCGGCTGCGGGCTCCCGCTCCCCCGCCCCGTCACGCGAAAAGCGCACGTGCCGGGGGCCCGGGATTCGCTCACGCCCGCAATGCGCCTCAAGTTTATAGCCTTCCGGTTGGGACTGCGCCGGCACGCTCGTAATTCACGAGAATGACGCCTTTCGAGGTGACTGTGCTTTCCGTCACCTTGAATGCCGCCGGGATCGTGCCATCGGCAAACAATCGTTTTCCACCTCCCAGCGTAATCGGAAATATCTTCAGCCAGAAGGCATCGACCAAATCATGCTTGAGGAGCCTGGTGCCCCAGATTCGCGTCCGCCCTTTGGACGCTAACCTGGGCTCAGGAACAGGCGCGGGCGTCCACCACTGATCTTCGTTTCCCGATAGGAAGCTGTCCACTGGGATTCGATCTCCACCGCTCCCACTTCCCGCAGCGCATAGTGACGGAAACTGCTCCAGTTCCAGTCTGCGGGGTTGGTTGCCAGTCCGCGTTTAACCGGGTTCCGGTGGAGGTAACGGAGCTTCACCTTGAACTCGTCTTCGTCGCGCACGTTTCGGTCGTAGTAACGTTTCTGCCAGAAGGAACCGGTTTCTCCGGTTAGTCCTTGAAGACGTTTTGTGAAAGAGAGTTTCAGGAAGTGGAGGGCGTCGGCCAGGGTGGCGTGGTCGGGGTGAGGGCCCAGGTTAGCGTCCATAGGACGGACGCGAACCTGGGGCACCGTCGGTCGGGGTTCGCTCACCAGGAGGTGCACGTGTTCGGGCATGACCACGTATCCGTAGATACGCAGGCTGAAGCGACGGCGCATTTCTTCGAGGCAGTGGAGGAACAAGTCACAGTTGGCGGGGGGGTTGAACCGGGGTTGCCTGTGATAACAGCTCATGGTGACGAAGTGGGATTGTGCGGAGTAGTGGAAGCGGCGCAGGCCTTTGGTCATGAGGGAACTTATAGCGCGAGTTAGGTGGATGTCGGTGATGGTTAGACCACGGCATTGTGCCGGCCCAGGCACCGAGCCGAACCCAGGTTAGCGTCCACAGGACGGACGCGAACCTGGGGCCCCGAGCTAATTGAAAATCACAGGTTTGAGTACGAACCTGTGCCGCCTGCCGATCTTTTCGAAATAAGTCGTCGAAGGACATGGCCTTTCCACATCCAAAGTCCGGAGAGGATCATTCCAGGAACGACGACGAACCGAACCCGGGGGGCGTAGTCTGGAAGTCTTTCGAACGGACTATAGATATAGCCGAGTATCGGAATGGCAAAGACGATGTGAATCCAGCGAACAATCGAACGTTTGGTGGCATCTTTCATGACGAATTTGTGCTCCGTTTATCGGCGATTAGCGCGTCATTTACTCTGCCCGCGGTCGGCACGCCTATGGGGATCTCCACCGATCTGGAGGAACCGCTCAAGCCAAAGGCGGGCTTCCACCCCAGCCAGCGAAAACCGCGCTGTCTGGGGACCCCGGGCTTGAGTGGGCCACTCGCCCATTTATCGGGGAGAGCGCGCTTCATCTACCTCGATTTACGACTTTTCAGCCGCCTGAGGCGGCCAGTTGGGGGTCTCAACGCCGAACTGCCTGGCGTACTCCGCGTGGAGCCGCTGCCAGCCGCCGAACTTCATCGCGTCGGGGCCGACGATGCGGCCGATGGGAGTTCCGCTGAGCAGGTGATCGAGAACATCGAAACAAATGTGCCACCCGGCAGCACCCATTGCGATGAAGCGGCGATCGATGTTGTGCCACAGCGTCAGGCGCGTGCCGTCAGCAGAGGCTTCGAGTTCCCAGCGGGTATCGTCGTACTCAAGCAGCCTGGGAGCGTCGGCTCGCGTCACGGTTGTAGCCTGGGGCGCGGGCGCTCCCACCCAGGTGAGCTTTACCGTTCCCACCGTGCCGAGGTTCCCATCGGCTTCAAAGGGCGCCCACTCGCGCAGATGGGCCGGGTCGGTAAGGGCCTGCCAGACTTTTTCCGGCGGGTGGCGCAGTTCACGGACGAGAATGAGCGTCCACTTGTTTTCGTCGTTTTGCAGCCGGTCCTTTCGGATCTGCGCCCCGCTGGCGGGACCCGGTGTGTACCGCTCGCGATCGGTCATCCTCTTCTTCTCCTTGTCTTTGTCTTTTTTTTCATGGGCGTGGATTGATCCATGCGGTCGAGGTGGCGTTCAAGAGCATCCAGGTGAGCGGACCAGAACCGACGGAACTGAGCCAGCCAGGCATCGAGTTCCTGCAGTGGCTCAGGTCTCAGGCGGTAGAGACGGCGCTGTGCGTCCACTGTGGATTCCACGAAACCGGCCTCGCGCAGCACGCGCAGGTGCTTTGACACGGCCGGCTGCGGCATACGGAGTTGACGCTCGATCTCTCCCACGGACTGTTGGGACGAGACCAGGAGGGTCAAGATCGCGCGGCGGTTGGGTTCCGCAATGATTTCGAAGACGGATTGCATTCTTTTTATATACTCAACAGAGCATATACTTGTCAAGGCATATAAATGCCCGGAATGGTTTCAGGGCGCGCGCGGATGCACTGTCCGGGGAACCGAGTGATTGTTGTGATTCGATTCTGCCGGCGAGCACGCCGCCCCGTGGCTCGCCGGCGTCGGTGGCTCAGATCACATTGTCAGCACGACGCGAAACTGCGCCTTGCCGCTCATCATCCGCGCGTACGCCTCTGCGGCATTTTCGAGAGGATAGGTTTCGATCATCGGACGCACGCCGCTCAATTGGGAGAAATGCAGCGTGTCCTCGGAGTCGGCGGGTGTGCCCGCGGCCCAGCCCTGAATCGTTCGACTTCCAAGAATCAGCTGGAGCGGCGTGACTTCAATGGGGTCGAACGTGGCCCCGACCACGAGGAGTTCGCCATTGGGCCCGAGACCGTCGATCAGGGCAGACATCGATTTCGAGTTGGGAGCGGTGGCCAAAATGACCCGCGCCCCGCCAAGTTTTTGCAGCGCCTCGGCTGGGTTGGTGGACTGGCTGTCGATGTAGACGCTGGCGCCGAGCTTGGTGGCCAGCGCCGCGTTTTCGGAGCCGCGCCCGATGGCCGCCACGTTGTAGCCGAATTTGTTCGCGAATTGAATTCCGAGGTGACCCAGACCGCCGATGCCTTGCACCGCAACCAGGTCGCCGGGGAACGCGCCACTGTGCCTCAGCGCGTTGTAGGTGGTGATTCCGGCGCAGAGCAGGGGTGCGGCTTCGGTGTCGTTCAGACCGTCCGGTATTGCCACCAGCGCCTCCACCGGAGCGATCATGTACTGCTGGTACCCGCCGTCATAGCTGATGCCACAAACTTTGACGTTGCGGCAATTCCGAAAATCTCCGCGCCGGCACTCCCGACAGGTGTTGTCCTGGCCGCCATGCCAGCCCACGCCGACACGCTGCCCCTTTGTCCAGGCGGAAACCCCGGCGCCGACTTTATCGATGATTCCTGCCACTTCATGCCCTGGAACGCGAGGATACTCAAGGCCAGGCCAGCCACCTTCCACCGTGAGTACGTCGCTGTGGCAAACTCCGCAGGCCTTCACCTTGATGCGCACGTGTGCCGGACCGGGCTCGGGAATCTCGCGCTCGACGAGCTGGAAGCCGGCGCCCGGCTTAGAAATTTGAGCCACCTTCATTGCTGACACCTGCGGTGTCACGGCTGCTCTCAGTGTTGCCATAAATCCTCCTATGAGTCAGTTGGGTTGAAATGCACGTGCTGAAATTGGGCGACGGTTGTTCGTTGTGACGCGGCCACGTCGAAGATCACTCCAACTCGACCGGTGCGCCGAGCGGAAGGCTTGCAACTCCGTACCCGAGCCACGAAGGCTTTTGTCGTTTCCGAATGGCTGAGGTGGTACCGGGAGCTGGATGCCAATTTTAGACTCTGCCGGGCGCTCCCGGACTCAGAATTTTCGTGGGTTGGTCAGAAGATTCCAGGTCGATTCTATCGCTTGCGGGGGCTGTCCGGTGCCCTAGACAGCCAGGCAGGCGCGAGGGTCCCGCGTGTGCCCGTTGTCAAGATTTTTCGGTATGACGACGAGCAGATTGGAGCCCCTCTGTTTTATGAGGGCGCGCGCGCAGAAACTAGAGCCCGTGCCGGGCGTCCTTGAGGGGAAGGTCGCGACACGGGCTCCAGCTAACAAATACAGCGTGGGGAAAAGTAGCTCATTTTTCCAGGATCTTCTTCTCGCGGGCAGGTTTGTTCCAAAAAACGAACAAAGAATTGGGTGGTTCCACACGGCGGGAATTAAAAGCTGAGAGCTCCCTCGCCGCTAAGAACTCCTACTTTGGCGTCCCGGAAGTTCGCGACAAAATTGGAACCGCAGTGCGGCGGCGCAAGGGCAAGGCCTTGAATGTTGCAAGCAAAGTACACAGGTTCTTCGCTGCGCTCGGGATGACACTTTTCATTCCGAATTTAGGGGACAGCACGCTAGCAGCTTGCGGAAATACCAGTGATTTGTGTCAGGGCACTGCGTTGGGTGGTGGCCCAGGATCGCGCCGGCTCTTTGGAGGTTAACCTGGGGTCGCGTTTCAGGGGCGGTCTTCGTCAAATTGATTTTTTCTGCAGA
>Ga0307478_10003031_pt1 | contig 12730 bp, 12 predicted proteins | sample atmos_gasesECM4C_2_FD_203713 | JGI IMG/M metagenome (GOLD analysis project Ga0307478, IMG submission 203713) | Hardwood forest soil microbial communities from Morgan-Monroe State Forest, Indiana, United States - atmos_gasesECM4C_05 | ecosystem: Environmental > Terrestrial > Soil > Temperate...
AGCCCGCCGAGGCACCTCTCAGTCGAAGAGCGAATCATCCAAGTCCGCTTGCGCGATCCACGCAGATCGGCGTGACGAATGGGCTGGCGCTGATTTGTGTGACGCGATAGCGCCTGCGAGGTCCCTCGGCGCGCTGCGCCAGCCTCGGGATGACCCCACTAACTCGCGAAACGTTTTGCGACCTTCGCCCGCTCGGCCAGCAAACGCTCGGGCATGTCGGGTTGGAGCGTTTCGAAGAATTTCCCCTGGCCTTCGAGTTCCGCTTTCCATTCGTCGCGCTGCACGGCGAGCAGCTCGCCGAGCTGTTCCTCCGACACGCCGCTGAGTTCATCGAGGTCGAGATCCTGCGGTCGCGGCACGTATCCGATGGGCGAATCAGCGGCGCCGGCTTTTCCCTCGCAGCGGCCGATGATCCACTGCAGTACCCGCATGTTGTCGCCGAACCCGGGCCAGAGAAATTTTCCATCGGCGCTTTTCCGGAACCAGTTCACGTGAAAGATCAGCGGCGGATTTTTCAAGCGCGGCCCGATCTCGAGCCAATGCCGGAAATATTGGCCCATGCTGTAGCCGCAGAACGGCAGCATCGCCATCGGATCGCGCCGGACCTGGCCCACCGCGCCGGTCGCCGCCGCGGTCGTCTCGGAAGCCATCGTCGCGCCAACATAAACGCCGTGGACCCAATCCAACGCCTGAAAAACCAGCGGCATCGTGTCGCTCCGCCGTCCGCCGAAAATGATTGCGCTGATCGGGACGCCTTCGCCCTTTTCCACCTCCGGATCGAGCACAGGGTTGTTGCGCATCGGGACGGCGAACCGGCTGTTGGGATGCGCGGCTTTTTCCTTCGAATTGGATGTCCAATCGTTACCGCGCCAATCGATGACGTGCGCGGGCGGCGCACCGTTCTTCCCTTCCCACCAAACGTCGCCGTCGTCGGTGAGCGCAACATTGGTGTAAAGCGTGTCGTGCTCGATCGCCTTCATCGCGTTCGGATTCGATTTGTAACTGGTGCCCGGCACAACGCCGAAGTAGCCGTTCTCTGGATTCACAGCGTAGAGCCGCCCGTCCTTCCCGATCTGCATCCACGCGATGTCGTCGCCGACGGTCGTGACCTTCCAGCCTTTGAAATGCGGCGGCGGGATCAGCATCGCGAAATTCGTTTTGCCGCACGCGCTCGGGAACGCCGCCGCCACGTAATGCTTCCGGCCATCCGGGGCTTCCACGCCAAGGATAAGCATGTGCTCCGCGAGCCAGCCTTGCTTCCGCGCAAGATACGAACCGATCCGGAGCGCGAGACATTTCTTGCTCAACAAAACGTTGCCGCCATAGCCGGAACCGACCGAGATGATCGCGTTGTCCTGCGGGAAATGGCAGATCAGGCGGCGGTCCGGATTGACATCGAGCAACGAATGGACGCCGCGGTTCCATTCGCCGTCCGGATTATCGCCGAGCCGCTTCACCGCGATCGAACCCATCCGCGTCATGATGCGCATGCTCAAGACGACATAGATCGAGTCGGTAATTTCAAAGCCGACCTTGGTTAGCGGCGAATCCGGCGGCCCCATGATGTAGGGCACCACGAACATCGTCCGCCCGCGCATCGCCCCGCGCAGCATCTCGTGCAATTTCGTGTAGGTCTCCGCCGGCGCCGCCCAGTTATTCGTCGGGCCCGCTTCTTCCTTCGTCGGTGTGCAAATCAAGGTGAATTGCTCGACCCGCGCGACATCGTTCGGGTTGGACCGATGCAGATAGGAGCCCGGCTTTTTTTTCTCGTTTAATTTGAGAACGACGCCGATCCGTTGCGCCTGTTCCACCAGCCAGGCGTTTTCTTTTTCTGAGCCGTCGCACCAGAAAATGTTTTCCGGCTCGGTCAGCCGCGCGACTTCCTGGACCCAATCGAGCACCGCGCGGTTCGCCGGCTTCGCGTCGCCGATTCCGCTGGGCGGAGAGATGGCGGGCGCAAGATTATCCATGGGTGTGCGGCCTCGAAGTCATTCGCGAAATGCGCAAAGTGAATTGCCATTTTCGCCGCTTCAGACGCTTCTCCAAGCAAATTTTCGCCGCCGCTTGCGCGCGCCATGGGCGCGCCGTTAATTGCAGCCATGTTCGGAGTCACCACCTCGGATGACTATCAGCCGGTGACATGGGTGGGCCGGCACCCGGTGCACGTCACCACCCTGCTCGTAGCGGTGCACATCATTCTCATGGTCGCGGCCTGTTTTCTCTCGGCGCTGGGCGCGGCGAGCTTTTTGGGCGTTCTCGTGTTCGATAGTGCGCAGGTCATATCGCTCGGGCGCGTCTGGCAGATCGCGACCTACGCCTTCGTCCATCTGCCGTATTCGGCGACCGCCCTGGTCTGGTTTGCGGTGGAAATGTACATGCTCTTCGCGTTCGGGCGCGAATTGGAACGCTTCCTCGGCCGGTGCGCGTTCATTGCTTTCTACCTGCTGCTGCTTTGGGTGCCGACCCTGTTCCTCACGATCATCGGACTGTGGACGCGCGTTGGGATCGCCGGTTCTGCGACGCTTCATTTGGGGATCTTTATCGCCTTCGCCACGATCTATCCGAACGTGGAAATGTTTTTGCGGATCCAGATGAAGTGGGTGGCTCTGATCCTGGTGGCGATTGGCACTCTGGCCGCGCTCGCGAATCATAATTGGGCCGACCTGATCGTCCTGTGGTCGACCGTGATCGCCGCTGTCGCCTTCGTTCGTTTCCGCGGCGCCGGGCCGGAATTGGATTGGTGGAGCAATGTGAAATCGCGCTGGCAAGCGAAACCGAAGTTCCATGTCGTGCCCCGGGACACGCCGCGCCGCACGGTTGAGCCAGAAGATGTTCATGAGTCCATCGACCCGGTGCTCGAGAAGATCTCGAAACACGGAATCAACAGCCTGACGGCGTCCGAACGGCGCGCGCTCGACCGCGCTCGCAATCGTCTGTTAAAAAAGCCGCAGTGAATCGGCTTGCGGACGTTCCGGACTCGCGTTTGCGAATCAGCGTCGTTGTTCCATCCTGGCGGGACACGGAGAATCTAAGCGCGCTTCTCCCGGCGTTGATGCTGCAGGAGCGCATCGCGGAAACGATCGTGGTGGATGCTTCCGGCGACGAAAAAGCAGAGCGAATCGCGCTCGCCTCGGGCGCAATGTTTATCGCCTGCTCAATGCCCAATCGCGGCGAGCAAATGAATCTCGGCGCGGCCGCCGCCAGCAGCGACGTTATCGTTTTCCAGCATTGCGACACCTGCCTGGACGACGCGCATCTCGAAGCCATCGAGATCGCGCTCGCTGATCCGGAAATCGTCGGCGGGGCGTTCTTTCGAAAATTCGATGGGCGCCATCCGCGGTTGATGTGGCTGGAATCGGTCGCGCGTTTTCTCACGCGGCACGGCGGCACACTTTACGGCGACCAATGCATATTCGTCCGCCGTGAGGTGTTCCAAGAGCTTGGCGGGTTCGCGAAGATCCCGTTGATGGAAGACATCGAATTCTCGCGTCGCCTCCGCGCGGCGGGAAAAATCGCGGTGCTCGATCCGCCGGTCCAATCTTCGGCGCGGCGTCATCTCCGCAAAGGCGCGTGGCGCACGAGCATTCAGAACGGTCTGTTCATCGTGCTCTACAACCTCGGCGTGTCGCCGCATCGATTGCACCGCTGGTATTACGGTCGGGCCGCAGATCAACCAGCACGCGAGAAAGCTCTGTCATCCTGAGCGAAGCGCAGCGAAGTCGAAGGACCCCTTGGAATCTCGCTCGACGTGCCGCGGGATCCCTCGACTCCGCTCGGGATGACCCCGAACTTCATTCCACCGCGAGCGAACCTTCGCGCATCCGCTCGACGAATTCTTCCGCGCTCGTCGCGGCCATGAGCGCAGCCCGGCGGTCCTTGTCTTTCACCACCCGCGCCAGCGCGCCAACGCAGACGAGATAACTGGTCACCATCCGCTGCGGCACGCCGACCAGAAAAATCAGGTGCACGAGCTCGCTCGAATATCCGAAGGGAATTCCCTTCTTGCTCCGGCCGATCCCGAGCACGAGGCGATCGACCAGATCCGTCCGCGCGTGCGGGAAGGCGACGCCCTCACCCGTGTTCGTCGAAGTCCGGCCCTCGCGCTCCATGACCGCGTCCGCCAGTTTGTAAAAATCCTGAACGAACCCATGGTCGCGAAGCCGTTCCACGATCTCGAGGATGGCCTCAGCCGCAGTCTGCTCGCGCAATTCGAGCACCACCAGTTTTGGATCGAGAATTTCGGCGAGCAGCGCGGACATGGAAAATCGCCCAGCGATTGATTGGATTGACGGGCGAATCCGAGTTATCGAATTATCGGGGCACTCGTGGCAACTCAAAACAATCCCATCGGCACGACGGACGAAGCGACGATCTCGTGGCAGAAAAGCCTTTACGACCCGGGCTACGTCAATGCGATGTCGCATTTCTACCGGGGCGAGCTCGGCCGCATCATGGTCTGGCGCCAGCGGCTCGATATCACCACGAATTGGGCCATCACCAGCAGCACCGCCATTATTACCATCGCCTTCTCCAACCGCGAGGTGCCGCACCTGATTTTCTTTTTCAACCTCGCGATCGTCTGGGGAATGCTCTGGATCGAAGCGCGCCGCTATCGTTTTTACGATGCGTTTCGCGCCCGGGTCCGCATGCTCGAGGCGCACTTTCTCGTGCCGATGGTGATGGAGAACCGCGAGATGCTCCAGGGCGAATGGAAGAAGCTCGTCTGCGAAGATTTGATTCTGCCCTCGTTCAAGATCACGAAGCTGGAAGCGGTCGGGCGGCGCCTGAAACGGAATTACGTTTTCATTTTCATCCTCATCATGGTCGCCTGGGTGACGAAGATTTTTCTCCACGCGTCAATGACTCTGGACGGCATCCCGGCCTTTTACCGCGCCCTGCGCGTCGGCCACATCCCGTCGTGGCTGGTCGCCTTCATTTTCATGGGCACACTCGCCTGCGTGATCGGCATCACCATTTACGTCGGCAAAAAGACTACCGGCGAAGTTTCGGAATTTCGGACGCACCGCTCGCTGTGGAAAATTTAGTGAATGGTGATCAGTGAATGGTAATGGCTGAGTCGATTCACCAGTCACCAGTCACTATTCACTTTGCGAAGCTTTGCGACATCGTCGCAAAGCTCCGTGCCCCCGGCGGTTGCCCCTGGGACCGCGAGCAGACGAACGAAACGCTGTTGCCGCCGTTGATCGAGGAAGCGTACGAAGTCGCCGGCGCCATCCGCGCGCACGACGACGCGAACCTGCGCGAAGAACTCGGCGACCTGATCCTGCTCGCTCTGATGCATTCGGAAATCGCGAACGAAACCGGCCGTTTCAATATCGACGAGGTGCTGGAGGAAGTGACGGCGAAGTTGATCCGGCGGCATCCGCATGTCTTCGCCACGAGCGACGTGCGGGACGCGGAAGGCGTGGTGAAACAATGGGAAGCGATCAAGCACGAGGAAAAGAATGGCGCGGCCGGCGGCCATTATCTGTCAAACCTGCCGGTCGCCCTGCCCGCGCTGATGCGGGCGCAGAAGGCGCAGAAGAAAGCGGCGCGGGTGAACTTCGATTGGACGCAGTTGTCCGACGTCGTCGCGAAGGTGGACGAAGAACTGGCCGAGGCGAAAGGGGCGCTCGCGGCGCGCGATCCGGCGGCGATCGCTGATGAGATGGGCGATCTGCTTTTCGCGGTTGTTAATCTCGCGCGCAAAAGCGGACTCGATGCGGAGAGAACGCTACAGAGCGCGACCGACAAGTTTGTCTCGCGGTTCAATCGGGTCGAAGACGAATTGCGCGCCCGCGGCAGGAAGCTGGGCGACGCCGGGCTCGAAGAGCTGGATGAGATTTGGAACACGTTGAAGCGAGCGGAACTGGAGTAGTGGAGTAATGGCGGAGCCGGAATCCAACACTCCATTTACAAATTGCGGTGCCTGGCGATATTGCCCGTCCCAATGGACCTTGCGATCAGCATTCTCAAAGTAGTTTTCGCGGTCGTGGCCGTGCTGATGGTGTTCGTCATCCTGATGCAGCGCCCGAGAAGCGAAGGCTTGGGCGCGGCCTTTGGCGGAGGCGTCACGGAAAACATTTTCGGCGCGCAGACGACAAATGTGCTCACGAAAGTTACCAGCTGGCTCGCCGCGATTTTCTTTCTCCTCACCTTCGCTCTTTCGATTCTCTACGCCCGAAAGGGCAACCTGCAGAGCAATCTCCACGGCGAACTTCTCAAGAGCCAAACCCCCGCGCCTGCGGTTTCGGCTACGCCGGTTCCCGGCGTTTCTGTTTCGCCCAATCCAGCTGCGACCGGAACCGTCACTCCCGCGCCTTCGACGTCCGCTCCACCCGCAGCGACAAGTCCGGCGCCGTCTGCTGCGGTTTCAATCGCGCCGGCCACGACTCCCGCGACTTCACCGAAGGTGACCGCTGCGCCTTCCGCGTCCGGCTCGCCGAAACGTTAGCTCCAGAGAAGCACCAAACATCAAGCACCAAGGTCGCAGCGGCGTTTGGAGCTTGGGATTTGAGATTTCTCTGGTGCTTGGAGCTTGGAATTTGGAGCTTTAGGGCCCCTCGCCCTTACGGCACCGCTTCCGGTTTCGGGCCAGCCTTCTCGTTTAAGGCCTGGGTGAATTCCTGCAGGCTCGAGACGATTTGCGGCGCTTTCGTCAGCACCGTGCTCGCAAGTTTCTCGGAGTAATCGGGACGCCGTTGCGACATCTCGGAGAGCGCCATCATCACGGCGAGGGCGTTGTTAATCTCGTGTTTGATTTTGCGGAATTTTTCCTGCAACTCAACGAGTTCTTCGTGGGAAATGCTGCGGTCGTTTTCGCTCATGATCGGGGCTTTCGGCTGGAGAATCGGGACGGTTGTGCTTGACTGACAGGTTCGACATTTGTCGTCCGATGCCTGCGCAAACTATCAAGATCAGCGGAGCACGCCAGCACAATCTCAAGAATCTCCACGTCGAAATTCCGCGGGAAAAGCTGGTTGTTATCACGGGCCTGAGCGGCTCGGGAAAGTCGTCGCTCGCCTTCGACACGCTCTATGCCGAGGGGCAGCGCCGTTACGTGGAAAGCCTCTCCGCTTACGCCCGGCAATTCCTCGACCAGATGGAAAAACCGGACGTCGATTTTATCGAAGGCCTTTCGCCCGCAATCGCGATCGAGCAACGCAGCGCCGGGGCGAACCCGCGTTCCACCATCGCCACCACCACTGAGATTTTCGACTATCTCCGCGTGCTTTTCTCCGCGGTCGGCCAGCCGCACGATCCGGCGACGGGCCAGGCGATCCATCGGCAAACGCCGCAGCAGATCGTGGATCAAATTCTCGCGTTTCCCGCGGAGACGAAGATTATTTTGCTGGCGCCGCTGGTTCAAAACCAGAAAGGCGAGTTCCGCGATGTGATCGAGAAGGTGAAGCGAGAGGGATTCGTCCGGATTCGGATCGACGACGAGATTGTCGAGCTGGGGAAGCCGGACCCGATTCGACTGAAGAAAGCGGAACGGCACACGATCGAGGCGGTGGTGGATCGGCTGGTGATCCGAGAAGGCGTGCGGACAAGGCTGGCGGATTCGGTGGAGACGGCGCTGCGGTGGGGCGGGAACCGGATCGTGGTGCTCAAAAACGAAGAGGGGAAAACGCCGAACGCCCAACCCGCCTCCGCCCTGGACGGGCTCCGCCGTGGCGAGCGCCCAACGCCGAAAGCCGAATTGGAAGAGAAATGGGAGACGGTCCGTTATACGACGGATTACGGGAATGCGGACAGTGACTACTCGTTAGGCGAGCTGACGCCAAAACATTTTTCGTTCAACAGCCATTTGGGCGCGTGTCCGGCCTGTCATGGATTGGGAACGCAGCTGGTGTGCGACGCGGAGTTGATGATTTCCGATCCGGAGAAATCGCTGAGGGAAGGCGCGATCACGCCTTGGCGCCGGGGCACGAAACCTATGCAGGCGTACTACCGCAGTCTGCAAAGTGCGCTGGTGAAACATTTCGGCGTCGATGACTGCATTCCGTTTTCGGATTTGCCGGAGAATTTCAAGAAGGCGCTTTACTACGGGACAGGCGACGAACCGATCCAGATCAACGTGGGCGGCAACGGCAAAGCGCCGAAAATGGCGCGGCCGTTTGAGGGGCTCGTGCCGCAAATGGAACGGCTTTACGCGGAGACGGAGAGCGAATTTACCCGCAACCGCATCCGCGCGTTCATGACGCGCGTGCCGTGCCAGACCTGCCACGGCGCGCGATTGAAGCCGGAGATTCTCGCGGTCACGATCAAGAATTCCGACGGCCGCGAGTTGAACATCCACCAATTTAGCGAACTGACGATCGATGCGGCGGCGGAATATATCCGACGACTCGCGCTGACCGACCAGCAACGGCACATCGTTGCCGATGTCGTGCGCGAGATCGATTCGCGGCTCCAGTTCCTGGTCGAAGTGGGACTCAATTATCTTTCGCTCAATCGCGAAAGCGGGACGCTCTCCGGCGGCGAAGCGCAACGGATCCGACTGGCAACGCAAATCGGTTCAGGACTGGCGGGCGTCCTTTATGTGCTCGATGAGCCGAGCATCGGACTTCATCAGCGAGATAACGCGCGGCTCTTGACAACGCTCCGCCGCCTCCGCGATCTCGGGAATTCGGTCATCGTGGTCGAGCACGACGAAGAAACGATCCGCGCCGCCGATCACATTCTCGACCTCGGGCCGGGCGCGGGGCCGCGCGGCGGCGAGATCGTGGCCCAAGGGACGCTCGCAGAAGTTCTCGGAGCAAAAAATTCCCCGACCGCGGATTACCTTTCCGGCCGCGCGCGAATCGCGATTCCGAAAGAACGGGCGAAGCCGCGCTCAACCCAGACAGGCGATGGCTGGCTGACGGTCACTGGCGCGGCGGAAAACAATTTGAAGCACGTCACGGCATCGTTCCCGATCGGCTGCCTCACCTGCGTGACGGGCGTTTCCGGCAGCGGCAAGTCCACGCTGGTGGACGATATTTTGCGCCGCGCGCTCTTCCGGCATTTCTACAATTCAAAAGATAAGCCGGGCGCGCATCGGGGGTTGAGCGGACTGGACCAGCTCGACAAGGCGATCGTGATCGATCAAAGCGCGATCGGGCGCACCCCGCGCTCGAACCCGATCACTTACACCGGCGCGTTTACCCCGATCCGCGAGTTGTTCAGCCAGTTGCCGGCGTCGCGGGTGCGCGGGTACGACGCGGGGCGATTCAGCTTCAATGTCAAAGGCGGCCGCTGCGAGAACTGCGAGGGCGGCGGCCTGATCAAGATCGAGATGCATTTCCTGCCGGACGTTTATGTCGAGTGCGAGGTCTGCCGCGGCCAGCGTTACAACCGCGAGACGCTCGAGATTACCTTCAAAGGAAAAAATATCGCGGACGTCCTCGACCTGACCGTCGACGAAGCCGCGCGGTTTTTCCGGAATGTGCCGTCGGTTTCCGACAAATTGGTCGCGCTGCTCGATGTCGGTCTGGGATACCTGCGCCTCGGACAGGCGGCGACCACGCTCTCGGGCGGGGAAGCGCAACGCGTGAAACTCGCGACCGAGCTGGCGAAACGCGCCACCGGCCGGACGATCTACATTCTCGATGAACCGACGACCGGGTTGCATTTCGCGGACATCGAGAAGCTGCTCCAGGTCTTGATGAAACTGCGCGATGCTGGAAACACGCTGGTGGTGATCGAGCACAATCTCGAGATGATCAAATGCGCCGACTGGATCATCGATCTCGGCCCCGAAGGCGGCGAACTCGGCGGCGAAATCGTGGGCGCGGGAACGCCGGAACAAGTCGCGGAGCTGGCGGAAAGTTATACGGGACGTTATTTGAAGCCGTTGCTGAAGAGATAACGAGATGGAGAACAAGAATGCTCAGTTTGCCGGATCGATCCCGGCAGCCTACGACCGGTATCTCGGGCCGATTCTTTTTCAGCCCTACGCCGAGGACCTCGCGGCGCGATTAAAGGCGGATGAAAATAGCTCCGTCCTGGAACTCGCTTGCGGCACCGGAATTCTCACGCGCGTCCTGCGGGATCGTCTCCCTGCCTCGGTGCGATTGGTGGCGACGGATTTGAACGAGCCGATGATTCAAAATGCGGCACAGAAGTTCAAACAGGACGAAGCGATCGAGTGGCAGCAGGCCGATGCTTCGCGCGTGCCGTTTGCCGACCGATCGTTCGATGCCGTGATCTGCCAGTTCGGGATCATGTTTGTGCCGGATAAGCTGGCGAGCGCGCGAGACGCACATCGCGTTCTCAGGACGGGCGGAGTTTTTCTGTTCAATGTTTGGGACGCGCTGGAACACAACGATCTGGGCCGGATCGCGCACGAGACGATCGCCAGCTTTTTCGAAAAGGATCCGCCGACGTTCTATCAGGTGCCGTTTGGCTATCACGATCAGCGCGAAATCAAGCGCGTGCTCGAAGAGGCGGGCTTTCGCGATGTTCGCGTGGATGTCGTTCCAAAAATCGGAAGCGCGAGCCGGGCGGAGGATGCGGCCCAGGGATTGGTCCATGGTAATCCAGTCGCGGGGGCAATCACCGAGCGCGATCCGTTGTTGCTGCCGGTCATCACAAATGCTGTCGCCGACGCGCTGAAGAAACGCTTCGGCGAAACAACCGTTCGCGCGCCGATGCGGGCCATCGTGGTCGAAGCACGACGTTGATCACCAGGCGCCCGATAAGTTTTGCGTTCGCGGCGCTTGCGCTGCCGCTGCAGTTGATAGCTGCGGCTGGGAACGCGCGGGAAGAGAAAGTCCGCGCGCTGGTTGAAGCGACGATCGATCGTGATGGGCCAGGCGTCGCAATTCTTGTTTCGCGAAACGGCGTGCTCTTGCACATGGCCGGCTACGGTTTGGCGGACGTAAAGGCCGGCACGCCGATCACCGCGGATTCACTTTTCGATCTCGCGTCGGTCTCGAAGCATATGACGGCGGTTGCGATCCTGACCCAAGTCGAGAAAGACAAACTGAAGCTGGATCAGCCGGTCGCGCAGTATCTCGACGATTTCGCCGTCCCGGTAAAGGGACGGCCGGTGACGGTAAACGACCTGCTCCATCACGTCTCGGGTTTGGCCGACTACACGAGCGACGACTGGGAGGGCAGTGACGAGGAATTCGCGGCGCTAACCAACGAGCGTCATCTCAAGTGGCTGAACGGGACCAGGCCGCGCCGCGCACCGGGAGTAAAGTACGAATACAACAACTCGGAATACGCGTTACTGGCCTCGATCGTCGAAAGGATAAGCGGCCAGAGCTTCAGCCAGTACGCGCGTGAGCATTTGTTCGTGCCCGCCGGGATGACGCACACGTTTATTCTCGATGGCAGATCGCGTTTGCCGGCGGACGCGGTGAAAGGTTACGCCACAAGTTCCAAGGGCAAGGTGAAGCGGTCGTCGTCGCCGACGGTTATCACTGGCGACGGCAGCGTCTATACATCGGTGCGCGAGCTAAGCTTGTGGGACAAGGCTTTGCGTGAGCACACGATCATCAGCCGGCGTTCCCAGGAACTCGCGTGGACGAACGGTCGGTATGATAACGGCAAACCGATTCGTGACGATGACGGCGATGGTTACGGATTCGGCTGGGTGATCGAGAAAAAACGCCACCTCGTTTCCCACAGTGGCAGTTGGAGCGGCACGGCTACCTATCTTCTGCTCGATTTGGAGAAGGGCTTGACGGTGGCCGTTCTTAGTAATGACGAGAAGATCGACGTCAGCGAGCTTGCCGAGGAAATACTCGCGCTGTTCGCAACTGACTGACTTCTGACCTCCGATATCTGACTTCCGTTTCAGGGCGCGGCGATCGCCGCCTGGACATCCGGAAAAAGGCGGAAATATTGATCGAGCCGCGCGCTTTCAAAGATCATCCGCACCGCCTCCTGCGCGCCGGCCAGCAGGAAAATCCCGCCTTCGAGTTCCAGGCTTTGCATCGCTCCGATCAAAACCGCGATCCCGGAGCTGTCGATGTAGGGAACGTGGGAGAGATCCACGACGAGCCGCTTTGGCTTCTCGTCGTCGATAATCGCGCGAAGCGACGCGCGTAATTCCGGCGAGACGTGCAGATCGATCGCGCCTTCCGGAGAGAAGACGCTCGCTGGTGGAGTCGCGGCCATTTATTGCGGCGAGCATGTCACTCCCGCGGTCTCAGTGTCAATTACGCTCACTGAGATCATCAAAAAAAAGCGCCAGCCATGGAATTCCGGCTGGCGCTTTCGATTAATTGTCAGGCGAAAACCTGCGTCTTCGCGGTGATCGATTAGGAAGAAGCCTTCAGGCTGTTCACGATTGTTCCGACTTCCTTGAGGTGTTCCTGCTCCTTCGCGGTCGTGACCCAGTAAGTGAAGATGATCAGCTTATCCTTGATCGGAACAAAACAAATACTGATGGCGCAGGGGCCATCCTCGTCCTTGCCCTGGTAGAGCAACTCCGTCGCGTCAAAGCTGCCGATCTTGAACTTGTTTTCCTTTTTCGTGGACTGATCGAGCGTGACGTTGTGGGTCTTGAGCATTTCGAAGGTGTCGTCGATCTCAGCCGTCATGCCTTTTTCGCTGCCGACCGCGACCACGGACATATAAACCGCAGTGTCCGCGCTCTGGCCCCATATGCCGTTATCGGCTTCTTTCGGTTTCCACGAATCCGGCATGTCGATGGAAGCGATGGCGAAGTCTTCGTTAGGAAGCTTGAAGGTTTTCGCGTCCACGGTGAGCGTGCCGAGAAACGCGATGGCGA
>Ga0307478_10003034_pt1 | contig 12719 bp, 12 predicted proteins | sample atmos_gasesECM4C_2_FD_203713 | JGI IMG/M metagenome (GOLD analysis project Ga0307478, IMG submission 203713) | Hardwood forest soil microbial communities from Morgan-Monroe State Forest, Indiana, United States - atmos_gasesECM4C_05 | ecosystem: Environmental > Terrestrial > Soil > Temperate...
CACCGCCAGCAGCCTGGCCGCTGCCGCTCTCTTGTCGCCCTTCACGTAGTAGTAGTAGCCAATACGGTATTCGCCCTCAGCCAGCACTTCTTGCACTTCTCTCAAGTGCTGTTCCGCTTGCGGTGCCAGCGGGTCATTCGGATATTTTTGCAGAAAAATCTGAAACTCGTCTTCCGCGGCTATGGCATGGCTTCTGTCTCGGTCCGGCTTGTCCATCTGCCGGTAATGCGCCATCGCCACCTGCATCTGCGCATACGTCGCTTCCGGCAAGAACGGGAAGAACACTCCAAAATCTTTATATCCTGAGACCGCCAGCGCCAGGTTCGACGTCCCGCCCTCTTTGTAATACGAATCCGCAATAGCCAGCTTCGCCTTCGCCAGGTATTCGCTATCGGGATATGTGTTGATGAGCGTCTGCATGTTCAGCCGCCCAACTTCCTGCCTCCCATGCTTGATGTCATCCATCGCCTTGTCGTACAGAATCTTGTCCGGCTGCGCGTTGTTGTCCACGCTCGTCGACTTGTTGACCTTTTTCTTCTTGTGGAGGATCTGGGTAATCTGCGCGTCGCTTCTCGTCGCTCCCAGCAAAAATAGCGCCCCCAGAACGCAGAGCGCTAGACCATTCCTGGTAAAATACGGCTTTGAGGTCGCACAACTCACAGTTCGGCCCAAACTTCACCTCTCTCGCGAATCTCGGGTTCTTCGCCGCAATCCTCGACTAAACCCTGGTTTCTTAGATGTCCCCGCCCTTCGAGAGGCGGCAACGACCAAGTATACCCTGAACCAAAGGCCAGGTGGAGCACGAACTTTGCCCTTCCGGACAGGTCACGCTCACCCTACCCCACCCTCTGTGATGCACAGTTTCAACTCCAAGGGTTGCCTCAACTTCCTCCCGCTCTTCATTTATTTTCAACGAAATGTAACAATGTCCCGTCCCACTCTGGCTACTATACGTCGTTCACGCTTCCGAGGAGCTGCGGCCGTCCGCCCACCAACATAAATGGATAAGCGCAAATTTCTCTTTGTCTCCCTCTCCGGTCTCATCGGCGACATCGCCTGGCAAGTCCTCAAGGAAGGCCACGACGTCCGCTACTACATCGAAGCCGAAAAAGAGCGCGACATCGCCGACGGCTTCGTCCCCAAATCCAAGGATTGGGAGCGCGACGCCAAGTGGGCCGACATCATCGTCTTCGACGACACGCTCGGCCAGGGCGCGAAAGCCAAAGCTCTGCGCGCCACCGGCAAGCCCGTCATCGGCGGCACCGAGTATACCGATCGCCTCGAAGACGATCGCTCCTTCGGCCAGGAAGAGCTGAAAAAAGCCGGCGTCAACATAATCCCCTATCAGGACTTCGACTCCTTTGATCCCGCGATCGAATTCGTCATGAAAAACCCCGATCGCTACGTCATCAAACCCAGTGGGGAAGCGCAAAACGTCAAGCGCCGCCTCTTTGTCGGTGAAGAAGAAGACGGCGACGACGTCGTTCGAATGCTCGAAGCCTACAAGCGTGCCTTCTCGGACGAAATCAAAGTCTTCCAATTACAGCGCCGCGTCACCGGCGTCGAAGTCGCCGTCGGCGCTTTCTTCAACGGCAAAAAATTCATCAGCCCGGTCAACATCAATTTCGAGCACAAAAAACTCTTTCCCGGCAACATCGGCCCGCCCACCGGCGAAATGGGCACCTCCATGTTCTGGAGCGACCCCAACCGCCTCTTCAATCAAACGCTGCTCAAAGTGGAGCCCAAGCTTGCGGAAGAGGGCTACGTCGGCTACATCGACCTCAATTGCATCGTCAACAACAATGGCATCTATCCGCTCGAGTTCACGAGCCGCTTTGGTTACCCGACGATCAGTATTCAGCAAGAGGGCATGCTCACGCCCATCAGCGACCTTTTTTGGGAGCTAGCCACTGGCTCCGAGCCGAAATGGCGCACCCGCAGCGGCTTCCAAATAGGCGTGCGCATCGTCGTTCCGCCCTTTCCTTTCGATGACGATCCGACATTTGAATCCTTCTCCAAAAACGGCGCCATCGTCCTCAAAAAGCCCAACTACGACGGCATCCACATCGAAGACGTAAAAGAAGTGAAAGGCCAATGGTTGATCGCCGGGACAAGCGGCGTCGTCCTAGTCGTTGTCGGCATCGGCCAAACCATGCTCCAGGCCCAGGCTCAGGTCTACTCGCGCATCAAGAACATCATGATCGCCAACATGTACTACCGCACCGACATCGGCGACCGCTGGGTCGAAGACTCCGACAAACTCCACAACTGGGGCTACCTGCGTTAGGCAGCACAAGCTGGTCCTGATCCGCAAGGGCACTCCTGTCTATGAGCTTATTACGCCGCGCTTTTCCCTTTTCGAGGCCTTCCGCCCAGCGCTCCGTTCCTCTTCGAAGCTGCGCGTTTAGCTGCGCTCCGCGACCGGCCACCGCGCTGCCCTAGCCGTGCTGCCATCCATTTCTTCGATCCCAGAAATCCTTCCAGAATCGCCGGCACATATAGATCCGCATCCAGCTTGGGAAAGTGAATGCCGAAGCCCGAAGGCGTCACCTCAATGTCCTGGAGTTTTGCCGGCGTGGCTTGTTCCAAGCCCTGCGCGTCGCGCGGCAAAAAGCTGACCTGCAGATTGGAACTCAGTCGAATCACAATCCGCCCGCTTCGCCGGTCGTATCGCGCCGACAGCGCTCGGGGAGTGGATTCCCGCAACGCTTTCCCCCGCCGTTTCGCCAATTCGAATAGATCATTGGATTCCATGCATTTCCTCCCAAACCTGGCAAAGCAGGCTCACCAATGCCGTCAGGGTGGATTCGATCGTCGCCATGTCGCGCCGCGAAAATTCGTAATTCTAGCGCCGCTCTGACGGCCCAGCCGGGCAGTGCAAATCGAATACAGCTTCACAGCCTCGCCCAATTACATGAACATGAGCGGGGCGGTGATCGTTGAAATAGATCACCGCGCGCAGGCCCGCAAACCTGAGGACTGTGGGCACGATGACAGCTTATCATATCCCAAGCGCTTAGGATAATTTGTGTCTCAGCAGGATGAAATAGTTGAGAGGGCTGGAGTAGGCGATGACAATCATCGCCCGAAACGCTACGAACCTACTTTGCGAAATATCCCGTCTTCGCGCGTACCTTGATGCCTTCGCGCTTCGGCTTGATCACAATTTTCCTAAAGCTATCATCCTTCAACGGATCCGTCGGGTAATACCCCAGCTCATAGGAGGTGCGCAACTCCTCCGCGATCTGCCTGAAATAGAGATGCGCGTCCGTCGTCTCCGCATCAATGTGCGCCCCGCCCGTCTCGCGCGCCACGCGCTCCATCACGCTCATCCCATACTTGTTCCGCGCCGACAGCTTCCCGTGCTCTTTATCCGTATACCGAATCGAGTACACCACCACGTTTTCCCTCTGCGCCGTCTCAATCGCCGTCATCATGTCGTGCGAACTCGAGTTGTCCTCTCCATCGCTAAAAAGCAAAATCGCCCGCCTGCCATTTTCCCCTGCTAATTTATCCGTCACCGAATAAAAAATCGAGTCGTAAAACGCCGTCCCTAAATCACGCGATTCCTTCGGTCCCAGCTCCGGAAATTTCCCGGTGTCCTTCTGATACTTCTTCCAATCATCCAGCAAATCCGTTCCTGACTGCGAGAAATCACAAACCAGCCGGATATGGTTTCCAAACCCCACCAAAAACACTCGGTCCTTCGGACCCAAGACATCCTTAAAGAAAATCTCCAAATCGTTCTTATGTTGTTTCGAGAAATGATCCTGGCTTCCGCTAGCATCCACCACTACGCCCAGCGTCAAAGGCACATCCGCGCTGCGCGAAAAAAACGCCACCTTCTGCGGCATGGCGTCCTCAAATACGTCCACGTCGTCCTGGGTGAGATTGTCCACCAAGGCCCCGCGTCCATCGCGCGCCACAAACGCCACACTCACCAAATTTACTTTGACCCGTATCGGTTCCTGGCTCCGGCTGAACGCAACTCCCAGCGTAAGCAAGCCAAGACCCGTCGCCGCTAAACATCCCCCGTGCAAGCCCACCCCCATTTTACCTCTGCACCAGATCACGCCGGAGTCTTGTCTCCGCCGCGCGCTTCCAGGTAAACCAGGTGAAAAATGCAACCCTTGCCATTGGGTGTCACGCTCACGAGATGTTGCTTCTCTTTCGAACCAACCTTGAACAGCAGTCCACCTGGGTCCGGATGGTCATCTCCACAAGTCAATTTCTTCGACGACTCGTCCTTATCCTTGTCGCTTTGCGCCTTGGAGCGATCGCTGCAATTCAACACAGGCCCGTACTTCGCGAGCGCCTTCTGATAAAAAGCCGCCACTTTTTCCTGCGAATCATCCGACTCCATCTTCAAAGCCACTAGCTTAAACCCAAACGAAGTCCCCCACAGTCCCAATTTTGCCCCGGTCGAATCGTCCTTATCCTCTTTGTGTGGCCGCGAGCCTGGGTACAGTGGCAACCCCGCCTCTTTTGCGGTTGCCTGCGCGCTTATCACCAGCCCTCCCACATCGCTCCCATCTTTCCCCGTCACCGTCACATTCACGCCGCTCTTGTCCTTTTCCTGCCCCGCCACTCTCATCACCACCAAACTCAACACTCCGCACAAAGCGACCCCAACCAAAATCGCCCGGCCACACTTCGTTCGAAGCCGTTCCCACCCGCCAATCGCAAATTCGCTCATTTCACCCTCCCACTGACCCGTCTTATCCTCTAGGACGACACGCCACCGCGATTGTTTCACTCGGGTTCTCGGCCGTCCATGCTACATAAATACGAACGGCGCATCCACCATGTTCCTCCTCTTTTCTTTTCCACGAAAAATCCCCTCCTGCCCGTTCATCTAAACACCTGGGAATATTTTTGGGTGTTTAGCGGTCATACGTCTTGATAATGTGTATTCGCTCGTTGTTCCGCAAACTGACCCTGTAACAGGAGAGTGCGAATGAAACGTGCCTTAACCTTATTGGTTTTGCTAGCCGCCACGCCCTTGGTTCCACCCCGGGCGCAAGAGGTGCAAAAACCAGAAATGGCGAAGATGTCGCTGAAAGTAGGCGACACCGCGCCAGACTTCACCCTTCTCAGCGATGAATGGAAAAACGTAAAGCTCAGTGACTTCCGCGGCAAGAAGAATGTCTTTCTCGCCGTTTACGTCCTGGCCTTTACCGGCGGTTGAACGAAACAACTTCAGGCGGTCCAGGCTGGAATCGCCTCAGGCAAGATCGACACCTCAGATACGGCAGTTTTCGGCATTAGCATGGATAGCCCCGCCGCCAATGCGGCGTTCGCCAAGCAAGCCAACATTTCCTTTCCGCTGCTCAGCGACATGAACCATAAGATGCTCACGTCCTACGGCATCCTGAAGGGCTACGACGTCCAAAACGAAACCTACAAGTGGGCGCTGCGGGCCAACATCGTCATCGACAAAGAAGGCGTCATCCGCCTCATCGAAGCCGGCGACAGCGCCGTCGACCCCAACACAGCGCTAACCGCCTGCTCGACGCTACACAAAAAGGAGACAGCCAAATAATTTTCTCTTAGGCCAGCCTCGAGCCGCGGGAGCATTTGTCCCACGGCTCGAGGTTCGACTCCGCTGGCCTTTCCAGAGCTTGCACTTCTCTGACTTCCGTTTCGCGTTCATTTCTCTACTAATCTGGCCTGGCATACAAAACGCGATACCTGCGACTTGGCGGCTCCTCCGTATCAAAGTAATCTTCAAAGCTCTGCTCTGTAAGCCCTGCGCGAACAAACTCCCCCAATTCCGCCGGCGTCAAAGGCCATGGCATCTGTCCTTCCGGCTCCTCTGCCTCCCGTCCCCGGACGATCACCAGCAGCTTGCCACCGGGCCGCACGAACGCCGCGATTCTCTGTATCGCCTGTGCGCGAATATTGGCAGGAAGTGCCTGCACCGTATTCGCCTCGAAAACAAAATCAAATCTCTGTTCCCATTCCGCGGGCGGCTGAAACAAATCCGCCACATTAAATTTCACTTCACTCTTCGGAAATCGCTTGGTCGCAATTCGAATGGCCGTCTCCGAAATATCAAAGGCCGTCGTTTCGAATCCCCACTCCGCCAATTGCTCCGCGTCATCGCCCAGCCCGCACGCAATCACCAGCGCCTTTTTTCCGTCCGTGGTTTGCGGTTTCGCACTCCAAAATTCGAGGAGACCGGAATTTGCCCCGCGATCCGCCCAAGGCACAACGCTCTTACCCGCTTCTTCCTCCTTATAAAGTGCCTCGAACCATCCGGTCGGGTCACCCTTTCGAAGAAACTCCGCCGCCAACTCCCGTCTCTGGTTCGATCCCTCATAGACCACGATTCTACCCCGAGGACCCGACGAAGATAGTATTCTTAGCGCCGCATCACCCCGCGAGTGAGGTGCAACGATGTCGGTACACGATCTGACGTTCGCCGGCCGAACTTTTCGGAAAAGCCCTGTTTTCGCCCGTCGGGGGGACGACCAGCTGCTATTTACTCGAGGCCAGGAATCGGCCGATCGTTTCGTTGAGGAATTTTGCGTCTGCAGGATTGCTTGCCGCTCCCGCTGTATGTCCCCACAAGGAAGGAATCGGTGTCAGCGTCCCCGTCGACATGAACCCCGCTTCATACTTCGCGTCTCCCACAGGAAAATATAGGTCCGTCTCTGATGGCATATATAGAAACGGAACCTTGATCGACCGCAGCGCCTTCTCCACGTCTCCCCCAAATCCCTGTGTTGTTCCAACGTCGTGTTTCTCCCAAGTCCGCATTTGCAAAATCAAATTGTTGGCATCCGCTCCCGGAATAAAATTTGTCCGGAATTCGTTCAGCACCTGCTCGAAGGTTGTCCCCGGTTTCGCGCCCTCGCGCCACAACTCTTTCCTCCACCATTCCTGCGAGAAGAGCCACCCAGTCCAGACGATTGCAAACGCCTCCAATCCTTTCTTCGGCTGCTCTTTGTAATCTCCATTTGCAAACATCGGGTCCGTCGTCAGCGCCGCAATCTGTCCTTCCAACCTCACTACTCCGTGCGGGTAGCATTTTGCCGTTCCCGAAGTCGCCACGATGCGATCCGCAAAAGTGGGATAACTCACGGCCCACTGAAACGCCTGCTCCGCGCCCATAGAAAATCCTACAATTGCACGCAAGTGGGTGATCTTCAACTCCTCCGTGAGCAGCCGGTGCACTGCTTCCACATTGTCGCGGATGCTCGTCACCGGGAAACGCGGCCCGTGATACGGCTCGGGAGTATTACTCGGTGAAGACGAATTTCCATTCCCAAACAATTCCGTCGCCACAAGAAATAGTTTCGACGAGTCGAGCGCATTGTCAGCTCCCATCAGCCATTCATAGCCGTGAAAATCCGCCATATAGTGCGACGGCAGCAACACCACATTGTCCTTCGCTGCGTTCAGCTTCCCATACGTTCCATACACCAGGCGCGCCTGCGGCAAGACCACGCCGCTCTCCGTCTTAAAATTCGCAATTACAAACTCATGGCGCTCCCCTTTATCGGCCTTGCTCTCTACGGTCTCCTGCGCAAAGAGCGACCAAGGAATGAGCGCCTGCAAAATAAAGAAAAAGAGAGCGACCCTTTTCATATTGCCTCACCCCTGGACTCGACACGCCTGCTGAACGCTTCCTAGTATGTCTCACCCAGCACCGCCCGTGCGCATTTCACTCCCCGAAGACAAACGCTTTGATACCATACAATCCTTCATGATTGGAATTCTCGCCATCACCTTGGCAACCTGCGATGGCCGCATTTGCAGACAACTTTTTCTGCTTTCGCTAAAACCCTTCGAAAATCACCGGACCATTGCAGCCAGCAACCGGGCTTCCCCTAGTTATGATTTGGGCGACTGGCGAACTTCATTGTTCCAATCCGTCGTAACATCTTAAGCAGGGGAATCCTTTCGGAGGCAACTCATTGGGATCTGAACGCCGCCGCACACCGAGATATACGTTTATCGCCAGCGCCGAGCTCATTGAGGAGGCGTCCGATGTGCGCATTGCCACGCGCGTCAGCGAATTGAGCCTCTACGGCTGCTACCTGGACATGATGAATCCGTTTCCGGTGGGAACCCTCGTGCTCGTCAAGATCTCGGCTGGCGACGCCTTCTTCCAAGCCAAGTCGAAAATCGTCTACTCCCAGGCGAACATGGGCGCCGGCGTTGCTTTCCTCGAGACGCAAACTGAATACCAGCCTGTTCTGGAGCGCTGGCTCGATGAGGCAGGGAAGGGTCAGCAGAATCGCGTCGGCTGATTTTGCAACGCTCGCGCTTAATCTTTTTTCAGCTTTCTCCAACTTAGCTTCTTCCGTTTACCTGTTGTGGTTTTTTTCTGCGGATTGGATGTCCTTCTTACCCCTGGCCATAGCGTCGTCGCGCTCCTGAAACCAAAATGGTGCTGTGCTATGAATTGGCGGGGAAGTAGCATCAACGGTTATGAAGGCCGGAAAAGGCGATAGGGCGGTATGGAGTGGGGCGATTTTGAAATGGATGCGCGCGCGCGAGGAAGAGATGGCGCGGACGGTGGCGGAGCTTGTGGCTATAGCTTCAGAGAACCCGCCAGGCAAGAATTATCGAGTTGTAGTAAAAATTCTTGAGAAGTATATCCGCAAGCTCGGTCTCGATTTCGAGCGGTTCCAACCTAAAACCAAGGCAAGAAAGTCGAAGGAAAATCCTGCTTGTCTGTTGGCAGAATACGGGCAGGGAAAGCGAACGCTTTATTTTCATGGGCATTACGATGTGGTTCCTGCGCAGACTGCCGAGCAGTTCAAGCCACTGCGGAAGAAGCATTTTCTGTTTGGACGCGGCTCTTGCGACATGAAGGGCGGCATCGTGGCGATGCTATACGGCATTCGCGCTTTGAAGGAGTGTGGCTTGAGGCTTGACGGCAAAATTGGATTGATGCTTGTGCCGGATGAAGAAACGGGAGGCGAGCGCGGCTCCGCGTGGCTGGCGAGGGAGGGATTCCTCGGGGGCGGGGGAGTCGGGATGATCACTGCGGAGCCAACGAGCGGCGTGGTGTGGAATGCGAATCGTGGAGCGATTTCGCTGCGTGTCGAGGTTCGGGGAAAGTCGGCGCACGTGGGCTTGCAGCATCGCGGAGAAAACGCGTTTGAAAGGATGCATCGCGTTGTGGAACGGCTGCTGGCGTTGAAGCGAGAAGTCGAGTTGCGGACGACGCGGCAAAGCGTGGGCGCTGAAAGTGAATTAGAAGATGGCGGCAAAGTCGCAGCTTCGCTCGCGCGCAACTCCATATTGATGATTGGCGGCCAAAGCGGGGGCGGGGCGAACTTCAACGTCGTGCCGGAGAGGTGCTGGTTCACTGTAGACCGGCGGATTAATCCAGAAGAAGACCTGGAGACAGAAAAAGAGCGGCTGATCGGCGTGCTGGACGAATGCAGGCGCGGCGGAATTCCCCTGGAATGGCAAATTTTGCAGGAAGCCGAATCCGCCGCTTGTAGTGAGGAAGAACACCTCGGGCGAGCGCTTGCCAGCAGTGTTGCCGCGGTCACGGGCAACACCCCGCGATTTGAGATGTGTCCGGGACTTTTGGAGACGCGATTTTATGCGGCGCGCCGAATGCCGGCCTACGCCTATGGTCCGGGCTTATTATCGGTTGCGCATGGACCGAAGGAATACGTGGACATGCGGCGCGTGGCGGAGTGCGGTGCGATTTACGCGTTGACCGCCATCGAGATTCTGAGTGCGCGAGTTCCGCAAGCACTTTGAGGCGGTGCTTGCCGACCGGGAAATCTTGTATCCCCTGGATAAGCGGAACGTCCGATTTCTAGCCGATCCGTGCGATTTATGTTCTATTTAAGCTCGACGCGCTAGTTTCTTTCATAGATGGTGAGGCCGGCCCACCGAACAAATTGTAACTGCAACGTTACGCCGTTAGAAAACGATCTATCGCGACGGAGGATTCATATGAAATCTAAAGGTTTCGCACGGCTTGCAAGCAGCGCAGTTGTGATCCTGCTGAGCGCTGCCTCGCTAGTGATGGCAGCCACGAGCAGCTACCACTTGTTGAAGAAATACACCTTTGGTGCAGCTGAGGGGAGCACTCGCGAATATTTCGACTATGTCACGGTCGATTCCTCCGCGCGCCGCGTCTATCTTTCGCATGGCACGGAAATCAAGGTGCTTGACGCCGACAGCGGCGCGCTGATCGCCAACATCACTGGCCTGAAGCAAGACCACGGAGTCGCCGTGGCCAGTGAGTTCGGGCGCGGGTTCATCAGCGACGGCGCTCAAGGCAAGGTCATCATTTTCGATTTGAAGACCCTTAAAGTAACTGGCGAGGCGAAGGCCGACAATGACGCGGACTGCGTCATTTACGATCCTTCTTCAAAGCACGTCTTCGTGATGAACGGCGATCCGCACAGCTCGACGGTGATTGATGCCAAGAGCGGCAGCGTGGTGGGGACCATTGAGCTTGGAGGCGGGCCGGAGTTTGCAGTGGCCGATGGCAAGGGCACGGTGTACATCAATTTGGAAGATAAGAGCGAGCTTGTGGCCGTTGATTCCGCAACGCTAAAAATCAAATCGCGTTGGCCGCTGGCTCCCGCGGGAGCACCCACGGCGCTGGCGATGGACGTGCAACATCACCGGCTGTTCAGCGCCGGGCGAAATCCTCAGATGATGGTTGTGCTGGACTCTGACAGCGGAAAAGTGATTCAGTCCTTTCCGATTTCCGCGGGAGTGGACGCGGCCGCTTACGATCCCGAAACCGGCATGATTTTTGTCTCGACGCGCGAGGGGATCGTTCACGTATTCCACGAAGATTCGCCCGACAAGTTCAGCGAAGCAGAAACGATCAAGACGGAATATGGTGCCAAAACCATGGGCCTCGATACGAAGACCCACAACTTGTTCTTGGACACCGCCGATTTTGGCCCGGCGCCTGCGCCCACCGCAGACCATCCGCACCCCAATCGCGCGCCGATTCAAGGAACGTTTCACGTTTTGGTTTACGGACGCTGACGGAAGGGCGGGAACACAAGGTGGTTACAACTCGGGGAGCTTTTCTTCGAGTTCGGTGGCCAGCTTGCGAACGTCGGTGGTCTCGCTGAAACCTTGCACTTGCTGGCTCGCGGATTTCACGTCTACGCCGGTGTGTTGACAAAGCTTTTGCAGCATTTGCAGCATCATCGTGAGCTCCTGCTCCGCCAGCATTCCCACTTGCAGATCGAGATGAGAGCGCCGCTCCGCCTGCCGCGCCATGCGATTCTGACTGATGAGCACGAAGATGGTCAGGAAAACGCTCTCGGACGAAACAAAGAGCGCCAAAATGCCGAACGGGAAGGGATCGAAGGCGCGCAAGCCCGGAATCAAGTTGAGATTTACCGTGCTCCATGCGGCGACCAAAATTACATGCAGCAGTAGAAATTTGGGGCTGCCAATGAATCTTACGACAGCATCGCTTTGGCGCTCGGTGCGAGTGCGGCGATCCAAAGCTTCCTCTTCCAACTTGGCAATGGCTGCGATATTGAATTGCGTTGGATTTTTCGCAATTTGATCGGACAGCGTCTTATTCATGGAGCTCCCGCTCATTCGGATCGAGACTCACGCTTGGCACAGGCGAGCGGTTGAATACGTTGCAGACTATTTCGGATTTGCGGCGCTCGTTTGTGTTGCAGCTTCGGCGTCAGCCGGATACACAATGATTTCGACCGTGCCCCAGCTGGAATCCGGAGTTACGCTGTTGCCTTTGCCGCGCCCGAGAGTTTTGAGCTGCGAATCGTCGAACGAGAAGTTACCGACGAGGTAGTCTCGAACGACCATGGCGCGGGCCTGCGTGAGCACCAAGTCCTTTTGGGCATCGCCAGTCGCGCCGCTGGAAACTACGACCACCGCCACGCCAAATTCCGTGTCAGCCAGAAACTGCCCGGCTGCCCGCAACGATTTCTGGTTTTTAGGTTTGGCGGTATCCATTTTGTCGAAGAGTTGCTTCGAGTCGAAACTGAAGGATTTAAGAGGGGCCGTCTCGGGAAGCTGCGGAATTTCGTTTTTTTCGAGATCGGCGGAGCTTTCATAGCCGCGTTTCTTGTAATAGCCGCGCACTAGAAAATTCTGTTTCATGGCTTCCATGTTTTCCTGGAAAGCGGTGACGCCTGCTTGCGCATGGTTCACGGTGTCGCGCAGGCCGGCGGTGGTCTCATCCAGTTGCGTATAAACCTTCTTGTCGTTCACCAGTGCGCCGATCGTTCCCTGACCTTGATTAATCTTGGCGCTGATCGAGCTCAGATTGCCGGTCACCACCGTGACGTTGTTCAAGGCTTCCTGGCTGGTGTCCAGAATGCCGTCGGCCTTTTTCATCAGGTCGGCGATCACCAGCGGCGGTTCGCTCCCAATCGTATCGTCATCCCTTACGTTTAATGCTTGGGCCGTACCGAAAGAGATCGCGACATATTCGTTGCCAAGCAGACCTTCGGTTTCGATGGAAGCAACGGAGTCTTGCTTCACGATGCCGTGGGTCGATTGCTGCAGATCCATCAGCACCGTGATTTTGCCGTTCGGCTTGTTCGGCAGGTCGATCTCGCGAACGGTGCCCGTGTGTACGCCCCCGATGCGAACTTCCGCTCCTGAATCCAGGCCCACCACGGTCGCAAACTGGGCCTTCAGCCGGTAGGTGGGTGTGAATAGGTACTGTTTGCTTCCGATGATGAAAACGCCCGCCGCAAAAATCGCCAGCGTTGCGATGATAAAAGCTCCGA
>Ga0307478_10003035_pt1 | contig 12714 bp, 14 predicted proteins | sample atmos_gasesECM4C_2_FD_203713 | JGI IMG/M metagenome (GOLD analysis project Ga0307478, IMG submission 203713) | Hardwood forest soil microbial communities from Morgan-Monroe State Forest, Indiana, United States - atmos_gasesECM4C_05 | ecosystem: Environmental > Terrestrial > Soil > Temperate...
AAAGGGACTTTTTCGAGTAGGCCAACACATGCTGACCATCTCCAAACCTCTGAGCGCAGGTCAGGCACAGTCGTATCACGCGGAAGAGTTTGGTAACGCCCGCGAGAACTACTACACCGAAGGTGAGCAGATTCGCGGGGAGTGGCACGGAAGGCTCGCCGAACGGTGGGGACTACACGGCGAGGTTCGCGAAGAGCATTACCAGCGGCTCTCCGAAGGGCAACACCCGATCACTAGTGAACAGCTCATCCGCCGCCAAGCGGCCAGAGAATACATGAACAGGCGCGGAGAAAAGGCAAGCGCGATGGAACACCGGGCAGGATGGGACGCGACGTTTTCAGCCCCGAAGAGCGTATCGTTGACCGCCCTGGTAGGTCGAGATGACCGTGTGCGAGAAGCGCATCGAGAAAGCGTTGGCGTCGCACTTGACGAACTAGAACGATATGTCCAGGCCCGCATCGGTGGGAATCTTCCGGCAGAGACGACGGGCAAGTGGGTAGCAGCGAAGTTCGAACACGACAGCGCAAGGCCCGTGAACGGCTATGCCGCACCGCAATTGCATACGCACGCCGTTTTCTTCAATCTTACCGAGACCGACGATGGGGACGCATACGCTCTACAGCCACGGGAACTGTATAAGACGCAGCAGTATGCGACGGCAGTGTATCGCTCGGAACTGGCCCATCGATTGAAAGAACTTGGGTACGAAATCGAGCGTGGTGAGAGCAGCCAGCCGGAAATCAAAGGCTACAGCAAAGAGTATTTGGAGGCATCGAGTCCCCGCCGCCAGCAGATCGAGGAACATCTCGCAAAGGAAAACCAGCGAGGAGCGGGCGCGGCACAGGTCGCCGCGCACCAGACACGAGAAGGAAAGCTCGAACTCTCACACGAAGAGATGCAAGAGCGGCACAGAACAATGGCTGTGCAGTTCGGCAATCAACCAGAGCGGGTTGTTGAAGCGGCACAGGAGCGAAGAGAGGATCTAAAGGAAGAACCCGGAGGAAAAGCCATCGGCCAGGCGCTCACCTACTCGCGAGAGAAAAACCTGGAGCGTGACGCTGTGGCCGAGGAGCGCGACCTACTTAGGGATGCGCTGAAACGCTCAATGGGTGACGCTACGGTTGCGGAGGTTAAAGCGGGGTTCGAGAACCACGTGCAAGCGGGCGACTTCATCGAGACGAGTAATCGCGCGCCGGGCCGCGCGTTCACCACAGAGGAAATGATTCACTACGAGCGCGACACCATCCAAGTGATGCGCGCGGGGCAGAACCAACACGCAGAAATCGGGAGTTTCGAGACACGAAGAGCGATCGAACAAGACCACTCGCACCTGAGCGAGAGCCAACGCGCGGCGGTCGAGCAAATCCTATCGAGCCGCGATCAGGTGACAGCGCTCGAAGGCGTCGCCGGCGCCGGCAAAACTACTTCTCTAGCCGCTATCCGGGAAGCCGCCGAGCGAGAGGGCTATAAGGTGGAAGGCTTCGCGCCAACTTCACGCGCGGCGCAGAAACTTGCGGAGGTTGGAATCGAATCGAGGACATTACAGCGGCATCTCATACGCAACGAAACGCCACACGACGGACAGAAGAGGCTGTACGTTCTGGACGAATCAAGTCTTGCGAGCACGAAACAGATGAACGAATTCCTTCACAGACTGAAAGAGAATGATCGCGTCCTCTTGGTAGGAGACGCACGCCAACACCAATCCGTCGAAGCGGGAACACCGTACCAGCAGCTACAGGAGGCCGGAATCCAAACGGCACGGCTTGACGAAATTGTGCGGCAGAAAGACCCGGCGCTCAAGGAGGTAGTACAGCAACTTGCGCGCGGCAATATGCGCGACGCGATGGAAAAACTCGACACGCAGGGCCGCGTGCATGAGATCGCGGACCGCGACGAGCGGCTAGCTGAAATCGCGCGCGAGTATATGACGAAACCCGAAGGTACGCTGGTCGTGTCGCCCGACAATCAATCCCGAAGAGAAATTAACGAAGCGATCCACCGGACGATGCAGAGTGCGGGCCAGGTGGACCACAGCGAGCACCGCATGAGAACTCTGGTAACGCGGCAGGAGATCACCGGCGCTGACCGGCAGTGGGCCGGACAATACGAGGTTGGCGACGTGGTGCGCTATACAAGAGGCAGCAAAGCACACGGCATAGAAGCGGGAGAATACGCGCGCGTGGAATGGGTGAACGAGAAAGAAAATCGCGTGAAGGTGAAACGAGGGAACGGCGAGCAGGTGACTTACGATCCGCGCCGCTTGCACGGCGTCACGCTGTACCGGGAGGCGGAGCGCGCGCTCAGCAAACGCGACCGCGTACAATTCACAGCGCCGAATCGAGAGCAGCATATCGCGAACCGCGAGCTTGGCACCATCGAGCAGATTGACGAACGCGGTAACGTGCAACTACGCCTCGACTCTGGCCGCGCGGTTTCGTTCAACATCAAAGAAAATCCGCATCTGGATTACGGATATGCAGTGACGAGCCACAGCAGCCAGGGGCAAACCGCCGATCGCGTACTGGTGCATGTGGACACAGAGCAAGCCGGCGAAAAACTTGTCAATCGCCGCTTGGCGTATGTGGCGGTATCGCGTGGCCGCTACGATGTCCAAATCTACACAAACGACCGGGCGCATCTGACGGACCAACTCTCTCGCGACGTGTCGCGCCGATCCGCGTTAGAACCGACTCGTTCAGCTCAACTGGCCGTCGCCGGAAAGACTGAGCCGCTATCTCCAAGAAGTCACACGCATGAACAAACAAGCGCCCGAGGACTCAGCGTCGCGCGCTGATTCCGCTGTCTATCCTGAAAATCACCCGGCGCGACGGTTAAAAGTAACTATTACGGGAGGGGAACTACATGGAGAAGACCATTAAATGCATTGAGTGCCAAAAAGAGTTTGAAGTAGTTGGATCACCTGAAAAGTCGAAAGCAACACGAGACGTACCTATAAATGTTAAATGCATGGAATGTAATGCCGTTAACGTTGTAGCATGGCCGGAAGGATTGGGGCACTTCGTGAGAAGAGCCGACTGACAGCCGAAGACCAGTCAGGGAAGCGCCTTGTTTTAAGTGAGCCCACTGGATTTTTGGGCGTGGGCCTAGTGCGGAAGCAATAGGTACTTTTTGCGAGGTACATGACGCCAGATTCGCGTTTTTTTTTGAACCAATCGAGACGATCGGCACTTTTCTGCTGCTGATTGTCAAATTCGCTTTGTCCTGAATGCGCGGTTGGATACAAGAGGGGCCGAGGAATGCATCAAAAGCTGCCTTGGGCTTTGATTGGTCTTCTTGCTCTTACTCTCTCTTTGATTGCGTGCGGCACAGGGAAACGTAACGAAGGTCGTAACGAAGGACTCGCCGAATTGCAACGGGTCCAATCCGCAGTTCACGAAATGAGCGTCGTCGTAACGGTTGGAGCAAATCAGCCAGAGTTTTCCCGGCGTTTAACAGACGTTCTGCTGAAGATAGGCGACATTCAACAAAGCGAGCAACAGTGCACAGCAAAATTTCCTAAGAACGAGCGTCAAGACGTTGAAGACATATATCTGCACCTCGCTCACGCTCTCGACGCATATCAACAGTCGAAGGATTTTTTCGGTGATGTGCATAAGGAACAGCTGGACCCATTTGACGGTGACTACCTGTTTGGACAAAAGCGGTATGACGCTCTCCAGGAGTCATTTCCGGGCCTACAAAAACTCGAAGTAGCAGTCAATTATCCCGAGGACCTCGGAGGCACAAAATACTGGAAAGGGGATATGTTGCAGGCGCTGTGGAAGTACGCGGGAAACGAGGAACAAGAGGCCAAGGGATTAATTGGCCGACTCCCTCAGAAATAAGAGCGCAGACACTCTGAAAGTCATCAGCGAAATAAGTTGTCACTACCAAAACTGCGGTGCGGGAGAGTCATGAGATTTGTAGACTGCGACCTTGTGCATACGTTCGCAAAGTTTTAATCAACTTCCGAACTGTGATCCAAGGACGGATGTGCAGCATCCTGTGACAGTTCGCACAGACCATCCGAAGATCTGTCACTTTCAACAAGGTGCCAGGGGCGATACGCTTGATCGGTATTGAATGGTGGGCTTCAATAAAGTTACGTCCGCGGACTCCATATTTCAGCTGGAAGTCAAATCCGCAACCCTCACAAAAGAGTTTTCCATGTTTGGCTATGAAATATTTTTTCGCTTCTTGTACGAGCTTTCTATTCCGCACCGTTTCAAAGCGCTTGTGCAGAACTAGCCTTTGGCGCGCCTCTTCGTACTTCTTTTTTGACAAGGATGCTAAGCTGTCTTCCTCTTCCGGCAATATTGATTCTTCCGAGATTTGCATTTTCAAGTCACGGAGCCGAAGCCTGAAAAAAGGCACTAGAATGTTTCGCTCAAATTGGCTTAAGTCCCCCAGAGGTACAAGGGCACAGGTCGAATTGAAGTTGGGCGTCCACTTTTTTTGAGGTCCGCTAAACCTGGAAGCTTTCGATGAGCAGTCTTTGACAACTCGGTATTCCCTTTCTACCCATCTTTTTTTGGACGCCTTACGAAAATTGGAAGTGATTTGGCCAAAAAGCTGGACTCTATTCCCGTGGCAAAGGTAGAGGAAATCACCGGGCCGCATCTGTTCTCTAAACGCCAGGCCTTGTTCCTTGGCGGTGTCCTCAAATAACGTAATGACCGACCGCTTCCTGAGTTTCTCCCGTTCCTTGTCCCTTTCCTGAGAGGAGCGTCCGCCGTGAGAATGCTTCCATATCCGCAAGTCGATTTGAGGCGCAGTCACAGTGAGAACTCCAATCTGCAGTTTCAGGGAGCCGTTCCAGTTCGCAATTTCAGACTATCCGGGCATTTATTCTCGCGGCTCAACTGCCCCGTTAACACCGGCTAGAGGAACTATGATCTCCATGGACAGACACATAGCCCTTTACTCTTGCCGCAGTCAAGAGAAAGGGCCGCCAGCGAGTGGGTTCCTTGGTCGCTTTGCAGAGCGACCGCAGGGGGCTAAACGCCCGGTGTTCGCGGCCCTACGCGGGTTTCAAAGGGGTAAAACACTGAAGCCGACCCACGGGTCGGCTTCGCTTCCTGCCCACCGAGGGACAGGGGGGATACGCAACGTATTATACTTGAAGACGGAAGGGTCTGAAGGACTGCCAGATTTACCCACGGAAAGCTTTTCGCGGGGGAGCTTTTGTTGAGACTGCCAGATGCCTGAGACGCGAAAGACTCCCTCTACTCTTGCTGTCATCGAGGGGGGCATATTCGCCAACGCGGTTCCCTCCGGTCGTCTCTCATTGCCGCTCTGCCTAGAGCCAGACTGTTCTCATATACGTTGACAAAGACACACAATTAGGTGTACTTAGTGATTGTATGTGAGAATGTTTGACAAATTCATTTGCACATACACTTAGGAAGACACACAAATAGTGAGTCTTAAGCAGTCTATATGAGAGAAATGAAGCCTAGGGTCTCGTTAACTCAATTTGCCCAGTCCTCGCCTCTCTTTACGCTTGAGGAGCTGGGCCATCGCTACAGCAAGAAGAAACCGACCCGTTCAGTCCGCAATATGCTTTACAGGCTCAAACGCCAGGGCCGAGTCCGACAGTTGACGAAGGGAGTTTATGCGGGAGCTCTTGCCACTGCATCAATGAACAGGTACAGCGTACCGAGCAAACTGCGAAAGGACGCTGTCGTTGCATTTCATTCTGCCCTTGAATTCCACGGCGTAGCGAACCAAGTGTTCCAGACTGTCTACTACCTCTCGGTTCGTCCACGGAGGGACGTGGCCTTTGACGGCGTGACTTACCATTGTGTTGCACCGCCCCGCCAACTAGTGCGTGCGCATCGATTGGACTTTCAAGTCGAGTCGAGCCGCGACAAAGTCCGCGTCACGGGCAGAGAGCGATCTATAGTTGATTGCCTTGCGTTCCTCCCATACAGCGGCGGAGTAGAGGAGCTAGATCGTTCGGTCGCAATGCTTCCTTCCTTCGATTTTGAGGTCGCTCTCGAATACCTCAGACTTCTTCGCATGCCTTGGCTCTACGCACGACTAGGCTTCCTCTTGGACCGCCACGCCGAGAAACTCTTTTTCAAGGGCAAATCACGGGATGCTTTTCTGAGAAGGCTTCCGCGAGGAGTCGCGTATTTAGACCGGAAGCGCCCAGGTAATCGCTGGGTTTCCACCTGGAATCTCATGGTACCTGAAAGGCTCGCCACGTCAGGCGACCAGGTGGTACGCGCGTGAAATTGGACGCAGCCTATGTCAAGCGAATCGCCGACGCTACGGGTTTCGACCCTGTGCAACTGGAAAAGGTGATCCGCCTGAGGCAACTACTCATCGAATTTCGCAAACATCCTTTCCTGCGCGAACGATTGGTTCTCAAGGGCGGAACAGCCGTAAACCTTTTTTATCTTGAACTCGTCCGCCTCTCAGTGGACATCGACTTGAATTACATCGGTCAATTGGACCGTGAAGAAATGCAGCGAGAGCGCCCGGAGATTGTCAAAGCAACCGAGCAAATCAGCAAGGCGCTTGGATACAAAGTGCAGAGAAGTGCCGACGACTATGCTCTTAACGAATGGTTTCTGACATACCAAAACCACGCCGGTGGTTTCGACCAAATTCAAATCGAGATTAATTTTTTGATGCGCGCGTGTGCGCTGTCACCCCAATTACGTCAAGCCATATCAATCGGCGATGAGGCAGCGTGCGAGTTTCCCGCCCTGGCAATCGAGGAACTGTTTGCAGGAAAAATCAGGGCGATGATTGACCGTCAGCACCCACGCGATCTCTACGACCTGTTTCGCTTTCGCAAAGCTAATCTCAGCTATGACTCTGAGGTGATGCGCAAGCTCGCCGTGCTGTTCGGCAGCACCTTGAATCGAGACCTCCGAAGCTACACCATGTCGCGATTCGCTGACATTGACGAGGAGGCAATCAAGCGACTCCTCTATCCACTATTGAAGGCCGGAGATCGCCCGGCAGGCACCGAGATGTTCGCGGTTGCCAAGCCAATTCTGGAAAGTGTTCTGGATCATCGCCGCGAGGCTAGTTTTCTCGAAGCAATCGCAGCGGGAAAATATCAGCCTGAGCTTTTATTCCCCAAAGACGCTGGTATTGTGAACCGAATCCGTAACCACCCTGCACTGCTGTGGAAAGCCGAAAACGTCCGCCAGTACCTGTCGAAGCAAAAACCTTCCTGATAGTTCTGGCTACTAGTGGCATGGGCCACTGATTCAGGATGCAGAGGCAGTGGTAAAATCAAAAAATGAATCCCGGTGCGCGGTTATGCATCAGAACGGCCAGTTACCTCTCGACCCGGAACTCAAGCCAGCCATCGAGTTTGTGTTGGCCTCGGACTTTGGCAAAGATTGAGCCGCGAGGGGCTATAATCTTTCGCGAGAGGGTAGGAACATGAACCACGAAGCACTGATGAATGATCCTGATTTGCAACGGATAGCCCTAGCTTGCCTGGATTACTGGAACGCGGAGCCATTACCCCTGGATCAACGCTCAATCTGCTATAAGTGGGTAGCTCGCCGATACGCGACTATGTTTGGCGGCTCGTTCCATCAAACCCGGCTCGTGGAGCTTGAGCGTTTAGGCTTCTTGGCAAAGGACGATACCTCGCGCGGCGGAGACCGCCGCTATTATCGCCTCACCGATCCGGTGAGGTTGGCGGAAATTCTGAAATCGTGCAACGCGAACTAAAAAACGCGGCGGGCACTCAGAACGATGTTCGTGGCTGTGATTTGCCGGGCGCAGCTCCTGTTTACCAATGGCGAAAATAGACGGAGAAAAGAAGGAGTGGGAACTGGCTCGGTGCAGGGCTCGTAGCGGCGGAGATAGGAGCGAAGACATGGTAGACATCAAGCGAATCAGCGTGCAACAAGCGCACGCAAAAACAAAGGCAAAGCAAGCCCTGCTAGCCTGCGCCTACGACGACGAGGCCAAATGCCGGATGCTAAATCTGGACGGGTCCATATCCCTCGCCTGCTTGCAGTCCCGGGCGGCGTCGTTGCCGAAGACACAGGAAATCATTTTCTATTGAGGTTGACCCGGCGAAGCCAGCGCTGTCGGTCAGGCAGCGAAATGTCGACAGCAGGGTTTTACCAACGTCAAGGTGCTAGAGGGCGGTGTCGGAGCGTGGAAGGCTGCGGGATACTCGATGAATTGAATGACCGTCTATTGAGCATCAACGTAACAGTCAACCCGGTTGGTTCTTAGCGGGTTCCAGTGGTCCCGGCGTAAATACAACACGGTCTTAACCTTGATCGGTGAGGGCATTCCGTGAGGTTATTCCAGACGTGTAGGACCGTCAATTGAGTCGAACGAGCAAGCGCCTTCAAAGAAGGTGCTATTCCTTCGTTCCCACATTCAAATGGAGTTTAGTATCAAGCGGATTGGCGGGGTTTTGTTCTTTTAGCACGGCCTCAATTCCTTGGTCATTTAGGGCCGACACCAATGCTGAGGCTGCGGATTTTATTTTGCCCTCTGCGGCGGGATGGACATACACTTGAACACCAGCTATGCCGCCCATCATGAAGCCAGACTGTTTTGGGGCGACATACTTCCAACCTCCCATATTAAGCCCTGTTGCGATCTCGTTTGCGATTGCAAGTGACTCTTTCAAATCCCAATATGGGGTCACGTCGTACTCTTGTCCGGCAAAAGGCCGAATCTTGTCTGAGATAGCCTTCAACTGAGTCGCGTTCAATTTTCTGTCGGCAAATCGTTGGGTGAGTTTCGCGGTTTCTTTCTCGGCGCTCGCCGCTCGCTCGTTCGCCTGCGCGATCTGCAATTGAAATTTCAAAGCCTCCTTTCGCGCGGTTTCCGCATCCTCAAGAGCCTTCGAAGCACGCTCATTGTTTTGGGAGGATTCTTTTCGTGCGGCTTCGACTTCGCTTCGGGCCGATTCCGCAACCTTGTTTGCATCCGCGACTTCTTTATCCGCTATTCTCTGTAACTCATCCGAAACTTGGGACAGTTTGTGCCCACACAAAAATTCTCCGACCACACCGCCCAACACCGCTAACCCAAAAACAACACTTACCACCATTGCCGCGGAATTCTTTCGAGCCTCTTTCTCGAAGACGAAATGTGCGATGTATTCACCAAGAATACCAACCGCGACCGCGATGGTTGAAATCCCCATCCACCAGTTATATGAAGACAACAAATGTTCGAGGGTCGCTTTATCCATCAAATGCTCTTGGAAGGCGCTTTGCCTTTCCATATTTCGGTGTAGTCCGCGATACAAGTCTGCATTACAGTCTCAAGCTCTGCGATCTTGAAAAATTCTCTCTGGAGTTCTAGCGCGTCGAGCAAGATCAAATGCGCCGTGAACAGAGCGGTATGCGCTCTATCCCGCTGCAACTCGCCGTCAAATATCAGACCTTCGTCCTTCGCCGCCGCTTGAGGGTCCAGTCGAGAAAAGATAGCTCCGGTTGTGCTGTGCGCTTCTCTCATCGGCATGTAATACCCGGGCATGATGAACGGCCAGAGACTTTTTGTCATACGAGCCATGCTGACAATATCCACCTTACTCCAAGTGTGATTCATTCGCGTGGTCCCGCAAACCTTGCAGTCTGGAACCTCGAACTGAGCCTTCACATCCGCGAAGTCTTTCCTGATTTGGTCGGCTTGTTGAGCCGAAAAAACATTCTTGCCCATGCTCTGCTCAACAGCGATCAGGAATTTGTGGTCCGTAACACGATGGAAGTCCAAGAAATTATCGACCTCTTCGGGATGGTATATGAGGTAGCGAGCAGTCACGGCTCGTTCATACATCCCGCGAACGAGTTTCTGCGCTCCGATGCCGTAGCCATTGCCGCACAGAAGCAGAATCTCCATGAAGTCTTCTACGATCAAACGCCCCTGAAAATAGATCATCTTTTCCAGTGGATTTGTCGTTTGCTGGATTCTCACGAACGCAACAGTGATAGCCTTCTCGATGTTCTTGAATCTTCTCAAGAACTCCTGATGGCTCTTAGAGAATGCGGCCCACTCTTCGGGATAGCCGTATGAAGCTGAGAGTGGTTCATCTGCGTTCGATATTGGACCTTGCATCATGGATTCCCTCACGCTATGGGCTGCTTGCCAGAATTTCAATTCGTAATAAATATCAACTTCGCAGTCTTCGTTAAAGAGATGGTCTACGACAGAGATTCTATCCAGCCATCCACGGGGACATCCCTTCCCCACGTCGAAACCTTTGTGTTTGAAGTCAGAAACAATGGCGCGTACTTTTGCTTTGGGTCGGCAGTTGCATACGCATCACAGTGGCTAGCATTCAAAACGTGATACACGTCGTGTGTCAAATCCTTCGGAATTGCGCCGAATCGAGCATAGCGCCAGTGTAAGTACAAGTCCGCACGTACCAATCCTCTCGCGAATCGCTTTATTGGAAGCGCAAAAAGTTCTCTCGCGTACTCTGTGATTTCATTTTCCAACTCCCCCGGGAATCTCAACTGGATGTGTCTTGCGAGATTGGAGTGCCCTCTGATCGAAACCGACTCTTTCCGAAGCCAACCCTCCAAATCTTCGGGCGCGATCTTGGAGAGTTGCTTCTTCAACTCAGGTTTGCCGTCCACGTGGGCGATGATGCCTTTGGTCGCTTGAACCGCGAAGTTGTCTTGGTCTAACAAAAACTGACGCGCTACTTCGGTCTGCTCACCGTTTGCCAGCCGCTGACACTCCGCGATTATTTTGTCGCGGTCGGCCCGAGGATAGAAAAACTCAACCCTCTCCGGGCCTTCCTTGAGCATCAACATTTCGGCTGGAAGTAATTCCGACTGGTCTTTGGCACATAAGACGTTCGTTTTGAGATACCGATTGAGAAATTCGAATAACGCCTTTCCCCGAGTCAGCGCATCGGGGCTTGGGCTTTGAAATATTCTGGCGGATTCGTAAAAGGCATGAAGCCCGAGTACCAAAATCTTATTTCCTTTGGCAAGGCGAGGAACGAACTGTTCCGGCTGGACTCCGCCGTCGAAAAGGGCGTCCCACATGTTGGTGTCGAGATAGATTTTCACGGCACCATCTATTGTTTTGTTGGGTCCTCAAGAACCATCTGAATCCAAAACACTGAGCCGAGTTTCCCTAGAACCGATTCCTCGCTTTTCAAGAAAACGCTTCTAAGAACGGTCTCGCGTTTTCCGATTGCGAACTCGTCACTACCCTCACTAATTCTTCGGCCCTTCGGGTCGTAACCATAGATGTTGTACCGAACGGTGTAAGGCTCATCGTTCGAATTCGCTACCGTAACAGAAATGAATCCGAAACCACCGTCAGCAGATTTGGCAAAGCTGCACTTCACAGTCGGGCTTTGCTCTGGCAACGCAGCGGAACCGGGAATAGTAAATTTTGCCTTCCACGGTCCTAGAGTTTTCTTTGTGGAAGCCCGCGACGCAGATTGGCGCTCAATAGCAGGAGATTCCTTGCGAGCTAGCACAACGGTGTAGCAAGCGATCACAATCGTTAAGACTACGAGAACAGCCGTCAGGCCGATCAGCCACTTTGTCAGTTTGGTGCTGATCTTCTCGAATTTCTGAACAGCGTCTAAATTCTGCAAGGCGAGTTGGGAGTTGAGACGCCTCATCCCTGTTTCACTGATTTGATTCATCCACTCGAAGAGATCACCGACTTCCTGCGCAGTCAATAAGGCAGGGTCCGCGAGGCGTCTTTCCACATCTTGGGAACTTTTGAAGAGCATGGGCTTGACCTTTGGCCGTATTGTATCTCGTGTAACTTCCTGAGCATTACCATTACTTGTTAAGCTAGACGCTGGCATGTTTTCGCACGAGCATTACAGCAAGGGGTACACCCAGCCATGATCTGCCCGAAGTGTAAATCAGAACAGTCGGACTCCGCCAAGTTCTGCTCTCAGTGCGCCGAGCCGTTGACGGAGCAAACAAAAACAAAGAATGCTGAGGTTGTAGATGAGCCTTACCCACCGCTGCTTGAATACTTGGAGTCAGAAAAGGGCCACGGGTTGGTCAGCCGGGTAGTGAGTCTTTTTGAGGCGCTACAGAAAGCGACGATTGAATCGGCGGCAGAACAAAAGAAACAAGAGATGACGTTTCATCACAAGACGGTTCGGATTTGGATGATCTTGCAATCGGCAGTAATCGCGGTAATCATCGTGTCCGCCGTGGCTCTAGCTTGGCACGGGAAATTAGATGCAACTGTAGCGGCTTTGATGGGCACATTATTTGGCTACTTCCTCGGACGGCCAGTGAAGTAAGAACCATGACCTCGGACCAAACACATGCGCTGTATATCTTCGCCGGGATTGTGGCCCTCGCTTTCCTGTTCCGACGTAGAGAAGCCATCGCTCACGCTTTACGCGGGACACTGATCGCGTTTGCTTGCGCAATCGTGGCATTCCTTCTTCTGTGGAAAGCAGGTCTGTCTCCAATGGCCGCATACATTTCTGCGCTAGTGGTCGGCGTTCTCATTCGGCGAGCGGAGCCACGACGGTCCCGTCATGTTTCCGCGAAGGCAAAACGACAGACAATTGCTAGATTTGAAAAAGAAACTGGCGAAACATTCAACAGACGCATACACGAGATTGACCACAAACTTGCGCATTCCCGTGGCGGTGGAAACGCAGAAGACAATCTCCAAGTGCTTACCCGAAAGAAGAACCGCTCAAAAGGAGCGAGGGCTCGTTGGAAGGATGAAGAAAGTTAGGGGGGTATATGGGCCTTGCTGAAG
>Ga0307478_10003037_pt1 | contig 12701 bp, 12 predicted proteins | sample atmos_gasesECM4C_2_FD_203713 | JGI IMG/M metagenome (GOLD analysis project Ga0307478, IMG submission 203713) | Hardwood forest soil microbial communities from Morgan-Monroe State Forest, Indiana, United States - atmos_gasesECM4C_05 | ecosystem: Environmental > Terrestrial > Soil > Temperate...
GCGCCGATGCCCAGCGCCAGCGTCAACGCCGCAACCATGGCGAAGCCGGGATTCTTCCGCAACATCCGAAACGCGAATCTAAGGTCTTGGAAAATTACCGCCATGGCACACCTCAAGAACAGCAGAGCCACTTCCTGTAACTTTAGACCATCGCTGTTCCCCAGCGTAAGCAAGCAAATCTAAGAAGGAAAGTCGAACCCTCAAATGCACAGGCGACTAGCCGGCCGCCCTCGTAAACATCAACCAAGAACCCTTGCGGAAACACATGGAGGCTCGGGCCGTCTAGCACTAGCAGTGCGTGTGGATTGCTGCGGGTGCAGCGGCCAGATCTCCGATACTCCGCCGTCCAAACTTCCTCTTCCTCCAAGCTGCGATGGAGCCGTTCGATGTAGCTCTTGCCTTCCGGCTGATGGCGTAGAGGTTCTAGTCCCTACAACGGTTTAGCAAATTGCCGTCATCCTCTCGGCCACCTCTCAGATGTTTGCTGTCAGCAACTTATCCCGGGTCTGTTCCGGCAAGTCAACCTTGGCACGCGCAGGCAACCCCTGGCTAAAAAAAACGAATCTTTTCTTTTGAGCTCATTTGCACCTAAAATATGACAGGTGAGGTTTGGGTGATACCGGCCGGGTGCTGGCGGAACCGGCCGCTCCGAGTGTCGAAAGACTGACCTTGGGACGACTGTCAAAGGTCAGACCGCGAAGGATTTAGTCCGCAAGGCGAAACATTCTGAGGTGTCCGGGCGTATGTACTAGCGACGGGACTTGTGGCCTCGTGTAGCTGTGTGGATCGTCGGAACGCAACAGGTAAAGAGGAATCCAATGAAGACCTGGCAGAAGGTGGGGATCGGAGTGGGCGGGGCGGTCGTGCTGGGCGGGATTGTGCTGTTCAGCGTCAACCAGGCCAACAAGGGCGTAGTGACGGTACAAACCGCAAAGGTGGCGCCGCAAGAGACTTTGATTTCCCAAGTGACTGCATCCGGAGAGATCAAGCCGACTACGTACACGAATGTTACGGCGCAAGGCTTCGGCCGAATCACCGACATTTTGGTGAAAGAAGGCGACAAGGTTAAGAAAGGCGACCGCCTGTTGTTGCAGGAAAACATTCAGGCCAGCGCGGACGTGCAGGCGCAGGCGGCGGCGATTAACTCCGCGGAATCCGGAGTGCAAGCGTCGGAAGCAAGTTACAAATCGGCCCAGGCGGACCTGCTGATGCAGCAGGCCAACCTGGAAAAGGCCAAACTGGACTGGGAACGCGGCCAAGGCTTGTTCAAGGACGGCTTGATCCCCAAGCAGGACTTCGACCAGCGGAAGACCGGATATGACGCTGCGGTAGCGCAAGTGGATTCCTCCAGGGCGCGCGTTCTGTCGCTCAAGGCCACGCTGGACCAGATGAGGTCTCAGGTGATGCAGGGTCGTGCGGTGCTGGTGCACACGCAGGATATTCTGCACAAGACGATCTACACCTCCCCGATTAACGGGATTGTGAGTTATTTGCCGGAGCGCGTGGGCGACTATGTGGTGCCCGGCATTCAGAACTCGAACGGCAGTTTCTTGATGACGCTGTCGGACATGTCGGTGGTAACCGCGGAAGTGAAAGTCGATGAAACCGACATCGTTATGGTGAAAATGGGGCAGGACGCGGATGTCACCATCGATGCGGTGCCAGGCAAGGTTTTTAAGGGCAAAGTGACGGAGATCGGTTCGCAGGCGGTATTGCGAACTTCCGGATTGGCCACCACACAGTCGACCGCGAGCAACCAGGAAGCCAAGGATTTCAAGGTAGTGGTGACCATCATCAATCCGCCGGAAAATGTTCGCCCGGGACTTTCCACTACGGCGAAAATCAAGACCGCGGAGAAGAAGAACGTGCTGGCCATTCCGATTCAGGCGCTGGCGGTGAGAACGCGCAAGGATCTGGAAGAGGCGCGCAAGAACGCCAAGAAAGATTCCGGCGTGACGCTGGCCGCGCCGCCTGCGCCCGCTCCCGGCGACCCCAAGAAGGATGAAGTGCAGGGAGTGTTTGTGGTGAATGGCAAGAAAGCGATATTCCGGCCCGTGGAAACGGGTATCACTGGTGTAACCGACATTGAAGTCACAAAGGGCCTGCAGCAAGGCGACGAAATTGTGGTGGGAAGCTACAAGGCGCTGCGCACATTGAAACCGGAAGCGAGCGTAAAGATCGACAACTCCGCGCCGAAGAAACCAGAAGATAGTCAGAGCTAACCAGTAGCGAAGCAGCCAGGAGAAGCGAATGCCGGTGGAGACAGCGTCGACGGACTCGTATCGCGAGGACCTGGTCAGCTCCGGGATCGTCATCAAGACGGAAGAGCTGGCCAAAGTCTACGAGATGGGCGCGGAGCAGGTGCACGCGCTGCGTGGCGTGGACGTGGAGATTCGCAAGGGCGAGTATGTGGCCATCATGGGGCCATCCGGCTCCGGCAAGTCGACGCTGATGAATCTGATCGGGTGCCTGGACTCGCCGAGCTCCGGAAAATATTGGCTGGCGGGGCGGCTGGTCAGCGACCTCGATGACGATGAACTCGCCTATATCCGGAACAAGGAGATTGGATTCGTATTTCAAACGTTCAACCTGCTGCCGCGGGCGACTGCGCTGCACAACGTAGAGCTTCCGCTGATATATAACGGGACACCTGCGGAGGAGCGATTGGAGCGGGCGAAGAAAGCGCTGGAGCGCGTGGACTTGGTCGACCGAATGAATCACAAGCCAAATGAGTTATCCGGAGGGCAGCGGCAGCGCGTGGCCATTGCGCGTGCGCTGGTAAATTCACCGTCGATCGTGCTGGCGGACGAACCAACCGGAAACCTGGACTCAAAAACGGGCGATGAGATCATGGCGCTATTCGAGAATCTGTATCGCCAGGGGAACACCATCATTTTGGTGACTCACGAAAACGATATCGCGCAGCACGCACACCGCATCATTTTCATTCGCGACGGAAAAATCGCCTCCGACCAGGCCGTGAAGAAGTGAGACGGTTAGTCCGCTAGTCTCAGCAGTTTCAGCGATATAGTCTTCGTCTTCTCCTACAATTGCGTCCGCGGCGAAGCCTGAACTCATTGCGACCGGCGCATAATCACCCCTGAGTGTTGTATGACGAATTGTGTGGAAGGTACCCCCTCCCCCCGGGGGGTTGCCGGATCTGTTCATTCCAGAGGACTTAGCTTCGCAAACCCGCGTATCTGCACATTCTAAGGCACTTAGAGGGTACGGACATCGGCCGAGTTTATTGTTCATTCCCGCATGGCCCAACGAAGGCTCGCGAGCCGGAAGAAGACAAAAAAAGTTTTGTTGAGGATGCTACTGACGAGGGCTTTACTGTTCTGGACGCAGATTCTTACAGGAACAATGATACCGCAGTGGCCGGTTGTTGTCAAGTTATTTTATTACCCGATTGGGTAAGTAATTGAAGGGATGGGACATATTTGCTGCCTGCGGCTTGTAAGAACTGGCAGGAAATAGTTCTACCGGACAATTCGGCTCTTTCACTCACCGGAGTGTCTCCCTATTGTATCGCCCAGGTGCGTGTGTCCGTCCGGTCCGCGCCGAGGATGAAACATGAAAACGCAGCCAGGAGTAGCGTTGCAAAGGGGCAACGATGAGGTTCTGAGTTTTGCGGCGGAGAGGGCGCGACGCTATGTGCGAGAGATCGGAGGGCACCGAGCCGGGCCGGCGGCGAGTGATGTGGCCGCACTGGCTCGGTTTCACGAACCGTTCCCGGAAACCGGGACGGATGCTAAAGAGGTGGTGCGAATACTCGACGAACTAGGTTCGCCGGCCACGACCGCCTCCACCGGCGGAAGATATTTTGGATTTGTGAACGGCGGGGCTTTGCCGGCGTCGATGGGGGCAAGCTGGCTGGCGAGTGCCTGGGACCAGAATACATCCTTGCGGGTAATGTCGCCGGTGGGGGCAGAGCTGGAAGATGTGGCACTGGGGTGGATCTGTGAAGCGCTGAACTTACCGGCAACCTGTGAAGGCGGGCTTGTCCCAGGAGCGACCACGGCGAGTTTCACGGCGCTGGCGGCGGCGCGTTATGGCGTGCTGCGAAAGGCTGGTTGGGACGTTGCGGAGGACGGAATGTTTGGGGCGCCTGCGATTGAGGTGGTCGTGGGAGCGGAAGTGCACGCGTCGGTGCTGAAGGCGTTGAGCTTGGCTGGATTTGGGAGACGCCGGCTGACCATTGTTGAAGGGGATGGACAAGGACGAATGCGGGCTGACAAGCTTCCAAAATTGAGCGAGCGGGCCATCGTCTGCATTCAGGCGGGAAACGTGAATACGGGGGCGTTTGATCCCGCAAGCGAGATCTGCGCACGGGCAAAGGAACAAGGGGCCTGGGTGCATGTGGATGGCGCGTTCGGGTTGTGGGCGAGAGCGTCGCGTAAGTACGCGTATTTGGCGCAAGGTTTCGAGCTTGCGGATTCGTGGGCAACCGACGCGCACAAATGGCCGAACGTGAATTATGACTGTGGAATCGTGCTGGTTCGCGATGGCGCGGCATTGCGCGCGGCGATGACACTGAGCGCGGCGTATCTGACGCCGGGAACGCGCCGCGAACCAATGCACAACACTCCAGAGTCGTCACGGCGAGCGCGCGGCGTGGAGGTGTGGGCAGCGCTCAAATCTCTCGGCCGGTCAGGATTGTGCGAGCTGATCGAGCGCACCTGCGCGCTGGCGAAACGGTTCGAGAGCGGACTGCGGGCGGCTGGATTTGAGGTGTTGAATGAAGTGGTGATCAATCAGGTGCTGGTGTCGTTCGGCGACGCGGCGACCACACGTGAAGCGATACGGCGGATCCAGGAGGATGGCACGTGCTGGTGCGGAGTTACGGAGTGGCACGGGAAGACGGCGATGCGAATCAGCGTGTCCTCCTGGGCGACAACGGAAGGCGATGTGGATCGCAGCCTCGAAGCCATGGTGCGAATCGCACGCGCATGCGGTGCGTAAATCTCACACCGCGTGCTTGATGTAAATAAACTTGCCGACGGGACTCCACGCGACGGAACAGCAGGTGCAGAACGCGCGTTCGGTGAGCGGAAGGCCCACGACGTAGGCTCAGTGAAAAACGTGCAACTCAAATTGATGGCGAGAGGTTGATACGGTACAGAAGTTCTCCAAATCGGCGATCGGGACGGAGATTATCGAGTTCTGGGTCGACTTTCAGCATATCAAGCCACCCGGAGTGTTCCTCACATGCTTGTCGCAAGAGCTGAAGGGCTTTCTCGGTTTCACCGAGGCGAGCAGTGTATAAGGCCTGCTCGTATGGGTCATCTTTGATCAACTGGGCATGCTTTTTTAAATAGCCTCGTTCCCCTGAGACTCGATAGGCTTCTCTAAGTTGCTGCAGAACTTCCTGGCTAGCTCCCCGGTTCACCGCGTTCTTCAGGTCCATTTCCACAGACTGAGCTGCCATGCCTTTTTTGTCATAAACCCAGCTCATCCAGTTGTACACGACGCCGGAGGCGGGACTCAGGTCGGCGGCTTGGCGCAGCGCCTCCAAGGCCTCGTCATACCTGCGCGCGTCGTAGAGGATTCGACCCACGTCTCGACTGATGAAGAACGACACAGGATCGAGCTGACGCGCAACTTTGATTTCGGAGATGGCTTCGTCGTGGCGGCCCAAACCATTGAGAAGGTCTGCGTAGCCCTGGTGGGCGTAAGAACTGCTAGGGCTCAATTCAATAGCGCGCTTGAATTCGCTCTCGCTGGCAGAGTATTCATAGTCGAAATTTGACAGAATCCATCCGAGAGCAACATGAGCCTCAGAGAGGTCCAGGTCTAATTCCAAGGCTCTGCGCGCGGCGACTTTTGCCCTGGGCATGGCCTCGTTGGGCGGCAGCGCAGCGAGGAAAGCAGCCTGGATATAGGAATCGGCTAATCCAGAATAGGCCGGCGCCCAGTCCGGCGCGATTCGGACTGCCTCCAACGAAGACTGAATGCTTTTGCGTGCACCTTCAGGCGAGCGCTGGTTATGAGTAAAGTAACGGCCCCTGAGAAATGCAGCATGGGCTAGCGGGTTGATTGCGCGGGAGCCTTCCAGGCGAGCACTTTCGTTTGGGCTCAATTTGATTCTTATCTCGCCAGCAATGGCTTTGGCCAAGTCACGTTGCAAACTTAGGACGTCGCTGAGGTCGCGCTCGTAGGTTTCAGCCCAAAGGTGTCGATCAGTCGTCGCATCCAGCAACTGGGCGCTGACGCGGACGCGAGTGCCGAGGTGAGCGACAGACCCCTCGACAATGGTATCGACCTGGAGCTCGCGGGCGATTTGCGGCAGCGGCGTTTTGGCCCCTTTGAAACGCATGACGGAAGCGCGAGAGATCACTCGAAGTTCTTTGAGTTGAGCGAGTTCGGTGATCAGTTCGTCGGTCATACCGTCGGCGACGTATTCTTGCTGGGGATCGCCGGAAAGATTTTCCAGCGGCAGAACCGCGATCGAGTGAATTTGGCCGTTGAGTGCGCCGGGTTGGAACCAGTGGAATCTCCTGCCGAAGCCAACAAGAAACACAACCGAAGCCAGAGCAAATGCCAAAGCCGCGCCAAGCATTGCCCGCGATAATCGCGTCCACCACCGGGCGGCGACGGCAGGGGGATGCTCTTGCGGATCTTGGTTTTGCTTCGGGGGTTCGTGGCCGTCGCCCCACCAGGCGTCGATTTCGGCTTTGTAGGCGTAAATCGCAGCCCTCGCCTTGTGCGGATGCCGATGTACCGGGAGGCCCTCTTCCTCCCACCGGCGCACCGTGCGCTCGCTGCACTTGAGGTAGGCGGCAATTTCTTTCCAGGAGTTGAAGCGGACTTCGGAAGAAGGTTCCGCAGAGGCCGTTTCGTTGGCCATGGGTTCCGTGCCTGGGAACAGGTTTGATATGGATACTACCAAAGCGCACTCGCAGGGGCAACATTGTTACAGAAAGTGGTCAGATGCGGTCATCGAGGAGTTGGCCGCAATTGCCTGTTGTTTGTTTTTTTGAGGTCTGATTAAGCTTCGCACATGAATTGGAGTTCAGGGATAGCGCGTAGGTCACTTACGGGCTTCAGGACGCCCTTGGTGCGAACACGTTGTGTGGATTTTTCGCTTTACAGAAGGAGGTGCAGGCAATGAGATCGAGGCTAGTAGGGTATCTGCTGTTATTTCTCCTCGTCTTCAGTGTTCCGCTGAAGGCGCAGATCGAACCGATATCTACCCTCAAAGTCCAGCCAATTCCATTATCCGGTGGAGACATAATTCCACCCACTGTGTTGCCTGATGGCCGCCTAGCTCCGTCTTATGGCCTTTTCAATCAGTTCTTTCCCGGTTTTCCCAACCAAAGTTCGTTTGATCCAATGAATGCGGACCCGCACGGCATCACCAATTTTCGCGGTGTAACCGCCATGGGGTACACCGGCGGCTACACCCACGATCGGAAGTTCGCCGTTGTCACGGACATCCGCGTATATCAAGGGGACTACATCGGTGGGGAAATCGCCGACCCGAATAGCGCGGGAGCGACCAGATCAGCACGTGGACACGGCACTTTTGTCGAGATATGAATCGATCTCTGGACATATGACCCCAGTTCGGGGTCTCTCATTAAACAAGTTCATGACTTCAGTCCGTGGACGATGCCAAACGGCCTTTTCTGGATCGTGAAAGTTCCCGACAGCGCGGTGCAAATCAGCCCCGACGGCAACACCCTCACCATTACCCTAGAGAATGTGCCCGTAGTCGACGCATTCACCTTTCCTCCCTCTGTTCCCAGCCATTTCGCCGCTGACGAGGTTGATATCTCGCCGTACGACCTAATTCGAGCGAGGGCCTCCTTCGAGATCACCTACATGAAGAAAAAGGGCACCGAGCCTCGTCGCATTCGGCCAGCTACGGATGATCCGCTTAGTCCGCTGAATTGGGCCGGCAAGATGTGGGAGGCCACGACCTCCGGGTCGTTTTCCGTGGCTTACGACGATGGAACGTTTTCGGCCTCGGGAACCTTTGCTTCTTCAGGCAATTTCGGCGAAATGGGGACGGAACGCAACGGCTTCTTTGTCCACCACGATGAAGGCGAAGACAATGACGATGTAGAAGCAGGAGCGCAATCGCTATCGGTCCCGCTTCAAGCAAGCACAATGGGCCAACTGGCCGCAACCGCGATCAGCAAAAAGCCCGCGAAGTTAGCGCTTCTCAAGGGGCGAGTCCCAGTGAAGCTACCGGAATAGGCGCGACCGAACACACTAGCGAACACGCATCTAACGCTCTTTCACTTTGGACGAAGTCGCACGATCTCATCGCAGCGGCGATTCGAGCACTGCACGGTCGCTGAATCCGTAGACGACTTCTCCGATGGTCCTGAGGTGGTCCGGCTGCTCGCGCAAGACAATCTACCTTCGCTCGGTCCTTAAAGTCCGCGATGTCCGTCAGGCGTCCAGTGCTCCCATTTGTGCCGCGTCAGGGGTATCGTAAGTAGGGAGCCTATTGCAGTGCCTGTGACCAATTTTCAAGGGCGGACCGTCCTGACTCTAGAGAGCCGGCGCGGCCAGGAAATGAGCCGTCTGATCGAGACGTACGGCGGCAGGCCCCTTCATGCCCCGGCGATGCGTGAAGTGCCGCTCTCCGCAAACCCAGATGCCGTGAAATTTGGTGACGCTTTGCTCGAAGGAAGATTCGACGTAGTGATCTTCTTAACCGGCGTCGGAGCGCGGGCGCTCTCAAAGGCGCTGGAAAGCATGTATCCCGCGGAGAAATTTTTCGAGGCGCTGCGAAAGGTTTCTGTTGTCGCACGCGGACCGAAGCCAGTAGCTGTCCTGCGGGAGTGGAAGGTGCCGATCGCGATTGCAGCGCCTGAACCCAATACGTGGCGTGAAGTGCTCCTGGCGATTGACGACAACAAATTGGATTTGCGCGACAAACATGTCGCGGTACAGGAATACGGGGTTTCCAACCCGGAGCTTGTCGAAGGCTTACGCGAGCGAGGAGCCCGCGTTACACCTGTGCCAGTGTACCAGTGGGATTTGCCGGAGGATAAGGCTCCGTTGCGGGCGGCGGTGGACTCAATTATCGGGCATGGAATCGATGTAGCCCTCTTCACCACGAGCGTCCAAGTCAATCATCTCTTTCAGATCGCTGAGCAGGTTGGAAAGAAGGACGCACTCAAGACCGGCTTAGAAAGTGTTGTGAAGGCTTCGATTGGGCCCGCGACGTCCGAAGTTCTGCGAAGTTATGGGCTATCCATCGATCTGGAGGCTTCACACCCCAAGATGGGCTTCTTGGTGAAAGAGGCGGCGGAACAGTCCGAGGCTCTCCTGCAACGGAACCGGTCGCGTTCCGAATGAATCCGCGCCACGCTGGTGACCTAGCGCGTGGATGACAGGCAAACCGGGACGTAATTCAGACGAATAATAAATCGAATGGTCGTCCGAAGTTCGACCAACTCGAAATCATCCGAACGCGATTAGCGAGTGTGGCTGTGTGCCATCACGGACGAATTCAGGTCTTCGTGAGTAGGTACCACGCCTAGATACGTGTGGGACAGGCGATCGTGCCAGGTTAGGGCGTCTTCATCCCACCAGGCCCAGAAGAAGCCGAGGAAAAATGTGCCGGCGGAAATAATGTAGCCTGCGCTGCGTAGAAGCATTTGGCGTGGCACCGGCGCATCACCGGTGAAACTGGCGACCTGCAGGCCACGGAACATCATTCCCGGGGTGGTGCCGCCAAAAATGGTGAACAGGGCGAAGTATTGGAGATAGACGATGGCGAAGGTAAGGCCATAAACGGCGGCGCTGAGCTTACTGAGGGTGAATTGGCCGCCCAGAGAACCGAACAGGGCGAGAAAGCCGCCGTAGGCAAAGAGCAGACAGGCGATGTCGATCGCGGCTGCGAAACGTCGCTCTTCCAAGGAAGCTACGGGATAGGAACCGTACGTTTCCGTGCGCTCTGGTTGCCGCGCAGGAGGATTGTCATTGAGGGGCGCGGGCCGAGCGGAGACGTCGATTTCCATGGGGCCGTGCGGTCTTCCGCGGCTTTCCGCGGCGCGGCCGATTGCGATTGTGAACGAAAAATCATCTTGCTGCGTTCCAGGAGCTTCCGCGATCGCGAGCGTGCGGGCGGCAGCGGGTGCGGTAGCGTACTCGAACGGAAGTTCAGGCTGGGCGGCGTTGGGCGCGCGGCGGCGTTTGCGGGCACGATAGGCCTCCATGCGCACGGTGAGTTCCTCGTGCCAGGCAGCTGCTTGAGCTGACTCTCCTGCGACTAGCGGAAAATTATCGGAAACGCGCGGAGCAGCGTGCTGACCCGACGCTCCGAAGTCCGGAGAGACAGAGGGATCCTCGCCACCTGAGATGCTCGAGGGAAAAGAGGAATCACAAAAGTTGCAGGCGCGTACGCTGGACGGCAGTACGGCGCCACACTGCAAGCATGTTTTTGTCACCGGCAATTTTTGCGCTGCGGACGCTCGGACTCCGGTGAGGAGTGAACCCGACGAGAGTAGCACGACGGACGAAGGAGAAACGGCAAGTTAAAAGGAATGTTGCGTATCAGGCATCAGGAGATCACTGGATACGGACTGAGAGGAAGGCTTAGGAGTCCATCTGCTGCGCGAGCATGTCGCGACTAAACGCAATACGCCTGTCGAGGGTCACAGCGGCAAAGTAGGTACACTGGCCGCGTTCCATGTCAGTCCAGGCCATCAGCGAAGGGACGAAGCGGGCCAAAGTCGAGCTGACCAAGTTGAGCAAGCGAAAGTAAAGGTTGATGGCGCGAATACGCCCGCGTTCCTCGGGGCGTTCGGGGCAAAGGTCGAGAAGCTGGATGACGCGGGCGAAGTCGTCGCCGGCGGCTGCGCTGGGAATGCCGGTAACATCGCGAACCTCGGCAGAAAGAGGCTGCTTAATGGAGGCAGCGATTAGCGAGCGGCAGTAGGAGATGAAAAACTGCAGGAGCGCGGCAGCCGAGAGAATAAATATGAGGGTAGCCATTAGTGGGGCACCACGGCGAGGCGAGCCGGGGCGATTCGCGCCTCCGGGGTCAACTTCAAGAAGGCATAGGCCCAAGCCAAGGGCAAAAGGCAACCGAACAGTGGCACGATGTACATAAAAAATTGGAAGCTCGGAAACATGTTTTCCAGGGCGAAGGTGGCCGCAAAGGCACTGAAGTAGACGCCCAGGGAGAGCACTAGCTGGATGAGTTGCGCGCGGGTCTCACGCAGCTTGAGAATAGCGCCCCATAAAACGTAGGTCAGCACGAGTCCAACGAAATAGAGATTCTGGGAGAGTTCGTAGACGAACCCGGTGAGCATCTTGTTAGAAGACTGCTGAACCACTCCGTAGGAAAACAAGGCGGTTCCGGCGAGCAGTAAGACGGCGACCAGCCGCAGGTACTTCTCCACCTTCATTTCATCGAAGACGTTGAGGTATAGGGTGATCAGCGCGAGATAGAGGAAGATCGTGAGGACAGCATCGGAATAGTAGTAACAATACTTATATTCGATGGAGCGCAGGCCGAAATGACTGAGGAATTGATAGCGGGCCAAGCTGACGACAAACGAGAAAAACATGTAGAGATTGAGACAGAGGTAGCGGCCGAAGCAGCGCCGCCTGATCGCACACACCACCACTGCGACCTCTAGAGAGGTAGCCAGGAACCAGATCGCATATCCCAATGAACCAGGCACGTTTGCCTTTCCTGTGCCCGGCTCGCTTTAGTTGCGCGAGCTAATTATTGGGCACTGGGTGGTGGAACTGGTGCGCCGCCGTTAGCTATCATTGGCGGAGGCACTGGAGCGCCGCCATTGGCCATCATCGGCGGTGGAACCGGTGCGCCGCCATTGGCCATCATCGGCGGTGGAACCGGTGCGCCGCCGTTGGCCATCATCGGCGGTGGAACTGGCGCGCCGCCGTTGGCCATCATCACAGCGCCATTGTCTTGCGCTGCAGCGACGGTCTTCAGACTCATCGCTCCTGCCAAAATCAGCAGGGCCACGAGTAGAGCTGAGAGCTTACGTGACATTGAGTGCCTCCGGGGGATAATACCCCGGCAGCACTCTATATCTATTTACACCAATGTCAAGAAGCTCATACGACGAGCCTGTACCGAAAAGAACACTGTCTCCCCGGTTAGTCTCTTCGCCGGGCTTTCGCCCTAGCGGGAGCCACCCGAGAAGTCGTGCAGGGGCATCCTAAGTTTTAGGAGTTGTAGGGTCAACGGTACCGCAGTACTAGACCTAGCCCTTTCCATTCCTATTTCGGCCACTTCGGCTTAACTCGGCCGGGCTTGATTGGCTTGACACTCCCGCTCGCTCCTCCGTAGCATGGAAAATTGCCTTGGGCCGGCGTAGCTCAGTGGTAGAGCGAGGGTCTCATAATCCCTAGGCCGTGGGTTCGATTCCCCCCGCCGGCACCACACCAAGCAGAAAAAGCACGAACTCAGCGCGATGCCAGCCCCGCCGGTGAGCCGCCAAAAGCAACAATAGTAACTAAATCGATTTATTGCTGGTCGGATGGGGCTGGATTCTGATGTTCGCGCACACATCAAGTTTTGTAGAATGGCCGATTATGCAGAGGCTTACCCAGCCGGCCCGCTCCAGGTGGCAACCGCTTGATCCCAGCGGGAGCTGCGGATGATGCGCTGCAGGCTCTCCCGCCGCGACTGGTTGCGCTTGGCCTCTGGCATGGCCGCTGGCGTGTCTCTCGATATTGCCGGGGTCTCCAAACTACGGGCT
>Ga0307478_10003038_pt1 | contig 12701 bp, 10 predicted proteins | sample atmos_gasesECM4C_2_FD_203713 | JGI IMG/M metagenome (GOLD analysis project Ga0307478, IMG submission 203713) | Hardwood forest soil microbial communities from Morgan-Monroe State Forest, Indiana, United States - atmos_gasesECM4C_05 | ecosystem: Environmental > Terrestrial > Soil > Temperate...
CCATCTGGGGCCGGTGGTGCAGGCCATGCGGTTGGCGGCGCCGCGAATGAGGACCATTGTTTGTACGCACGGCATTGAAGTTTGGGAGCCGCTATCCAGATGGAGGCGTCAAGCGTTGCAGAGATCGAACCTGGTACTGGCGCCGAGCCGCGACACGGCGGACCACGTTGCGGAGCATCAGGGGGTCCGACGGGAAAAGATTCGCGTGCTTCCGTGGGCCCTGGATCCGCAATTCGAAGCGCTGCCGGCTGCGGGAACGCCGTCCACACCGCCCGGAGATTTTCCATCAGGGCGCGTGATTCTGACCGTGGGACGCTGGCTGGCAACGGAGCGCTACAAGGGCATGGACACCTTGATTACGGCGCTGCCACGGCTGCTGCCGCGCTGGCCGGAGCTGGAACTGGTGCTGGCGGGAGCGGGAGATGACCGCGGGTGGCTCGAGGACCTGGCGGAGAAAAACGGAGTATACCGGCACGTGCATTTTTTGAGCGGATTGAGCAGCTCGGAACTCGCAGCGTGCTACGCCGCCTGCGAGATTTTCGCATTGCCGAGCCGCGGCGAAGGATTCGGAATTGTCTATCTGGAAGCGATGGCCAAGGGCAAACCGGTGATTGGCGGATTACACGGCGGCGCGCCGGAATTGATTCAGGATGGCGTCACCGGCTACTTGGTTCCATACGGCGATCCGATTCAATTGGCCACTTCCCTCGAAGCTATGCTGGCGGACCCGGCGCATGCGCGGGAAATGGGGGCGAAGGGCAAGCAGCGGGTCGAGCACGAGTTTCGCTTCAACGTCTTCGCGAAATCGCTGAAAAAAATCCTGCGCGAACAATGCGAATCCTGAACGTCACGGAAACCTACGCCCCGTTCCTCGAATTTGGCGGTCCTCCGGTGAAAGTGCGTGCGCTTTCCGAAGGACTGGCGCGGCGGGGGCATCACGTGACGGTCGTGACAGCGGACTGGGGAATCGGCAAGAGAATGGAAGGGGGCGAGCGGAAAATAGATGCGGAGATGTCGCCCTTTGGCTGGCGCCGGCAAGAAAACGGCGTGCAGGCCATTTATCTGCCGACGTGGCTGCGTTACCGGACGGTGAGCTGGAATCCCGCGGTGAAGAGGTATTGCCGGGCGCGGCTGCAGAATTTCGACGTGGTTCACATTTTCGGACTCTATGATTTGCTGGGTCCGGCGGTGGCCGCCGCGTGCCGCGCACGAGGAGTGCGGTATGTGCTCGAGCCCATCGGGATGTTCGTGCCCATCGTGCGGAGCCTTTGGCTTAAGCGGATTTACCATCAGCTGTGGGGACGAACGCTGCTCGAAGGAGCGAGCGCGGTGATTGCCACTTCGAATCAGGAATTTGAGGAATTGGTTTCGCGTGGAGTTCCGCGAAGCAAAGTGGTGTTGCGGAGGAATGGCGTGGACGCCCCGACAGCGTGGCCGGAGCGGGGAACATTCCGAAAAGACCATGGCGTTTCAAGCGAGACGAAACTGGTTCTGTTCCTGGGACGTCTATCAACCAAGAAGAGTCCAGACTTATTGTTACAGGCGGTGGCTAGCCTTCCGGCGGAGATTGGAGGAAAACCGGTGACGCTTGTGTTTGCAGGTCCAGACGAGGGCGGCATGCAAGCACGGTTGGAGCAGATGGCTGAGCGAATGGGCATTCGAACCAGAGTTCGATTCGTTGGCGCGATCTTCGGGACGGAAAAGTGGGCGGCGTACCGGGATGCGGATGTGTTCGTGCTGCCGTCGCAGAACGAAAATTTTGGAAACACGGTGGCGGAGGCAGTTGCGGCAGGGACGCCGGTGATCGTGAGCGAACAATGTGGCATTCGGCCGCTGCTTGCGGGGGAAGCGGGCCTATCGGTGAGACATGATTGCGCTGCGCTTGCCGAGGCTCTACAGCGCGTGCTCAGTGAGGCAGATTTGCACGCGAGGCTCGCGGCTGGTTGCACCAAGGTAACGTCGCGGCTCGGTTGGGGGGAGCCCGTCAGGGACATGGAAGTGCTATTCACGGCGCTTGCTTCCACACAAGCAAACGAGGCAGAATCTGAGCTTACGGAGTAGCAATTTGCAGACGAGCCGACACCGAATCTTTCGCGCCGCCTGGTGGGGGAGCAACGCGCTCCTCGCGGTTGCACTTTTGGGGCTGATGTATTCGGGCGTGCGGGAGTACTCCGTGCGTCGGTATCTTGACGGGTTCTCGGACGCGATTGTGCCGAACTTCCTGCCTGCCGAACAAAAAGTGCAAGCGATATTGGACTGGATGCGCGTGGAGCCATCGCGCGGAGTCGCGGCCAATCCGGATGAGCTGGGGCGGCGCGATCCGCAAATGACGCTCAATTACCAGCAATTGTTGAACGTCTGCGGCACGGCGACAAATGCGTTCCTGAATCTGGCGCGAAGTTCCGAAGTGCAAGTGCGGCGGTTGCTTTTGCTGACTCCTGACCGCAAAACGAAACATGTGGTAGCCGAGGTGCTCATCAGTGGCCGCTGGGTCATTGTTGATCCAACGTACCGGGTGATGATGCGCGACGCGAAAGGCCGCTTTTTGACGAGGAAGGATTTGAGGGACCCCGCGATCTTCGCCGAGGCCACCAGTGCGGTCCCGAATTACCGGAAGGAATATACCTACGATCAGTATGCCCACGTGCGACTGGCGCGACTGCCGCTGGACGGATTGCACCTGCGTCGAGTGCTGGATTGGATCAATCCGGGATGGGATGAGGCCGTGGACTGGAGCCTGCTCCTGGAGCGCGAGTCGTTTTTCTACTTGGTGCTTTCGGCCACTGCTACGATTTTCTTTCTGATCGCGCGAGGGATGCTCGCATGGTATGCGGACCGGCGACGGAGAATCCCGCGCTTCCATTTGCGGGAGCACATGATTCGCGCCAGCAGCGCGTTCGTTTCCACCCCGGAGATCAAAGAATAGCGTGTGCGGTATATGCGGTGTCGCGTTCGCCCCGCGCAACTCCGAAGCGGTGTCGCGCGCCCGCCGGATGGCCGCCGCGATGCGGCACCGCGGACCAGACGAAGAAGGCTTCCTAGAAAACGCAACACGAGCGCCCGGCCTCGCCCTGGGGGTGCGCCGGTTGAGCATCATTGATCTTGCCGGCGGCAGCCAGCCCATTTGGAACGAGACGCGAGACGTGGCCGTCATTTTCAACGGTGAACTCTATAACTACCGCGATTTGCGGGAGCGGCTGTTGATGTGCGGCCACCGGTTCGCCACGCAGGCGGATACGGAAGTCCTTGTTCACGCGTGGGAAGAGTGGGGCGAGGACTCGCTGAACGAATTGCGGGGGATGTTTGCATTTGCGTTGCTGGATCTTCGCGAGCGCTATGCCACGACGCCGATACTATTTCTTGCGCGCGATCCGTTGGGAATCAAGCCGCTGTACTACACCCAGAACGCGGATGGATTTGCGTTCGCCTCGGAGGTGCGCGCACTGCTGGCGGGGGGCGCGGCCCCGAAACGCTTGTCCCAGGACGCTCTCACCGCTTATCTGCTTTTCGGCAGTGTCTCCGAGCCAGTAACGCTGCTGGAGGGTATTTTTTCCTTGGCGCCGGGTCACCGGATGCTTCTTTACCTTCCGGATCGCCGGCGAACACCGCGCGCACGGCCTTGGTGGGATCCAGAACGTTCACCGGCAGCGCGCGATCCTCGGAAGCCGCGCAATCTTTCTTCTGCCGCAAAGCGGTTGCGACCCCTGCTCGAAGATGCGGTCCGCGCGCATCTCGTCGCCGACGTGCCCGTAGGGCTGTTCCTTTCGAGCGGGCTGGATTCCGGAGCGATTGCGGCGCTGGCGGCTCGAGAGCAAGCCGGAATCCAGAGCTTCACGCTCACGTTTCCTGGCACGGCGTTTGATGAAGCGGCGCTTGCGCGCGCGATAGCGGCCCGGTGCGGCACAAAACATACCGAAGTGCCGTTGCATGGGGATGCGGTCCTGGCGCGAATGGAGGAAGCGCTTGGGGCGTTGGACCAGCCGACCATGGACGCCGTGAATACTTATTTCGTTTCGTGGGCGGCAAAGAAAGTGGGATTGAAAGTGGCCTTGTCGGGACTGGGTGGGGATGAGCTGTTTGCCGGGTATCAGACGTTTGTCGATGCGCCGCGGCTTTCAAGACTCGCGCACGGGGCCAGGTTTGTACCCGCAGCCTTGCGGAAGATCCTGGCGCCGCTCATCGGCGCGCTTGCGGTGCGGAAAAATTCTCCCGATGCTGGGGGCAAGGCTGCAGCCGCGTGGGCTTATCCTGACGCCCTGCCCCATCCCTATTATTTTGCCAGGGCGCTCTTCCCGCCGGGCAAGCTGGAGCGAATCATTGAGCCGCGATTCCGGCCGAGCAGCATCGGCGCTGACGGTGTGACCCTGGAACCGACCTGGCTAGGCTGGCTAGAGCGCACCGCGAATGAAACGCGGAAGCTGGAGCGGTGGGCGGCGATTTCCTGGCTGGAGATGCGTACCTATATGGCGAGCACGCTGTTGCGTGACACCGATTCGGTAAGTATGGCGCAGTCGCTCGAAGTGCGCGTGCCGCTGCTCGATGCGCCCGTCGTTGAGTTTGCTGGAGCGCTGCCGGACAGAGCACGATGCAGTGCGGGCGTTCAAAAGGCGCTGCTGGTGGAAGCGGTGGGCGATTTGTTACCACAAGAAATCCTGGCGCAGAAGAAGCGTACTTTCACGCTGCCTTGGGAAGAATGGCTACGCGGGCCGTTGCGGGGGCGAGTCGAAGCGAGTTTTGCGGAGCCTGCGCCGTCACTGGTGCCTTACCTTCGCGCCGGTGGGATTCGTACCGTGTGGAGCGCGTTCCTCGCAGGGAAAACCAGTTGGTCGCGGCCCTGGTCGCTGTATGTTTTGAACGAATGGTGCCGCCAGCATCTCGCCGCATGATTTGTCCCGCTGAGGTACACTGACGAATTGCAAGATGAACATTCTGGGAATTAATGCCTACCACGGAAACGCTTCTGCGGCCATCGTGTGCGAAGGCCGCCTGATCGCGGCAGTGGAAGAAGAGCGGTTCAATCGCGTGAAGTATGCGGCGGGATTCCCGACGCGGGCGATTCGTTATTGCCTGAAAGAAGCGGGACTGGCGCTCGCAGACATCGATCACGTGGCAGTGCCGCGGAATCCGTATGCGCGCCTGGTCACAAAGCTTTTCTACGCGGTACGCATGCCTTCTTTCGCGCGGGAACGAGCTAAAGTCCTGGCGAAATTTACGGGTATTCCAGAGGCGCTGGCGCGGGCGTTTGATAGCGATCCGAGGAAGCTGACAGCAAAATTCCATCGCGTCGAGCATCACCAGGCCCATCTGGCGAGCAGTTTTTTTGTTTCGCCGTTCGAACGGGCAGCGCTGCTCTCCGCCGACGGATTGGGCGATTTCGCGAGCACGATGTGGGGCGTTGGCGACGGGAATCGCCTGCGCATCGAAGGCGCGGTGGCGTTTCCGCATTCTCTAGGATTGTTTTACAGCGCGGTGACGCAATATCTGGGTTTCCTGAAATTCGGCGATGAGTACAAGGTGATGGGACTAGCAGCTTACGGCCAGCCCGAGCAACTCGAGGCATTCCGCGACATCGTGCGCTTCGATGCGCGCTCGAACGGCAACGGCTTCCGGTTGGGGCTCGACTACTTCACGCACCATCGCACGGGACCGGAAATGAGCTGGGCCGAAGCGGACAAAACTCCCGCGCTTGGCAAAATGTTTTCGGACAAGATGGCGAAGCGACTGGGGCGGGTTCGAACGCCGGAGGAAACGCTGGAACCGAGACACCGCCATTTGGCTTCTTCGCTGCAGGCGCGGCTCGAAGAAGTTTATCTAGGCATGTTGAAGAAACTTGCCGAGCGCACGGGGCTGAAGGCCGTGTGTTTGGCAGGCGGCGTGGCTTTCAATTGCGTGGCGAACGGGAAAATTTTTGATGCGACGCCGTTCAAACAGGTTTATGTCCACCCCGCAGCGGGTGACGCGGGGTTGGCAGTGGGCGCAGCTTTCTATGTGTGGCACCAGATTTTGGGCCAGCCGCGCTCGTTCGTGATGGACCACGCGTATTGGGGGCCGGGATACTCGCGTGATGAGATCCGCCAGGCGATCGAGTCCAACGGAATTTCGCAGAAAGGATACTGCATCGCCGAACTGCCGGAAGAAGAGTTGTTGAAGCGGACAGCCGCGAGCATCGCCGATGGAAAGATCGTAGGCTGGTTTCAGGGCCGCGCCGAGTGGGGACCGCGGGCGCTGGGCAACCGCAGCATTGTCGCTGATCCCCGGCGGCCAGAGATGAAGGAAACCCTCAACCGTCGCATCAAGCACCGGGAAATTTTCCGGCCGTTCGCGCCGTCCATTCTCGCAGAAGCGACCTCGGAATATTTTGAGAAGTCGCACCCCTCCCCGTTCATGACGCTAGCCTATTCCGTGCGCCAGGAAAAACGCGACAAAATTCCGGCGCCGACTCATGTGGATGGAACCGGCCGGCTGCAAACGGTCACGCGCGAAGCCAATCCCCGCTATCACGCCCTCATTTCTGCGTTTCGCGGCCTCACCGGGGTGCCCGTTGTGCTCAATACTTCGTTCAACGACAACGAGCCCATCGTTTGCCGGCCTGAAGAAGCGCTCGATTGCTTTTTGAGGACGCAGATGGACGCGCTGGTGCTGGGCGAGTTCCTCATCACTAAGTCGTGAGGTGGCGAGCGAACTTCGCGCCCCCATGAAAATTCTGGTGCTTAATCAATACTATCCGCCGGACACTTCGGCGACGGCGAAGATGGCGCATGGCGTTGTCGACGTTGTGTCCATCTATCACCACGTCACCGTGCTCTGTGGACGGCCTTCTTACGATCCCACCGAACGCAAGGCTTGGCGCTTGTATCAAAGCGAACTCACAGGGCTGGCGCACATCATCCGAGCCGGCTCGACCGACTATCCCCGCTTCGAGATGAAGAAACGTGTGCTGAACTATTTGAGCTACGTGGCGCTCGCGGTGCCGAGGGCGCTTTTGTTTCGGTGTGACGTAGTTGTCGCCATGACGGATCCGCCGTTCGAGGGAATTATCGGCGCTTTGGTGGCCATGCTGAAGCGCAAACCGTTCGTCTACAACATCCGCGACCTGTATCCGGACATGGCACTGCGCGGGGCTATTGTCGCGCCCGGCTTCCTGGCAAGGGTGTGGGAAAAACTTCATCGGTGGGCGTTGCGGCGGGCGGCCCGGGTCATCGTGCTCGGCGAGGACATGCGCGGTCGAATCATTTCCAAGGGCGTTGACCCTGAGCGAGTGGTGGTGGTCCGTGATGGAGCGGAGATCCTGCCGGCGAGTGTCGCTCTTCCAACCCCCGATCCAGAAGTTGTTCGCGCGATCCGCGGCAATTTCTCGTTTGTACTTTTGCATGCGGGCAATTTGGGATTCTATGGCGCGTGGAAAACGCTGGTTACGGCGGCGCGCCGGATGGCGAAAGATGGCGTGGGCCTGGTCTTTGTAGGTGACGGAGCACAGCGCGCCGAGGTCGAGGCCATGGCGGCAGGCTCGGGAAATATCCGGTTCCTGGACTTTTTTCCTTCCAACAAGATTCCATCGGTGCTGGCTGCGGCCGATGCACACGTGATTACGATAAAGAGGGGCCTTGAGGGAGTGGTGGTGCCGAGCAAGATGTACGGAATTATAGCGGCGGGAAAGCCGATTGTGGCGGTGGCACCGAAAGAAACCGATGTATCGACGCTGGGAGTTTCGCGCGGATTTGCAATTGTGGCCAGTCCAGACAATTCGGAAGAGGTTGCCGCGGCCGTCCGCAAAATTGCATTCGACCGCAACAAATTGAAAACGATGGGCGAAGCCGCGAGGGCCGTGGCACCTGACTATGATAGAGTCAAGGAAATGCAAAAATTTGTGGAAATCATCGACGGCCTCGCGGCCGATAAATAAATCCCCGGAATAGATTTTCAGGAGGCGCATTCGGTGTGACGACTACGAACGGATTTTGGGCGGGGAAGACGGTTTTCGTAACGGGAGGAACATCCTTCATCGGCTCGACGCTCACCGATCAATTGCTCGCGCGGGGCGCGGGGAAGGTGCGCATCGTCGACGATCTAAGTAGCGGACACCTCGGAAACATTCGCCAGCATCTGGGAACCGGGAAAGTGGATTTCCTGCAGGCGGATTTGCGCGAACCGGGCGTGACCCGTGCGGCGATGCAGGGAGTCGATACGGTTTTTCATCTCGCTGCGGATCACGGCGGCCGCGGCTATGTGGATCTGCATCAAGCCGGACCGGCTTCCAACTTTTTTCTGGATGGACTCATATTTGCCGAAGCCCTCAAAGCCAAAGTGAAAAAAGTCGTGTTCGCGTCTTCCGGTTGCGTTTATCCGAATTTTCTTCAATCGGACACGAAGAAAGAGATTTATCTCACGGAAGACCTGACGAAAGGCCCGAACGACGCCGACAATACCTACGGTTGGGCGAAACTGATGGGCGAATTCACGCTCCAGGCCTACGCCAAAGAACACGGAATGGGCGCTGCTTCCTGCCGCTACTTCACAGTTTACGGGCCGCGAGGCGTGGAGAACCACGCAGTCATTGCCATGATTGCGCGTGCGTTCCTTGGCCAGAATCCGTTCGAGGTGTGGGGCGACGGCACGCAGATTCGCAACTGGACCTACATCGACGACATCGTAGAGGGAACCATCCTCACGGGCGAAAAAATCAACGATGGCACGGCCATTAACCTGGGCACGATGGAACGAATCCGCGTTCTCGATTGCGCCAAGATGGTTTGCGAGTTCACGGGACATAAGGCGGAGATCAAGCTCCGCCCGGACATGCCGACGGGACCGCTCAACCGGGTGGCCGACAATTCGCTGGCCAAGAAGCTGCTCGGTTGGGAGCCCAAAGTTCTTTTCCGCGAGGGTTTAAAGCGCACGATCGATTGGTACTACGCCACTCGTGACAAAGAGGAAGTGAAGCGCATCTTCTCGCGCATGCTGACGGAGCGCTGAAGAAGAACTTTCGAGTTGCCGGACTCCCGAACGTGGCAACGAATCCGCATTGAAGAGAAACTAAAATCGCAGTATGGTGTTTAGGTCGCGTGGGGCGGCGAGTTGACCGCGTGGCGGTCACCATCTGAGCCGTCACTTGGGAGCCGGGCGCCCAACCCGGCAAGAATCACGTGAGGCGCCGGCCGTATCAGCCTGGCCGGGTTCGTCTTGCATGACAAACGAGGTCGCATGGCCACAGGCCTGCTGGCTTTTTTCATATCGTTGATCGCTTCGCTGATGCTGGTGGCGCCTGTGCGCGCGCTTGCTCTGCGAGTGGGCATGGTGGATCTGCCCGGGCCCCGCAAGGTGCACTTGACGCCGATTCCCCTGTTGGGCGGGCTGGCCATGTATGCCGCTGTAGTCATCGCGGTACTACTGGCCTTTCAGGGGCCCGCACGCGCTCAGATTGTGGGAATTCTTATCGGCGCGACCCTGGTGGCAGCCGTGGGAATTCTGGACGACCGCGGTTTGCTCCACCATCAGGTCAAGTTATTTGCCGCTATGCCGCTAGCCGCGGCCATCCTGCTCGCCAGCGGAATTCGAGCGCAGGTTTTCAGTGTGCTCCTGGGCGGGCGCACGGGCGACTGGCTGGACGCGGCTCTGACGGTCGTCTGGGTGGTGAGTATTACGGCTTCGTTCAGCATTCTGGATCACATGGACGGTCTTTGCGCCGGGGTTGCTGCCACCGCGTCGATCTTTTTCGCTTTGCTTGCCTACCTGAATGGGCAAACGCTGGTGACGACTCTGGCCGCCGCCGTTCTGGGAGCAGCGACCGGCTTCCTGCGGTGGAACTTCCAGCCGGCAAAGATTTTTATGGGCGATGGCGGCGCGATGCTTCTAGGTTTTCTGATGGCCACGCTCGGCTTAAAGCTTCGCCTGGACCAGGCGGGTCATCTCGCTGCATGGCTGGCTCCCCTTCTCATTCTTGGCGTGACCATCTTCGATACCACGCTGGTGACGATTTCGCGGTCGCGGCGCGGGTTGCTGCCTTTCGCGACGCCTGGAAAAGACCACGCGGCGCACAGGCTGTCCAACCTTGGATTGGGCCATCGTGGCGCGGTGCTCACGCTTTACTTGCTGGGTGTGATGGGTGGAGGCGCCGCGGTGCTTGTCAGCTACCTGTCAGGTCCCGGGGCACTCTTGGTTGCAGCTATAACCCTTGCGATCATTTTTGGCGGCGTCGCGTTTCTCGAACGTGCGCCCTACGAGCGCCAAGCCAGCAAGCCAGGTACGGCCTCCTGAATTCCATTACTTTGCCGCCGGGATATGAGGTGGATGATTTACCGCCGCCGGTGAACGCGGATTACAGTTTTGCGAGCTGCCACAGCAAGACGGAAGGAAACGGAATACCGCCGTGCTCAAGCCCGTGACGCATTGATTCCCATCCTTGAACTAACGGGAGCTTCGGCTTCCCCTCACTGATTTGATCGACCAAACGGCATCGGCGCGGCCGACGAGAAATCCAGCGAAACATAGCGCAAACACCGAATGGCTGAGGCTCGCACCGAAGTATTGCCAGAATGGCGCTTGGGCGCCTGGATAATCCGACGAAAACAACAGTGTGAGCATGAAGATGAGGCCGCAGAGACTTGCGGCGCGTAAGAGAATGCCGAAGGTCAGCGCGAGTCCAATGGCTAATTCGCCATAGGCAACGAGGAAGGCTATGGGTGTCGCATGCTGCAGGACGAATCCGCGAAGCACCGGGATCATGAACGGATAAGCTCCTCCTTCGAGGAATTTGCTGATCCAGAACTGAAACCCGCCGTGAAGGGTAAATTGCGTTCCGAAGACTTTGTATTCGCCGAACACCAGGAAGAAAATGCCAGTGCCGATACGAAGCAGTGCGAGGGCATACGTGTTGCGCGCACTGGAAGCCGATTGAGGACTCATGAGGCCCTCTAAGTTAGCGCGAATATTGGTCAAGGATTCTTCCGCGGAGCAAAGAATAGAAGAGCGGAAGGGGGTTGCGGCATCCACAATTTCTTGCGAAGGACGCGTGGTGCAGCGTCGAGCATCTCTTTTGACAAGGCAAGCCCATCCTCGGGGGAAAGATGAAGGCGGTAAACATCGGCGTGTTGCGCGTGAGAATACCTTTCGTAACGAGGTGCGGATTCTTGCGCTGATTTCAACAAGATTTGCCAGGAACTCTTTGCACGGAACAAACGCTTCGCACCTGCTTCGTTCCGCATGATGGAAATCAGGGTGCGTTGCGTGCCGCCACCGATTTCGAGAGAGATGGTGGTCACTGCCGCGGGATCGAATGGCCGCGCAGGGTCATCATCCGGGAAAGGAGCAAGGAGGATGGCGAGTGCGGCGGCATCCGAAGGAAAGCCTTCCCACCAGTAGCGATACCCGTTGTAAACGATGGTGCCGGCGCGAAGAATCTGCTCGACACGCGTTGCATCTTTTCCCGTCACGCTCACAACCATATCGGTGAGTTCGCCGAGACGGAAGGTCTGCTTCACAACCGGGCGCACGGTCACATAGCCGGCGTCTTCTTCGGTGAAGCGCACTGCGATGGTTTCCGGGAGAGGCATTCTGAAAGAATAGCGAAGGCGATGCGCTGGGGCAAAGAAGGTAAGGAGCTAAACGCGGATAGATTCTTCAGCTAAGTTTTGAGAGACGGTCGCGCACACGATCGCTGAGCGTTTTGCCGTCGACCGTCTTGCCTTCCAGGGCGGTCTTGGCGGCTTTTACGACGCCGCCCATCTGCTTGATGGAATTCGCGCCGGTCTCGGAAATGGCCCTTGTGATGGCGGCATCCATCTCGGCTTCGCTCGCGCCCGCGGGAAGATAAGATTCGATGATGGCGAGCTCCTTGGTTTCTTTGGCGGCCAGCTCCGGGCGGTTGCCTTTGGTGAACTGGTCGATGGATTCCTTGCGCTGCTTCACGAGCGTTTGAAGAATCTGGATGCATTCCGTCTCGTCGAGCGCGCGAATCTTCTCGACTTCCTTGTGCTTGATGGCGGCCTTGATTCCGCGCAGGACGCTGAGGCGCAGCTCTTCCTTGGCGCGCATGGCATCCACCAGGTCTTTCTGAATTTTCTCGGCAAGACTCATCAGTCTCTCCTCGCGTCAAAGAATATAACAGACGGAGAATTCGGAAAGCATGACTGGTGTGAATTTCCTCGCTGTTGAAATCAGTTCTACCTATTTGACAGCGGGCTAAGGCCTCGCTACTTTTGATCTCTTACCCTGGGCAGACAAGACCCGCAGGAGAACCCAAGAGGCCTCATGAAAGTTATTGTCGCGGACAAAATCAGTGAACGGGGCGTGCAGTTGCTGAAGGAGCAAGCGGGCTGGAACATCGTGCTAACCACAAAGGAAAATTTGGACGCAGAAATTGCCGGAGCGGATGCGTTGATCGTGCGCAGCGCGACGAAAGTCATGGCAGAGTTGCTGGACAAAGCGCCGAAGCTGCGTGCCGTCGGCCGCGCCGGCGTGGGGGTGGACAACATTGACCTGGAAGCGGCGACCAAGCGCGGCGTGCTGGTGATGAGCACTCCGGGAGGAAACTCCGTGAGCGTGGCGGAGCACACGTTCGCGCTGCTGCTGGCGCTGGCGAGGCAAGTGCCGCGCTTGGACAAAGCGATTCATGAAGGGCGCTGGGAAAAATCGTCCGCGGCGGGAACGGAGGTGCGGGGCAAGACGCTCGGGCTCATAGGCCTCGGCCGTATCGGTAGCGAAGT
>Ga0307478_10003039_pt1 | contig 12698 bp, 9 predicted proteins | sample atmos_gasesECM4C_2_FD_203713 | JGI IMG/M metagenome (GOLD analysis project Ga0307478, IMG submission 203713) | Hardwood forest soil microbial communities from Morgan-Monroe State Forest, Indiana, United States - atmos_gasesECM4C_05 | ecosystem: Environmental > Terrestrial > Soil > Temperate...
AAGATTGCTCGCGTATCGTAATGAAGCCAAGGTTTCACCTACATCAAACACGGAAACCTACGTCGCATTGAAGCTGCAGATCGACAACTGGCGTTGGGCTGGCGTGCCGTTCTACTTGCGCACCGGAAAGCGCCTCCAGCGTCGCACTACGGAGATTGCCATCCAATTTCGGCGCTCGCCCTTCGTACTGTTTCGAAAGACCAAAATCGCCGATCTGCAAACCAATCGCCTCGTCATTCACATTCAGCCCGATGAAGGCATTTCCTTGCGCTTTGGCGCCAAGGTCCCGGGACCGGTTATGCAGCTCGGCTTGGTGAACATGGAGTTTGACTACGCACGCGACTTCGGACGGTCTCACAGCACGGGATATGAGCGGCTCTTGCACGACTGCATGATCGGAGACGCTACCTTATTTCAGCGCGCCGATATGGTTGAGGCGGGCTGGAGAGTGATTCAGCCGGTGCTCGACGCGTGGAAGTCAACACCCGCAGACCGGTTTCCCTACGCCGCGGGAACCTGGGGGCCTGCAGAGGCCGACGAATTGCTGGCTCGCGATGGGCGCACCTGGCGAACGATTGGGGAAGAGCACACACCACCTGCCCCGACCGAGCTACCGGAAACCTTGGCGCGGGCGACCGCAGGAGTGAAGTAGCCATGACGGGCAGTCGAGAAATCAGAATCTTGGCGGATGCCAATAGCATCGCACAGACGGCCGCCGCGGAATTTCTTGAAGCAGCACGCGAAAGCGTCGGCGAAAAGGGCTCGTTTAGTATCGCGCTCGCCGGGGGATCTACACCGAAGACACTCTACGGCTTACTCGCCAGCAACCCGTTGCTGCAGGTGAAGGTGCCGTGGAGCAAGATACAATTTTTCTTTGGCGATGAGCGCCACGTACCCCCCGACAATGCAGAGAGCAACTTCCGTACCGCCAACGAAGCGATGCTCGCCAAAGTCCCAATTGATCCGAAGCAGGTGCATCGCATCAAGGCTGAGAAGCGAAATGCCGCGCAAGCGGCGGTGGAATACGAAGACGATTTGCGCGCGAGTTTCGGATTGGCTGCAGACCAATTGCCTCGTTTCGATCTTGTGCTCTTGGGCATGGGCCCGGAGGGGCACACCGCTTCTCTCTTTCCCGGCACAAAAGCATTGAATGAAGAGCGCCGGCTGGTCGTCAGCAACTGGGTGGGCAAACTCTACACAGATCGCATCACCCTCACGCCGCCGGTCTTGAACAATGCGGCGCGGGTCATCTTCATGGTGCACGGCGAGGAAAAAGCGCCTGCGCTAAAGGCAGTGCTCGAAGGACCGTACGAACCGGAGCAACTCCCTGCCCAGTTGATCCGGCCGAAGCTGGGGAAAGTGTTGTGGCTCGTTGATCCATCCGCGGCCAGCATGCTCGTTCCACAAGCGAAAGGGGCAGTCTAGGAGAGAATTATGGCTACCAGTGCACGCACTACCGTTGAAACCCACTTGGGCGCGAAAGCCCAGGCCTTACTCGAATTTCGTTCGCCCAAAATTTCCAAGGAGCGGCTCCACCTTCCCGGCCCCGATTTTATCGACCGCGTTTGGGCCGCGTCCGATCGGAACATTCGTGTTCTGACCAATCTGCAGCGGATCTATGAACACGGGCGTCTCGGTAAGACTGGCTATGTCTCGATACTTCCCGTCGACCAGGGTATTGAGCACTCTGCGGGGGCAAGCTTCGCGAAAAACCCGGACTACTTCGACGCGGAAAACATCGTAAAGCTGGCGATCGAAGGTGGATGCAACGCTGTGGCTTCAACGTGCGGGGTCCTCGGCGCCGTCGCACGCAAGTACGCGCACAAAATCCCCTTTATCATGAAACTAAATCACAATGAATTACTGACCTACCCCAACAAGTTCGACCAAGTTTTCTTCTCCACGGTGAAGGTAGCGTACGACATGGGCGCGGCCGCCGTAGGCGCCACCATCTACTTCGGCTCGGAGCAGAGTGACCGCCAAATTGTCGAGGTCAGCAGGGCCTTCGCGCACGCGCATGAGCTGGGCATGGGCACGGTTCTGTGGTGCTACATGCGCAACAGCGCCTTCAAGAAGGACAAAGACTATCACCTCTCGGCGGATCTAACCGGCCAGGCAAATCACCTGGGCGTCACCATCGAGGCCGACATCATCAAGCAAAAGCTTGCGGAGAACAATGGTGGCTATCAAGCCCTTAACATGGGCGACTCCAGCTACGGCAAGTTCGACAAGCGCATTTACACCGACCTTTCCAGCGATCACCCCATCGATCTTTGCCGCTACCAAGTAGCCAATTGCTACATGGGCCGCGCAGGCATGATCAACAGCGGCGGAGCCTCCGGTGCGAATGATTTCGAGGAGGCGGTTGTCACTGCAGTGATCAACAAACGCGCAGGCGGCACAGGGTTGATCTCCGGCCGGAAAGCATTTCAACGGCCGCTGTCCGAAGGGATTCAGTTACTGAATGCAATTCAGGACGTCTATTTGAGTCCCGAGGTCACGGTCGCCTGAAAGCGCGCTTGGTTGGGCATCTGCCTGGAGCCTCAACGCCTGTGAAATGATGGAAGCGTCTGGAGGTGTATTGTGGTTTCTAATCGACTAAAGGGCAAAATAGCCGCCGTAACCGGCGGCGACCAAGGGATCGGCCGCGCAATCGCGGAGCGTCTCGCATCCGAAGGCGCCGACATTGCGATCTGTTATCGCAAGAACAAACAAGGCGCCGACGAGGTAGTACACCGGATAACGGAAATGAAAAGACGGGCGGCCTCCTTCCAAGCCGACGTGGGAAACATTTCCGACGGCCAGCGATTCATCGAAGACACCGTCGCGAGTCTCGGCAAGGTCGATATCCTGATCAACAACGCCGGTCTGGAGAAGCGGGCCGACTTCTGGGACGTCACCGAGGCGGATTTCGACGCTGTTCTCAACGTCAACCTGAAGGGCATGTTTTTTGTAACCCAAGCGGTCGTCCGTCACCTTCGCCAAACAAGTAGGCCCGGAAAAATCATCAATATCAGTTCGGTCCACGAAGAACTTCCGTTTCCGCATTTCGCCTCCTACTGCGCAAGCAAAGGCGGAATCAAGATGCTGACGCGAAACTTGGCGATCGAGCTGGCCCCGAACAAGATCACCATTAACTCCATCGCGCCCGGGGCCATCGAAACGCCCATCAACACAAAACTCTTGAATGATCCGGTCAAACTCAAAGAGCTGCTGGAAAACATCCCTCTCGGCCGACTCGGCAAACCAGAGGACGTAGCCGGCATTGCAAGTTTCTTGGCCTCGGATGAATCTGATTACATCACGGGATCAACGTTCTTCGTCGATGGCGGCCTGCTGTGGAACTACCAGGAGCAATAGCGAATCGGCATGAATTGGATTTGTAGAGGCCGGGCTCAACCCCGGGCAGCTAAATCGAATACCAGCGAACGAGGCAAAAGATGGCATCGAAAAATGGACGGGCGGCTCAGCCAGTCAGGATGGTAATAGCAGATGTCGATGGAACGCTGGTTACGCAGGAGAAGGTGCTGACAAAACGCGCGGCCCAGGCGGTGCTGAGTCTGCACGAAGCGGGAATCCAGTTCAGCGTCACGAGTGGACGACCTCCCCGCGGCATGGCGATGCTGATCGATCCGCTGAGTATTACCCAACCGCTGGCTGCGTTCAATGGCGGCGTGTTGATTAAGCCCGATCTCAAAACGGTAGTGGACCAGAAGTTTCTACCAGCGGGAGTGCCGGAGAAAGTGATCGAGGCCATTGAGAATCATGGTTTGGACGTGTGGCTATACACGGACACCGGATGGTTCGTGCGCGACCCGAATGCAGCTCATGTCGCACGCGAGCAGTGGACTGTAAAATTTCCTCCCACCGTGGTCAAAACATTTGCCGGCCTTCACGGCCGGGTCGCCAAAATCGTCGGCGTGAGCGACGACTTCGAGCGCGTGGCCAAATGCGAGAAAGATGTGCAGCAAGCCGGCGGCGAGCACATTTCCGCGGCACGCTCGCAACCTTACTACCTGGATGTGACGCATCCGCAAGCAAATAAGGGCGAGGTCGTACTTTCCATCTCGAGGCTGCTCAACATTCCGGCCGCGGAAATCGCGACTCTCGGAGACATGCCAAACGACGTTCTGATGTTCCAGAAGAGCGGTGTGAGTATCGCCATGGGCAACGCCAGCCCCGAGGTTCAGGCGTCGGCTACTTACGTCACTACTTCGAACGAAGAGGAAGGGTTCGCCAACGCGATCGAGAAATTCGTGTTGAACGCGCGGGCGGCAAGAGTTTGAAAAGGCTTCGGGACACTTATTGGCCGGTATGAAATGGGCCGTCTATACCATCTGAAGCGCGCGCTCTGGCTCGGCGGAGTGTCCGCTGCGGCGGTCTTAACGTCCGCGGCACAGCAAGCCGACGATCTGCAGAAACAAGTAGAGCAGCTCAAGCAGCAGTACGAGCAAACAACGCGCGAGATGCAGCAGCGCATTTCAACCCTGGAACAACAAATCGCAGAACAGAAAGCCAACAGCGAAAAAGCAAAGCAAGGGGCAGTCTCTTCGGTAGAGTTGGCCGCCGAGCAAGCAGCTCAAAAAGCGGTACTCGGAGAGTCGGACGAGGTCGGGGCGCAATTTCAGGGCCAGCTTCCCTCGGAGCCGACGTATGACCTCCTTAGAGAGGCAGACCAAAAGATTGAGAAGCTGAATGAGCAAGTACAGAGCTTTGAGTTCCACGGCTATTTCCGTTCTGGATATGGCCTCAACAGCAAGGGCGGATCGCAAGTCGCGTTTCAGGCTCCCGGCGCGGATGCGAAATATCGCCTGGGCAACGAAGCAGAAACTTACGGAGAGTTCATTTTCGTCAACAACTGGCTGAACCCGGAGCACACCAGCGACAAAGCGTGGTTGAAGACGGAAGTGATGATCGAAGCGAACACAGGAAACTACGCGAGCTACGCAAATTTTCCGGGGAACTCGGGAAATGACCAATTTCGTTTACGGGAAGCGTTCGTGCGCGGCGGCCATATCCTGGAGAGCCAACCGGATGCGAAGTTCTGGGCAGGTGAGCGCTATTACCGCCGCCAGCATATCGAGATTGACGATTTCTATCCCTTGGACATGAGCGGCTATGGCGCGGGTGTCGAGGATTGGAATCTCCGCATCGGCAAGATGTCGGTGGCGTATCTCGCAGGCGCGAGGCCCGACATCGTTACGCAGAATGGGAACTACGCGAAGAGCAATATCGATCTCCGCCTCTACGATCTCAAAGGGCCCTTTGGGTTGTGGGGCGTTTGGTTTGATTTCGCGACGGCGAAGGGCGGCACTACACAAACGGGCACAGTAATTCCTACCTCCGACGGCTACGCAGTTGGGCTGCGCTACCAGCGCCTGGAATGGCATGGAGGCTACCACACGTTTACCATTCAATACGGAAAGGGGGCAGCGAGCAATTTCAGCACGTCGATCGACAATCCTGAGCCATTTCTCAAGAGCTCGGAGAGATTGCTGATCGCGGAACACCTGCTCGTTCAGCCCAGCGACCGCTTTGCCATAATGCCGATCTTCATTTTCCAGCGGAAGCGGGACGGGGCGCCTGGCCACGGGTTCAACGACTGGGCGTCGTTCGGTGTGAGACCGGAAATTTTCTTCACCAAATATATTTCGCTGGCCTTCGAGGGCGGCTTCGACCACACGGAAGGCTTTGTCACTACGCAAAACGGGGACAGACAATTCGATGGCTGGTTGCGCAAATTCACCATTGCGCCGCAAATCGGAGCAGGCCGCAAGTTCTTCAGCCGGCCCGTGCTGCGCTTGTTTATGACCTATGCGAATTGGTCCAACGGCTTCCGCGGTCTCGTCGGTGGTATCCCGTTCGAGGACGGAACCAGTGGTCTCACCTACGGTGTGCAAGCGGAAACTTGGTGGTGAAACCTCACGGCGACACTCACGACAAAAGCAAAAGCCCGATTGGTTATGCTGCAAGTTAGGAGAATATGCGATGCAAACGGACCTTGAGAAAAATCCGCGAGGCGCGACTGGGAACTCAGCCGGGCCGACCGCTGTCGTGCAAGCGTCGAGTACATCTTTCGTCATTCGAGCCGCTATTTTCGCTGCTGTGGGGGGCCTGCTTTTTGGGTATGACACCGCGGCTATCTCCGGCGCGGTCATTTTCATCAAGCAACAATTTTCTCTTTCCACTTTTCCCGAAGAGCTAGTGGTCGGGATGGTGCTCGTAGGAGCTGCGCTGGCCGCGCTCGGAGGTGGCCGACTCTCGGATCGCCTTGGCCGGCGGACCACGCTGATAGTGACCTCCGTCATTTTTATTCTCGGCGCGCTTATGTGCGCGTTCGCCGATTCGTTTCAGACGTTGCTCGTTGGCCGCACGATCGTAGGAGTGGGTATTGGCCTGGCATCGACAACCGTGCCGGTGTATATCTCGGAAGTCTCACCACCAAAGGCACGCGGTTGGCAAGTCTCGTTATTCCAGCTTGCTATCACGATCGGAATCCTTGCTGCATACATCGTTGACTATGCGTTTGCCGGAAGCGGGGGGTGGAGATGGATGCTTGGTCTCGCAGCCGTCCCCGGTGTGATGCTGGGACTGGGCATGTTGTACCTTCCCGAAAGCCCGCGATGGCTTGCGAAGCATGGCCAAACGGAAAAGGCAATGAAAATTCTCACGCGAATTCGCGGCGGCTCGGACGTTACCGCCGAATTTCGAGAAATACAGGACACGCTCTCGCAATCGGGCGAGCGCGGTCACTGGTCCGACCTTTTCAGCCCGACAGTCCGTCCCGCGTTGATTGTCGGCATCGGTCTGGCCGTCTTTCAGCAGATCACCGGCATCAACACCGTGATCTATTACGCGCCAACGATTCTGCAATCGGCGGGTATTTCGTCGGCTTCCGGCGCGATTCTAGCCACAGCGGGCATTGGTGTCGTCAATGTACTCATGACCTTGGTGTCGATGTGGCTGATCGACCGGGCGGGTCGGCGTCCACTGCTGCTGATTGGAACGGCCGGCATCATTATTACTCTGGGCATTCTTGGCTTTGCCTTCCTGACGCCTGGCGGCGGACTGGCCCGCGTCGCTGTGGTTACGTTAATGGTGTACGTCGCTTCGTTTGCAATCAGCCTAGGTCCGATCTTCTGGCTGCTGATTTCTGAAATTTATCCGCTTAAAATCCGCGGACTGGCAGAGGGGACCGCAGCGGCGTCAAACTGGGCGGCTAACCTGCTCGTCTCGCTGACGTTTCTTTCGCTGGTGGAAGCACTTGGGCCGACTCGAACTTTTTGGTTGTACGCACTGTTCGGCGTTGCGACATGGATCTTCTGCTACTACCTGGTGCCGGAAACCAAAGGGCGAACGCTCGAGGAAATCGAGCAGTCGCTAGGCGGCAAGGTCGCCGTGCGCAGCCGCGACGCCGTCCAAGGCGCGTAGTGTCTTGAGCCGAGGTGCTCGCACCGCTCGCGTGGTCATTGTTAGCACTGGTCATAAGGTTTGCTGGGGTCCCGCTATTTTTCGGATGTGTGGCAAGCAAAGGACTTGCAGTCGGCGCTTGCGTATGTGTGGCAGGGAAAGAAGTTAGAGGGAGGTCCACAGTAGACAGTTGGTTGGTTTTTTGGACCCAAATGGCGGGCGAATAGTTGCGGTGGGTCGGGTGGCCGGTTTTGCTGCATTCGGCGCGGACGGCCGTTGCGGCACAAGCGTCCTTGTTGATGGCCCACCCTGCCGACATTTCCAAGTTCGTGAAGGTATCGCAGGTCGTGCGGCGGGCAAAGCCCTCCTAACGGAGGGGGCCACTCCCGGCATCAGAGGCGAGCGCGTCACGGTCCTCCAGCCACAGACGAGAGATCTTGAACGCGGTTCTTTACAGCGGCGCGGGCGGATTCGAGAAGTCGGTTGGCGCTTTCGCGAGGGCTGCCGTGCTCAAAGATGGCGCTGCCCGCCACGAGAATCTCGGCGCCAGCGCTCACGATGTTCGCGATTGTGTCGTGATGGACGCCGCCGTCTACTTCAATACGAAAATTGAGCCCGCGAGATTGGCGGATTTGCGAGAGGAGCTCAATCTTGTTTAGAGACGAAGAGATAAAGGATTGACCGCCAAAACCGGGATTCACGCTCATCACAAGAACATGATGAACCAGAGGAAGAACCTCGTCGAGGGTGTGGACTGGGGTGGCGGGGTTTATTACTACGCCGGGTTTGCATCCATGGGAAGCGATCAGACGGAGCGTGCGGTCGAGATGGACACAGGCTTCTTGATGGACAGAAATCCAATCGACGCCGGCTTGCGCAAATGAGGAGATGAATTCGTCGGGTCGTTCGATCATGAGGTGACAATCGAGGGGGACCCGCGTGACCTTGCGAAGAGAGGCGACCACGGGCGGGCCGATCGTAAGATTAGGAACGAAATGGCCATCCATGATGTCGACGTGGAGAACAGTGGCTCCGCCCTCGACGGCGGCCTGCGCTTCTTCGCCGAGCCGTGCGAAGTCAGCAGAGAGAATGGAGGGAGCGAGTTCGATCATGGGAATGTGTAATTCGGCCGCCAAGCCAGTTCAGCTGGCCACCTGGGCTTTAGGCGGCTCCACTTGTGCCATTTTTTCGATCAGGCGGCGGGCGATTCTATCGTTTCGGAGGCGGCCCACGGGGCGAAGATCGTCTTTGCTTTTGACGACGGGCAACCAGGAGATGCCGTGGTCGAGCATGGTGGCGGATGCGACGACAAGAGGATCCTCGAGAGCGACATAGATCGGATTCGCGGACAGAAGGTCAGCTAGCTTGCGCTCGCCGACGGTTTCGCGCCCATTTGCTGGAGTGAGCGCGATGCGGGCGGTAATTTGATACAGATCGCTACGATCCAAAGTCCCCCACAGGCGCTGCTTTTCGTCAACGACCAAAAGATGACCGCTGGCACTTTCATTGAGAGCCTTTATCGCGTCAGCGTACCTGGTTTCTTTACTGAGGAGCTGGGCGGGAAGCGGGTCGACGAGGGACGCGAGCGATTCTCCTTCCAGGATGGACTTGCTGATCGGTAAACGACGCCAAAAATCGCCGGAGCGGCTAGTGACGGCTTTTGCGAGCAGGTCGCGAAGCGGTGCGAAGGAACCCGCAAGTTCGGAGAAAAGGGTGCTGCCAACTTGACGGAGACGGACAGCGGAGCGCGCGCGGATGCTCGTTTCGTGTGGGCGGTTTCCTAAGAGTGCGCCTTCGCCGAAGAAATCGCCTTGGCCCAAGACGGTGAGAAGTTTTGTGTCCGAAGTTTGTGAATCCTTTTGCAGAACCTCTACCTGGCCCTCTTCAATGATACTGAAGACACGCGCAGGCTCGCCTTGGCGGTGAATGAAATCGCCGGGCCGGTAATATGCGTGAGTGGCTTGTTGTGTTGTGTCCGTGTTCAGGAAGCTGAGATCGCGGGGGAAGAGGACGTCCCACGACCAGTCAAGGCCGACCTTGATCCGGCGAGACCACGTGGGAAGTTTGAAGAGGTAAACCCCGCGCCACAGGAACCACGCGACGAAGCCGGAAATGTGCACGCCGAGCATTTCCGCGACGGCCTGATAGCCGCCGATGTTGCAGAGCTGACCAAGCGCTTTGAAGCGGAAGGGTTGGGTGGGCTCGGTTTTCAAAATCCGAACGACATTGAGCGCAGCTTGGCGACCCTGGCGCTCCGCAAACTGGGCTGTGGTTGCTGCTGGTTTGTTGTCGAAGGCGTTGATGATGTAGGCGCAGTCGCCGATAGCCCAAGCATTGGTTTGTCCTTCGATTCGCATTTCCGGTGTGGTGCGTATGCGTCCGCGCTCTTTGGGGACGTCGAGACCTTGAACAGTCGAAGAAATCGCGGTGCCGATGGTGCAGACAATCGTGCCGCCCTTCAGCATGCGGCCATCGTTTAGTTCGACGCCCTCATGCGTTGCGGCAACCGCACGCGTATTCAACAGCATGGTGATTCCGGCTTTTTCCATCTTTTTTCGGGCGAATTCGCGGAGCTTGGGTGCTACTTCGGGCAGGATCTGGTCCTGGGAATGAACCAAGCTGACAACCACATCTTGCTTGCGGAAATTTTGATAAAAGCGGGTGCTGCTTCGGACAAGTTCATTGATTTCGCCAGCGACTTCCACGCCGCTGAAGCCGGCACCCACGATGATGAAGCTGAGATGCCATCGCCGGAGATTGGGATCCGTGGCGGCTTCGGCGGATTCCATTTGGCGGACGATCTGCTGGCGAAGCTCGACAGCATCGCGCATGACCTTGAAGGCGAAGGCGTGATCGCTCATTCCGGGAATGATGCCGAGATTGCTTTCCGCGCCACAGGCGACGACGACATGGTCGTAATGCAAGCGCGTCAACGCGCCGTTGCCATCGTCGAACTCAATTTCTGAGGACGAAAGATCTATCCTTTGCACACGCTCGGTGCGGCACTCGACGCCCGGGAGCATTTGACGTAAAGGGGCGGCGGCTGCGTCGGGATTGATCGAAGCGCCGGCTACGTCCGCGAGGAGCGGATGAAATACCATGTGGTTTTCGCGACTGAAGAGAAGAATGTCGCACTCAGACGTGCGGAGCTTGCTGCGAAGAGTCTTTGCGAACTGAACGGCGGCGAAGCCTCCACCGACAACGACTACTTTTAGTGGGTTCACTTACTTACTCCTATCGCTTGCCTACATAAACTGAAGACTTTGGAGTTCTCATGAGCTCCTCCAACTACTGTGATGCCAAACGGGGCATTTCGACGCTCTAGTTAACGATACGCAGTTGAGAATTCCGAGTATTTCGGGAACGTGTGGGCCATATTCAAAATGAGCGGCCAATTTGCTTCCCGGCGCAGGGTTCGCGCCACGCGGATTAGCAGAATTCAGTCTTGCCAATGGTCCTCTGGCGGCGCGATGCCCATGCGCTTCATTTTGTAAAAGAGCGTGGTGCGCTTTAGGCCGAGTCTGGCGGCCGCCCCTCGCGGACCACCGAGCTTCCAATTGGCGCGCTGGCAGGCAGCGAGGATCTCCGAGCGGACTTTATCTTCCAGTGTGGGATTTGCAATCTCCATCGGTGCCGGCTCGAATTTCTCGAGTGGCGCCGGTTCGAAGACTCCGTCATTGGAAAGAATGACGGCGCGGGCAACGTAGTTTTGTAACTCCCGGATGTTCCCAGGCCACGAATGACGAACCATGGTGCGCATGGTGTCTTCGGGGATGGTGTCGATTATTTTGTCCATGGAGGTGGCGAACTGTTCGATGAAGTAGCGCACAAATTCCGGAATATCCGCTTTTCTCTCGCGGAGCGGTGGCAGAGAAACGGGGAAAATATTCAGGCGATAGTACAAATCTTCTCGAAATTCGCCGTCACGGACCATCTGCCGCAGGTCTCGATTGGTTGCCGCGATGACACGAACATCGACGCGCGTGGTACGAGTGCTGCCTACGGCCTCGAACTCGCGCTCCTGGAGGACGCGGAGCAGCTTGGGTTGAAGCTCCAGTGGCATGTCTCCAATTTCATCAAGGAACAGTGTGCCTCGGTCCGCCAGCGCAAACCGGCCGACATGCGAATTGACCGCTCCGGTAAAGGCTCCGCGTTCGTGCCCGAAAAGCTCACTTTCGAGAAGACCGGCCGGCATCGCCGCACAGTTGACTTTGATGAGATTCCGGCTGCGCCGGGGGCTTAGCTCGTGAATCGCGCGTGCGATAACTTCCTTACCGGTCCCGGTTTCGCCGGTGATCAAGACGGTAGCGTTCGTTGGCGCCACGGCCTCGACTTCCGTGAGTATGGAGCGCAGGCCGCCGCGGCGTCCCACGATTGTTTCGACGAAGGCCGATTTCACGCGTTCCGACCTAGGCATTATTGGTGCGTCGGGAATATAAATGCTGGTGCTCATTGTTGCGTTTCCCCCGTATTCGTTATTGTGTGTATTTGCAATTGCGATCATTTTTCACTCCGCATCAGAATTTGGTAAATCGTGAGCTGCTACGGTGTCGTCAATCCCGGAGTTCGCCCGACGGTGCGTTCGAGCTCTGCCCAGGCCAGCAAGTATCCAAGATTGGCCTGCAACAGTTCGGCTTTTGCCTCATAGTTCGCGGCGGTGGCATGCCTCACATCGGAAATCAGCACCATACCCTGAGTAGCTTGATTTGTGGCGAGGCGCTCGCTTTCCTGGCGTAGTTGGGCGACCTGGGCTGCGACGTTGACCATGTTTTTGGTGCGTTCGAGCTTGTTGTAACTGCTGGCGACGGACACAGCGACTTTTTCTTTGAGGTGCTCGAGATGTTGCTCTGCTTCGGCAAGCTGTGAGGAATGCTCGCGAACGGTAGCGCGACGCTTGCCGAAATCCCAGAGTGTGTAGTTCAGGTGAATGCCGAAATCGCCGAAGTTGCGAACCAAGAAGGGCACGCCGTCTTGGTAGCTGTGGCGCGCGTAGGCGGTGATGTCGGGAATGTATGCGGTCTTTGCGGATGCCACGCCGGCGCGTGCTTTCTCGACCGCCTCCTCGGCGGCGCGGATTTCGGGATTTTCTTCCCAGGCCTCTTTCACGTATTCGGATTTTGGCAAGGTCTCGAAATTGGCTTCGACTTCGGGGTCGAGCTCTAATTTTGTGTCGAGGGGAAGACCGAGAAGATCATTCATTTCGGTGGTGTAATCGTCGATCTGGAGTTCGGCGGTGAGGACGGATTGCTGGCCCTGAAGGAGTTCCGCGCGGCTCTGGATGGCCGCGA
>Ga0307478_10003041_pt1 | contig 12698 bp, 12 predicted proteins | sample atmos_gasesECM4C_2_FD_203713 | JGI IMG/M metagenome (GOLD analysis project Ga0307478, IMG submission 203713) | Hardwood forest soil microbial communities from Morgan-Monroe State Forest, Indiana, United States - atmos_gasesECM4C_05 | ecosystem: Environmental > Terrestrial > Soil > Temperate...
TCGAAACCAAGCGCGGCACCAGCGATCCGACCTATCTTTACTACACGCTGGGCAAATTGGAGATTCTGAAATTGCGGGAGGATTACCGGCGGCTCCGCGGAGACCAGTTTCAACTGCTCGAATTTCACGACAGATTTCTCGCGCAAGGCTATCCGCCGATCAAGATCATCCGGCGCGCCATGCTGGGAAACGATAGCCCGGTCCTGTGACCCCGCGTTTTCCGGTTTACCTATTCGATATCGACGGTACGCTTCTCGATTCGGCTCCGGATATTTGCGGCGCGCAGAGCGTGGTGCTGGCCGCGGCCGGGTTTCCGGCGGTGCCCTTCGAGTTCCTGCGAAGTTATATCGGTCTGGAACTGCGCGCGCTGTTCGCATCCCTCATGCCCGGCATCAGTGACGAGGAACTGGCCAAACTGAGCGACGAGTACTCGGCGAACTATCGCGGTAGGCGGCACGCGGGCACGCGCCCGTACCCGGGTGTGCGCGAGGCGCTCGCCGCGTTGACCGGCCGGAAATCCACGGCCACGACAAAGAGCACCGCGGGCACAAAGCTGGTGCTGGAGCACTTCGGTTTATTGAGGCATTTCGATCACGTGCAAGGCAGCGACGGGATTCGCTGCAAACCTGCGCCCGACGTAGTGAACGCCGCCATCGCCGGGCTGGGTGCTCGACCCGAAGACTGCCTGCTGATCGGGGACTCGCCGGCCGATATGGAGGCCGGTCGCAGCGCGGGTGTCAAAATCTGCGCCGTCACGTATGGTTACGGCGACCCCGCGGAACTGGCCAAATGGCGGCCAGACTATCAGGTTTCGGATCTGCGCGAATTGGTGGGATGATAGTTTTTTAAACCGTCCATCAAGGAGCAAGACTATGGCAGATAGTTTGCCGCGCCGCGATTTCCTGAAAACTTCGGCCGCCGTCGCGCTAGGTGCGCCCGCCGTTTTGCAGGCCCAAAATACCAACGACAAGCTGAACATCGGCTGGATCGGCGTGGGCACGCGCGGCTACGCCGGCCTCGACTGGCTGCATAAGGCGGTGCCCGAGAACGTCGCCGTCACTGCGATTTGCGACACTTACACCGGACACCTGGCGCGGGCCAAGGACCGCATCCAGACGATCTACGGGATCACTCCCAAAACGTATAACGACTATCGCGATCTGCTTGCCGATAAATCGATTGACGCCGTTTTCATCATGACACCCGAGCACCTGCACCACGATATGACCATCGCGGCGCTGCGTGCCGGCAAGAATGTGTACATTGAGAAGCCGCTCGCGCACACCATCGAGGAGGGCTTCGACATTGTCAACGAGTGGAAGAAATCCGGAAAGATCGTGCAGGTGGGGACGCAAAACCGCAGTTCTTCGCTCTACAAGAAGGCCAAGGAGATGGTAGAGCAGGGGCACATCGGCGACATCCACTACGTTCGCGCGTTCTGGTACCGGAACTCGGCGCCGAATGATCCGGCATGGCGCTATAACGTCCCGCCGGAAGCCAACCCAGAGAACACGGATTGGCCCAAGTTTCTCGGCGCCGCGCCGAAACGCCCATGGGACCCGCAGCGTTATTTCCAATGGCGCCTCTATTGGGATTACTCCGGCGGCATTTCCACCGACCTTCTGGTGCACCAGACCGACATCGTCAACTTCGTGCTGAGTAAAACAGTTCCTCTTTCTTGCATGGCTTCGGGCGGCATTTACCGCTGGACCGATAAAACCGACGACCGCGATGTGCCCGACACGCTGAGCGCGATCTACGAATATCCGGATCGCTTCCACATCAACTACAGTTGCTACTTCGGCAATGTGCACTACGGTTACGGAGAGCAGTTCTGCGGCAATGAAGGCACCATCGAAGTGCTCAACCGGCAGGATCTTTACTTCTACCCGGAAAAGTATCGGAACGCAGATGAACGCATCGCTTCGCGTCCCGAGGTGCACCTGAACGGGCTGAAGGATTTCAATGAGCAGGATGGCGCCATCAACCACTTCCGCAACTTCATCGAAGCCGTGCAGGGCAAAGCGACGGTAATTGCGCCGCCCACCGTGGGCCAGCAAGCCGCCATCTCCGGCCACATGGCCACGCTTTCATTCAAGAACAGTAAAAAGATCGTCTGGGACGACAAAGCCGAGAAGTACCACTTCACCTAGATCGCCCGTGTGGCAGGTGTTTTTGGTACCATCAGCCTCTATGTCCGCCGCCGTCTCCAAGGGCCGCCTGATTACCGCCGCCATTCTGGCGATTTTCGTTTATGGCATGATTGCCTCTGTCGCCGGCACCATTGTGCCCGACGTCTCCAAACGCTTCGGCCTCACACCTGAGCAAATCGGCAACGTCTTCCTGGCCCAGGCCATCGGGCTGATTATCGCTTCCGTCTCCGTAGGGCCGCTGCTCGATAACAAGGGCAAGAAAACCGGATTGTTGCTCGGCTTTGTTCTGATCGCCATCGCGCTGTTCGCGGTGCCGAACTCGACCGGCTACTACATGATCATGCCGTTCATGCTGCTGCTCGGCTTGGGCGGCGGCATCATCGTGACGGCGGCGAATGCTCTAGTGAGCGATATCAGCGAGGAGCGGCGCGCTTCCACGCTCAATCTACTGAATCTGTTTTTCGGGCTCGGCGGCCTGGCGACGCCTTTCATCGGTGCGAATCTGCTGAATCACAACACCATCGCGCTGTGTTATTTGATCGCCGGGCTTACGGTGGCCACCCTGCTGCTGCACATCTTCACCGCAATGCCTCCACCCACGGGCGAGCGAGGCTTCAAATTCGCGGAAGCCGGCCCACTGCTCGGCCGGCCGGCTCTGTTTCTGCTTTCGGCGCTGCTGTTCCTCTATGTCTCGTGCGAAGTCGGCGTTTGGAACTGGCTGCCCAAGCACCTGGAAGCGCAGGGTATCGCACCCAGCACGGCCCTTAATATTCTTTCCCTAGGGTTCGCGCTGGGCCTGTTGATCGGCCGCGTGGTCGTCTCGCGCATTCTCATCAGGGTGCCCGCTCCAACGGTGACTTTATTTGCGGCTCTCCTGATGGCGGTCACGACGTATGGAATGCTGCAAACCAATGACGCCACATTGGCCGCCGTTCTCGTCTTCCTGGCAGGCGTGGCGATGGCGCCGGTCTTTCCGACGACGCTCGCCATGGTGGGTGATGCCTTCCCGCGCATGACCAGCACCGCCATGGGCATCGCCATCACTTCGGGATGGATCGGTCTTGCGGTCAGCTCGAGCATCATCGGAGCCATTGCAGGGACCGATCCCAAGCGCATCAAAACCGCGCTGCTGGTGCTCCCGGCGTTTTCCCTGCTGATGATCGTCGTGAATCTGGCCGTACGGCCCATGCTAAAGGCGAAACAGCTAACTGCGGTCTAAGAGTTTGGCGAAAAACTCCGCCCGGCGTTCACTTGACGGTAGTCCTCACGCGTGCCATCTTCTTATTATGCCCCGCATTCGCGGAAGCCATCACATTTACACATAGCCTGGTGAACACCAGATCCTCACGGTGCCCATCCGTGGTAATGAGTGCTCAAACCTGGGCTTGCGGTACGCCAATCTGAGTTGGTAGGCCGATTCGCGAGCTTGACTGGCCCTATACTACGCGCGCTTTACGCGCAGCGCCGGCCGTCTCGGATTTTGCTGGTTTGCGCAGAGGCGCGGAGGTAAAGCGGCGCAACTGGTCCGTCACACACACCAGAAACATTGGCTGGCGCGCGTTCTTGAGCAGGTCGATTATGCGGTCCGGGCTTTCCTCCAGAAATATGGAGCGTCCATCGGTCAGCAGGTGCACTTCCGATTCGCTGGCCTGCGCTTCGCCCAACCGCTTCCCCATCTCCTTTTGCAGATATTTCAGCACCCGCCGGATTTTCTGTAGGGAGAAACCTTTGCGCCGCAACTCGGCGATTACGGAAATCTCCACAACTTCCTCGGGCATGTAGACGCGCTTGTGCCCGTCCTGCCGCGGCGAAACCACTTTGCGTTCGTCCCACCACTGCAGCTGCCGCAGGCTAACGCCGGAAATCCTGGCAACCTCGTTGCTCGTGTAGCGTTCCTCGTTGGGCCACGCCGCAGGCCGGATTTTTCTTGTTTTGAACATTTCGCCCAGATCGCGTTTCGGCACTCTAGCGCTACTCTGGATTGTACTGGAGACTTCGCGCAAGTCAACGTTTTTTTTCGAGACTTTTCGAGTCTTCGTCGTGCCCGCAGGAGAGTATAACACGGCTGCCTGCCGCTACGAGCTCACGGCTTCAGACGGTCGCTTTGCCCGAGCGCTCGTCCGGTTTCCACCGGAGGACAGGACGGCGTGCCGCGGCAACCTCATCCACACGGCTCGTCCTGGTGCTGTGGGGGGCCGCACGCACCATTTCCGGATCGGTCTCGGCCTCTCGCGCGATCGAAATCATCGCATCGGCGAAGAGATCCAGTTCCCTCTTGCTCTCGGTTTCGGTCGGCTCGATCATGAGCGCGCCACGAACGATGAGAGGGAAGCTTACGGTGTAAGGGTGGAAGCCGTAGTCGATCAGCCGCTTCGCGATGTCGCCTGTGCGGACGCCAAGCTTGGCTTGCCGGTCATCGCTGAACACCACCTCATGCATGTTGGGTGCATCGTAAGGCAGATCGAAATGCAACTCAAGCTTCTTACGCAAATAGTTGGCGTTCAGAACCGCATCGACCGTTGCGTTACGCAGACCGTTGCCGCCGTGGGCGAGAATGTAGGCCAGCGCGCGAACGATAACGCCGAAATTTCCGTAAAAAGCACGAACCCGGCCGATGGAGCGCGGACGCTTGTAATCGAATGTCCACTTATTGCGCACGCGCTTGAGCCGAGGCAGGGGCAGGAAGGGTTCCAAAATCTTCTTGACGGCGACAGGGCCGCCGCCTGGGCCACCGCCACCGTGAGGAGTCGAGAACGTTTTGTGCAGGTTAAGGTGCATGACGTCAACGCCGAATTCCCCCGGCTTCGCAATCCCCACGAGCGCGTTCATGTTCGCGCCGTCCATATAGAGCAGCGCGCCCTTCCTGTGCAGGATCTCCGCAATGCTCTTGATGTTTTCCTCGAACACGCCGAGCGTGTTGGGATTGGTCACCATGAGTGCTGCGACGTCGTTGTCAACGATCCGCTCAAGCTGCGCCAAGTCCACCGTCCCTCGTTCGCTGGAGCGAATATTTTCCACCGCATATCCGGCGATTGCCGCTGTGGCGGGATTGGTGCCGTGCGCCGAATCCGGAATCAGAACCTTCTTCCGAGGATTGCCTCGCTTTTCCAGCAGCGCGCGAACCAGCAGGATGCCTGTAAGCTCGCCATGCGCCCCCGCGGCGGGTTGCAATGTGACGGCATCCATTCCCGTGATCTCGGCCAGTGCAGCTTCCAGTCGCGCCATGATCTCTATCGCGCCCTGGGCCAGAGCTTCGGGTTGATAAGGATGCGCCCATGCGAGACCATCGAGCCGTGCTACCAGTTCGTTCACCCGCGGGTTGTACTTCATGGTGCAGGATCCAAGCGGATAGAGGCCCAGGTCGATGGCGTAATTCCAGGTAGACAAACGCGTGAAGTGGCGAATGATTTCGACTTCGCTGACTTCAGGGAAGCCCGCGATTTCGGAGCGCACGTTGGCGGCGCCCAGCGCGGCTGCTGCATCGACGTGGGGGACATCAAGCTCGGGCAACTGGTAGCCGTTTTTGCCCGGCGAACTCTGCTCGAACAGCAAGAGCTCGTTTTGCGTGATATGAGAGCGGACTTTTCCAATCATGAGGTCTGTGGGACGTCCAAGAAAGCGTTTCCTACCTCATCCATGTGCTCGCGCTTCGTCCTCTCAGTGGCACAGAGCAGCACGCATTCTTTCAACTCCGGATACCAGCGCGCGAGCGGCAGACCGCCGATAATCCTCTTCTTGAGCAGTGACCGGTTGATCTCGTCCGGTGAAAGGCCGTCGGCTGAGGCAACAAACTCATTGAAGAACGGCCCGGTGAACCATCGCTTCAGCTTGTTCCCCAGGTAATGCGCTTTGGCGAGATTCTGTTCTGCCAGCTCGCGTAGTCCCTGCTTGCCGTAGACGCTCATGAACACCGTGGCCATGAGCGCAATGAGAGCCTGGTTGGTGCAGATGTTCGACGTCGCCTTCTCGCGGCGAATGTGTTGTTCCCGCGTTGCCAGTGTCAGGCAGAATGCACGGGCGCCCCGGGAATCGAGTGTTTCGCCTACCAGCCTGCCGGGCATTTGGCGGATGAAGCGCTCCTTGGTCGCGATGATGCCGGCATATGGGCCACCATAGCTCGGCGCTATAGCAAACGACTGGAGTTCGCCCGCTACGATGTCGGCATCCGTTGGCGGTTGGAGAATCCCCAACGACACGGCCTCGGTGAACACGACGGCGAGCAGCGCGCCACGCTTATGCGCTATGGCGGCAGCCGTCTTCGCGTCTTCCACAATCCCGAAGAAGTTCGGCGATTGAATGATCACCGCGGCCGTCTCGTCATCCATCCTGGCTTCCAGATCTTCGAGGTTCAGAGTGCCGGAGTCCGTCGAATATCCGAACTCCTCTATGGAAAGGCGTCCGTGTCGCGCGTAGGTGCGCAGAACCTCGCGGTATTCGGGATGCACGGTGCGCGCCACCAGAACACGATTCCTCCCCGTGACCCGCGCAGCCATCAGGGCTGCCTCCGGGACCGAGGTCGAACCGTCATACATCGAGGCGTTCGCGACATCCATGCCGGTCAACTGGCAGATCATCGTCTGAAACTCGAAGATCGTAGCCAGTGTGCCTTGCGAAATTTCCGCCTGATAGGGCGTGTACGAGGTGAGAAACTCGCCACGGGAAACGACGGTATCGACCATCACGGGACGATAGTGCGCATAGACGCCCGCTCCCAAAAATGACGCATATTCGTTCGCATTCTCCGCGGCACGCGAGCGAAAGTAGTCTACGATCTCGTATTCGGATATGCCCGGCTTGAGCGCCAGCGGTTCTTTGAGGCGCACATTCTCTGGCAAGTGAGCAAACAGGTCTTCGGCGGATTCGAGGCCGCATGACGCCAGCATTTCGCGGCGCTCAATATCAGACTTCGGAAGGTAGCGCAACTAGCTTTCCGCCCCCACGTAGGCCTGGTAGTCGGCGGCGGAGAGCAGACCCTTCAGCTGATCGGGAGCGCTTAACCGGATCTTCACCAACCAGGCGGCGCCGTGAGGGTCCTGGTTCAACTGTTCGGGCGACTGGCCCAGGCTTTCATTCACCTCAACGACTTCACCCGAAACCGGCGAGTAGATGTCGGACACTGCCTTCACGGACTCCACCGAACCCAGTGATTTTCCCTGCTCCACAATCGTTCCCACCTTCGGAAGATCGACATACACGATGTCACCGAGTTCTTGTTGCGCGTGATTCGTGATGCCGATCGCTCCGAGATCGTCCTCGACCCGCACCCACTCATGTTCCTTCGTGTAGCGGAAAGTTTCCGGATAAGTCATGCAGTTTTCGCTCGTTTGTAGAATGGGGTCGCGACAGTTTCGGCTTCCACTGCTTGGTTGCGCACCATCACTTCGAGGCGGCGCCCGGGCCGCGCTTCGCTGGCCGGCAGGTAGCACAGACCGATGTTCCTGTTCAGGCTGGGCGAGGGGGAACCACTCGTAACCCAGCCTGCCGGCGAACCATCGAGGCGTACTTCGTAGCCATCACGACCGATGCCGCGCCCGCGCATTTCAAATCCCACGAGCTTACGGCGCGCACCTTGCTGCTTCTGCCGGACGAGCGCGGCGCGACCCATAAACTCGCCTTTGTCGAGTTTCACGATCCAGCCCAGATCGGCGTCATACGGCGTGATGGAGGCATGGATTTCATGGCCGTACAGCGCCATCTTGGCTTCCAGGCGCAGAGTATTACGCGCACCCAGGCCGCAGGGCTTGATCCCGTACTCGTTACCCGCCTCCAGGAGTTCCTGCCAGATCCGCAAAGCTTCAGACGGGGCCACATAAACCTCGAAGCCGTCTTCGCCGGTGTAGCCAGTGCGTGCGATGCGCGCCGGCGCGCCGGCAACCATGCCGTCGAAGAACCAGTAATATTCGATCGACGCGAGATCCGCCGCGGTCAGCTTTGCGAGTGTGCGCAAAGCCAGGGGTCCTTGCACCGCAATCTGTGCGTAACGGTCGCCGGCAAACTCCACCCGGGCCTTGAATCGGTTCGCGGCGCGAATGTGCTCGAAGTCCTTCTCCTGATTCGACGCATTCACGCAAAGAAAAAAATGCTCGTCGGACACCTTGTGCACCAAAATGTCGTCAACGAAACCACCATGCTCATAGAGCAGACCCGAATACTGCGCCTGGCCAACGTGCAGCTTCGAAACGGCGTTGGTCGTGACGCAGTCGATCAGGCGAAAAGCCTCCGGCCCTCGGATCTCAATTTCTCCCATGTGGCTTACATCAAACAATCCGACCGCCCGTCGCACCGTCAGGTGTTCGTCCACGATTCCGGAATACTGGACGGGCATTTCCCATCCTCCGAAATCCACCATGCGGGCGCCCAAAGACACATGCGCACTGTGCAGCGGAGTGCGCTTCAGACATACGAATTGCACCATGGGAATTACCAAGCTAACAGGGGTGCGGCGGGGTGTCAAACCACCCGGCGGTGCTGCCCGATTGGCGTAAAGAGGTCCTATCCGGCGGTTTGCAGCAGCCGGTTGATGATCGTGGACATGCGATGCCAGTCCGCTGTCTCCTCGCGAAGCTGTTTCCGGCCACCTTTGGTCAAGGAATAATACTTGGCCCTGCGATTGTTCTCGGAAACGCCCCATACCGAGGAGACCCAACCCCGCTGCTCCAGACGCAGCAGCGCCGGGTAAAGCGTCCCCTGATTGAGAACCAGAACGTCCTGGGACACCTGCTGGATACGCTGAGCGATGCCGTAACCGTGCATCGCGCCCATCGCGTCCAGCGTTTTCAGCACCATTAAATCCAGCGTGCCCTGCAGCACTTCCGACCGGGTCTTCATCGGCGCTCGTTTTCAATTGCCAAAACGAGGATACCTCATCTCGTGTTGATCTTGAGCAACCCGTTAGCCCGGTGGCTGCCTCGAGAGAATGGCCTGGATCGTGTATCCCGCTCTCGACATCGACAGCACAGTAGTGGGTGTAGCGCCACGCCACGGCGTTCGATAGAATAAGAGTCCCAAGTATGAGACTCCCCTTGACCACCTGCGTCACATTAATGCTCCTGCTCGGCTGCGGCTGCTCCGAAGCGCCGCAAAATGCTGAGAAGAAGGATGTCGCACCGCCTGAGCCCGTCAAGGGACGCTCGGCGCTTTACCAGATGTTCAATATGGCGCGTGGGTGGGCGCCGGACGTCCAAGTCTTGCGCCTGCACAGTATCGATCTTCCGGACGTGAAACGCGAACGTGGCAAGGCGGCAGCTTGGGAAGCGTACTTCGTCTCGCCCGCGCGCGCTCGCGCTCGCAGCTACACGTACTCCGTTATCGAAGCGGAAGGGAACCTGCACAAGGGCGTGTTCGCGGGCCTGGAGGAGAACTGGACGGGACCGCGAGGCGCTTCGACACCTTTCCTGATCGCCGCCCTGAAAACAGACTCTGATGAGGTTTACGAAACGGCGCTCAAGAAAGCCGCCGACTACGAAAAGAAAAACCCCGACAAGCCGATTTCCTTCCTACTCGAAAAAACCGAGCAGTTTCCCAACCCAGCTTGGCGCGTGATATGGGGAGAGAGCGTTGGCACAAGCAACTTTTCCATTTTTGTCGACGCCTCGACAGGTGCCTACTTGCAAACCATGCGGTAGCCAGCGGATCGGAAACGCGCATCCCCGCGGCCGCGTCCCACGCACACGTTCTATGATAGAAGTCTCTTATGAGTGACCTAGCAATCCTGGGCGGCGCTCCGACGCGTACCCGGCCGTTCCCGCTCTGGCCGCAACCCGCCCCCGGCGACCTCGCTCGCCTGCAAACCGTTCTAGAGAGCCGCAACTGGGGTGGCTATCCGTTTCCCAATCGGCTTGCGAGTGAATTCGCGCAGGAGTTCGCGGAGTACCATGGAGCAAAATACGGCTGTTGCGTGGTCAATGGAACCATCGCGCTGGTGGTCGCTCTCCAAGCGGCGGGAATCCAGTTCGGTGACGAGGTGATCGTTCCGGCGTACACCTGGGATGGAACAGCCGCCGCCGTGTTGTTTGCCGGTGGCGTGCCGGTGTTCGCGGATGTAGATCCCGATACTTATTGCCTCGATGTGGAATCGGTGCGGCGGGTCGTCACACCGCGTACGCGCGCCATCATTCCGGTTCATCTCGCCATGAGGTTCGTCGAAATGGATGCGCTCGTAAAGCTAGCCCTGGCGCACAAACTCGTGATCATCGAAGACTGCGCACACGCGCACGGCGCGCAATACAAGGGCCGCGGTGCGGGCTCTATCGGTGATGTCGGCTGCTTCAGTTTTCAATCCAGCAAAATTATGACGGCTGGCGAAGGTGGGATTGTCATCACCTCGCGCTTGGATTGCCACGAAGTGGTGCAGTCCCTCGTGAACTGTGGACGCGCTAGTGTTACCGACCAGTATAGGAAACGGGTGCTCGGCTCGAACTACCGCATCACGGAGTTTCAAGCAGCCATTCTGCAAGGCCAGCTGGAACAGTTGCCCGAGTTGGCCGCGCGCCGCGTTCGCAATGCCGCTTTGTTGTCCATGCGGCTTTCGCAAATCGACGGCATCAGCCCTCTGCCTCCGCAACCGGGCCTCACCCGCGGAGCCATCTATAACTACGTCTTTCGATACCGTCGCCCGGAGGTTTCGCGCGATCTTTTCGTCGCCGCGCTTGATAAAGAAGGCATTCCGTGCGACGGCCGATTCTACGAACCGGTCTACCGCAGCGATTTGTTCCACGTAGATCCAGCGGCTTTCCCGCAGCTCAAGTGGGCGCGCGATGAAGTGGTGGATTACCACGGGTCCTCCTGCCCGGTATCGGAACGCGCGGCCTATGATGAGGCGGTGTGGCTGCCTCAATTCTTGCTAATCGGTGACGAGGCGGACGTCGAGGATATCTCCCGCGCGGTACGAAAAGTGGTGACGAACATCGCCGAGATTCAAGGCGCCGATACACAGTTGGCTGGTGTGAAATCGCTAAGCAGGGCGGAGCGGCCGCGGATTGAGAAGACGCGAAACTACTGACCTGTCACTCTTGCGGCAGCGCGAGAATCTATGTATCTCTCGCTGAACTGCACGCTCGTTGCCGGGCGAGTGCCGTGGCCTGAGTTCGCGCGCCTGGCCGCCCGGGCCGGATTTCGAGGAGTGGATGTCTCCACATCCGGCGTCCTGAAGGAAGGCTTGGATGCTACACGCTCGTTGATTGAGCAAACCAAACTGATTCCCGCCGTAGCCGGATTTCCTGTCGAATTCCGAAAGGATGACGAGACCTTTAGACGCGACCTTGCGAATCTTGAGACGGCGGCTCAATTTGTAGCGGCCATCGGCTGCCCGCGCATGAATACATACCTCCTGTCGTCTTCCGAGCGGCCGAAGCCCGAACAACGCAAGATTTATAAGGACCGCCTTCGCCCTGCGGCCGATATCCTGGCGCGCTCCCACGTACGACTGGGACTCGAGTTCCTCGGTCCGCTACACCTGCGAAAGATGTTGCCCTACGAATTCATCTGGCGCATGGACGAGATGCTGGAGTTCGCGAAAGAGCTGGGACCGAATGTGGGTCTGGAGCTGGACTCCTGGCATTGGCATCACGCGGGCGCGACAACCAAGGATATTGTCGCCGCGGGAAAAGAGAACATCATCAACGTGCAGGTAAACGATTCACCGCCTCTGCCGCCGGAGAAAATCCGGGACGATGAGCGGCTGATGCCTGGCGAAGGAGTCATCGATTTGGTAGGCTTTTTTCGCGCGCTCAAAGAGACGGGTTACGACGAAGGAATCAGCCCCGAGGTGTTCGGGCGCGGCCTTAAGAACCTGACGCCCGAAGAGGGCGCTCACCTCGGCCTAGAAACCACACGCGCAGTGATGCGGAGGGCGGAGGTATCCTAAGCGGCCATGTTGGAACATCTGCTCACCGAGCAGCCGAATCCCGCCTCCGAGGGCATCGACGCCCTGCCGACTGGCGAAATTCTCCGTATCATCAATCGAGAAGACAGCAAGGTGACAGATGCCGTTGCCCGCGAGGTGCCGTCCATCACTCGGGCCGTCGATGCCATCGTGGAATCCTTTGCACGCGGAGGCCGGCTGTTCTACATTGGAGCGGGGACCAGCGGCCGGCTCGGCGTGCTCGATGCCGCAGAGTGTCCTCCCACCTTTGATGTGGCGCCGGAAATGGTGCGAGGCATCATCGCCGGGGGCGATGCGGCGGTATCTCGGGCGACCGAGACCACCGAAGACGATCCCGCCATCGGTGTGCGCGATCTGCTGCAAAGCGGCTTTTCGGCCAGCGACGTGCTTGTGGGGATTGCGGCGAGCGGACGTACTCCGTATGTACTGGGCGCCGTAGCTCAGGCCAACGGTATGGGGGCATTGACGATCGGTATCAGTTGCACACCAAATTCAGAACTGGCACAGACCGTAAAGCTTCCCATAACGTTGCTGGTGGGACCCGAAGTCGTGGCAGGATCGACACGCATGAAAGCGGGCACCGCGACCAAGATGGTGCTCAACATGCTAACGACGGCCAGTTTCATCCGGTTGGGATACGTCTTCGGCAACCTGATGGTGAA
>Ga0307478_10003042_pt1 | contig 12695 bp, 12 predicted proteins | sample atmos_gasesECM4C_2_FD_203713 | JGI IMG/M metagenome (GOLD analysis project Ga0307478, IMG submission 203713) | Hardwood forest soil microbial communities from Morgan-Monroe State Forest, Indiana, United States - atmos_gasesECM4C_05 | ecosystem: Environmental > Terrestrial > Soil > Temperate...
GCCCCGATCATGATCCTGCACGGCGCCGGACACAATCTCCGTTGCGGAAGCGGAATTTCCATTCACCAGGATGACCAGCGGCGTCGTCATGCCTTGATTGCCGCGTATCGCGTAGTACGGCCGATTCGGCGATGACCGTCCATGGTGCGAAACAATCAGCTGGTTCTTATCCAGGAACATATCTCCGACAGCGACCGCTTCGTTCAGCAGCCCACCGGGATTTCCGCGCATATCGAGAATCAAGCCATCCAGGCTCGGAGCATTGAGCTGCTTCAAGGCTTCGCGGATTTCGTTGTCGGTCGTTTCGTTGAAGCCGGAAAGGCGAATGTAGCCGACTCCAGGCTTCAACATGAACGCGATGTCCACGGAGTGCCGCGGAATCTCGTCACGCGTTACAGTAAATACAAGCTGCTGATCGTAGCCTTCGCGGCTGACGGTAATCTTTACAACCGTTCCCTTAGGGCCCTTGAGCATATCGGCAACGTCGGTCGTCGTGAGCCCGTCTGTCGACTTGTCGTCCACTTTCATGATCACGTCGCCAGGCCGAATCCCCGCATTGAACGCGGGCGCGCCAACATAAGGCTGCATCACCACAGTCCGCGCCTCTTTAGGCGCAACGATCATGCCCACGCCGTAATACTTTCCGCGCTGCTCTTCGCGGAGCAGCCCAAACTGCCGCGCATCGAAAAAATTGGAGTGCGGATCCAGTACGCGCAACATCCCGGGGATAGCGCCTTGATACACAGCTTTGTCTACATCGACAGGCTCGGCGTAATTCGCCTGCACCACGTCCAGCACATTGGTGAACTGCCTTATCGCCGTGTGCTCGTCCTCAGCCGAAGAGGGGGAAGCGCCCACGTTGGGGCCGTAAATCCCCCCAAGGACAGCGGATATGAGGATGACTGCAATGACTAACACCAACCCACGGCGCTCAGGTTTCATTCTGACCTCGCGTGACCACGCAGACTGAATTATAGCATACCCCAAAGTGTGGTTTGACACCGTGGTACGCCCTTTCTATGATGCCAACAGGCCATCTTGCGGCCACCTATCGCCATGCTTAGCATGACCCACATGGTAGTTCTGTTTATCGTTGTCCTGGTCGTCTTCGGGCCGCATAAGCTGCCCGAACTGGCTCGCGGCTTGGGCAAATTGATGGCCGAGTTCCGAAAGGCCTCCACCGACTTCAAGAGCGCCTTTGAGCAGGAGATGCGCGACATCGAACGCCAGGCCCTCCAAGCCGAGCGCAAGAAAGCCGCTGAGGCGGCCGCCGCTTCGGCCGTCGCAGCGGAACAACCCGCCACACTAGCCACGCAGGCCGGCACAGAAACCGCCAACGCGGGCTTAGACGCGGATTCTCGCGCGACGGAAGCCCCGGTCATTACTCCCGTTGCCGAATCTGTGCCGCGCTCCGATAGCGAAGCCGCGCAACCAGCCGCCGCGACAGCCCACTTAGCGTCTACGGAGCCAGTCTCCGAGCCTTCCCAAGCCCCCTCTCATGACCAACAGCAGCCAGTCTGACGCCGCCATCGTATCGACCACGGAAGAGCCCGGCGCTCAGATGACGTTTTTCGAGCACCTCGTCGAGCTGCGCAAACGCCTCATCAACTCGATCGCCTCCATCGTCGTGGGCGCCGCCGTCGGTTGGTTCGTCGCTCCGCACTTCATTAAGGCAATGACAAGGCCCATCAATATCGCCTTGACCCAGGCGGGCTATGACGGCAAATTGATCGTCACCAACCCGGCGGGATACCTGAACCTGCTCATCACGACCAGTATTTATATCGGGATCGTGATGGCCTCCCCGTGGATCCTTTACCAAATTTGGCTCTTTGTCGCGCCAGCGCTGTATAAACGAGAGCGCAGCGCCATCGCCGGCTTTTTGTTCTCAACAGTTTTCTTGTTTCTGGCCGGCATCGCTTTTGGGTACTTCGTCTCGTTGCCTTATGTCTTGCACTTCCTGGTCAAAATTACCAACGAAGGTCCCGTCAAGCCGCTTTTCGAAATCGGTCAGTACTTTGATTTGATCCTCCTGATTCTTCTCGGCCTGGGTCTTGTGTTCGAATTGCCCGTTCTTATTTTCTTCTTGTCTCTCTTCGGCATCGTTACGCCGCAATTCCTTATCAAGAATTTTCGCTACGCCCTGCTTGTGATTACCATTCTCGCCGCTGTTCTGACGCCCACGCCCGATGCCCTTACCATGATCCTCTTCATGTCCGTCTTGGTGGCGCTGTACTTCATTGGCGTCGCGGTTTCCTGGGTAGTCGTTCGCAAGCGGAATCGCCGAGAGGCCGCGCCGCCGGAGGTGCGTTAGATGAATTTCGAGTCGAAAAATCCTTTTTGCGTGGGGATTTGCGCGTCGGCGATTTTTCTCTTCCTCGCGGGCTGCAAAACGAAAGCGGACAACCCACAACCCGCCGCGAAAGACGCGCCCTTCATGAGCGCGGTAACCGCTGCTCCGCCTGCAGCAGCGTCGCAAGCTGCATCTCACCCCAATGACGAAGCTCCTCCCCCCGACAAAACTGGCGGCTTCGATGGCAAGCGCGCCTATGCTCACGTCGCCAAGCAAGTCTCCTTCGGGCCGCGGCCCGCAGGCTCCCCCGCTCTCTCGCAAACGCAAGACTACATGCTCGCCGAACTGAAAAGTTATGGCTGCACCGCCGACGTCGATGCCTTCAGTTCGGACACTCCGGCCGGCCGCATCGCCATGAAAAACATCCTCGCCAAGATTCCCGGCGAAAACCCGGGCGTGATTCTGCTCGGCACGCATTACGACACAAAACGTCTCGAAAATTTCGTCGGCGCCGATGACGGCGGCTCCTCGACCGGCGTAATGCTCGAACTGGCGCGTAACCTTTGTTCGCAGCCTGGTCGCTACGCCGTCTGGATTGCCTTCTTCGACGGCGAAGAAGCCGTGCGGCCCGAGTGGCAGGATCCCGACAATTGCTATGGAAGCCGCGAAATGGCCGCGCGCTTCGCCAATAGCGGCGACCTCACAAAAATTAAGGCGTTTCTCCTCGCCGACATCGTCGGAACCCGCACTCCGCACTTCAAGCGCGAATCCTACTCCACCAAAGCGCTAGTCGATCTTGTCTGGGGAGTCGCCAAAAAACTCGGCTATGGAAACATTTTCGTCGACGACTCATCCACGGTCGAAGACGATCACCAGTCTTTTCTGAAACGCCACGTCCCATCAGTGGACGTGATCGATCTCGATAACGGCCCCGGCGGCGACGTCTACTACTGGCACACTCCGCAGGATTCGTTCGACAAAATCAGCCCCAAAACCCTGGCCATCGTCGGCCACGTTTTTCTGGAAAGCGTCAAGCAGCTCCAAGCCAAGTGAAGTAGCCACGGCACGCGCGCAGCCGCACACCGCTCAGTAGCTGTGTGCTACATTCAAATTGCTGCAAAGAATAGTCGGGCGAATGAAAAAAAAGCGCATTCTCGTGAACTCCTCCGCAGGCCGCTACGCGATCGTTTGCGGAGCTGGCGTTCTTCGCCGTGCCGCCGAAGAAATCCGGCAACTTGGAAAATTTTCGCGAGTTCATCTGGTGTCCTCGCCAAAAGTTTGGCGGGCGGTAGGGAAGAGCGTTCTTAGCAGCCTCGGCCTGAAGAACGCCTACGCCCGACATTTGATGAACGACGCGGAATCCGAGAAAAATCTTGGCACCGTGGAAGAGCTCTCCCGTTCGCTGGTTCGCGCCGGAATCGATCGCCACTCCCTGATCATCGCCGTCGGGGGAGGCGTAGTCGGTGACGTAGTCGGTTTCGCGGCCTCGGCTTGCCTGCGCGGCGTCGCCCTCGTGCAAGTCCCCACCACGCTGATTGCGCAGGTCGACAGCGCCGTCGGTGGAAAAACCGGTGTCAATCTTCCGGAAGGGAAGAACCTCGTAGGAACTTTCTACCCCGCCCGCCTAGTGCTCGTGGATTCGGCCATGTTAAAGCCGCTCCCGGAACGCCAATACCGCGGCGGCCTCGCCGAAGCCATCAAGTACGGCGTAATCGCCGACGCAAAACTCTTCGCTTATCTCGAAAAGAACTTCGACGCCGTCCTCAGCCGCGCTCCAGCCGCTCTCGCCTACATCATCCCGCGCTGCCTGGAAATCAAAGCGCAAGTCGTCAGCCGCGACGAGCGCGAATCCGGCCTCCGCGAAATCCTAAACTTTGGCCACACCTTCGGCCATGCCCTCGAAACCGTCACAAACTATCGCGTCTACCAGCACGGCGAAGCCGTCGCCTGGGGCATGATGGCCGCCGCCCTTCTCGGCCACGAAATCCGCCTCACTCCCGCCGACGAAGTCTCGCGTATCGTTTCTCTCGTCCGCCGAATGGCCCCGCTGCCTCCGTGGCCAAATGTTCCCCCCAAAAGACTGATCGCCGCCATGCATTCCGACAAAAAAACGCGCGCCGGCAAACTCCGATTCGTCCTAGCCCCCAAAATCGGCAAAGCCGAATCCCACGACGACGTCCCCCTCGAAACCCTCGAGCGCGTCCTCCATTTCGCTCCGCACTTCATCAACGCCCCGAGAAATCGCCGTGGCTGACGTCGCCACCTCCGGCCCCGCCAAAGGCACGCAACCCGAAGGCTCCCACACCGAAGCCGACGCCTCGCGGAAAGTCCGCGAAATGTTCACCCAGATCGCCCCCAGCTACGACGCGCTGAATCATCTCCTCTCGCTGCAACTCGATCGCCTCTGGCGCGCCCGCGTTGCCCGTCGGCTCCGCCCAATTCTTGCCAATCCAAAAGCCCTGGTCCTCGATCTCTGCTGCGGAACCGGCGATCTTGCTCTCGCTCTCCGCAAATCCGGCAAAGCTCGCATTATCGGTGCCGACTTTGCCCATACCATGCTCGTCCGCGCCCGGGCCAAAAGCATCCTAGGGAGCAGCCACTCTGGAATGCCCGCGCCGCCGCCATTGCCGCTCGCCGAAGCCGATGCCCTCGGTCTCCCTTTCTTCGATTCCTCGTTTGACCTGGTAACCACCGCGTTCGGCTTCCGCAATCTAGCCAACTACGAGTCCGGCCTTCGCGAAATCCACCGCGTCCTAAAGCCCGGCGGCACCATCGCCATCCTCGAGTTCACCGAACCGCCCGACAACGTTTTAGGAAATCTTTACCGCTGGTATTTTCGAAGTGTCCTGCCACGAATCGGCGGCTGGCTCTCAGGCGATCCCACTGCCTACACCTACCTCCCCAAATCCGTCTCCCACTTCTTCCGCCCTCCCGAACTAGCCTCTCTCATGTCCGCCGCAGGCTACCAATCCGTCTCCTTCAAATCCTGGACCTTCGGCACAGTCGCCCTTCACACCGCCAACCGCCCTCACGCGCCCTTGTAGTGGCGCAAAATGTTGCGCCCACCGTCAGCACCGCTCCAATCCTCGGCGCAGCCACTCATTTCTTCTTTGCGACCTCCGTGCACTCTGCGTTAAGAAAACACGCGCTCTACCCACTACTCTTCCAAGCCAGCGCTCCGCAATTTCGCAAGCAGCGTCTTCGGCGACACTCCCAATTTCTCCGAAGCCCGCGTCTTGTTCCACTTGCACTCGCGCAAAGTGCTCTCCAGCAGCACGCGCTCGATATGACTCACTGCCCGCCCCGTCACTTCCTCCAGGCTTCCTTCCCAATTAAACTGCTCGGGCAACATGCCCCCCGGCAATTGGTTCGTATCAGGTTTCGTGGGAGGGAGCCGCAAGCCGTCGGCGGTAATGCTGAGACCATCCGTGAGGATCACCGCGCGTTCCATCGTGTTTTGCAATTCGCGCACATTCCCCGGCCAGCGATAGTGCAGCAACCGCTCCTTCGCCTCCTTAGAGAGTTCCAGGCCGGGCTTCTTGAATTCCCGGCTGAATTTTTCCAAAAAGTGTCCCGCAAGCATCAGCACATCGTTCCCACGCTCGCGCAAAGGAGGAATCGTCATGGGCACCGCCGAAATCCGAAAATACAAATCCTCGCGGAAGAGCTTTTCCTCCGCCAATTTTTTCAAATTTCGATTCGTCGCGACCACGATGCGCACATCCACTTCCACCATCTGCGTGCCGCCCACCCGATCGAATCGCCGCTCTTCCAAGACGCGCAAAAGTTTCGCCTGAATCGCCAGCGGCAACTCGCCAATTTCATCCAGAAACAGCGTCCCGCGATGCGCCAGATCCAGCTTGCCCACTTTGCGCGCGCCCGCACCTGTGAACGCCCCGCGTTCATGCCCAAAAAGCTCGTTCTCCACCAAACCTTCCGGAATCGCCGCGCAATTCAGCGCCACAAAAGGCTGCTCGCGCCGCGGCGAAAGGTGATGCACGGCGCGCGCAAACAGCTCTTTGCCCGTCCCGCTCTCGCCCAATAGCAAAACGGTCGAGTCTGTCGCCGACACTTTTTGAATTTGCTGGCTGATCTCCCGGATAGCGGCGTGTTCACCTACAATGCGCGGAAACCCGTACCGCGCCGTGTACTCCTCGCGCAGCAGCAGATTTTCCCGTTGCATCTCCTGCATGCGCGTCGCGCGCTGCACCAGCAATTTCAAATGGTCCAAATCCACCGGCTTCTGAAGAAAGTCAAAAGCCCCATCCTTCATCGCCGAGACGGCCTCTTCGACCGACCCAAACGCCGTAAGCAAAAGCACCGGGATCGTCGCGTCTGCCTGCTTCGATTCGCGCAATACGTCCAGCCCGGACGCCCCCGGCATCTTCAAATCCGTGATCACCATCAGGTAACGCCGAGCGCGCACCTTTTGAATCGCCGTCGCTCCATCAGAAGCTTCGTCCACGGCATAGCCCGCGCGCTCCAATGCCTTCCGCAGCATCGCGCGCAGCTCGTTCTTATCTTCAACAAGGAGCAGAGGTTCCATCTCTCTTGTTTCTACCACGAATTAAGGGACACCTCGGAGGGAACGCACAACAGGTGTGTAGAGAAGGGAAGTAACCAGCTGGATCGACAAGCTACAGAGGATCTACGAGACTCGAAATACGAATTTCGATTTTCGAACTTCGAGTTTCGTTCCTTGAACTTACTACCGCGCCCAGCCGGGATCGCCGCCGGACTTTCGCAACTCAGCTTCCATATCATCGAGCTGCTGCTTCAAGTTTGCGATCTCCTGCTTTTTCTGTTCGATCTTGGCGTTTTTGTCGTTGATATCCTTGCGCGTGTTCTGCTCCATCAGCGCTTTTTGCGGGTCGCTGTAGTACTGCACTTGCGACTTGTCGGATTCCCGCTGCAAGATGTCGAGTTCTTTTTCCGCCGCCGCAATTTTATTCCGCTGATCCGCGAACCGTTTCCGCCACGTGGTTTCCGGGTCGTTCTTGCCGGAATCGCCTTCGCCATTCGCTTCAGCGCCCTGCTTTTTGCCCGGCCCAGCTTGTGCGCCGCCTGCGCCCTGGCCGGCCTGACCCGTTGCCGCCCCGCTTTCACTCGAATGGGTCGCAGGCTTTACGTCATCATCCGTATAAACTTTTTTCGGCTTCGCTGCATCTTTCTGCTGTTGCCGCGCTTTGCGCGCCGCGTCTGCCACCGGATCGCTCGCCTGCTGCTGCCCCTCCTGCTGTTGCTGATGCGCCAGCGCAGGAAGCGCGGGCAGGCTGAAACCAGCGAAGATCACCGAAGCCGCGAACCAATTCTTCAGACTCATGGGTTACCGCCTCTCCCCGGGGCGAGCTGGACCCCCAGCCTTCTACTAGATGCTGTCCTTCTTCAATTCTACCGCTTCCGGGACGCTGCGGCACGCAGGTAGCGTAACTATAAAGACCGCCCCGCCCTCCGTTCGATTGCGCGCCTCCACTCGTCCGCCATGCTGCACAATGATTTTTTGCACGACTGCGAGCCCCAGCCCCGTGCCCTTCGCTTTCGTCGTGAAAAATGGCCGGAAAAGCTTGGGTAGCGTGGCTGGGGCAATCCCCGGACCGTTATCGAAAAAAGTGACCCGCTGCGTGTACGTTTCCTCATGCCGCGCTACTTCTCCGCGCAGCAGCACGCGTCCGCCATTGTCCGCGCCAACGCATGCCTCGGCTGCATTTCTTACAAGATTTAAAAATGCTTGGCGCAGCAATCCCTCATCTCCCGCTACGCTTCCCATCGGACCCTCAAACCGAATCCGCACCTCTGGCATGGCCTCCGCCACTTCCGACACAACCCGCTCGACGACTCCTTCAAGGGCCACCGGCTCGCTCGTAATTTCCAAAGGCCGCGCATATTTCAGAAATTCCGTCACCACGTGCGTAATATTCCGCGTCTGCTCGAGAATCCTCTCCGCCGACTCGGCCACTTCGCCTGTAACCATTTCCGCGCTGATCATTTGCGCGTAACCGGAAATCGTCGCGAGAGCATTCTTGAATTCATGCGCAATCCCAGCCGACAACTCTCCCACCGCGGCGAGGCTTTCCTTCAACTGGATCTGCTGCTGCAAAGCCGCCAGTTCCGTCAAATCCGTCAGCAAACAAATTGCCCCATTGATTTTTTCCGTCCCGCGCCGTATCGGCGAAATCGTCACGCCCAGCAGCCTCGATTCTCCTCCCGGCGCTTCGTGTTCGACTTGTTCCCTTCGGAATATGCTTCCCTTCGTCAAGCATTCCCCAACCAGCCGAGTGAGCTCCGACTTTTCCCCCAAGACCTCGCTGTACCGTCGAAATCCCAAGGTCTGAATGCCCAGCACCTGCTCCGCAGCGGGATTCGCGCTGGAGATAATTCCAGTCGCGTTCACCACCACCAGCCCTGCCGGCATGTTCCGGGTCACTTCTTCGCTCAATCGTTCCGTGTTTTCCGCGCGCTCTCGTTCGATTTTGTGGAGCCTCTCGAGCTCCTTTTCCTGATCGCGCAGCTGCCGAATCACTCCGTGCATCGATGCGGTCATAAACGCCGATGGGTTTTCCGTTCTCGGAGGCGCCATGGTAACGTCGGCATGGTGTGATTCTTGCGTGCTCTGAAAAAAACGGCGCAGCAGAAAAAATATGATCCCCAACAAAGCCAGAATGGCAACCGCCGCGCCCAGGGCGATCTCCCATGCGTGCTGTGTAGTCTCGGCTTGGAAAGCTGCGAACGTCATAGCCTGAATGGGCCTCGCATCGAAGGCTTCTCAGCGCAATCTTGGCGCCAGATCAATCGAGAAGGAAGAAAACAGAAACACCACAATCAGCGCCGCAATCCCCAAGAAAGTTCCCAAGGGAAGATGATATTGGCTGGCAATCGCCCATCGAATCTGGTTCACGGCGCCCATACCTCGACGGCTGGCGCGTTCCGCAAGCTGGCGTCCTGCTCCGCCTGCATACATCATGGCGATCACTGCCACCCCTACGATGCTTCCGAGCAGCGTCCCCAGGAGAATCGTCAGGAACGCATTTCTCACCCCGAGAAACGCCCCAACCATCAGCATCATTTTCACGTCGCCAAGCCCCATGCCCTCACGCCCCCGCACCAGCTTGTAGAACGCCGCAGCTCCCCAAAGCATAAGGCTGCCAAACGCCGCTCCCAGAAGCGCCTCAATCACGCCCAAAACTCGCTCCGGCGGCAGCTGGTGGAAGAGCCTTAAACTCAATAGGGGAACAATACCGTCATTAGGCGGCACAAACGCCGAAAAGAGGAGACCGGCCGCGAATCCTGGCCAAGTAATCACGTCAGGAAGCAACCGCACCCGCAAGTCCGTCACCGTCAAAATGATGATCAAGCAGATAAAAAACAGCCACTTAACCGTGGCCTGTGTTATCCCAAACTCCAGGAAACAGCCGATAAACAGAAGCCCCGTCGCTAGTTCCACCAGGGGGTACATCGGAGAGATGGGCAGCCCGCAATTCCTGCATTTTCCCTTGAGCCACAACCATGCAAAAATCGGTACGTTGTCATAAGGCTTGATGGGCGTCGAGCACCGCGGACACCGCGATCCCGGGGAAACAATAGACAACTCTTCCGGAATGCGCGTAATGCACACATTCAAGAAGCTCCCAATCACAATTCCAAATAGAAAAAAGAAGACGATGACCACAGTTTAGTCAGCCGCTTTTCGGCTGCATCTAGTACTGTCCCACACCTACCAAGGTGTCTCAACAAACCGCATCCCAAGGCGTGCCCCATTCCTAACACCTGTTGAGCCTCGCCAAACATAGAGTCGCGCGAGTCGCCGAGAAAAGGTGCAGCAGGGCTGCCGCACTCCAAATCGCTACAACATTGTGAGCGCGCAGACCCTCTGGCTCCGCGTTATCTTCTTCCGATTCTTTGTTTCTCTGACCTTCGACTGTAAACTGTGAACTGTCGACGACTTCCATGCACTGGTTTGAACGTAAAATCCGCCGCTACGAGCACCGCCGCTGGACCACGGACGACAACCGCCGCGTGCAACCCTTTGATTGGGGCTTGGAGCACATCGGCGGCGCTCCCGGCGACCCCAACCCCGGTGAATTCGTCCTCAATTACGCCAAAAACGCCATCGAGAAAAGTTCCGAATGGTTTGCCACCACTCCAGCCACGGACTACCACGTCGACAGCGACAACGTCCTCACTTTCACCAGCTCGATTGAATCCGCGTGGCCCGAAAACAACACGGTCTACGCCCGCCTCTGGCCGGCTTCCAGAGACTGGCGCCCACCCATCAAAGCCGCGAAGGGTACCGCCGTCCTAGTCCTCCCCAACTGGAACGCCAAATGGCACGGCCAGGATGGCCTCTGCGAATGGGTCGCCCGCTTCGGTATTACTGCCCTGAAAATGAGCATGCCTTACCACAGCCGTCGTATGGCAAAGGGTCACGAACGCGCTGACCAGATTTGCGGTCCGAACATAGGCCTGACGCTGCAAGCAAACCGGCAAGCCGTTCAGGACGCCCGCCGCTGCCTACGCTGGCTCGAGCAGCAGGGGTACAATCGCCTTGGCATACTGGGCACCAGCCTCGGCTCTTCCGTGGGCTACATCACCCTGATGCACGACCCCGCCGTGAAAGCGGGCGGCTTCTTGCACTTCTCGACCTATTACGCCGACGTCGTGAGCCAAGGCATGACCACTAACCACGTTTGGGAAGGTCTTCGCGAACACGTCACGGTGGATGAACTCCGCGACTACTGGGCCCCCATCAGCCCGATGCCCTACGTCGAGCGCGGCATGGGCGCAGACCGCAAATCCTTCCTCGTTTATGGCAAATACGACCCCACGATGCTCCCCGAGCTAAGCCGCCAAATGCTGGCCGCCCTCCGCAGCCACGGCGCTCGCCCACGCAGCCTCGAACTCCACTGCGGGCACTATTCGCTCGAACTGGCCCCGTTCAGCTACATCGCCGGCTACCGCGTTCTTGCCTTCCTCCGTTCTGCCTTGGGCTAGACCGGGAGAGAACTCGTTCCATGCGCGATCCGGGCTCTTGCCGAAGTCGATTTTCTGAGATAGGCTAGAATGGTAGAAACAATACCTTAATGGTGGAATCATGAGCCTAAATATAAAGAACCCCGAGACTTACAAACTCGCCAGGCAACTGTCTCGCGAAACTGGCGAGTCTCTGACCACGGCCGTCACTACTGCCCTGCGCGAACGCCTCGAAGCCGTTCGTCGCCGCCGCAAGAGCAAAGCCACCCTTGCCGCCATCCGGGCCATCAGCGCTCGCATGGCCGCGCTCGACAAAGGTCCATTCATCGACCACGCCGAGATGCTTTACGACGAAAATGGTCTTCCCAAGTGATCGCTGACAGCTCAGCCCTGATTGCCATTCTTCTTCGCGAGCCCGAGTTTCAGGTTTTCGATCAGGCGATTTTGGCAGCACCGTCGTGCAGGATTTCAGCCCCTACTTTTGTCGAGGTTTCGATCATCGTCGAAACTCGAACGGGGGCGGAAGGTGTTCTTCTCTGGGAATCAATGTTGCGCCAATCCAATATGGCCATCGAGGCGTTCACGGAAGAGCACGCATTTCTCGCGCGCCAAGCATTTTCCGAGTTCGGCAAAGGCCGCCATCCCGCCGGTCTCAATTTCGGCGATTGCTTCTCTTACGCTCTGGCGAAGGCCACCGGGGAACCACTCCTCTTCAAAGGGGACGACTTCCGCAAGACAGACATAATTCCCGCGCTGCCCTGAACACTGGCGTTCCACCGATCGGATCCGCCACACGCTATGCCATCACTTTGCCTGGGCCCAAGCTCTAGTATCATCAGCTAATGAAGACCCTGCTCATCGAGGCCTTCGGCCCTCTTATCGTCGCTCTTTATCTGTTCGTTGCCGTCTACGGCACGCGCCGCCTGCTGCGGCAATTCCGCAATCGCATGACTCCCGAGCAACGCCAAGCCGCGCGTGATTCCTTCCGCAACCGTCTCGTCCATCCCAACGCTGCGCAAGTCGAGCAGGAAATCGGCGCTTACCTCCCACAACGTCTTCTCGACCTCTACGACGATCGCCTGACCATCCTCACCGAGCAACTCGAAATCCGCCGCCCGGCACCCAACCCCGAGAACCCGGCCGAGCCGCAAAACCCAGCCGAGTGGATCGAGGCCTTTCTTCCGCTCGATTTCGAGAGCCAAAAATATGCTCTCGATTTGCCCGCGCAAGGGTGGGACAAGGGTTTTTGCTTCGCCACGGACGGCGAAGGCAATTTCTATTGGATCCCCGCCAACGAAACGCGCCTCCCTGACGCGCCTGTTTTCTTCGCCCACACCGATCCCATAGCTAACGAGCGAGTGGCTTCGTCCCTCGACGAATTCCTCTCCTGGCCGCGCACCATCCACGATCCAGAGGCGCCCGAGACGGAAGCTAC
>Ga0307478_10003043_pt1 | contig 12694 bp, 10 predicted proteins | sample atmos_gasesECM4C_2_FD_203713 | JGI IMG/M metagenome (GOLD analysis project Ga0307478, IMG submission 203713) | Hardwood forest soil microbial communities from Morgan-Monroe State Forest, Indiana, United States - atmos_gasesECM4C_05 | ecosystem: Environmental > Terrestrial > Soil > Temperate...
TCGCCGATCTGACCGGACCCGCCGGTGTTGAAGAGCCCGAACGAGGTGGGATAGGTGGAGAAGGACTCGCCGCCGAAGTCCATCATGGCCCACTTGTTGATGTTGGCCGGCGCCGCCGGGTCGATGTAGTTCTGGATCATGAAGTTGAAGTTGCTGGCCGACAGGTTGACCGTGACGCCGGCTTGCTTCGCATTGGAGGCCAGGTCCTCGACTTCCTGGGTGATCGGCGAGGTGGCGTTGTAGATCAGGTTGAAGGACATCTTGGTGCCAGCCGGGATGCCGGCCCCGCACTGACCGGTGCCCGTGCCCGCGTTCGAGCAGGTGTCGGTCCCGTTCGGGTTGATGGTCCAGCCGTTCGACTTCAGCAGGCTGGTTGCGGTGGAGATGCTGAACGGGTAGAGGGTCGTCTTGCCGTTGGCCGGCAGGAACGGGCTCTGCGGGTAGGCCCCGATCGGCCCACCGAGCACGTCGCCGTCCCCGTTGAGGAAGGCCTTGATCTGGCCTGGCTGGTCTTCCAGGTGCTGCATGGCCTGCCGGAAGTAGAGCTGGTTGGCGATGTTGTTGAAGTCGCCGGTGGTGTCCTTGAAGTTGTAGGCCGCGAAGTAGTCGCCCCAGGCCGGCAGCCCGTAGTAGTCATAGCCGGTGCTCTTGAGCGAGGGAATCTCTGGGTTGTCCTCCGGCGGGAGGGCGGCGACATCGACCGACCCGCTCTTGATGGCGTTGAATTGGGCCGCGTCCGAGGTGAACGGGACCCCGACGAAGGTGGACTGGGGGTTGGCGTGCGGACCGCTGTACTCAGTGTTGGGCACCATGGTGAACGAGCCGGTGGTGGCGTTGAAGGCAGTCAGCTTGTACGGCCCGTAAACGACCTGCCAGAGCGGGTTGGTGGCGTAGGTGTTCACCGACTTGGACTGGGCGTTGAGGAAGTCCCAGATCTTCTTCGCGTTCGCCGGGTTCGTGTAGTCCAGGGTCGGCCCGCTCGCGGAAGCCTTGGCCCACGCGTGGGCGGGCATCATCCCGATGTCGATGATGTCTTCTTGCAACCAGGTCGGGTTGACCGGCTTGGACATGTTGAGCACCAGCGTGCTGGAGTTCGGCATCGACATGCTGGTGAGCGTGTCGGGGAAGTAGCCGGGCACGTAGTTAGCCCAGTTCGCCGGGGATTCCTTGATGGCGGCCTTGATCTCATCGATCGTGAACGCGAGGTCCGCGGCGCCGAGTGGCTGGCCGTCCGACCACTTCCAGTTCTTGAACGTCATCGTAAACGTCTTGCCGCCGTTCGACGACACGGGCGCGTTGACCGGACTCAGCGAGTCATTGACCGCCGGGCTGGAACCGTTCCAGGTGAACCACGTCGGCCGCCACATCTGCCACCCGAAGACGAAGCTGTTGTAGACCGAGTTGTCAGCGGCGGGAATGATCGGCAGGATCCAGTTGGGCGCGTTAGACGCCAGGTACCCGTACGTGATCGAGCCGGCCGTCCCGGAGGGCGTTCCCGCGGCGGGGATCGCCCCGATCGAGCCTGCCTGCGTTGTCACGCCCGGCGTGGTGGTCGTGGAACTGCTGCTGCTGCTACTGCTGCTGCTACACGCGGCGAGAGCGGTGATACCTGCTACCGCGAGGGCAATCCCGCCGATGCGCTTGGTCCCGAATCTGGTCATCGCCCCTCCCTCCTCGCGCTGTTCGCGCCACTGGTCCGTGCTGGGGTCATCAGCTTGTCGCCCTTCTCTCTCGCAGTTCGCCGGTGATCCGCTCCGCCACCGTTGCGGGGGCACTGGGTCGCAATCCCCCCCATACCGGTACGGCCCGTCTCCCCGGCACATCCGCGCCGGCCCGTGACGGGCCGGCCGGTCAGTTACCGGTGTTATGAGTTAGCGGAAGCGTAAGTTCCATATTGCATCGATCTCCAGGCAAAAAAGTCACAACTTGCCATCAATCCCTTGGGAGCAGCCTCCCGCCACGTCTCCGATAGCATCCGGACATTTCCGGATCTAGCCACTTTTGTAAAATCTAGTCCCAACTGACACAGAGAACCTCGGCTGCGTGAAGGCTTGCCGCGGATGCGGCGCCTGACCGCAGAATCTCCGTCCGCGGCTGCCGTCGCCGCCAAGAACGTCGGCGGAGGCACTCCTCCTGTGACACCCTGGGCCGGCCGCTGCGCTCCCCGTCGGTGACTACTAAACGTAACTGTATAGCGATGAGTAGGCAGATAGCTACTCTAAGTACTTTACGCCCGGGGAGCCGGGTTTGCGAGCGCGGGTCAGCGGAAGATCACCGTGCGGCGCCCGTGCAGCAGGACGCGGTGCTCAGCGTGCCAGCGTACGGCGCGGGCCAGCGCGACCCGCTCGGCGTCGCGGCCGATGGCCACGAGGTCCTCCGGGCTGCTGGTGTGGTCGACCCGGGCCACTTCCTGTTCGATGATGGGGCCCTCGTCCAGGTTGGCGGTCACGTAGTGTGCCGTCGCACCGATCAGCTTCACGCCGTGCGCGTGCGCCTGGTGGTAGGGCCGCGCGCCCTTGAAGCTGGGCAGGAAAGAATGATGAATGTTGATGATCCGGCCCGGCAGCTTGGCGCACAACGCGGGCGACAGGATGCGCATGTAGCGGGCCAGCACCACGAAGTCGATGTTCAGCTCGCCGACCAGGTCCAGCAGACGGCCTTCGGCCCGCTGCGCGGACAGCGGGTCGCGCGGGTCGGCGGGCACGTGCTCGAAGGCGACGCCGTGCGCCCTCGCGAGCGCGGCCAGGTCGGGATGGTTGCCGATCACCAGCGGGACGTCGATGCCCAGCGACTCGGCCGCCCGCCGGTACAGCAGGTCGTTGAGGCAGTGACCGGCCTTGGACACCATGATCAGCACCCGGGGCTGGACCGCGGTGTCGTGCAGTTCCCAGTCCATGGCGAACTCGGCCGCCACGGGGCTGAACCCGGAGTACAGGTCCTGGTAGGTGGTGGCCGTCGGCTGCAGGCTCTCCACGTGGACCCGCATGAAAAACCGGCCCGCGATCCGGTCGCCGAACTGCTGGCTGTCCAGCACGTTGCAGCCGGCCTGGTGCAGGTACGCGGCGACCGCGTGGACGATGCCGACGCGGTCCGGGCAGGACAGGGTGAGGACGTACTCGCTGTTGGCCTGGCCGCCTGCGGCGGCACTGTTGGCCTGGCCGCCTGCGGCACTGTTCGCCTGGCCGCCTGCGGCGGCGGGGCTGGCCTGGGGCATCACGCGCCGACCGCGTGGACGCCGCCGTCGACGTGGACGATCTCGCCGGTCGTGGCGGGGAACCAGTCGGACAGCAGCGCGACGCATGCGCGCGCGACCGGCTCCGGGTCGGTGATCTTCCAGCCGAGCGGAGCGCGGTCGCCCCACACGCCCTCGAACCGGTCGAAGCCCGGGATCGACTTCGCGGCCATGGTTCGCAGCGGCCCCGCCGCCACTAGGTTGACCCGGACCCCCTTGGGGCCGAGGTCGCGGGCGAGGTACCGGGCGCACGACTCGAGGCCGGCCTTGGCCACGCCCATCCAGTCGTAGCCCGGCCAGGCCACGCTGGCGTCGAAGTCCAGGCCCACTACCGAGCCGCCGCCGCCCATCAGCGGCAGGGCAGCCACCGTGACCGCCTTCAGTGAGTACGCCGAGACCTGAACCGCGGTGGCCACGTCGGCCCATCTGGTGCGCAGGAAGTTCCCGCCAAGCGCCTCTTCGGGGTTGGCGTACGCGATCGCGTGCAGCACGCCGTCCAGGCCGTCCACGTGCGCGGAGAGCCGTTCAGCGAGCGAGTCGAGGTGCTCCTCACTGGTCACGTCGAGCTCGAGGACCGGCGGCGGATCAGGCAGCCGCTTAGCGATGCGCTCCACCAGGCTCAGCCTGCCGAATCCGGTCAGCACGACGCTCGCGCCCTCCTGCTGGGCCACCCGGGCCACGTGGAACGCAATCGAGGCATCGGTGATGACCCCGGTCACCAGGATCCGCTTGCCCGCCAGGATTCCCATCACAGCCTCATTCCCGTGGTGTTCGGCACACGTCTCACCCTGCCCCGCCGAGCCCGTTAACTAAATGACCAGCGGTACGAACGTTTCCCGCCGGAGCTTGTGCGCACCAGACAAATAGGGGCTTAGTGCCCCATCCCGAGCCCGCCGTCCACCGGGAGGACGGCGCCGGTGATGTAGGCCGCGTCCTGGCCGGCCAGGAACGCCACGGCCGCCGCGACCTCGTCCGCGGACGCGAACCTGGCCAGCGGGACGGCGGACAGGACGGCCGCCTTCCGGTCCTGCGACAGGACGGCCGTCATGTCGCTATCCACGAAGCCGGGGGCGATCACGTTGGCGGTGATGCCACGGGAGCCGAGCTCGCGGGCCAGGGACCGGGCCAGGCCGACCAGCCCGGCCTTGGATGCCGCGTAGTTGGCCTGGCCCGCCGAGCCGTACAGGCCCACGACGGAGGAGATGAAGATGAGCCGGCCGCGACGCATCTTCATCATGCCGCGCACCGCCCGCTTGGCCACGCGGTACGCACCGGCCAGGTTCGTGTCGAGGACCACGCCGAAATCGTCCTCGCTCATCAGGGCGAGCAGCTGATCGCGGGTCACCCCGGCGTTCGCGACCAGCACCTCGACCGGGCCTTGGGCCTTCTCCACGTCCCCGAACGCCGCGTCGACCGACGCCACGTCGCGCACGTCGCAGCGGACCACCTCGAGCCCGTCTACCGGCTCACCCGAGCGCGAGGTGACTGTGACGCGGTCGCCGTCGGCCGCGAGCCGCCGCGCGATGGCGAGCCCGATACCCCGGTTCCCGCCGGTCACCAGCACCGAACGCCCCATGGTTACCTCTCTCCTCAGCTCACTGAGGGTACCGCAGGCGCCGGGCGCCTCCGGGGCCGCGATGTGTAGTTTTGGGGCCGCGGCGGTAGGTGCATCCGGGGCGCCGGGAGAGGACGCCGGGAGGGCAACAGCGGCGGGCAGGAACGGTGGGACGTGGGTGAGGAAGCCGGTGAGATAGGTTTTGGTTTCGTGAATGATCGAGAACCGGAGATCGACCCCGAGTTCACCGCCCTGCCCCTTCGTGACCTGGCCGACGCGGCCCTCACGCAGGCCAAGGCCCTCGGCGCCCAGCATGCCGACTTCCGGGCCGAGCGCCTGCGGGGCCAGCAGATCGGGCTGTCCGACGGGACCCCGCAGACGCTGTTCGACGCCGACGACACCGGCCTGGCCGTGCGCGTCATCGTGGACGGCACCTGGGGCTTCGCGTCGACCGTCGACCTGACCGCGGACGCCGCCGCGCACGCGGCGCGGCAGGCCGTCGAGGTGGCCAAGGTGGCGGCGGCCATGAACACCGAACCCATTGAACTCGCCCCCGAGCCCGGCTACGGCGACGTGACCTGGATATCGGCGTACGAGACCGACCCGTTCACGGTCAGCGTCGCGGACAAGGTGGCCCTGCTGGCCGAGTGGAGCACCGCACTGCTCCGGCACGACGCGGTCAGCCACGTGGACGCCGCGCTGCACCAGGTCAGGGAGTGTAAGTTCTACTCGGACGGCGCCACCGCCGCGACCCAGCAACGGGTCCGGCTGGCTCCCGTGGTCAACGCCGTCGCGGTCACCGACGACGGCCGGTTCGACACCATGCGGACGCTCGCCCCGCCGGCCGGGCGCGGGTATGAGTACCTCACCGGCACGGGCTGGGACTTCGACGCCGAACTGGCCGAACTCCCCGAGCTGCTCGCGGCCAAGCTGAGGGCTCCCTCGGTCCAGGCCGGGCACTACGACCTGGTGATCGACCCGTCCAACCTATGGCTCACCATTCACGAGTCGATCGGCCACGCCACCGAGCTCGACCGGGCACTCGGCTACGAGGCCGCCTACGCCGGCACCTCGTTCGCCACCCCGGACAAGCTCGGCAGCCTGAAGTACGGATCGGGCGTCATGCACGTCACGGGCGATCGCACCGTCGAGCACGGCCTGGCCACGATCGGCTATGACGACGAGGGTGTGGCGGGCCAAACGTGGGACCTGATCACCGGTGGCATCCTGACCGGCTATCAGCTCGACCGGCGGATGGCGCGCAGCCGCGGCTTCGGCCGCTCCAACGGCTGCGCATTCTCCGACGGCCCGAACCATATCCCGCTGCAGCGGATGGCAAATGTGTCCCTAGAGTCCGCCCCGGCGGGCGGCCCCTCGACCGAGGACCTGATCTCGGGCGTGCAGGACGGCATCTACATCCTCGGCGACAAGAGCTGGTCGATCGACATGCAGCGGTACAACTTCCAGTTCACCGGCCAGCGGTTCTTCAAGATCAAGAACGGAAGACTTGCCGGCCAGCTCCGGGACGCGGCCTATCAAGCCAACACCGCGGATTTCTGGGGCGCCATGGAGGCCGTCGGCGGGCCCCAGACCTACGTGCTCGGCGGGGCGTTCAACTGCGGCAAGGGCCAGCCCGGCCAGGTCGCCCCGGTCAGCCACGGCTGCCCGGCCGCGCTGCTGCGCGGGATACGGATCCTCAACACCGTCGAGGAGGGCCAGTGAGCGGATTGTCCCCGCAGGAAGCCGTCGAGCGGGCCCTGGCCGCCAGCCGGTCCGAGGACTGCGTGGTGATCGCCGAGGAGACCTCCAGCGCCAACTTGCGCTGGGCAGGCAACACGCTCACCACCAACGGCGTGTCCAGCTCGCGCCAGCTCACCGTCATCGCCATCGACCGGCGCGCCGAGGGGGCCTCGGCCGGCATCATCTCCCGGGCCGGGGTCGGCCCCGATCAGATCGAGGAGGTGGTGCGCGAGGCGGAGCACGCCGCCGCCGAGGCCACGCCCGCCGAGGATGCCGCGCAGGTGACCGGGGGCGATGAGGCCGCTCCGTTCGGCAGAAATAGTGACGAACCAGGCTGGGACTCCCCGCCTGGCCGGACCGAGATCGGCGTGCTGCGCGACTTCGCGGCCACGCTCGGCGAGACGCTGCGCCAGGCCCAGGCCGCGGACCGGAAGCTGTACGGCTTTGCCGAGCATGATCTGGTCAGCACGTTCCTGGGCACCTCACGCGGACTGCGACGGCGGTACGACCAGCCGACCGGGCGGGTCGAGCTGAACGCGAAATCCGCCGACCTGACGCGGTCGGCCTGGACCGGCGCGGCCACCCGCGACTTCACTGACGTGGACATCGCGGGCCTGGACGCCGGGCTCAGCGGGCGTCTGGACTGGGCCAAGCGCTCGGTCTCGCTGCCGGCCGGGCGGTACGAGACGCTGCTGCCGCCGACCGCCGTCTCCGACCTGCTGGTCTACCTGTACTGGTCGGCTGGGGCCAAGGACGCCGCGGACGGGCGAACGGTGTTCAGCAAGGCCGGCGGCGGGACCCGGGTCGGCGAGCAGTTGTCGTCCCAGCCCGTCACGCTGTCCAGCGACCCGCGGGCGGTCGGGCTGCGCTGCCCGCCGTTCGTGATCGCGCACGCGTCCGGCTCTGACTCCTCGGTCTTCGACAACGGGCTGACGCTGAACCCGACCGCCTGGATCCAGGACGGCATGCTGGCTGCCCTGCATTCTTCACGGCACTCCGCGGCGCTGGCCGGGTTGCCGTTCACGCCCGCCATCGACAACCTGATCTTCGCCACCTCGGCCCCCGGCGCGCCGACGTTGGAGGAGATGATCGCGTCCACCGACCGCGCGCTGTTGCTGACCTGCCTGTGGTACATCCGCGAGGTCGACCCGCAGGTCCTGCTGCTCACCGGGCTGACCAGGGACGGGGTCTACCTGGTGGAGGACGGCGAGGTGGTCGGCGCGGTGAACAACTTCAGGTTCAACGAGTCGCCGGTGGGCATGCTCGGGCGGCTGCTGGAGGTCGGTGCCACCGGACCGACCCTGCCGCGCGAATGGGGCGACTACTTCAACCGCGCCGCGATGCCGCCGATGCGCGTCGAGGGCTTCAACATGTCGTCGGTAAGCCAAGCCAGCTGAGGGGTCGCGAGGGCTCGCGGCGAGGCATACCGTGGAGGGGTGAGGTTGGGTCACGCAGGCCGCGGGCGGCCGCAGGTGCACATGGTGACGCAGGCACGGCCCTCGCTGTCCGATGACATCAGCTACCGGCAGCGCAGGTACCTGCTGATGATGGGCATCCGGGCCGTCTGCTTCGTAATCGCCGTGGTTATGTTCGTCAATCACCTGGGCTGGCTGACCGTGATACCAGCCTTCGGCGCTATCGTCATTCCCTATTTCGCCGTGGTGTTCGCCAACGGCGGCCGGGAGCCGAGCAACACCCGCGGCTTCATGGAGTACCGGCCCAACGTGCCCGCGACCCGTGACCCGGCCGGCCCATCCTCAGATAACAGCCATCGGCCCGCACAGCCCGGTGGCGGCGACAACTGATTCCGCTGCTCAGCCTCGCGCCGAGATCTGGTTGTAATTGGGTCTTGACACACTGGGGGGTGTTTCCGTGTAGCATTCATATCGGTGCTCTGGTCCCCCGTCGGAGCGCCGCTGCCGGCGTTCCGGGCCCCCGTCGGAACGCCGATGATCGCGACGCCGGGTGGTTTGCCCCCGTAGCCACCCGGCGTCGCCCTAACTTCGCTGGCCTTTCAGGCCAGCTTCGCCATTGGCTCGCAGTACTAGCCCGGGGGGACGACCCCCCGGCCCCCCGCGTGGCGCTCTGTCGGACGGGGAGCGGTCGGAGCCCTGGTTCTGTGGATCTTCTCTGTGGCCTAGTTCTGGCTTCTTCTGTTCCTGACTCGGTGCACGTGCATTTTGGTGGGGTTGAGATGTGGCTGGTTGGGATGTGTCGCAGTTAATTCGCAACAAGGGGTTGGTTGGCCAAGTTGGGGGCGGCTGAGTTCGGGTGGGTCGCGGCTCGTGATGCCCAGCCGATGGTTCGGGGCTCTGCGCTTGCTCTGAATGCATTTTGTATGCATCTTGTATGCAGCGGTTACGCCGCGCAATCGAGGTGGCTTTGAGCGGGGATTCTTAGGGAATGTTGAGGTGCCTTTCGTTATTGGCTAGGCCAAATTCAGGGGAATGATCAGCAGGCGCTTACTAATGGGCGTGGTAATGCCACATAGTGGGCGGCACTCGTTATTCGGTCTTGCGGAACTCGGCTATGGCTATGGCGAGCATCGCGGCTCCCATGAACGCGACCAGGGCCAGGGATAGTCCCAGTGGGACAACCCAGCCGAACCAGGTGATGCCGGGGCTCAAGGCGTGCACCGCGAGGGGGCTGACCGACAGGTGGCTGAACACCGCGGACCGCATCGGGTCGACGATGTAGGTCAGCGGGTCGATGCGGGTCAGCACGGTCAGCCAGGCGGGCAGGCCGTTCAGCGGGTAGAGCGCACCCGACAGGAAAAACAATGGCAACACGAACAACTGGGTGAGCGCCATGAACGCCTGTATCTGCTTTATCCGGGCTGCCATCATGACCCCGAACGCGGTCAGCGTGAACGACAGCAGCAGCAGTTCCCCGACCAGGGTGAGCAGCAGCAGCGGGTCGTAGGGCACGTGGGCCACGCCGGCCAGGGCCAGGAAGATGATGCCCTGGAAGGTGGCCACCGTGGCGCCGCCCAGGCACTTGCCGACCACGATGGCCCACCGCCGCACCGGCGCGACCAGCATCTCGCGGAGAAACCCGAACTCCCGGTCCCACACGATCGACGCGGCCGAGAAGATCGAGGTGAACAGGACCGACATAGCGAGCACGCCCGGGTAGATGAACGTCTTGAAGTCCACCCCGGCCGGCAGGCCATGGGAGGCGAGCGTGGACAGCCCGGTACCGAGCACGAACAGAAACAAGACCGGCTGCACCAGGGACGTGATGGCCCGCAGCCGGTCGGTACGGAACCTGATCAGCTCGCGGCGCCAGACGATGCTCACCGCGCGCAGGTCGTGCCGCACGCTGCGCTCGGGCACGGCGACCCTGATCGTCTCGGTCAGGGCCAGTTCGTCGTCGGTGATGGTGTCCTGGGCCGGGATGTCTTTCGTTGCCACTTGCCTACCTCGCCGCCTATCTCCGGGGCTATCTCCGGGCCTATCTCCGGCCGAACCGTGTCGCGATCCGGCGGTTACGGTCGCCGATCGAGGCCTCGGCATCACGGATGGTCTTGCCCGTGTACGACATGAACACGTCGTCCAGCGACGGCCGGGACACGCTCACCGAGCGGATGGCGACCGGCATCCCGGCGAACAGCCTGGGCACGAAGTGCTCGCCGGACTCCACCGAGAACGTCACCAGCCCCTCGTGCACGCCCGAGTCGACGCCGAACACCTCATCCAGCGCGCGGATCGCCGCCTGGTCGTCGGCCGTGCTGATCTGCACCCGGTCCTTGCCGATGGACGCCTTCAGCGCCTCCGGCGTGTCGATCGCGACGATCTCGCCGTGGTCGATGATGGCGATCCGGTCGCAGTTCTCCGCCTCGTCCATGTAGTGCGTGGTGAGGAAGATCGTGATGTCCTCGCGCCGCTTCAGCTCGTTGATGTAGTCCCAGATCGAGACCCGGGTCTGCGGGTCCAGGCCCACCGTGGGCTCGTCGAGGAACAGCACCCGCGGCGCGTGCAGCAGGCCGCGGGCGATCTCCAGCCGCCGCTGCATCCCGCCGGAGTAGGTGCCCACCACGCTGCCCCGCCGCTCCCACAGCCCGACCATCTCGAGCACCTGGCGCAGCCGCGGAGCGAACGCCGCCTTGGGCACCCCGTACAGGTCGGCGTGGAAGCGCAGGTTCTGCTCCCCGGTCAGGTAGCTGTCCAGGGTGGTGTCCTGAAACACCAGGCCGATGTTGCGGCGCACGGTGTCCCGTTCCCGGACCACGTCGTGACCCGCGACCCTGGCGGAGCCCGAGGTGGGATCCGCCAGGGTGCACAGGATCTTGATTGTGGTGGACTTGCCGGCGCCGTTCGGGCCGAGAAACCCGAACGTCTCCCCGGCGGCTACTTCGAAATCGATGCCGCGGACGGCATCGATCTCGCCGTACTTCTTGGTCAGCGCGCTGACCGAGATAGCCTTTGCCACTCCTACGCTTCCTGCTCCGCTGCCTCGTCGTCTGCGGCGAGGATACGGTACAGGGCCTTGCGTGTGTCGGCCAGGATCTTGCTGGCCTGCTGGACCTGGGCCGGCGAGCCGGCCTGGGCGACCTGCACAGTGGCCATGGCCACCTGGCGGGCCAGGTTGTGCATCTGGACCGCGGCGTCGTCGACGCTGCCGGTCACGGCGTCCCAGGACGCCTTGAGCTCGTCGGCGTGGGCCTGGACGTAGGCCCGGCCCTCGTCGGTCAGCGTGTAGTTCCGCCGCCGGTCTTCGCCGGCCGCCGCCGCGATCAGGCCCTCGTCCTCCAGCTGCTGCAGCGCCGGGTACACCGACCCCGCACTCGGCCGCCACACGCCCTGCGTGCGCTCGCCGATCTCCTGGATGATCTGGTAGCCGTTCCACGCCTGGCCCTCGCCCAGCAGGTCGAGGATCGCGGCCCGGACGTCACCGCGCCGCACGCGCGGCCCGCGTCCTCCAGGACCGCGGAACCTCGGGGGCCCGAACGGCCCGCCGCGCATCTCGAACTGCCACGGGCCCGGGCCCCACGGTCCGGGGCCGGGGCCACCGCGCATCCGGCCGCGCCCTCGCACGTGCCCGCGGTGTCCTTCTCGGGGATCTCCCCATGCTTCGTCATGCATTGTTACTCCTTATAGCTCTCTAGATCGCTTCTCGATCCTTGTAGTTAGGTTAACGATATATCGGCATCGATCGCTTGGCAAGTCTTCGGGTCCAAGAATTTTCCGAACGGGCCGGGGCGCGTGCCTCGCGGACGGCGGTTTGGCCGCGGCGAGACGGCCCTGTGCCCAGTTGGGTGGCGCGGTCGTTTGGGGGTTGGGGCACACACGCTCCGATAGACGGGGCTCGTGGCACACAAGCCCCGGACATGGCGCGCCCGGGCCGGGGGGCGCACAAGCCTCGCCGGGTAGGCGGGCCGGTGGCACGCGTCCTATGCGGGGCGCGTGGCTGGCTAGGGGAGGACCGGGAGGGTGTACTCGCGGCGGATGCTGTTGCCCAGGCGGGAGATATCGGCGCCGTAGATGTGCATGGAGATGGCTACGGTGTCGCCGGTGTTGCGGACGCGGTGGATGTCACCGGGCGGGGCGAAGCCGCTCACCGCGCCGGGTGGGTTCACGTTACGGGTGGCGAGCTGCAGCGCGCGGGCGTCGTCGGTGAGGGCGAAGATCTCCTCGTACTCGCGGCCCTGCAGGACGCCGGTGACGCACCACGCCACGTGGTCGTGAATGATCGTCTCCTGCCCGGGCAGCCAGACCATGGCCGAGATCGAGAACGAGCCGTCGGGCTCGCTGTAGAGCAGGTGGCTCTGATAGCAGGACGGGTCGCCGTGGCGCAGGTGGGCGGGGAGTAGCTCCGCCGGGTCGGGAAGGTTGGCGCGCAGGGCGCATGCGACGCGATCGGCGGTCTTCTGCCAGCCCAGGGCCAGGTGTACTTCGGCGCGGACCGCCCGCACGAGGCCGTCCGGACACTTTCCCGCGGCCGCCGGGCCCGCGACCGCAGTATCCGTGCTGGTCAGTGACATGACACCTCCCTGGTGAGGATCCCAGGTTAGCGATCAGCGGTGTATTAACACCAATGCCAATCCAGTGACTGACCGATAGGCAACGTTGATCAATGCTGATGGCCGGCGGTGGGGGCTAGGGCCTGGTCGTGGCGGGCCTGGTCGTGGCGGGCCTGGTCGTGGCGGGCCTGGCGGCGAGGGCCGC
>Ga0307478_10003044_pt1 | contig 12686 bp, 11 predicted proteins | sample atmos_gasesECM4C_2_FD_203713 | JGI IMG/M metagenome (GOLD analysis project Ga0307478, IMG submission 203713) | Hardwood forest soil microbial communities from Morgan-Monroe State Forest, Indiana, United States - atmos_gasesECM4C_05 | ecosystem: Environmental > Terrestrial > Soil > Temperate...
TATATACCGGCAGAAGCCCTGGTGTCCCTAAAAACCGGGGGGTTTAGCCACAATTTTGTTTGCGTTCGTGGTGCCGGGAGGCCCTGATTTTACTAGGGTTTTCGAGTGGTAGATCCAGTCGCGATCGAACCGGCGGCAGCGTCGTAGCGAGCGAGAGAGACGGCCTGAAAAGCTTTGCCCGCAGGTTTACAAACTTGAAATCTGCAACATGAGCCGGGCTTTCTGATATCCGTGCCCTGCCGCTTCGTTTAACCACTTCCTGGCTTCATCAAGATTGGTCGGGGTACCATCTCCCGAGACATAGCGAAGAGCGAGGTTGTACTGAGCAGCCGAATTACCCTCCTCCGCGGCAACGGCAACCCAGTGGGCTGCTTGGGTGCAACTTTGCGGGACGTGGTGCCCAATCTCATAGGCCATCGCCAAGGTCAGAGCCGCGACGTCGTCTCCGTACCGCGCTTGGCGGCTCACTGTTTGCAGCTCAAACCGGCTCAAGCCTTGCACCAGTGACGTGGCTGCATCGTCCGTTACTCGCAGGTGGCTTGGTTCAACCCCGGTTCCTGCAGGCGGCTCGAGTGCAGGTGGTTTAAACATAGGAAAGGCTGCAGGGTCGTCCCCGCTCCCCGAAGCTACAGCGGATTGGGCCCGCGTAACATAATCAGGCGCTGGCGAGTCGGCAGCATTCACCGCGGTGAGGGAAGGTCCATGAATTCCCAGCAGCGAAAATACGAACGCGAGCATGATCGCCAGCACAACCATGGGCCCGGCGTACGCTGTCGAAACTCTTGACACGCGTTTCAAAGCGGATGCGGTCCGCCTGGCTAGCGCGTGTTCCCCGTCTTCATAGTTTCCTCTGACCGGCACGAGACGGAGAGTTACTCGATATTTATCTCTGGACCGCACCAGATGGAAAGTGACTCGCCGATTGATGTGGGCGAGGGCAATCCTCCCTCGTGCAGGCTTTTCGAAGACATCCGGCGCGCGAAACAGGACTGGATCACCGATCGTTGAGCAATAGCGGTCCGCCGCCAGAGCCAGCGCTCCGGCAACTTCAGCTTGCTGCGAAACTGGCGCGACCGTCAACCGGCCAGCAGGGACACTAGGATTCAGAATCTGGTAAATCTTTGGCGTGTGCGCCTCGGCAACCACTCTCGCTGGTTCGAAAACATTGGCCGGCGAAGGCAACGCAATAGCGGTCTTCCGTTCGTCTTCGTCGGAGGGAACCGCAAGGACAATCGCTTCAACGGGTGATTCAATCGGGGGTGATTCAATCAGGGGTGAATCAATCAGGGGTGAATCAATCAGGTGCGAGTGAATCATCCGCGATTCACTCAATTCATGATCGCGCTCACACTGGAGAACCCAGGCTGCTTCCAACAGCTTTTGGAAGGAGGAAACATCGAAGGTAAATTGCCGATTCATGCCACCACTCTTCACATCCAGCCTAGCCCATCTGGGTCATATTGTATCCGCCCGCTTGGCAACTGTCGAGAACAAGCGTTGGACGGGTGTTTCCGGGCGGTTAGCATTCTGATGCCGGGGAGGTTGAAAGAGTTGGTGGAGCTAGTCGGGATCGAACCATAGTTACGTTTTTAGAATCATTAGGTTGATGATTCCATTGAATCGGAGAAACCGCAGATTGTCCATGCAGTCCCTGAGTGTGTACGTTTTGTGTACATCGGGCCGCCTTCGTGGGGGAAATGAGGGATGCGAATGAAGACCAGGCTCGCGCTGGCTGAGAGGCGTTCGGGGGAACCTGAGCCGCACAAAGTCCCTGCAACGCTCCCACCGGCCTTCCCTGTGAGAATGCGGGGCATCCTGGAGAGGTCGGATCTTCGACGGGCTGCACGCCGTATCCCGAGAACGCACCATGAACTCACTGCACCTAAAACGGTGCAGTCACGCTTTGCCGGGGGAATTGCACCTTGCACAGTTTTTCCGGCTCGCATCCCTGGTGCGGAAGCCGAAGCTTCCGCAACCTGGGGCGCGATATCGAACTCGAGGCCATCGTGAGATTCGGCCGACATCCGAAACCAGCTCCGGCTGCAGACGCAACGCGGACCGCGAAGTGGAGGGAGTTTATCGATCTCATGCTCGGGATCGATGGCTATGTGGTCTCGGCGTCTTCCGACGAAATGAAAACGGGATCGCGCGCGAGCATCTGGGGATCCGATCAGCCCTTTCAAATAATTGGCGTTGCTCGCTACGAGGACGTGCGCCGCCAGTGGCGCGTGTGGGAAGAACTGGCCGGCGAGAAGATGGAGCCGCCGGCGCGGGATTTACATTTTTACAAATTCGGCACGCGGCGAGAGTAGGGCTACCTTCGTCACCTGTCGCGTGCATCTGCTGTGTTCCAAAATTGGAGGCATGGATATGCAACGAGGCAGGGGGAGCATCTACCGGCGCCGCGGAAGCCGCTTCTGGTGGATGCAGTATTGGGGGCTAGGCGGTGGGAGACGTACGCGCCGGCGTGAGTCGACGGGCAAGGAGAAATTCAACGCCGCCCGCGACGTCCTCACGCAAAAGCTGATCACGATCTCAGGCGAACGACTTTCCTCCGGCGCCGAGCTCACAATTACAAACCTCTACGAAGCCTTGGCCATCGATTACAAGATGAACGAACGCAAGAGCGCGCGCACGCTGAAGAGTCGCTGGGAAACTCATTTGAAGGATTTCTTTGGCGCGATGACTGCGGCCGAGGTGACGGTGCGGCAGATCGCCGGATATATCGAATTAAGAGTGGCCGCCGGCGCCGCCACAGCCAGTGTTAACCGCGAACTGGCCGCGCTGAAGCGCATGTTTCGGCTCGCACTGCAATCTGAGCGCTTGATGAGAGTCCCATACATTCCGCGGTTGAAAGAACGCAACGTGCGGAAAGGCTTTGTGAAAGATGCCGAGTACGAAGCTCTGGCGCGCGAGACGGCCGCGGTCGGGCTGTGGCTGCGCGCGATGTTCGAGGTGGGCTATACCTACGGCTGGCGCAAGAGCGAGCTCCTCAGCCGGCGCATGCATCACGCGGACCTGCTCGAGCGCACGCTACGTCTGGATCCGGGCGAAACCAAGAATGGTGAAGCCCGCCTGGTGGAGATGACTAGCAAAGTATTCGAACTCCTCAAGGAATGTTCCGCCGGCAAAGCTGCAGACGATTTCCTTTTCACGCGCGCACTCGATCGCCGCGGGCATCGCGTGAAGACGGGAGGGCGGATTGTCGACTTCCGCCAGGATTGGGAAATGGTCTGCAAGGCGGCCGGCGTGCCGGAGCTACGCTTCCACGATTTGCGACGATCGGCGGTAACGAACATGGTCCGCGATGGCGTGAGCGAGAAGCTGGCAATGGAAGTATCGGGCCATCAGACGCGCAGCATCTTCGACCGTTACCACATTCTCGATCGGACGCAAATGCGGGTGGCGACGCGGAAGATGGAGCACGGCGCGCAAAGCCGGATCCGTGAAGCCAGTCAGCGCGAGCTGCTCTTCCAGGACGGCGGTCAGCCCGAGCCGGCCGGCGGTCAAAAAAAACCAGCCGAATCGGAGCGGGCGATCGGCCACAGAACAGCCACACCAGCCTGCGGAGCCAAGCCTAACTAGCGGCGCTGCATCACCCGAAAGACAGCGCAGTGGACTCTTAATCCACTGTGCTGTGTCGTGCGGGATTCAGGTGCGAGCGGAGACGCTGCACGGCTCAAAGATGAGCTTGAATCGCTCCTCGCGGGTCCTACGCTGCCAGCCATGGCTCCAAGAAGCAATGGCAGCCATCGTATGCGCGGGTGTGCCCCTAGTCTTTATTTCCAGTCGCCTGTTGGTGGTCGGCGTACACTGTCTGCCACGTTTTCCCCCGAAGACATTGCAAGAATGAAGGCGGATTTGGCGGTACTCGAAAAAGCCCACGACAGCGTGAGTGATACCGGGATCCGCGAGATCATACGCGTTTGGATCGAGGACGCGAAGAAGACACTGGCAGCAGCGGAAGCGGAAAGAAGCTCCTCAGTAGCGATCCCGGCGGCCCGGTAGTATCCTGTCAGCGCGTTGATGGTTTTTCGCGCGGGAATCGCAGCTCTCTCTCGTCTAAGAGTGCGTTGAGTTCGTCCACCAACTCCCCGAATTTCTGCTGGTCGTTCTCCTCTTGGATGAGGAGCACCAGTTCGTTCATGCGCTTCATTTCTTCGGGGGTCAAGACGGCAATCGTAGGCTAGGACCTGAGGCGATTACAAGAGCCCATCGGTGGCGGCGAGTTCCGCGCTCGGATATTTCCTTGGACAGAGGCCTCGCGCGGACCTAGCATCGGGCCAGAGGAATGCCCCAAATCGATTGCGCGCGCTGTCTTGAACTTCACGGGCCAGGCTGCTCGGCGAGTCACACGGATGGGAACGGGCGCAGCGTCTGCGTCTGGTGCTGTGATGCATTGCCATGCCCGGCGCAGATCCGGCGGCTACGCTCGAGCCAAGCCACGCTGCGTATGCTTACCTCGATTCGAAGGGGAATGCCCGAGGAGCGGGAACAGGACGTGGCGCAAATCCGCAGGCCACGCGAGATGCTGCAGGCGTTTGTTATCACGAATGCTCGCCAGCGGGTGATCGTGGCGGCCGCCGCCAAGAAAGAGAATTTTCACGAGGAGGATCAAAGAATGGCTATCGTCACGAGCGCCGCTCCGACGTCGACCGCGCCGCAAGTTCTTGCAGTGAATGTCTGCAGGCAGCCCGGGTGTAAGCAGCAGTTGGGAGCCAAGAATACATGCGGCTTCTGCCGGCAACACCGCTCCCACGTCAAACAGGCGGGCGGCAACGGCCAGTTGCAGGTCGCGCGCGGACCCCAGGCGGTGCCAGCGAAGAAGCCAAACGGCGCCAGTCGAGATGATCGCCCGCGCGGCAGTGGCAGCGGAGCGCAGCCGGCGGAGAGCAGCCGATCGCAGCTCGGCGCGGCGCGCATCGAGGAGCGGCTGCAAGTTCTGCTCGCAGCCGTCCCGCTCGATGCGGTCATTGCGGCAATTCCGCTCGAGGACCAGGCGAAGCTCGTGTCGGCCTGGCTAGCCGGAACGATCTAGGTCAGGTTGGATCGGTTGAATCCGGGAGCCCAACGGGTTGATCGCTTTGTGGCTTGGCGGCTCATCAGCGTTCGCCCGCGCCCCCGGCGTTATTCTAATTGACGCCGGGACGGGTATAAGTGTGTCCGATTCACAGCTCGGCGAACCTTTGCAAAGGGTCATCCTTGACCGTGTTCAAGAGATGCGTAAGCGTTGGGATAACCGACTCACCTTTCCACCGACCAATTTGAGCGAACGCTACGTACGGGGTGAAGTCCAGTTTCGGCTTCGATGCCAGTGGAAGGCTGAGCCATCCTTCCGCTTCGACTTGTTTATAGAACGGCGACCGAGGAATCATCAAACTGCTGGACGTAGAAAGTGGAAAGCTGAAGGTCGCATTCCACGCGCAGACCATCAGGGTCAGGGTTTGGTGTTTGTCTTCACGGTCAAGGTCGTGGAGGATAGCCAGCGGATCATCCGCCGGGTTGGCAGCATTGTAGGGTTGGAGCCGTTCGACCAGGGCACGTGCATCACTGGAGAGAATGCCCTTTACCTGTCTACCGTAAGTGGTGAGTTCGTTTTTTGTCGTCGGCTTCACGGTAGCAATCGGGAAGCCGATCCATCTCGGATGATCGAGTCGGTACTGACCGGCGGAAAGAAGCCAAACGACGTGCTCGAGCGAGGAACGCAGGTGGTGAGCTATCTCCCCGGCAATGACACCGAACCGGAGCGGAATGCCGCGTTTGGCGTGGAACTCAGCAAGTTCCTTAGCAACGTTCTCTTTGTCACCACTGAAACCGCCTTCGGGGCGTTCACTCAGAAAGGCGACGATCTCGGAATTGAGGTTTTGGATACTCTCTTCGGCCCGTTTTAGCTTTTCGTGTACCCCTGCCAATTGATCGGGAGCAAGAAGATGCGTGGGATCACCCATACGGTCATAATTACAAGACCGCACGATCTCACGCAATAACACATCCCATGCCCCTAAGGAAAATCTTTCGCTGCGGAAAAATCCAAGAGGCTAGATTTTTCGGGAGTGTGTAGCCGGCCGTCGCGGGCCAGAGCCGCGTTTGCCGGATTCATTTCTTAGTTGGGCGCACCGGGAATTTGCAAACGCCGGGGACGTAGGCGCAGTCAGCGTCGGCTGGAGTGGAACCGTGAGTAACGGCATCCATCCAGTCGCAGGTTTGATGGATGATCTCGGCTCTTGTTTCGTTCATCACGCGCGGCGTGTTGACAAGACAGGTCTCTCCACTAGCCGTGTCGAGACGCATTAAGTCGTGCGCCGGGCCATAGCTCTCAAACACGTATCTTCCGTTGGATGCGCTGGCGTTTGCGGCCTGAGCCGCCTTTAGTTGAGCTGCTGTGTCGGCCAGTTCTTTGGCCGTCGCTTCATACTTCGATTTCGCAACATACTGGTCGCAGCCGAGAGCCATCGAGAGCACGATGCCACAAACGATTATCCGTTTCACGCCCAGCATTTTTTATCTTCCCCGGTGCTCTGACCAGTCCACTTCCGTGCCAACGAAGCTAAGGCGAACGGAGCCCGGCCCGCCGCTCGCGGGCCCGGGCTATACGCAAAAAAGCGCGTACCATTGAGTCAACAGGCAGAATTTGGGTTGCGGTCGCGCGGCCGCTCCCTGATTTCAACCCGCCGTTCCTTCCACCCGCGAACAACAAAATGCGAACAACAAAGGCCCTTCGGCGGTCGCACACCCCAAAGTTACTTCTGTCACTGCCGCGGCTCGTCAATCGCGCCTATTCTTCTGAAATGGTTCCCCACCAGTCCCCTCACAGCGAGGACGCGAATCTTTTGCGTCCACTCCCAGAGATGTTCCCGCACGATGCGAATTGTCGACAGTGCCTTGCCTTCGAGGTCATGGGCAACGTGGCTGATGACCTGGCGCTGTTGAGAGCGCCAGCGATCGCCGGCGGCCCGTCATACGGGCCAGGGCCAAAAATCTGGGTGCGCTTCTTCCAAGTAGATAGCGAGGGCAGTCGGGTGGGCCCCGATGCTTTCTGCACCGCCTTTGATCAGTTGGATTTCCTCGTGTTCATCTCCGCCCCGGAGCGGTACCGGCGGCTGATCGAACGCAATAGCGACCTGGCGCCCGAGGAAGAGGAGCACATCACCAAAATCTTGCTCGGGAAAAGAGGAAATCTCCATGAAGTACGTCCGCATTCTGAGTGAGTTTTATGGAAGGGTCTGGGGGCTGGAGGAAGAACTCTTGCTGCGCATGAAGGCGCTTCTGCTCGCGCAAGCCTCCGGAGAGAAGTGGGAAGATGAGGAAATCCAGAATCGCATCGCGGCGGCCAACGCGGCCAACGGCTACGAACGCCGCGATCACTTCGGCTTTAGTTATTCGGCCTTGAGTCCTATCGCGAGATCGGAAAACCGATATCGCCGACAGGGCGGCAGCGTGGCCATCATCCCCATAATCGGAATGATCGCTCACCGCATGAACCTCGTTTCTTCGGTTTCTGGGCCCGGCGGCGGGACTTCCATACAAATGCTGCAGGCTCAGCTCCGTGAAGCGCTAGGCAATGCAGGCTGCAGGGCCATCGTGCTCGACGTGGACTCGCCCGGAGGGGCGGCTGATTGCGTCCCGGAGCTCGCCGCCGAGATCTATGACGCGCGCAAGCAGAAGCCGATTATTGCTGTCTGTAACTCGATGGCCTGCAGTGCGGCGTATTGGTTGGCCTGCGCGGCGAGTGAGGTCGTATGCACGCCGAGTGGGCACTGCGGCTCGATCGGCGTGTACGTCATCCACGAAGACGACAGCGAGGCGCTAAAAAAGGCCGGGATCAAAATCACAATCATCAAAGCCGGGAAATACAAAATCGAAGGCAACTCGGCGGAGCCGTTGTCGCGGGAAGCTCAGGACGCAGCGCAAGGCCGGGTGGACGATATTTACCGGCTGTTCGTGAATGCGGTCGCTCGGTGCCGAGGCGTCTCACAGCGAGCCGTGCGCGAGGGTTATGGCCAGGGGCGGAGTCTGCTCGCCGCTGATGCGGTGAAACAGGGCTTGGCGGACCGTGTAGCCAGTCTCGATGACGTGCTCTCTGAGCTGGGGATTGACCGGAGAAGGATGAGCAGCGGCCGCGGCGGGCAAGTTTTAGAAAACGGTTCGGAGGCGCTTGCACCTCGCCGCCGGCTCGCGCTTAACGCCTGGACCAAAGCTCTCCGGGCCGCGCCGCCGAATGACGACGAAGAGGACGAGCAGAACAATTGCGGCTGCACTTGCAGCGCCTGCAAAGCCTGCGCCGGCTCGAGGGCCGGAGACGGCGATGTGGGATGCGTCTGTGCGTGCAATGCCTGCAAAGCTTGTGATTATAAAAATCGCAGCACCGCATCGACGGCCCTGGCGCGTCGCCAGCGCGAACTCGATTGGGAAAGCGTCTCCGTCACGGGAGTGCCCGCACGGGGCCATGCGCAGCTTTCAGGAAATCGCCAGGATAACGGGAACCAAACGCTCGAACGCCGCCGGCGCGAGCTGTGGATGGCAGCAAATGGCGGCCAGGTCTCCAGAAATAGCTCGGTCGGGTCCGAGGACTGGAAGCAGTCTCAGAGGCGCCGCCAACGTCAAATCGACATGTGTCTCTGAGTCTCCGTTGGCAAACAAAAATGAACTTCTGGAAAAGAGGAAACACGATGAAAGAAACAAGGCAGCAGAAATCAGAAGAAGACATCGCGGCTGCGAGAGCGAATGCAATTCGCCGCGCTTGGATGGATCGCACAAAGGCCTGCAGCTCGGCTCGCTCGATGCTGTTACAACTCGAAGGTTGGCTCATCGATCACACCAAAGCTTTGCGGAACGCAGAAAACCGATGCAACTGTTTGGTCTCGGAGGTGCGGTCGATAATCGCGAATGGCAGCATACGGTGCCTCGTAAATGCCCCGGCTGCGCTGGCGGCGCAACTGATGGCGGGGCGAGACCTTTCTGAAATCCTCTTGGCTGAAGAGAGCGACCCCCAGTTTGCCCGGTTCTACAAAAGCATAAAGTTCACCAGCAGCAATGCCGCCCCGAACGTCGTGAGTAATCCTGGCGATTTAGACGTGTTCAAAGAATGGAACCGTGAGCGCGGCGCTTGTCAGATCCTGGTGGAGGCCATCGTAATCCAGAAGAAAGCCGTGGCTGCCACGATTGCTCTTTCGATGGAAAAGTTCTCTCACACAGTTTCGCAGGCTCGTGCGGAGACAGCGCGACAAGTGCTCGCCCTCCTTGCGGAACTGCGACGCGTCACGGAGCCAGATCGGGCACTCGCGAAGGACCTTGACGTAGATGAGGTCGCCGCATTAAGTCCCCCGCCCTTTCCGCTGCAGGTTGCGGGATCCGGCGCGATGTCCTGGCTTTTGGATGCCGCGGCCGTGGGCATGATCGACGTGGCGGAATTGACCGACCTTCGGCCCGAAACCGTCTCGCCAGCGTCGCCGCCGGCACCGGAACACGAAGCCGCGGCCGAGCCCTGGCTTCAGGCGCAGATTTAGCTCGGCGTGCTGTGAAGAATCGAGGAACTGATTTCCAATGGGGACTCTGAATGTCGGATCGATGGCCGCGCGCCTGGGACTCGATCCCGCCGATTTTCTGGACAAGATGAAGGGTGTCCAGGGCTTCAACGGGTTCGTCTCGAGCGAGATGGCGCGGCAGTGGAAAAAGACTGGGCGCGATGGCCAGGAGGGAATTCGGCTCATCGATGAAGCGCTCGGTATCCACGTGGCCCGGCCCGTGGCACGCATCGTCAGCGAAACCTTTCCCGCGCTCTCGAAGGCCATATCGGGAATTCTGCCCGGCGTCGCATTCAGCGCTTTGGGATTTGCCATCTTCGAGTTCGCGGAGAAAGCCGTCGAGAAAATCCAAAAAGCGCAAAAGGCGGTCGAAGAATTTGGGGCCGCCAGCGCGAAAGTTGAAAGCACACTGCAGCAGATCGGGGAAGGTTGGGCGGTCAAGATCGCCGGGCTGCAGAACCGGAACGGCCAGAGCGCACTAAACGCCGAGGGCGCCAAGGAGGCCCGCAAAGACGTCGAGGAGTATATGAAGGCCCTCGACGAAATGCAGAAGAAGCAGGAGGCCGCCTCCGGCTGGATTACGAAGAGTCTGGCCGCGATCGGCAATGAATGGCACAGTGTGTTCGCCTCCGACTCGACCAAGCTCTTCGAGCAGGGCCAGCAGGATCTCGAACGGCTGGGCAGAGGCCTGCAGGATGCCTTCAATTTCGATGTGATGCACGGCACAGACACAGCTCTGCGAAAGATTAACGACGATATCGCGAATATCCAGGATCGAATCGAAGCGGCCCCGTTCCTGCGTAGCTTCGCGGAGCAATTGCCTAATCTGCAGAAAGAAGCTGACTACCTAGCGACGATCAAAACTCGAATCGTGGACATGGAAGAGGCTTGGAAGAAGGCCGACGCCGCGGCGGCCGGCCGCAAGGCCGCCGAAGAGGCGCAGAAGAAGTTGCTGGCGTTTTACCAAGACCTAGCCAGCTCGATGAAGAAGCTCAATCCCGAAAGCGATCCCATCGCCAAGATGCACGCTGAAATCAACAGCTTCCGTTCTGAGGCCGTGACGGCCTTCGTAGCCGTGGGCGATTCGGCTGCGAATTCGCTGCAAATCAGGGGCGCGCACAAGGCCCTTGAGAGCTACCTGGCGCTGCTCGAGCAGGCGAAGCACAGGCTGGAGTCTGACATTCTGGCCACGCAAGCGGCCGAACTGCTGTCGAAGCCCATACCGGGCATAGGAACTGAGACGCCCACCAAGGGCTTTGAGCTCGCGAACCCGCCGCAGATCCCCGCGCCCCAGGTCTCGGCGTTTCCCACGCTCGGCCCCGGCGGCACGGCCGGAGCGCAGTTCGATACTTTCGCAGCCAGCCAGGGCGCCCAGATGAAAATGGCGGCGCAGGCTTTTGAAGACGCGCTAGGTCCGCAGCAAAAATATAAATTGGTCGAGCAGGAACTCGATCTCTTATTGCAAAAAAAGCTGATCGACCAGAACGCCTACAATGCCGCGCTGGCGCAGGCCATCAGCCTGAAAAGCCGTGAAGGCAAACAGGGCCTGGGCGGCGAGGTCGACGCGGTGAATGCCGGCGGCGGCCGCATGCAGGAACTCCAGCAGCGTTCGTCGACGCTGCAGGCCCAGCTCACAAGCGGCACGGCGCTCGATGGCACAGCCCTCAACCCGAACGACATTGCGGCCGTGAAGCTGGCGATCCAGGGCATTACCGACGAAGAAGACAAAATTCTGCTCAAGACCGGTGACGTGAATGCCGGCATCAAGGCCTGGGCCGATAGCATGCAGCAAGTGAAGACCGCGGGCACGTTTGTATTCGAGGAGCTCACCCAGGCCACGAAGGGCTTTGAAGACGACGCTGTCAAATCTTTCACGGACATTCTCGAAGTGCAGCGCGGCCAGCACCAAAAAATGATCAATGAGCTGCGCAAGATGTGGGCGAACTATTTCACCAACCTGGCGCAGGAAGCCCTGAAACATCAGCTCGACAAGCTTCTGGCTCCGGTGGCGGGAAAGATCGGCGGCATTTTCGGCACCGGGGGCGGCCCGCAAGCCGCGGCCACCACAGCCAACACCTCGGCCCTCGGTACACTCACGGGCGCCGTTACCGCGCTTACCGCGCGCATGACCGTCTCTGGTGCAGGTGGCCTGGGCGCGATCGGAGCCGCCGGGAACGTGGGCGAAGCCGGCTATGCCGGAAATGCCGGCGACTTTGCCGAGGGCGGTGACGTCACGCCGGGCTCAAGCTTTATTTCCGGAGAAGCCGGCGCTGAAGAAGTAGACCTCGATCGCAGCGGCGGGGCGCACATCACTCCACTCGGCGCGGGCGGAGGTGCTACCTATCATCAATACGACATGCGCGGGGCTGTGGTGACTGACGATCTCATGCGCAAGGCCGATGCGGCCAAACTGCTCAAGCATGCCGAGCCCGCCTTCATTGGCAAGGCCTTGGCGAACTTCAGCGAAGTGCAGCGGCGGACGCCGCAACGATAGCAGTGGGCTATTTTGACTTCTCGTCGCGTGAGCCGCCTGGTGCGGCGGGTTCCAATTTCTCCAGTGATCGCTGGATGATGTGCAATTCTTCGCGGATACGGTCAATCCGGTCGATCAGCTCTGCGACGTTCCTAGGGGCGACCTCAGCCTGAGCCATGACCGAATACGGTAACCCTCTGGACGGAAAAAGTCCGTCCCCCAGCGCACAATACTAGAGCCGTTTACGCTGCTGTTTTGCATGATTCTGCCACGCTGCCCGCGTGGCGGACGAGCGGCCGGGCCGCCGGGATTTCCTCCCGCGCAGGAGTCCATCCACGATTGTTAAGAGAATTCCCCTGGCCCAGAGAGCGCTCTCGCTGGCCTTCTTGCCGCAGCTCGTTGCCGCGCGTTCGATTCGGCAAAGCTCTGGCTCCGTAAACTGCAGAGTTCGGAGGAGCGGCGATCGCGGGCGCCTGACTATGTTTTTCATTTGTGACCCTCCCGGTCTTGAGATCGCCGGAACGGTAACACAAGTCGATTCCAAAGAAGCCAGCCGCTGGATTTTTGCCTGGGGTGTGGGAAGAATGGAATGATGCGAGCACCCGTCATGCAAAAACAGCACCCATTACATCCGTAATCCTCAAGGGGGTGAAGGTCGCAGCCCGGGACGCAAATCGACGAGTATGATT
>Ga0307478_10003045_pt1 | contig 12684 bp, 10 predicted proteins | sample atmos_gasesECM4C_2_FD_203713 | JGI IMG/M metagenome (GOLD analysis project Ga0307478, IMG submission 203713) | Hardwood forest soil microbial communities from Morgan-Monroe State Forest, Indiana, United States - atmos_gasesECM4C_05 | ecosystem: Environmental > Terrestrial > Soil > Temperate...
AACATGGTGGTGGATATCGGCGGCGGCACTACGGACATCGCGGTGATTTCGATGAGCGGCATTGTGTACTCGCGGTCGGTGCGCGTCGCTGGCAACGAGATGGACGAGGCCGTGATGCAGTACCTGAAGCGGAAGTACAACCTGCTGGTGGGCGAACGGACCGCCGAACAGATCAAGATGGAGATAGGCTCGGCGTATCCGCTGGAGAAGCCGCTGACGATGGAAGTGAAAGGGCGCAACCTGATCGAAGGCGTCCCGCGCACGGTGACGATCGATGACAGCGAGATTCGCGAGGCCTTGAGCGAATGCGTGGCCACGATTTTGAATGCGGTGCGCGTGGCGCTGGAACGCACACCGCCGGAACTCTCTGCGGACATCAGTGACCGCGGGATTGTTCTGACGGGCGGGGGCGCGCTGCTGAAGAATCTGGACAAGCGGATCCGCGAGGAGACCGGCCTGCCGGTGTCGATCGCGGACGACCCGCTGGCGTCGGTGGTGCTGGGTACGGGGAAAATGCTGAGCGACTTCAAACTGCTGCGGCAGGTCTGCATCGACTGACGGAGTTTTCAACCGTCCGTTGTACGGTGCGACCGAAGAATTGCTGCTCCCCAGCCGCAGTTATAGTCGAAATTCGGTAAAGAATAGTAGTCGACAGCGATGGTGATTCTCGCGCTCTCAGAGAAACGGGGATTGCCATTCAAAATGCGCGGATTCTTCTTTGCTGAGAACGGATAAGTACTTAGAACGAGTCACCATGTCAGCCATACCTTCACGGCATAAATCGTTGGCGTTGCTGGGCGCGATGCTGCTCATCCAGGTTCTGCTGCTGGCAGTGCAGATCAAGAGGGATTCACGGGGCCGGTTGATTCGCGTGTGGGCAGTCTCTGGCGCTTCACCCTTTGAGCGGGGCGCTTCGTGGGGATTCGGAAGAGTGCGCGGCGTGTGGAACCACTATTTCGCTTTGCAGAACACCTCGCGGGAAAACGAAGCGCTGCGTATTGAAAATGACGCGCTGAAGCTGACAATTTCGCAACTGCAGAGCCGGGCGTCTGAGGCTGACCGCCTGGCAGCGTTGCTAAATTTCCGGCAAGCCCACAAGGACGTGCCCATGCTCGGCGCGCGCGTGATTGCAGGGAGCGCCGGGACGGCCAGCCGCACGATCGAGATCGACCGCGGAGAGCGCGACGGGATCCGGAGGAACATGCCGGTAATCACTCCGGACGGCGCTGTTGGCAAAGTGATCGAGGCATTCCGCGACGCGGCGCAGGTGCTGCTGCTGACAGACAAGGACGGGGGCGCGGGCGCCATGCTGGTGCAGTCGAGGATTCAAAGTCCCGTGGGCGGCACCGGCGAGCCGACGCTGGTGATGAAATACGTGGCCGGGGACGATAATGTGGCGGTCGGCGAGCAAGTCGTGACCAGCGGCATGGACAAAATCTTTCCCCGCGATGTTCCGGTTGGCACGGTGATTGAAGTGAAGGCGGGAACACCGTTCAAGCAGATTCGCGTGCGCCCGGCGGCTAAATTCGACCGGTTGGAGGAAGTGATCGTGCTCTTGACCCAGCAGCCGCTGGAATTCAAGAAAGTCGCGGAAGCGCAGGGTGCTCAGACCGGCGCGCAAGGGCCGCAGCCTGCAACGCAAAACTCCGCGGCGGGCAAGCCGGCGGTGACGGAGAAGCCATGAACGATACGTTCGAACTCCGCTCCGGCGAGACGCACATCGAAGTGCACAAGTTTTTCCCCGGCGCGATTGTGGCCGTAACGGTTGCCGCGCTGGTGTTGCAGGCATCTTTTCCGGTGTACTTCCCGCGCCTGGAGATTCTGGACCTGCCGATGCTGGTGACGATTTATTTTGGATTGAGCCGGCGCAACCCTTCGACCGGATTGCTGCTGGGCACGGTGATCGGACTTTCACAAGACGCGCTGAGCGGGCCGACGGTGCCACTGGGCTTCTATGGCATTGCCAAGACGATTGTGGGGTATCTGGCGTCGTCGATTGGCGCGAGGTTGGACACGGAACATCCGGCCGCGCGGTTTGCGCTGATCATGGGATTTTTTGTGCTGCATCAGGCGACGTTGGCGCTGACCCGGCGGCTGCTGCTGGCAGGAGAACCGGAGGCGTGGCTGAATGCGCACCTAGCGATAGCGGCCGCAGTGAACGCTTTCCTCGGCACCCTGCTCTTCCTGGTGTTCGACCGTCTGCGGCGGTCATCCTAGAAAACCTTCCAGAAAACCGTTTGTAATGATTGGGTGAATTATCGCCTATTATACTTGTAATACTTTTTCATATGTTGATTTCAGACTGTTCGACATTGATCTTGATCGCCAGGATTGAAATTCTCGACCTGTTCCTCAGAAGTGCCTTGCTGGAAGTAGCCGTACCCGAGGAAGTGCGGAGGGAATGCTGCGGAGTCAAGAAGACTCTTGATGCTGTACGGATTGGAGAAAGCCCTCGATAAGTCGAGGATCAAGGTGGTCGCGGTGAAAGACAGGAAGCTGGTTGGAAAACTGGGGCATGACTTCAGCTCAGGCAGGGGAGAAGCAGAGGCTATCGCACTTGCGGTGGTAAAGCAGGCAAAACTACTGGCCATCGACGATAAGAATGGCATTAATGCATGCAAGCTTCTGGACATTGCTTTCGTCACAGCAGCAGGCATTTTGGTGCGATGCCGGGAGAAACGTCTGCTCAACCAGGAGGAAGCGCTCGCGAGACTCGGACTACTGGAGAGATACGGCCGGTATAAAGGATCGATCCTCGAAGATGTTAAAGCGAGGCTGAAGGAAAGAAAATGACGAAGGCAATGAGCATTCGGATGGATCGTGCATCTATGAGTTTCTAAGCGAGATCACGAAGGAAGAACGCAGCGATCTCTCTAAGACCGTGCGTGATCTGGTCGCTCGTGGAAGGCTGCTGTTGGCCATTGAAAAATACCGAGACGGAGAAGTTTCGCTGGGCAGGGCTGCGGAATTGGCAGGCATCCCCGTGGGACAGATGAAGACGGTCTTGAGCGAGTTCGGAGTCAAGAGCCGGATCGAGAAAGAGGATTACTTCGAGGGCTTACAGAACCTTGTGAAGGCGTTCTGATCACTCGAAGGGGGCGCTTGTTAGTGGGCCAATAGGAACTGCTTGAAGTCGTCGTAGCGGGTGGTCATGGGACGGGAGAGTTTCATACGCGGGAGATAGCGCGCGAGGCGTTCGGGGAGCGGTGGAGCGATGCCAATTCCCTTCTGAACGATGTCAGCGAACTTCGCGGGGTGGGCGGTAGCGAGCACGAGGCCCTGCGAAGGTTCGGCATGCTCCTTGCGGTAGGCTTCCCAGGCGCGAATGCCGACGGCGGTGTGCGGATCGGAGACGTAGCGGTAGCGGTCCCAGACGGCGTGCATCTCTTCGAGCGTTTCTTCGTCGCTGACTCCGTGTCCCCAAATTTCCTTGCGAACATATTCAATGCGATTGCGGCAGAGGTCGAGCAGGCGCGGGAAATTGTTGGGATTGCCGACATCCATGGCGTTCGAATAGGTGGCGATGGCGGAGCGTGGGCAGTAGTTGCCAGAGAGCAGATACTGCGGAACGACATCGTTCGAGTTGGTGGCGGCGATGAACCGGGCGACGGGTAAGCCCACGCGTTTGGCGAAAATTCCGGCTGTGAGATTGCCGAAATTCCCGCTAGGCACGGAAACGATCAGCGGCACGGAAGCAACGGGCAACTGCCGGTAGGCGGCTACGTGGTAGAACATCTGCGGAAGCAAGCGGCCAACATTGATCGAATTGGCGGAAGTAAGAAACGCGCGCTGGTTCAGGGCCTCGTCGGCGAAAGCCTGCTTAACGAGGCGCTGGCAGTCGTCGAAGGAGCCGGAGACTTGGAGCGCGGTGATATTCTCGCCGAGCGTAGTGAACTGCTTTTCCTGGGCTTCGCTGATGCGCTTGGAAGGATAGAGAATGACGACGCGGATGCCGGGCACACCGAGAAAGCCGTGAGCGACGGCGCTGCCGGTGTCCCCGGAAGTGGCCACAAGAACCGTAAGCAGGCGCGATTCACCGCGAACGAAATAACCCATCAGACGCGCCAGGAAGCGGGCTCCGAAATCCTTGAAAGCCAGCGTAGGGCCGTGGAAGAGCTCGAGAATGTGCAGCGCGGGAGAGAGAGAAACCAGCTTCACCGGGAAGTTGATAGCTTGGGCCACGATTTGCCAGAGAATTTCCTCTGGCACATCGGGCGTTGCGAACTGCCGGACAACGCGGAAACAAACTTCCGTGAAGGGCAGGCGGCGAAATTCTTCCAGCTCCTCGGGAGTGTGGCGGGCGATTTCGGCAGGCATATAGAGGCCGCCATCGGGCGCAAGGCCGCGCAGCACCGCGCCTCGCAGCGAGCTGAGCGGCGCCTTTCCTCCGGTGCTTCGATATCTCATGGTCGGTTTTGAGTTCTAAGTTCTCAGTTGTAAGTCAAACCGTAAATCCCCGCAGCACGCTCCGCCCGATCCAAAGCAAAACTTACGACCTAGAACTTAGAACTTTTTCCAGGAAGGCCTGGCCCGCCACGGGACTGCGGCACGTTCCCGGAGGAGAAATCTCCCGCAAGCTCGCGGTCGGGACCGTGAGATGCGCCAGAGCTTCATAGCTCTGGCGGCGCGCCGCGATAAGAGCAGGATAGCAGCGGGCAACCGTATCGTGAGGAGTTTCTCGCGGGCGAGGCTGAAACGCACCTCGCCACAACACCGGTTTGGGATCCTGCAAATAGCGCTCGATGAGCAACTGCTGTTCGTCCGGGGAAGAGGCGATGTAGACGACGGTCATCTGGCGGCGCAGGCGCAGGAGGATGTTGTTGCCAGTGTAGATGACGCTTCCGGTGGTGTCGAGAACGAGTTCACGCTTCGAGTCCTTTTCAAGATCAGAGAGGACCTGGTCAAGAGTGGCGATTTCTTCGGCAAGATATTGGGCTTCGCGTTCGGCGTAGGCAGGACTGTCGGGCCAGCCCATCCAGGCGGCTACGCCGTTGATGCCGGTGTATCCCCCAGATTGGAGAACGCGAGCGAGCCGGGATTCGATTTCGTCGTCGCAGCAGACGGTGGGACAGCCATGGGCTGCAAGATTTTTCGTCCAATGGCTTTTTCCGGCTCCGGACATGCCGATCATGGCAAGGCGCAGCGGTCGATGAGAATCAGGAGGCATAACGAACTAAAAAGTTTAACCTGCATTTCTTATTGGCGGCAATTTGTCTGCTGAGGAAGTGCGGCAGGCGCACTCTGCCAACTGACGCCTTGAGTACTTCAGCAGCGAAGGGCGCTGAGCGCTAGAATTTGGCACACTATCAGTTGAGATCGTTCGGGCCGCAAAGTTAGCGGCCCGGTGCCTGCGGATAGCCAGCGGACGTCTTCGGGAACGAGGGTTCCAAGACCCTCAACGCGGCAAATCATAGGGCCGGATTGCACGGTGACAGACTGAAGCGAGGAGCGATCCAAAGAAGGGGAAGCAGAGCGAACGCGTAGGACTCCAAGAGCGACCGCGATAATTGCCAGGGGGAGTACTGGGAGAATCAGCCTGAAGAACAACAAGCAAGCCGAGACACTTACACTTATCAAAAGGGACCTCCATCCGGGGTTGATTACTATCCCAGTATAAAGGCGGAGGGGCGGAGCCCAAAAAGGAAACGGCCGGCGGGAACGACTTTAGTAAAACGATTAACTAGCTATCGGATCGAGGGTCCTCACCCTCAAAGAGCGCACAACCTGGCCCGTTGACAAGAGCGCTACCTGCCCTTTCGAACGAGTTGCGCCCCTCATGCCCAGGTGCTACTTTTAATGTGGCTTTGCGAATGAGACGGATTCGCAAGTTTAGCGGCGATTCGGACGCTTCATCGAGATCATCAGGCCAGTTAAAGCGGGCCTCATACTGCGAAGGAATCGAACTAATTCGCTGCAGAAGTTTTTTATGAAGTTGCGCGAGCGGGCAACGGTCGGCCCTGAAAGAAAAACGGCTCGCGCGCAGGGATTGCGTGTCGTACTGGTTCCGCAACGATAGCCGACTGCCGCAAGAACGGCTGGCCGCCGCCTCCTACGTGATCGTGGGCATGCTCGCGATTCTGCTGCTTGGCTTCTGGAAACTCCAGGTCGTCGATTCCGATAAATACGGACAACTGGCCGAGCGCAACCGGGTGCGTTCGATTCCGATCATTGCGCCGCGCGGAAGAATGCTGGACCGCGATGGCCGCGTGCTGGTGGACAATTATCCATCGTTCAGCGTACTTCTGCTGCGCGACGATCCCGCGGAAATCGAGAAGAATCTGCCAGGGATCGCAGAGGGACTGGGTTTGTCCCTCGACGATTTGAAAGAACAGCTCAATAACACCCGCAACCTGCCGAAGTTTCAGCCCATCGTTATCAAGCCGGAAGCTTCCCCTGCGGACGTGGCCTTCATTGAATCGCACCGCGCGGATATTCCTTTGCTCGAAATGCTGATGGTGCACCGGCGGCGGTACTTGCCGGGCGGGTTCATGGCGCATGCCAGCGGGTATGTGGGAGAAGTGAGCGAGCAACAGATCGAGTCAAGTAACGGGCGGCTGCGTCCGGGCGACATCGCCGGGAAGTCAGGCCTGGAACGCCAGTACAACGATTTACTGGTGGGCACAGACGGCATGCGGCGGGTAATTGTGAACAGCGTGGGCAAGGAAATGGGCCGACTGTCTCAGCAAGAGGCCATTCCGGGGAAGCAAATCCAGCTCACCATCGACTACGATTTGCAGCAGATTGCAGAAGAGGGCCTTGCCGGCAAGAAGGGCGCTATCGTGGCACTAGACCCGCGGAGCGGCGAGGTTCTTGCCTATGTGAGCCGACCGGCGCCTGACCCGAACGATTTTGCGATCCGGATTTCGAAAGAACAGTGGCAAAGGCTGAATGAGGATCCCGATCGCCCGCTGCTGAACCGCGGGATCCAAGCGCAGCTTGCGCCGGGATCGACGTTCAAGATCGTAATGGCGACGGCCATGCTGGAGTCGAACGTTCCTCCGGAGAATTTCACCGCGTTCTGTCCGGGGGCTGCGACGTTCTACGGCCGGCAATTCAAGTGCTGGGTGTACGGCCATGGGAGCCACGGGGTAGTCAACCTTCACAACGCGATCGTGCATTCGTGCGACGTGTTTTTCTACAACGTGGGCCAGCGCATGGGAATCGACCGGATTTCGAAGTATGCGAAGTTGCTCGGCCTGGGAGCGAGAACCGGCGTAGATTTGCCGTCAGAAGATACCGGTTTAGTGCCTTCCGAAGAATGGGTGCAGCGGGTGTTTCACCGAAAGTGGTATCCGGGCGAAACCATTTCTGTTTCTATCGGCCAGGGAGCAGTGACAGTGACGCCGATGCAATTGGCCTACATGGCTGGCGGGCTGGCTTCCGGAGGAGATTACAAGCAGCCACACCTGTTGAAGGATGCGCAGACGGTCGGCGAGAAGCACGTGGAGCTTTCCGAAGACACGGTTGAACAGGTCACCATGGGTTTGTACGGTGTTGTGAACGAGGGGGGCACCGCGGGGGCGGTGAGGCTGCAGGGCATCGAGTTCTGCGGAAAGACAGGGACGGCCCAGACGATTGGAGCGGACGCCAAGGCGCGCTACGGCAAAGGCGAGAAAAAATTCAAGGACAATGCGTGGTTCGTGGGCTTCGCGCCGCGCCGCAATCCGGAAATTGCGGTCAGCGTTCTGGTGGAAGAAGGCGGCCACGGGGGCGTGGCGGGGGCGCCAATCGCGCGCGACATCATCAGGGCGTATTACGACAAGAAGAATAAGAAGAATCAGGGCCAGATCACGGCGGAAGATCAGCGCTACAACCTGAAAAAGGGCGACGAGAAGCAAACCGCTGAGGCTTCGAAGGCCATTCTGAAGCCCGAGGAAGCCGTTGCGATTTTGCCGACCAGCGAAAAGAAAAAGGCGAGTGCGGAGTGATGGCAGTTAAGTCAAAAACGAAGAAGAGCGAAAGATGAAAGAAGCCCCGGGTACACGAGATTACGATTGGTGGCTGCTGGTGATCCTGGCGGCGATCTGCACGATAGGTGTGCTGGAGATTTACTCGGCTACGCATGGCAGCGCGCTTGCCGGGATGCATATGAAGCAGATCCGGTGGATCGCCATTGGGACCGTGTTGATGCTGGTGCTCTCGCGGCTAGACTACCACGTGATCATGGATCAGGCGCCGTGGCTCTATATAGCCGGACTTGCGGCGCTGGTGGCGGTGCTGGCGGTGGGGCACACGAGGTTCGGGGCCAAACGGTGGATCCCGGTGCTGGGGGAATTTCTCCAGGTGTCAGAATTGGTCAAATTGATTATAATCATAGTGTTGGCCCGCTTCTTTGCGGAAGTGCGCAGCGATGAGCTGTCCCTGCAAGACTTGATTAAAGCGGGGCTTCTGGTAGGCTTACCGCTGGCATTAATTCTCAAACAGCCAGACCTGGGCACCGCGCTGGTATTGATGCCCATGCTGATCGTGGGCGCTTTTTTGGCAGGGCTGCAGTGGAAGCATGCCACAGTAATTGTGGTTATCGGCATTTTGATGCTGCCCGTTGGGTGGCATTTCATGAAGCCGTATCAGAAGGAAAGAGTGACATCGTTTTTGCATCCTGAGGAAGATGCCAAGGGCTCCGGCTATCAGGTGTTGCAGTCGAAGATAGCGGTGGGCTCCGGCGGCTTCTGGGGTAAGGGTTTCGGCAACGGCAGCCAGAATCAACTGGGATATATTCCAGTCCGGTACTCCGACTTCATAATGTCGGCCTGGGCGGAAGAACAGGGATTCAAGGGCGTGCTGGTTGCTCTCGGGCTGTACATGGCGTTGTTGTTGCGCCTGGTGCAGAACGCCCAGCGCGCGAAAGACCGCGCGGGCATGTTTCTGGTCATGGGCGTGACGGCGGCGCTAGGGTTCCACGTGTTGGTGAATGTGGCCATGGTCATCGGGGCGATGCCGGTAACTGGAATTCCATTGCCTTTGATGAGCTACGGAGGATCGGCCACGTTGTTTGTGTTTCTGGCGATTGGCCTGGTGATGAATGTCCGGCTGCGCCGATTCGTCAACTGAGTCATGAGTCAGCACCGAGCGCAGGACCTCATTTCAGGGAGGCTGCGCCGGTTCGGTGGCTCCGAGTGAAGCCGGGGCCGCTTAGCAGGATAGAAGGATTTAAGAGTGAGGATAGCAACGTCCGCCGTTACCCCGGGAAAAACCCGGCAACGGCCCTGCCTCGATAGCATGAGGTTCGAGCAATACGAGGACCGCAGAGCGGCCACTCCCTCCGGCTACGATCGCAATGCCGCCACAAGTTACGTGTGGCCTGCGTGCCCCGACCTGGGTCGGGACGGCGCCTTGCCGTGGGCCTCCGACAGTGAGGTTCCAGCGGCGGTGCATATCCCAAGGAGTTTTCATGTCGAAAGAATTGGTAATATCTGCGTCCTCGCACGAGCGAAGGGTCGCGATTTTGGAAGAAGGCCAGCTAGTTGAGATTTACATTGAGCGTGAAAAAGAGTTCGCGCTCGTCGGAAGCATCTACAAAGGAAAAGTAACGCGGGTACTCCCTGGCATGCAGTCGGCTTTCGTCGACATCGGCCTGGATGGCGACGCTTTCCTGTACGTCAGCGACGTTTTCGAAAACCTCGAGGACTACGAACACGGCCATGGTCACGGAGAAGCGCCGGCGGCGGCCCCCGTGGGTCAGGCGAGTCCTGCCTCCATCGAGTTGCTGCCCGGGGAAACCTTGGCGGCGGCCGGAGTTCACGAAGAGGTGATCCGCCTCGATGAAAATCCCGCGGGGGATAGCCGCGCGGAAGGCGGGGCCGAAGAAGAACACCTGCGCGGTGAAGGCCGGGGCCTGGAGGAGCACGAAGAAAGCGCGGTCGCGCACAGCGAACAGCCTGGCGCGGAGGGCGAACCCTCGGATCTCGAAGAACGCCAGCCGGAATCGAACGCTTCCGCCCCTCAGAATTTCGCCCCGAGTTACAACCCAACGAGAAACTATCCGCCTCGCGTCGGCAGTGACCGTGGCCCGGGCGGAGACCGCGGCGATCGCGGAGGCGATCGTGGCGGACGGGGACGGCGCGGACGCTGGGGAGGACGGCGGCGCGGCGGCGATCGCGACCGGCGCCCGCATGGACACGGCGGGGGCCGAAATCTGCCTCCCTCAAAGTACGCTTCGCCGCAGGGCGAACGCGATTCGCGCGGATATGACAATCGCCGTGGCAGTGACCGCGGCCCGAGTTCGGCGCCTCCTGAGAGCCGTGAAGACGACATCGTTCTGCCGGGCGAATCACTCGCAAAGTACCGCGGGCGTCCGCCGCAGCCACCCGCCGAGCCGGTTGTCGATCGGGAACCGGAAGAGCGGCAGCCGAATTTCGAGCAGCCCACCGCGCGTCCCGCCGTCGGCCTGCAGCCCGGCCCGGGGGTGCCGCGACGTTTTTCCGGCAACCTGCCCCATTGGGTCCTGGCCGACAACGAAGCCGAGGCGGAAACGCCTGCGGCGGAGGGAGCAGCGGAGGCGGAAGGGCGCCTAGCGGAAGCGGCCGAGGCGTCTGCTCATGCCGAGGAAGTTCCGGAAGAAAGAGTACAAGGTGACGTGCAGCGCAACGGCACCGCCGGTTTGAGCGAAGAAGAGTTGTCTGCGCTCTCCTCCCGTCTCGTGGAAGCGAAACATGAGGAAACCCAGGCGCGCGCCGAAGCGAACACACTCGTGGGCGGTCCCGACTTTGAGGAGGAAGAAGAGGAAGGCGAAGAACTTCCCAAGGAGCGTCACGAGGAAATCCACGAAACCGAAGAACGCCTCGCCGCCGAAGTGGAGCAGGACGAACGCGATGAGGAAGAAGTCCAAGCGGAAGAAGAGCGCGAGGAAGAACAGGCAGAATTGACCGAGGCCGAACGCGCGGACATGGCGCATGACGAAGCGATCGAGCACGTTGCGCTCGAAGCGTCCGCAATTTCCGCCGCGGGTGGAGTTTCCGAAGCCGCCGTGGAAGAAGACGTGATCCTGTTGCCCGGCGAAACTCGCGCTCCGCGCGACGCCAGTGCGCCGCGGCCGCAGTTTGAACGCCGCGACTCCGCGCGCATCGAGAGCAACCCGCGCTCTCGTTTCCAGCGGCCGCAGCGAGGTGGACGCGACCGGGGCCGTGGCGGCCGTCATGACCGCCGTGACCGGGGCGGTGATCGTGGCCGCGGGCGCTTTGAACGCCGCGGAGGACATGGCCATCACCGGGGAAACTTCAGCGGCGGACACGCGCTGCAACGCCGCCCACAGCTGATTTCGGAAATGTTGAAGGCTGGCCAGGACGTGGTGGTGCAAATCGCCAAGGAGCCGCTCGGCAAGAAGGGCGCGAGGATCACGAGTCACGTGGCGCTGCCCGGCCGCTTCCTGGTGTACATGCCGACGATTGACCACATCGGCGTTTCGCGCAAGATCGCGAGTGCGGAAAACCGTTCGCGCCTGCGCCGGCTTGTCGGCGAAGCACGCGGCAGCTATCCCGGGGGGTTCATCGTTCGCACGGCAGCCGGAGGCGCTACCGACGACGAAATCCGCACCGACATCGAGTTCCTGGGCAAGACCTGGAACGAGATCAAGCAAAAGAACGATGATCGCAAGGCTCCGGCGCTGCTGCACCGCGACCTGAACCTGGTGGAACGCATCCTGCGCGATTACGTGAGCGACGACTTCACCGGCATCTGGATCGACAGCGAAGAGGAATACGGCAAGGTCGTGGAATTCGTCAGCCGGTTCCAGCCGAAGCTGGTCAGCAAGGTGAAGCTGTACACCAAGGAACAGCCCATCTTCGAAGAGTTCGGCATCCAGCACGAGCTCGACAAGGCCCTGCGCGCCAAGGTCTGGCTGAAGTCCGGCGGGTACATCGTCATCAACCACACTGAAGCACTCGTGGCTATTGACGTCAACACCGGAAAGTTCGTGGGTAAAGGCTCGACGCGCCTCGAAGACACCATCGTCAAGACCAACCTTGAAGCCGTGAAGGAAATCGTGCGGCAGATTCGCCTGCGCGACCTCGGCGGCATCATCGTGGTGGACTTCATCGACATGGAAGAACGGCGGAACCGCGAAAAAGTGCTGTCGGCACTGCAGTTGGCACTCGAGCAGGACAAGGCGCCTTCGAAGGCGCTTTCGTTCAACGAGTTTGGTCTTGTGTGCATCACGCGCAAGCGCACCAAACAGGCGCTCGAACGCGTCCTTTGCCAGCCGTGCCCGTATTGCACCGGCTCGGGCATGGTCAAGTCCATTCCTACGCTCTGCTACGAAATCCAGGCGGAAGCGCGCAAGATGGCCACGGCCGATCACGAAGGCCCGAACCTGACACTGCGCGTGCACCCGGAGGTCGCCAAGGCGCTGAAGACGCGCGAATCGATTCTGATCGACGAGCTCGAGCAGAACTCGCACAAGCACGTCATCATTCAGTCGGACGCGACGCTGCACTGGGAGCAGTACGACATCTATTAACTATATAGTACACGAGCGCGAATTAGCTCATCGATTTATTAAAGCCGCCTTTCGGAGTCTTGCACTCGTCGTGCGGGACGCCCGCGAGTAGGGCGGGAAGGAAGAATGGAGGAGGCAGAAAAACCTGGTTCTTTTGCTCCTAGCCTATCTTCCGCAGCTTTGCGGCGTATAAAGATTTTTTGAGCACGTTCCTTCCATAACTTGGGCTCCCCGATTCCCTAACATTCGTG
>Ga0307478_10003046_pt1 | contig 12683 bp, 14 predicted proteins | sample atmos_gasesECM4C_2_FD_203713 | JGI IMG/M metagenome (GOLD analysis project Ga0307478, IMG submission 203713) | Hardwood forest soil microbial communities from Morgan-Monroe State Forest, Indiana, United States - atmos_gasesECM4C_05 | ecosystem: Environmental > Terrestrial > Soil > Temperate...
CATCCTGACGATCTGGCCGCCGTAATAGCCGACTGCCACCGAGAAGCCCGGCAGATTGGTCGCCGCGCCATAGGTCAGCGTTCCGCCGAGGCAGAAGCCGGTGACCGCGATCTTGCCAACATCAGCGATCGCCTCGCGTGCGGCAGCGACGTCCAACATCCAGGCCTGGATTGGTGGATTGGCGACAAAGCGCATTGCGCCTTGAACTTCTTCCGGCGAATAGCCGCATTCGAACCCCGCTTCAATGCGATCGAACAGGGCCGGCGCAATCGCGACGTAGCCGAGCGCAGCAAAACGGTCAGCGACTGAGCGGATGTGATGATTAACGCCGAAGATTTCCTGAATGACGACGATTCCGCCCTTGGGCGTCCCCGCCGGATCGACGCGATAGGCACCGAACTTGTGGCCGTCGCTGGCAGTCAATTTGAGGTGCGTTCCCATGAATGGACTCCTTTCGTTTTGAGGAAAATTCAGCGCGCCGGGAGCGGTTGCAGGGGCGGCGTGTTGCCTCCAGGGGTGGCGTCCTCAGCCGTATTGCTCAACATGACTAAGGTAGTGTAAACGCCGCTGACCGTGATCAGATCGACGATTTGCTGGTCGCTGAAAAGTTCCCGCGCTTTTTTGAATGTGACGTCGCTTACCACATGATCCTTCGCAAGGTCCATGCAGAGATCGTACACGGCGGCTTCATCCGGTTGCATGGACGCTGGGCGCTTTCCGACCTTTAAATCATGGGCAACCGCTTGCGGCAGCCCGGCCTTCAGCGCGCGCGGGTAGTGAGCGGTCCACGCCACTTGCGAAGTCCACAGCCGCGCCTGGATCAGGATCGCAAACTCATTCAGCTTGCGCGGGACGGAAGTATTGAAACGCAGGTAATCGAGCATGGCAAACATGCGCTGGCCCATGACCGGGCTGCGCAACATCATATTGAAGGGACCCGAAATCCCGATGCTTGAGACTTTCAGGACCTCATCCGCAAATGGGCGCTGCTGATCGTTCAATTGCTCCAATTTTAATAACGGGAACCGTTGTTCCTTATCCGCAAAATGCACCTGCACCTCCGGCATCCTGAGCATTAAACCAATTCCAACCTTGCCTTGAATCTTCTCCCGGCATTTGTCTCTCCGCGGCAACATTTATCCGGCCGCGCCGGAATGCGATCTCTCGGCATATTTCACTTTTTCAGCTTTAAACTTTTTCGTGCCGAACTGAGTAGCTCGTCGGAAAGTGTCGGATCACTTTTTTTCACGGCACGGGACAGCATCATTGCGCCCACTAAGCCACTAAACAACGCTATAGCTTGTTGCCTTGCATCCTGCTCGTCTCCACCCATGTGCGCGGCGATTATATCGAGATAGGTTTCAATGCCCTTGACGAAAGCAGTTTGAACGGTTTTTCCATTTCGTGCGGCATCGCTGGACAAGGCTGGTGCTGGGCATCCTCCAGACTTAGTGTCGCGATGCGGAGGACTAAGATACTGCGCGACGAACGCTGAAAGCGCTTCTTGTGGATTTTTCCCGGATGCAAGCTTTTCCGATAAATCACTTGCGACAACATCGAATGCAGAAGCAATAGCTTCAGCCGCCAACGCATCTTTGGATTTAAAGTGGTTATAGAACCCGCCATGTGTAAAGCCGGATTCCTTCATGATGTCGGCGACGGCAACATTTTCCATGCCGTGCAATCTGAACATCTGCGATGCAGTTTCGACAATGAGCTGCCGATTTCGTTCGGCTTGTTCTTTAGTTAAACGCAATCGTTACGCTCCCCCTAGATCGCTTGACAATAATGACGGCCATCCTTATTATTGTCAAGTATTAATGATTAATGTCATCATTAATCAGCTTTGGGCCAGAGCGGCCCACTACCGGTAAGGAGTCCCTATGCAGTTCACGAAATTTGGTCAGACCGGCTTAACGGTTTCTCGCATGATCCTCGGAACGGGAACATTCGGAAAACAAACGGATGAAAAAGAGGCGCATCGAATGCTCGATAAGGCGGCTGAGGCAGGAATTAACTTCATCGATAGCGCTGACGTGTATCCTCCTGGCGCGGAGGCCGGTGGCGCCGAAATCATTACAGGCCGCTGGCTCAACAAGAAGCGAGCAGGGTTTATCCTCGCCACAAAGGGCGGCGGAAAAATGGGGCCAGCCGCTTGGGATGCAGGCAGCTCGCGAAAACACCTACTCGACGCCATCGACGCTTCGCTGCGCCGCCTAAATACAGATTACGTTGATCTATACCAACTGCATTTCGATGACCCCGTTACTCCGATCGACGAAATGGTTGGAGCTATGGATACGATCGTGCACTCGGGCAGAGCGCGCTATATCGGCGTATCGAATTTCCTCGCCTACCGTCTGGCAAAAGCGCTTGGACGGCAGGACGCGCTAAAGCTGACGCGTTTCGTTTCGGCCCAACCCCGTTACAACCTGCTGTTCCGTGAAGTTGAGCGAGAACTTTTCCCGTTGGTGCAGGAAGAAGGTCTCGCGGTGATTCCGTTCAATCCTCTTGCCGGGGGGCTTCTGAGCGGCAAATACAAGCACGGCGATACGCCTGAGAAGGGTCGTTTTTCGGCGGAACTCGGCGGATTCGGGCAGGCGTATCATGCCCGGTATTGGCACGAGCGCGAGTTTGAGACAGTCGCCAGGGTTCAGGAAATCGCCAAACAGCATGGCATGCCAATCATGACCTTATCAGTCGCTTGGGTGCTGGCGAATCCTGCCATTACTTCGGTCATTCTTGGCGCAAGCCGTGTCGAGCAGCTGACCGACACCCTGGCCGCCGCGGATTGCAAACTCGACAGCACATTGAAAACGAGGCTGGACGAAGCAAGCATCGAATTCCGCAGGGGCGACGCAGGGAAGTAAGGAAAAGGTGGCGCTAAGAAATGAGCCTCTACTCCTCTCTCTCGCCATTCAACTAAACGCGGGACCAATGATTTTGGGGGGAGCCGACGGGCTACGCTCTGAACGTCACAACGGAAGAGAGGAAGTTCATGTCAATAACGAGTGTACTCAGAGAGAGGAATCAATGACAACAATAGATGCGATTCGGCTGGCTTCCCTGGTCACGGCAATCAATGTCCTGGTCGCGAGCGGCTTTTCCATCGCGGCGATCATCCGTCCGCAAGTCCTAGTCCCTGCCGAACCCGTTCGAACGCGGGCGTCGTTGCTATTGGCGATGTACGCGGCGGCGCCGAGAATTCCTCTGGCTTTGTTCGTATTGTGGGCGATCTACAAGCAGGCGACGCCTGCGTTGCTGACCCTGGGCGCGGTGGCCGGCGTCATGCAATTACTGGATGCCGGAATCGGTCTGTTTCAGCAGGATCTTCGGAAATGCGCTGGGCCGCTCTTTATCGCCGTCCTCCAATTCTTCGTGGTGTATCTGCTTCACATATCCGTACGGATCACGCCGTAAACCAAGCGCGGATAAACGCAACTTTGTCGTCGTTCGGCCTCCCCCAGCCGGATTAGTCCTGCGAAGTCGGCATCTCGCCAGCAATACAACGGTCACCGCTAGCGCGTTTATCAGGAGTTGGAAAGTCTGGAGCTTTCACAAAGCGCCGGCTAATGACTAGGCTTTCGCGTTTCGCGAAGTTAGCCTTGATAGGGGAGAAGTCTGATCCGACCTTCGCGCTACTCGACAGTGCAGAGCGCCGAACGGTTGGCCTGTGGTCCCGAAATCCTGAGCTATAGTGTACGCTCGTTACTCAAGCCGCAGCTTGTCGTAAGAGATCTTCGATTTTCTTATCCAGATTCCGGGCGACCTCTAGCGCGTCGCGATTCCCATAAGGGGCTAAGAAGCTCTCCATCTTGTCATACGACAGATGGACGCCATCGGCGCGCTCATCGACGAGCACTGTCACCGGCGCGTAAGAGCCTGCGTGCGGGACATGCTTCGCCATTTCCTTCATGATGAGAGGATTGCCAATCAGCAAACGGACGATCCTGGGTGTATCGCGACCCGTTTCTTTGCGCACAACCCCGCCTTGATCAAGCGGCATAAATGACATCAGTCCTGCTTTGCTCAAGCCTCTGTCGACTGCGCTTTTCAGCTCGGCAAAGGAACGCGCTTCGTGAGTTGATCTCGCAAATTCGGCCATATCCGGATGACCGATGGCGGCATTCACACAAGCTACTACTTCATCAAACGACTTGGAAGTGGTCAGGCTGAATCGCTCGATCTCGATTCTGTTTATCATCTCGAATCTCCTTCCCGGCGTTTGCAGTGGCAAAAACGCCGTCCTGTCCGAAGGCGAAGGTGTTCCAGTCGCCCGAAACGGCTGGAGCGACCGAAGGTCACCGCAGTTGTTGACGTAGAAATTCGCCTGTCCGCCCGTTGGCGAGCGCTGCCGCCGCGGCATTGTAGTGTGTCCCATTGTGCCGAGAGAAGGCATGGTTCTGACCCGGATAACTGTAGATTGTCGTGTTTGGTTTCTTAGCGAGTGCTGCTTTGATCTCAGCTTGCGCAGCCTTGGAAATAAACTCATCCTCCTCGGCCAAATGCATAAGAAGGGGCGCATTAAGCCCGCCGACCTCTCCCAGATATTTCTCAGTATCGCCGCCGTGATAAGCGACCGCGGCGTCGACCCCTTGGCAGCGCACGGCTGTCAGGAAGACCATCAGCGCGCCGAGACAATAGCCGAGGAGGGCGACCTTGCCGTTGCACTCCGGGAGGTTACGTACAGCGTTCACGGTGTCTTTGACGTCCTTTGCGCCCGCGTCTCGGTCATAAGCTCCGTACAGACGAAGGCCGTGTTGCCAGTCGGCGTCGGAGGTAACAGTGAGGTCGACGCCCGGCTCCTGCCGCCAGAATAGGTCTGGCGCGACCGCAAGGAAGCCTTGTTCCGCCAGTTCGTCGCAATGCTTGCGGATGTCGGCGTTCACCCCGAACAGCTCCTGCAGAACAATGACCGCGGGAGCCGCCACGGCTTTCGGTCTTGCTATATAGGCGGCGAACGGGCCGTCATGTCCTGCTATCGTGATGTGATCATTCATTGTGTTCTCCTGAGGCGACGTTCATCCGGGCCTCCACCGATGTCGTCGGTCTGGATCGGCGGAGGCCCACTATCGTGCGAGGCGTGTTCACCCGGCGGCATGCATGGCAGCCGCAGAAGTGGCAGCCTCTTCGATAAGCTTGGCTGTTTCCTTCGGATGAGACATGTAGGCCACATGGCTGGCATTCACTTCGACCGTCTTGGCCTTAGCGCGCTTCGCCATCATGCGCTCCTGGTCCGGATTGATCGACCGGTCTGCAGTGGCCACCATGTACCAGGTGGGCTTGGTCTTCCAGGCGGGCGACGTGACCTTGTGGGTGAACGAGTCGGTGGAGATCGGCACTTGCGACACAGCCATGAACCACGCCTTCTCCGGCGGAATGTCCGCTGCGAAGTCGGCCGCGAAATGCTCCTGTTCTATCCACCAGTTGTTGTTGCTGTCCGGCTTGAACGCCTTGGAGGCTTGCGGCAGGGCCTGTTCAATCGACGCACAGCTCTCACCTTCATCGAGCGCGAATGCGGCAATGTAGACAAGCGCCGCAACCTTTGGATGATTGCCAGCCTCGGTAATAATGGACCCGCCATAACTGTGGCCCACCAGAACCACTGGCCCGCCCATGGCGTCGATGGCCGCCTTCGTGTACTTTTGATCCTCGGCGTAGGAGGTCTCGGCGGGCTGCGCCACCGACACCTTGTACCCATCATTCTTGAGGATGTTAGCGACTGCTTCCCAGCCGGAGCCATCGGCGAATGCACCGTGCACCAGAACCACGTTCTTGATAACGCCGTCACGTTTCGATTCCATATTGCCTCCTTTGATTTTATGCATTTCGTTTTTCGATAGAACTGAACGATCACAAACATGTCACCGTTGTCCCTACGCTCTTGCGCATGGGAAGTTCAACGCTGTTCGCCCCGCTGACTGCAAGCAGGTAGTCCTCGATGTGCCGTTCAGAGAACAGCAAACGAAGCCCCAATCTGTAAGCTCTAGAAATGAAAAGAAATGACTTCTTCGAGAAGGTGTGGAGCTGGAATGTGAATCCGGTGAATCTGGTTAATTTGGAGATTCTGGTGAGTGCTTAAGCGAACTTGAACAGGCTTTTGCGGATATTGAGAGCTTTGATCTTGTTCTCAAGAGTGGTCGGTGGAACCTTAAGTTTGGCCGCTGCGCCTAGAGGCCCAGAGACTCGGCCTCGGCTCCCGCGTAGCGCAGCCTCTATGATTTTCCGTTCCTCATCTCGATCGCTTCCACGTACGTTTGACAGTTCAACTGAGTTCGAATGTTGAGACGGCTTCTTGGAAAGCCACGACTCGTCCACTCGGAGGACATCGCCGGAAGTCAGGATCACAGACCTCTCAATGACGTTCTGCAATTCCCGGATATTCCCCGGCCAGTCATAGGACTCAAACAGTTCGAGCGTGTTCTTGTCAACCGACCGGATGTTCTTGCCCGCAATCCTGGCGTAACGCCGAACGAGATGCTCAACCAGCACCAGGATGTCGTCCAGGCGCTTGCGGAGAGGCGGCACATCAATCGGAAATACATTTAGGCGATAAAACAGGTCCTGCCGGAAAGCTCCACTGGCTGTCGCGGCTTTCAGATCGCGGTTGGTGGCAGCGATAACGCGCACATCCACCCGGACGGGTTGCGTGCCACCGACTCGCTCGAATTCCCGCTCCTGCAGGACTCTCAAGAGCGCGACCTGCGTCTCGGGTGGAAGCTCGCCCACCTCATCCAAGAAAATAGTTCCGCCGTCCGCCAGCTCAAAACGGCCTAAGCGACGGTGTGTGGCCCCGGTGAAGGCTCCCTTCTCGTGACCGAACAGCTCCGAAGAAATCAGCGACGCCGCCAGCGCGGCACAGTTTACGCTGACAAATGCGCGCCCCGAGCGCCTGGAGCGTTTATGGATAGCGCGTGCGATGAGTTCTTTGCCAGTGCCCGTTTCTCCCGTGATCAAGACTGTGGAGTCGGTCGGGCCAACCTTAGCCACCCACGTAAGTACAGCTTGCAGCGCAGGTGAGGCGCCGACAATCTCTTCGAACATCGAGGCCTGGTCAATTTCATCTCGAAGAGCCAGGTTCTCTTTATAGAGCTGGTCTTTCAGTGCACGGATCTCCTCGACCGCATTCTGCAGCTCCTCGGTTCGCTCTATCACACGTTGCTCAAGTTCCTCATTCAAACGCTTGATTTCGGTCTTAGCCTTTTTGTAACCTGCGGTTTCGACAACTTCCCAACTGCCGCGCCGCTTTGTCACCGCAAACTCATGCGTGCGCGCTACATCCAAGATTTCTTGTGCTCCGCATGCGGCAAGCGGGTAAGTACACAACACCGCCAAGCGTTGATTCGCGATGGACTCGTTGAGTGCGTCTTCGTATTCACCGAAGTCCTTCCAATGTTTTCTTTCGAGCCAGGCGGTATCGCCCGTTACTCTCACCCCGACGTAACCTCTGGCGGAAGCGCGCCGCAGTACCTCATTCCAACCAGCAATCACTCGGTTGAGATCAAACGCGCCGTCTTGCAGATACCAGTCCCGAGCCGGAACTATCTCGATGCCACCGTCAGGCACGTAGCGATCAAAACTAGGAACAGCTTGTCGCAGGGCTTCGAGGGCGTCTTCTCTTGTGACGGGCGGCGCGACCACCCATAAACAGAACTCCTGACTTTGCAACCCAGCCTTGCAATAGGAGACTAACGTTTCGAGCAGGTCAGCCTTCGTGTCGTAAAAGAGGCAAAAGTGGGTGCCCCACGGAATATCCCCAACGACATCGATCCCTGCCCTCCGCATCATGTTTGTCTGCGTCGTTGGAAATGGGGTCTTCATTGCGGTTGACTCCTAAGGTTGAAGAATCCTCCGGGCCGCCTGGAGTATGAGTCGTAACCAGGGGTCATCGTTCGAATTCAACAAAGGAATAGCCGACGACGAATCATACCCCTGCGTAGCCCCGACCGCTAGCGCGACCGACCTTGATGAGCAGACGCAGGCACTACGAGTTCTAGCCAGATTACAAATAATGAATTACAGGTGAAGTTTCTCGCGCTGGCAATCAAAAGCGCAGCAGCAACGGATTAGTGTTGCCAAGCCGGAAATAATCCGCGCCTTCCAACCGATGTGTGCACGACAGAACTGTCTCACTCTAGGGGTTCACTCCATGAGGTCCGTCAGAAACCTGTAGAGTGAACCCCTCGCTGAGACAATACTTCCACGAGGCACGCCCGCTTCTCTGCGCTTTTGGATCTCGGACGGTAGACTCGAGCTCAGGGCCGCTTGTCGAAAAACATGTAAAGCGCTACGATCCGGCCGTCCCGCGCGATGACAAAGTCCCTCCCGGAGTAAGCCGGCACTTCACCAGGGCGTCCCGATATCCATGGAACCATCCCTGCATCGCAATATTCCTGAGGAGCGGCAGTCATTTGATATCGAAAGTCAGGATGCGTCGCCTTGACCGCGCCCGCGACGCGATCGATCTCGTCGCGGCCACGAATAGCGCCCTTGCTGGGATCGTAGAACACGCCATCTTCGGCCCAGAGCTCGTCGATGGCCGCGCGCCGACGCGCGGGATCGTTTTCACCGAACACGTCGCGTAGATTCCGGATCATTAAGTCCGATATGCTGTAGGACATGGCTCGTCTCCTTATTTAAAAAAACCCGACAAATCGTCTCACGGATGGTTATCAACCTCACCGCTTGCGAACTTATTCCATCGAAACCTTGCCTCATCCTCGCCTGCATAGTCAGGATCAAGATGGATGTGCAGGCTCGATATTCGGCCATCTCCAAACCTGAAGACGTTGCTGAAACGCCGGCCATGGGTTTCGCCGCCTGCCCACGACTTACCAGACATTCTGTCCTGTGACGTGCCTTCAACGATCAGATAGTCGGCTGAAGGAGTGAAATTCAATCGGTGATAGTCGTGCTGAATGTATTCCAAGACACCTTCGAATCCCTTAACCATTGCAAGAAACGAATTCCGTCCAAATCCAAATCCGAATTTAGGGAAATAAATTTCCGCATCTTGATGGAACAGTTCAAGAACGGCTGGCCGTCCCTAGTCAGCTCTCATGAGATATTCGCGAGCGATCTTGATCTTCTCTTGATCGTTCGCCAACATTGGTCCTCCTTTCTCTCCTCAGCCGATGCCCTGGAATTCACCTGGGTCTGAATTAAGGAATCACCGAGAGTTCGAAGATGACTGATTTGGACTCGACCCTAGAAGGTGGTTCGCAAACTCCAGAACGAATACTGCATATTACTTAGGGCGAGCCTGCCTCCGACGGGTTCCAGTCGGCCGCCCATTCCCCATCGCGGAGAATCTCGTCTCCGGAATGCTCTGTGAACTCTACCAAAACCGTCTTCCGTGGAACGTTAAGGACATCGACGCAGATGTCGACGATCTTGCGTCCGAGCGTAAGCCGGTCATCCAGTGGCCGGCCCCGCCGGAATTCGACCAAAACCATTGTAATGGGCTCAAGACCATCGGGACCAAGATGGAAGAGATTGTCCTCTCCCAATTCAGCGACACCGACGTTTGGCCGCCACGACTGAGTTTGCATGACCTCTGCGTAGACCTTGCAAAGGCGGGTTGCAAGATCGCGCTTGACAGCAGTTGCATAGGATCTCGGCAAGTCAAGGTGCAGATAAGGCATGAGTATCTCCCTTAGAACACGATCTAAAGAGGCAGACGAGGTTAACCTCGTCTGCCAGGAAAGCTCTATGCGCGCTTGCTTTGGGAGACTCCTAGCAGCTGTGTCTCCCACAGAAATGCAGAACCAGTTGCTCCGGCATGGTCGATGAAAAGCTGAGCGACTTCTCCGAGGTGCTCCGTGCGCGCCCAATCCCGCTGAAGTTCTCCCGCCAAGCCAAGCCATGTAATGGGTTGAGCCCCCGCGGCCGCCATGCGGCGGATTGCCATATCGTGTGCTTCAGGCGAGACGCCGCCCGAGGCGTCGGTGACGACGTACACGTCGTAACCGTCGCCCATCGCGTGGATAGCGGGCATCGCAAGGCACATCTCCGTCCAGAGCGCAGCCATGGCAAGCTTCTTCCGGCCTGTCTTCTTCACCGCCTCGACGACCCGGCGGTCCTCCCAGCAGTTGATGAAAGTGCGGTTAATCGTCTTCTGATCCGGAAATACGGCCTGGACTTGCTTGAAAATTAGTCCACCGCGTTCTTCATTCACAGTGGTTAGAATCGTCGGAATGCCATACGCGCTCGCGGTTTTGGCTAGAGCTGTCACGTTATTGATCACGATTGTAGGGTCGTGACTGTTTACGTTTGCCAACTGAAAAGGTTGATGGTCAATGAGGAGTACGACACAATTCTCTGGTGTCAGAAGAGCGTCGAGACCAACTTTTGCGAACGTTTGCATGATGTATTCCTCCTTATACCTGCGGAATGCCGCCATCGGCGAAGAGCACGATGCCGGTTACAAAGTTTGAATCCTCGGAAGCAGGGAAGACGGCGTCGATGGATCGAAACCTAGATCGTTGCCCGCCTCGACGTTTAGTGTCACGTGTTGCCATGGCCGTCCTCACTAAAAACGATACGTAATCCACGGACTGATGTAGCTTTCAGTGGTTGTTGCGTCGACTGACCGCTCTTCAAACCGGCCGTTGAACACAAAAATGTAGTTGAGATGCACGGAAAGGTGCGGATTCAGCGTCCATGCAACTTCCACAATCGGCCGACTCCCTTCGTATTGCCCTGGTACCCCGTTGCTCGGAATGATCAGATTCCCAGGAATTCCGTACAATCCGTCTTGCTCGCTTTCGCGCCAGTAGAAACCCCACCCGGTCGAAACGGAGACATTTCGTCGCGGAGCCAGCGTCAGTGTCGGTTCGAGGCGAATCGAATTGCTCGGCCCGAGAAGTTGTGCGCGTCCCGAATACTCACCACTCTGAAAGAAAGAGTTAAACGTTCCGAGATTCGGACTCGATCGGTTCCGGTCCCCACTCGCAACGTCGAAGTCAATCCTGACGCGGGGATTCCATCGACCGGCGAATCCGCGCGATGCTTCGGCCACGACTCTCCAGGCGCGAATGTCTCCCGCACCGAATCTACCGAATTGGTACATGCCCTCGAAGTTGTACGCCCACACTCCATTTCGCCAGAGCCTGGCTCCAACAGTGTGACGAAGTTCGTTCGCGACTCCTTTGTCGAAGCTTGCGTTTTGCAGATCCCAGCCGAGGTAGTAAGCGTCGACTGATGCGTGCTCAAGTCCGGTCCACGTAATGTAGGCGCCCCAGACGCTAAATTGGCGGTGCGACGAGTCATCGAAAATCCCCGGTGTCGTAGTTACCGGGCGCGCTGCCCAAGCATCGAGGCGCCACGCTCCCGTTTGTGCGATCGCGCGCACTCCGTCGAAGCTCATGGGAACGTTCGGGCCTTCGCGCAACGCATATAGACGTCCGGATCCAACCGCGATCTCCTGACGTCCCGTTCGTACGCTCACGTTGACGCGAGCACGTTGTATGAGCCCTAGTTCCACAAACCCCTGATGCAGATCCAGCTTGTCTACATCGACGACAGGTTGTGGGCCACCAACGCGACCGTTCTCGAACGAGCTGTTCAACTCGGTCCACAGTCGCAAGTGCGAGCCTAAATGAATGTCCGCATGCAGCAAGTACCGCTGCAAGAGGTATCCGTTTGGACTCGGAACATTTAAGCCAAAATCCTGGTTGCCAAACCTCTCATATGTCTCGCGCGCCTCCCCGCCGAATGAGGCGAACATTCCATCCCCAAACCGCATGTACTTGACGACGTCCCATCGATCGGTGCGCTGGCTCGGATCACTTAGAAATTGCCAGTTTTCGTCGTACGTCGGCAGTGGATACCTGCGCGCCGGGTCCGGCGTCGGAGTTTGGGCCATGGCCGGCGAAGCCGCCAGAACGGCCGACGCGACGAGAAAAAAGCTGCAGGCAGCGCGATAACATTTCAGTCCTGCTCCACGAACGATTGATACGCGGCCACCCAATTCGGCTCCCGAAGTCAGCGCACTTGCGCGAAGCTCTTGCGCAGTTCAGCGACGAATAACTCGGGTTGCTCAAGCGCGGCGAAGTGACCGCCTTTCGGAACCTCGTTCCAGTAGAAAAGTTTCGAATAGGTCTGATCGCCCCACACCTTCGGCGGTACGAAAAGGTCGCCTTTGAAGATGCTCACCGCGACGGGCATGTCGAGGGTCATTCGAACGAAGTCCTTCGCGAAACTCTCGTAGTACAAACGCGCGGAAGATGCCGCCGTGTCGCTCAGCCAATAGAGGCTGATGTCGTCCAACATGTGATCGACAGAGATAGCCTCCGCAGGATCACCCTTGTTGTCACTCCATGCCTGAAACTTCTCGTAGATCCACATCGCTTGCCCAACGGGCGAGTCGGCAAGCCCGTACCCGAGTGTTTGGGGACGCGTCCCCTGGATCGACGCATAAGCGGAACCGTCGCTCCCATACTTTACGAGCTGCGCCACCGCCCCTTGTTCTGCCGCTGTGTACCCACCGGGCGGTGGTGGTGGCGGTGGGAAGAGGATTGGAAGGTTCAGATGAATCGCGGCAAGCCCCGGCTCGCGCTGCTTCGCCATCCAGCTCGTCACTCCCGCGCCCCAATCGCCGCCTTGTGCCACGTAGCGGCTGTAACCGAGGCGCGCCATCAGCGCGGCCCAGGCGTTCGCGATACGCGGAAGCCGCCAGCCTG
>Ga0307478_10003048_pt1 | contig 12675 bp, 10 predicted proteins | sample atmos_gasesECM4C_2_FD_203713 | JGI IMG/M metagenome (GOLD analysis project Ga0307478, IMG submission 203713) | Hardwood forest soil microbial communities from Morgan-Monroe State Forest, Indiana, United States - atmos_gasesECM4C_05 | ecosystem: Environmental > Terrestrial > Soil > Temperate...
GCCGAAAATCATGCGCCGGTGGACTTTGTTTCCAGCCATGTCTATGGCAACGACAAAGCTAAAGACGTCTTCGGCACCGATGAACAAATTCCGCGCTCACAAATGGTTTGCCGCGCCGTCAATAAAGTTCACGATCAGATCCAGTCGTCGGCCCTCCCACGCTTGCCCCTCATCTGGACCGAATACAACGCGAGCTACATGAACGAGACCAATGTCACCGACTCCATTTATATGGGCCCCTGGATGGCGGACACCATCCGCCAATGCGACGGCCTCACGGACATGATGAGCTACTGGACATTTTCCGACGTGTTCGAAGAACAGGGCGTCGTGAAGCGCCCATTTTACGGCGGCTACGGGCTCATCGCTGAAGACGGTCTGCCCAAACCTGCGTTCAACGCTTTCAAAATGCTTCATCACCTAGGCGACGTGCGGATCCCCGAGAGCGCGGACGATATTTTGGTCACGCGCCAGAAGAATGGCGTTCTGGCGATCGCGGTGTGGAATTTATCTGCGCCGGAAGTCAGCGGAGAGCCCAAAGACGTGAATCTGCAATTCGACTCACTCGCGGGAAATCATACCGCCGCTGTGTATCGTCTGGACGCAAGTCACGGCTCGCTCACGAATGCCTACGCCGCCATGAGCAGTCCGGACTTCCCCACGCCAGCACAAATTAAAACGCTTAAAGCAGCCGCCCAATTACCAACGCCTGAATCAATAACCATCCATAATGGCCGCCTGGCATTGCATCTCGCTCCAAAGGCGCTCATCGTCCTCGAAATTCACTAGACGCCGCGCGTCTGCGTCCAGAAGTGCTCCGGATCCGCCGTTGGCCGGCGCTTAGCCCAGCACATTTAACGCGCCGTTCCCATTTTGGAGCACGCCGTCCTCAGTACGAGTCTGTCCCACCGGCATCCCGCAATTCGTCAGCGCGTCATCCGCACGCTTGCGTCTTATCACGTTCAAGAAACAGTGTGCCATGCCGATTCAATTGGAGCAGATATTTGCACCGCTCAATATCCCTGGACATTGGAGCGTGAGGTGCTCGTCGGCTTGCACGGACCGCAGAATTCACCAAATGGAGAAAACCACTGATCTCAAACGCAGCCGCACCCAATTCACTTTGAACCATAGCGCCGGATGCTCGAATGCTCAATCGATACAGCTCTGCTCGACCGACTCGTAGCGATAAAGCACATCAAGCGCGCACGTCTTGACGTTGACGGCCGGAATCGGCGGTTCGGGCTTAAAGGACTTCACCGTGAATATGAAATTGACACTCGGAAAAAAACTGGGGTCGGGCTTCGCCACGGTTCTCGTGCTGATGATATTCAGCGCTGGGCTTTCCTACGCTAAAGCATGGCACATTAGGGAAATCGAAGAGCGAATTCTCAAGGTTAGGATTCCATTAATTCAGCACATTGGAAGACTGACTGACCAGTTTGATTATGCAGGGAACGAGACTCGCCACACCATTCTCGGGGCTAGCGAGCCGGAGCGCCGGGAGGCTGCTCAGAAGGGCTTCGATTGCGCTTGGCAGAGCATCGACGAGGAAATCTCCAAACTCGATGAGCTCACACCCTCGATGGCGCCGGAAAATCGCGCGACGTTCGCCGAAGTAAAGCAAAACTTGCCGACGCTTCACGCCGCGATGCAGCACACCATCAGCGTGTCGCAGAGCGGCGCACGCGACGCGGTCATCGAAAGCGGCAACCTATATGCGGACAAGGTGACCCCGGTCGTCAACGCAAACACCAAAGTCTTGATGGAACTCTCGGACGGCGTAAATGCGGGGCTCGTCGAACACGAAAAAGACCTGGCCAGCGCGCACGAGTCCCTGAATCTGACCATGGGGATCACCACCTTATTGGGTCTGATCATCGGCTGTACCGTCGTCTTCTGGATTAGTCGGGCGATCTCCTCTTCGACCGCGCTCGTGCTCACTCGCGCCGAAGCTATCAGTGGCGGAGATCTTACTGGAGACGACCTGCCTATCACTTCGAGCGACGAGTTAGGGGATTTAGCGCGCGCCATCAACGGCATGCAGAACAGCTTGCGCGAAACCATAACTTCCTTTTCGAGTGGCGCCGAACGCATTGCCACTGCCAGCGAAGAACTTTCCACCTCCGCCGGCCAGCAAGCTGCCGGCGCGGAAACTCAGAAAGACCAGACTCACCAGGTCGCCACCGCCATGCAGGAAATGTCCTCCACCGTCCAGCAAGTCTCCGAAAACTCCAACAAAGCTTCTCAAGCTTCCCGCAGAGCAGCTGACACTGCTCGCCAAGGCGGTTCCATCGTCGAGGACACTCTCTCTAAAATGCGCGCCATCGCCGATTCCGTCGGGCAGACTGCCAAGAAAGTCCGGGAACTCGGCAAGAGCAGCAATCAGATCGGTGACATCACCGGGGTCATTGACGATACGGCTGGCCAAACTGACCTTCTCGCTCGCAACGCCGCCATCGAAGCCGCGCGCGCCGGCGAACAGGGCCGCGGTTTTGCAGTCGTCGCCGATGAAGTCCGCAAACTCGCTGAACGCACCTCAAATGCCACCAAAGAAATCACCCAGATGATTCAAAGCATCCAGACCGAAACCAAGAGCGCCGTGGAAACCATGGGATCCGGCACCAAACAAGTTGAGCTCGGCGTCGAATCCACCACCCAGGCGGGCACTTCGCTCCACGAAATCATCAAGACTTCCGAGCAGGTCGGCGACATGGTTATGCTGATCGCCACCGCCGCTACCGAGCCAATGAATCCGCCAAGGCGATTCACGAACTCTCCAACCTTGCCACCGACCTGCAGAGTTTGGTCGGCAAGTTCAAAACGGCTGACAACAATCGCGGGTCCGACCCACGCCGAAAAAAACCAACTGCTCGCCCGCGCCATATTCCCAAAGCGCCCGTCGAGCAAGAGGAGTACGACCGGGAGCCCGTTGGAGTTTACTGACCGGACATGCGTGCGCTCAACGCTCGAATCGAGAATCACGTAGTCGGGGAATTTCATGAAATTTACGCTCGGACAAAAAATTGCCGGTAGCTTCGGGCTGCTCTTCGTGCCCATGTTGGCGGTGGCCGGCGCCGGCTATTGGGGCACGCACAAGATCTCTGGCGCGATGATTGAAATGCTGCAAACCGACGCCGAACTCGAACAGTCGTTCTCCGCCGCGCGAATCAATGCTCTCGACATGCGCCGCTACGAGAAAGATTTCGTTTTGAGCATGGGCAACCAAAGCGATCAAGACGACGCTCTGGACAAATGGAAATCTACAGACGACCGCTATCACGAGCACATCGCTTCGCTTACAAAAATCGCCGTGAATTCCGAAGATACCGACGCGCTCGAAGTTATCAAAGGCACGTTGCAGGTCTACGAATCCGGATTCCGCGACGTAGTCGACGAGGTCCATGCGGGCAAAATCAGGCGGTTGGAAGACGCCAACGCCGCGATGGAGCCTTACCGGAACGCCGTCGCGAGAATGGAAGACACTTTGTCGGTCGAGGATGCCGAGCACGTCTCCCGTATGCAGGACCGCAAGCAAATGGCTCAGGACATCAACAAACGCACGCTGTGGACTCTGTTTGCCGCCGCGCTGGCCAGCATCATCGTCGGCGGCGCCATCAGCGTCTTTACCACGCGGCGGATCACCAAGCCCGTCTCCTCCGTGGTGGCCGCAATGCACAGGATTCTTGCAGGCGACCTCTCCGGCGACGACATCGTCATCACTACCGACGACGAACTCGGCGATATGGGCCGCTCCGCGAACGGCATGCAGCAAAGCTTGCGCGAAATGATTGGAGACGTGGGAGAAAGCGCGGAACGAATAGCGGCTGCCGGCGAAGAGCTTTCAGCGACCGCAACCGAGCACGCCCATGGCGCCGCGTCTCAAAAAGACCAGACTCACCAGGTGGCCGCGGCCATGCACGAAATGTCCTCTACCGTCACGCAAGTCGCGGAAAATTCCATCAAGGCATCCGAAGCTTCCCGCAAAGCGGCGGACACGGCGCGCCACGGCGGTGAAATTGTCGAAGACGCTTTAGCCAAAATGCGCGCCATCGCCGATTCCGTCGGACAGACCGCCAAAAAAGTCCAGGAACTCGGCAAGAGCAGCAATCAGATCGGTGAAATCATTGGCGTCATTGACGACATCGCCGACCAAACTAACCTTCTCGCTCTCAACGCCGCCATCGAAGCCGCGCGCGCCGGCGAGCAAGGCCGCGGCTTTGCCGTTGTCGCCGATGAAGTCCGCAAACTCGCCGAACGCACCAGCAAAGCCACTAAGGAAATCACAGCGATGATTCAAAACATCCAGGCCGAGACGCTCAGCGCCGTCGAAGCCATGCAAACCGGGACGCAACAGGTGCAACTCGGCGTGGAATCCACCACTCGCGCGGGCACCTCGCTCCATGAAATCATCAAGACCTCCGAACAGGTCGGCGAGATGATCCTCCTGATCGCCACCGCCGCTACCGAGCAATCCAGCGCCACAGACGAAATCAATTCCAGCATCGAGCAGATCGCCAAAATCACCGAAGAGAGTGCCGCCGGAACTCGCGAAGCTGCCCGAGCCGTTGGCGATCTCTCCAGCCTGGCCACCCACCTTCACACCCTCGTCAGCAAATTCAAGGTGAAGGCAGCAGGGAATGACGAACCTCGTGCGGAGTCAGAAGAAGGTGAAAGCAACCAGAGTTTCGAGCAACAGGAACACTTCGACGAAGAAGCGGTCGAAGTGTAGACGCCACAACGCTACTCGAGGAGCCAAAAAGCATGAACTCCACCGCTTTGGCAAGGGACGACATCCGCGCCACGCACAGCGAGGAACTTCTGCAACTGGTGAGCTTCAACGTCGCGGAAGAGGACTACGGCCTCCAGATACTAAGAGTCCAGGAAATCATTCGCATGCAAGGCCTCACCCGGGTTCCCAATTCGCCGCCCTTCGTCGAAGGCGTCATCAACCTTCGCGGCAAAGTGATCCCCGTAGTCGCCCTGCGCAAAAGATTCGGTCTCGTCGCGCAGCCACATGGCCGGCAAACGCGCATCGTCGTGGCTGAGGTATCTGGCGCCATCATCGGCTTCGTAGTTGACTCAGTCTCTGAAGTCTTGCGCGTCCCCTCCACTGCCATAGAGCCGGCCCCGCGCCTCGGCAACGTCAACCAGGAATTCATCGCCGGCGTAGTGAAACTGGAAGGTCGGTTGCTCATGCTGTTAGACATTGAGCGCGTAATGACCGAGGAGGAGACCGTGGATTTAGTGACGCACGCACCTTTGCCCGCCGCGCCGCATCGGGACGAATCTCTGGCTCTCGCGACACGCTAAGCAACAGAAGCCCGAAGCAACGCGCCACGCTCGGCGCACGCTGCGGCAACCTGGCGAACTGATCCTGGTTTGTGTTTCAAGTTTGCAGCGGGAATCAAATGGCCCAAGAACTCGAACAAGACGCTTCACTCTTGCAAGACTATCTCACCGAGTGTGATGAATTGCTGCAGAACCTCGACCGCGACCTGGTCTCCCTGGAGTCGGCTCCGGAAGACAAAGAACTTCTAAACAGCATCTTTCGCGCCTTTCACACCGTGAAAGGAACTTCGGGCTTCCTAGGCTTGACGCACATCGTCGAATTAACCCATCACGCCGAAGACGTTCTCAACGTTCTGCGCAAGGGAGACCGCAAAGTCACGCATCCGACCATGGACGTGCTGCTCGCTACTCTCGATCAGCTTCGCGAAATGATCGGTGATGTTCGAGGCGGCGAGCCCCACGCCTACGAAATTGACCATCTCTTGCATGACCTGCGCAGCGTGATCTCCGAGGACTCCGACAAGCTGCCGGTTACGCCGGGTCCTCCTTCTTCCGCCGTGAACCTGTCTGCCAAACCTGCTGACACCGGCTTGGTCCGCCAAAAAGATCCGGTGCCGTCCGCTCCTGCCGCTCCTGAACCCACCGCCGAAATATCCGCCCGCCGTCCGGCTGGCGCAGTCGAAATGGCTCGCACTATTCGGGTGGACGTCTCCAAGCTCGACGAACTCATCAACCTCGTCGGCGAGTTGGTGCTCGAGCGCAATCGCCTGCAACATCTCAGCCGGAGTTTTTCCGAGCGTCAGGCCTCCCTGGAAGATTTCGAGTCTGCCTTCCTCCAGTCCACCGGGCGCCTTAGCTTCATCACCGATGAGCTGCAAACCGCTGGCCTCAGCACCCGCATGGTTTCCGTGGAAGCGATCTTCCGCCGCTTTCCTCGCATGGTGCGCGACTTGGCCGGCAGTCTCGGCAAACAGGTTGAACTGGTCATCCGCGGCGAGGACACCGAGCTGGACAAAACTGTCGCCGAAGAAATTGCCGACCCGCTTATCCATTTACTTCGCAACTCGCTCGATCATGGAATCGAACGGCCGCAGATTCGCATCGAGCACGGGAAGCCGCCCAAAGGCACCGTCCGCGTCGAGGCTCGCCAGGAAGGTGACAACATCATCATCGAGATCGCCGACGACGGCGCCGGCATGGACCGGGCTCGGCTGGCGAAGAAAGCGCTCGAAAAAGGGCTCATCACCCAGGATCAGCTCGCAGCTATGAGTCCGCGGGAAATCCTGGACCTCATCTTTCTTCCCGGATTCAGCACTGCCGAACAAGTGAGCGACGTTTCCGGCCGCGGTGTCGGCATGGACGTGGTTCGCTCCAACATGAAGAAACTGAACGGCACTATAGACCTCGAAAGCGAACTAGGCCGTGGTTCTTGCGTCAGGCTGCGCCTCCCGCTCACGCTCGCCATACTCCCCGTGCTCCTGGTTTCGGTGGACCGCGAAACCTACGCGTTGCCCTTGCGCGCCGTGCTCGAAACCATTCGCGTAAAGGCCCACGACATACATCGTGCTAACCAGGTGGACATGTTGCGGCTTCGCGATCGCGTTCTTCCCGTCTGCTGGCTGCAACAGGCGGTCGGCCTTCCAACCAAATCTCGTGCCGAGCAACAATTGCTGCGCGTCGTCGTCTTGGCCGCTGGCGAGAAGCGTGTCGGCCTCGTTGTTGATCAATTGGTGGGTCAGGAAGAAACCGTCATCAAGCCCATCAGCAGCCATTTGCGCCATATCCAGGGACTCTCCGGAGCCACCATCAGCGGAGACGGCGAAGTCCGCTTGATCCTGGACCCCGCTGGCATCGTTCAATTGATCGAGCAACGCATGAGCCAAGGGAGCTGAGCCCGGTGCCCACCGAAAGCATGTCGGCCCGCGAACAAACCGCCAATGCCGAGGAGCTGCGCGATCCCGCGCTCGTCAAGATTCGCGACCTCATCTACCGCACCTCGGGAATCTTCCAGCCGGAAAACAAATTCTATCTCCTCTCCAATCGCTGTCAGCGTCGCATGAAGGTTCTTAGCTCGCGTTCGTACGCGGATTATCTCGATCACCTGAATTCCCGCGCCACCCGTGAAACCGAAATGCGCAGCCTTCTTAACGAAATCACCATCGGAGAAACATGCTTCTTCCGCAATCAGCCCCAAATTGACGCCGTCACCAAGATTATTCTTCCCAAGCTAGTAACCATGAAATCCAAACTGGCTTACAAGAAAATTCGTATGTGGAGCGCGGGCTGCTCCACGGGAGAAGAACCCTATACCCTCGCACTGTTCATGTCCGAGCAGGTCGCCCAAAAACTCAAAGGCTGGACCTTCGAAATCACGGCCACGGACTTGAACGACAATTCGCTCGTGAAATGCCGCGAAGGTCTGTACTCGGACTACGCTCTGCGCAACACAACTCCGCAGCTGCGGGACAAATACTTCACGCCGCACGGCGATCTCTTCAGAGTCCGCGACGAAATTCGCGCCAGCATTAAATTCGACCGCCTCAACCTCCAGGACCAATCCAGGATCCTTTTCATGAAAGGCTTCGACATTATTTTCTGCTGCAACGTCCTCATCTATTTCGACGCGGCTTCCAAGAAGAGAACCATCGAACACTTCCACAGCGGCCTAAACCCCGGAGGACATTTCTTTCTAGGACATTCCGAGTCGCTCTACGGCATCTCTGAACAGTTCCGGCTAGTGCACTTCCCGAACGCCACGGCCTACTTGAAACCCGTTCCTGGGGAAGCCGCGGGAGGCGTGCAATGAACGCGGCCACGAACCAAATCCTATCGAAAAGAGTGAGAGAGCTAGGCAATCTGCCGGCAATGCCTTCGGTGCTCAACTCGCTCACCGAGCACTTTTCCCAGGACCCTTCCAGAATGAACATCCGCAAAGTTGTCGAGTTGATTTCCTACGACAAGTCGCTCGCCGCGCAATGTCTGCGCGTGGCCAATTCAGCGCTCTACCATCGCTACTCGGAGATTCAATCCGTGAACGACGCCGTCCTGGCGCTGGGCCTGGGTCGCGTCCGCGACATCGTTTATTCCTGCAGTCTTCCCCAGTTATTTGTTGGCGCCAAGCAGGGTATGGCCCCCGCAACCTTCTGGCGACACGCGCTCGGCACGGCGCTTGTCAGCCAGCACCTCGGCCAGCGGCTCGCCGTTGCCTGCCAGGACAAGCTCTACCTCGCCGGATTGCTCCATGACATCGGCATCCTCGTTAACGCTCTGCTTTTTCCCCGCGAATTCGCTGCGATCTTGCATACTGCCGAAACCACCGAAGTCCCGCTCTGCGAAGTCGAGCAACAAGTGCTCGGCTTCAGCCACTGCGAGAGCGGTCGCATCCTGGCCGACATCTGGAAACTGCCCGCCTCCATCTCGACGATCGTCGAATTTCACCACACGCCGCCAACGGAAGGCGATGACGTCGAACTTGCGGCGATTATCTACTTGGCCGATCTGCTTTGCCGCCTCCGCGGCCTTGGCTATGGTTACTACGAGGCTCGCGAATTCGATTTGGGTTCCGAGTTTGCGTGGCGAACACTCACGGAAAGATACCCCGTTGCCGCACAAATGGATATGGCGCGGCTTACTTTCGAGCTGGATGCGTATTGTGTCGAAGTGCATGCGATGGTGGATTCCATCCTCGCGGGGCACGCCAAGTGATGGAAAATTCTCGCAGCCGACGCCGCCAGATAAACGTTCGTGCAACCGGCCGGCGCGGCCCGAACAAAAGACAGGGATTGGAACCGCTACTCGGAGGAAAACAGTGACTTCAATGATAGATCGCGCGTCGCGAACGCAGGTCCCCTACGATACGGCCTGGCGGAACACTCTCGAATCCGCCACGCTCGAAGTCTTTGAGATGATGGCCGGGATTCGGCTGTCCTCGCCTCCAAACCCACAAACTGAACCACGCGGTGAGCAAACAGCCATGGTCGGTCTGGCCGGAGCTCTCTGCGGGATGGCAACCATTCGGTGCTCCAGTGCCACTGCCGCTAAGTTCGCGGCCCGCATGCTGGGAGACGATGCCACCTCGAATCCCTCTATGGTTGCTGACGCCCTGGGCGAGCTTTGCAACATGGTCGCAGGAAATTTCAAGGCGAAGGTTCAATCGCTAGCCGATCATTGCGTGCTTTCGGTTCCTACGGTGATTTCCGGAGCGGACTACGAGATGCAGACACCGGAACCGAGCGTTGGATGCATCTTTGCGCTCACGTACGATGGCGACCCAGTTTGGATATCCTTGGTCGTTCACGTCTAGCGGGAATCTTCTAGCGGTGCACTCTGCACCAACTACTCAGCTCCAAACGGGCAATTAGCGGGGCCGTAGTGACTGACTGTTGTGCATTGATCTAATGAAGAAGTACGGCAACTCTACGCGTTCGCCGTTCGGGCCAGCTTCACCGAATGCCGCAGGAGCGATCCGGCTGCTTGAGCGCGCGGTCTCGCCAGCCGCGGTTCGCCTTCAATTTCCATCACATCTTTAGCCCCGTAGAAATTTTCCTTCTCGCATACTTTGCAGCGAAGATTGAACACCCCCGGATTGATCTCGCGGGTGGTTTCCGAGCCTTCAGCGTCGATCTCCGTAGCCATCTTGGCTATTCTCTTCGGCACCGGGATCGCTTCGCCGCAGGAGTAGCACCGCACTCCCGCGTAACGCCGCTCGGCAGTAACTTCCGTCATCATTGCACCTCGGGATGGATTAATGTCAGGTCGAACCAGGAAACCGCATTCTACAGCGCCGGCAAGCCTGGCGGTAGCGCAATCTTCCGGATTGAAAAGCCTGCCCTGTGAATAACCGGCGGGGTGCCCGGATTTCCGTAAGGATTCTATATACCACCTTGTTTTTCAATAGCTTACAGGGACATGCGTATGCTGCCGGGCACCCGGTTTTCGACCGGCTTCCACGAGAATTCCACAGGCGCTTCGCTGTCTTCGCTCGCGCAGCCGCGCCGCAAATAGTCGCGTCAGAGAGTGGCTACAACGGCCCCCACAGGCACCGCGTGAATCCCCAGCGCGGCGATCCAAATCGCACTCCGCTTGCCGTTCCGACGCTTAAACCCGCGTAGGCGCGCGCCACATCCATCGCACGGTCACGATTCGAGAAAGTAGTTTCGGGAATTCCCGGCGCCTTCAATTCCCATCGAATTGCCGGCCAAAGTGTGCTAACAAAGGCCCTTAAAATTCGTCTGAAGGAACGCGAACCGCCTTCTGCCATCCCGAATCCAAGAATCTGTGCGAGTGATCCTAATACGCCTGCGGGGGCAAACATGAACCGTCGTAAGAATCCATCTCGAAACTTCCGTCGAAACTGCGTGCTGCGCAGCCTTCTTCCCGGCCTCGCGGCACTGGCCTTCGCGTGCCTCCTCCCGGCGGCCGGCTCGGCCCAAACCGTGGACGAAGTAATCGCCAAAAACATCCAGGCGCACGGCGGCATCGAGAAACTCAAGTCCGTGGACAGCATCCGCACCACCGGCAAGTTGACGGCCGGAGGCTTCCGCGCCGGCTTCCTACAGGAAAATAAGCGCCCGGACAAAGTCCGCGAAGAGACCATCATCCAGGGACTCGCCCAGGTGCAGGGCTACGACGGCAAGATCGGCTGGCAAGTGAACCCCTTCCAGGGACGCCGTGATGCGGAGCTTCTCTCCGCGGATGACCTCAAGAGTCTCCAGGAAGACTCGGACATCGACGGTCCTTTGGTTGACTACAAACAAAAAGGGCACACCGCGGAACTAATGGGCCACGATTCGGTGGAGGGCACTGACTGCTACAAACTAAAGTTAACCCTGAAAAATGGCGACGTCCGCATCTATTACTTCGACGCGGACTCCTTCCTGGAGCTGAAGATTGAAATGCAATCCAATATCCGCGGCACCGTGCAATACACCGAAATGTTCTACGGCGATTATGAGCAAGTCAAGGGGCTCTACTACCCCTTCGAGTTCGAGCAAGGCCAAAAAGGCTCCCCGGATCGCGTGAAATTCACTGTGGACAAAATCGAGGTCAATATTCCGCTCGCGGATTCGCTCTTCACCATGCCCGCTGCGCCCGCTGCGAAACCTGCCGCCACGGCTCCCGGGGGTGCGCAATGAACCCGTGCGTAGTCGCAAACACCGCACATGAAATCGAGGCGCACATCGCCGCCCTCCAAATCGCTCACAAGGATCTCTCAAAGAAGATGCCTAAATCCATGGCCCGATATTTTGGAGTTTTGCTTTTGGTATCTACGCTCGCGTTGCCCCTGAGTTCCAACGCTCAGGACGCAAAATCGACGCCGAAATTCGATTCCGACACGATCTCGGGCCTCGGCGCCCGCAACATCGGCTCTGCCGAAATGAGTGGTCGCGTCGCCGCGCTCTCCGCCGTGAAAGAAGATGGCCGCCTTACCGTCTACATCGGCGCAGCCAGTGGCGGCGTCTGGAAATCGGTCAATGGCGGTACCACGTTCAAACCCGTATTCGATAAAGAGACCTCGCAATCCGTGGGCGCCATCGCCATTGACCCGCAAGCCCCGAAAACCATCTGGGTGGGCACCGGCGAATCCTGGACGCGCAACAGCGTCTCCATCGGCGACGGGATCTATAAATCCACCGACGGCGGCGAAAACTGGACCAACATGGGACTGAAGGACTCGGAGCACATCTCGAAAATATTGATAGATCCAAAGGACGGCAATACTGTTTACGCCTGCGTCCCGGGAAAGCTCTGGAGCGATAGCGACGACCGTGGTGTCTACAAAACCACTGACGGCGGTAAGTCCTGGACCAAGATCCTGAAAGGCTCCAATCTCTCCACGGGCTGCTCGATGATGTCCATGAGCTCCGCCGACCCCAAAGTGATTTTCGCGGGCATGTGGGATTTCCGGCGCAAGGGTTGGACGTTTCGCTCCGGCGGCGACGGCCCCACTGCCCCTAGCGGCAGCGGCCTCTTCATGACCACCGACGGCGGCGCCACCTGGACCGATCTCGACGAAAACAGCGCGAAGGGTCTGCCACCCAAGCCTTGGGGCCGCATCGCCGTCACCATTGCGCCGTCCAAGCCGAATGTCGTATACGCCCTCATCGAATCCACGCGCAGCGCTCTCTATCATTCAGACGACGGCGGAAAAACCTGGCAAGAGCGCGACCGCAGCCAGTGGATGGTTTGGCGTCCGTTTTATTTTGCCAACCTCATCGTAGATCCCAAGAACGAAAATAAAGTCTATAAACCCGATCTCACACTGATCATGAGCGACGATGGCGGCAAAAGCTTCAGCTCCATCGGCGGCAGCGCTCACGGCGATTTCCACGACGTGTGGGTGAATCCCGACAATACCAATCACGTGATCGCTGGCGATGATGG
>Ga0307478_10003049_pt1 | contig 12669 bp, 12 predicted proteins | sample atmos_gasesECM4C_2_FD_203713 | JGI IMG/M metagenome (GOLD analysis project Ga0307478, IMG submission 203713) | Hardwood forest soil microbial communities from Morgan-Monroe State Forest, Indiana, United States - atmos_gasesECM4C_05 | ecosystem: Environmental > Terrestrial > Soil > Temperate...
TCTGCCGGCCAGCATCGAAGAGGTTGCGGCTGAGTACTTGCAGCACATGCGCGCCGTGCAGCCAGAAGGCCCGTATTTCCTGCTGGGCTGGTCGTACGGCGGCGTCGTGGCGCAGGCCATCGCTACCCTGCTGCAGGCCGAGGGGCAGGAAATCGGGCTGCTGGCGCTGCTCGACGCCTACCCGGCGGCCCAGGGCACGGCTCCGGCGCCGAGCCGGGCGGAGATCATGGCGCTGGCGTTTGAGGTGCTCGACGTGCTCGACGTGCTCGATTCAGAAGGCCCTGTGAGCATGGCGGAGCTGCGCTCCAAGCTTCGGCAGCGCGGCAGCGCGCTCGGCGATCTGACCGAGCAGGAACTGGCTGATGTCCTCCGAGTGACCGAGAACAACGTCCACTTGCTACTCGGCTTCGAGCCGGACACTTATAACGGAAGTGCCCTGCTCTTCCAGGCAGCCCTAGAGGGTGACAACGACGAACGGGCAAAGCCTTGGCAGGCGTACATTACCGGCGGCGTCACCGCCCACCTCGTTGACAGCATTCACTTCCACATGACCTCGCCGGAGGCGCTGTCTACTATCGGCCCGATCGTAGATACGGCAATCCTGGCGGAGCGAGATCGCTACTAAGCCCACCATGAATCTATGCCCATGAATGCTGAGGTGCCAGAAATGCCAGAGGAATATGCCACGTGCGGAATGTGTGACCCGGTTACGCACGACATCATCGCGATCGGGTGCGGGCCGTCTAACCTGAGTCTTGCCGCCCTGGCAACCGAGGTGGACGGGCTGGACCTGGCGGTCCTAGAGGCAGCTGACGCCTTCGAGTGGCACTCAGGGATGATGTTTCCCGGTACCCAGCTGCAGGTGTCGCCCATCAAGGATCTGGTCAGCCTTGTCTCGCCAACCAACCCGTTTTCGTTCCTTAACTTCGTTGTCAGCCAGGGGCGGGTATACCGGTTCCTGGTGAGTTCCCGCGAGGGGGTCACCCGCCGGGAATTCGAGCAGTACTACTCATGGGCGGCTCAAGGTGTGGGATCGGTCAGATTCGGTCACCGGGTACATTCGGCGGACTGGGACGGTGAAAAGTTCCGTGTTGCGACCAGTCAGGGCGTCCACTTCGGCCGGGTACTTGTCCTGGGCACGGGAACGGTCCCGCGGGTGCCGGCCTGCGCGAAGAAACTGCTCGGTCCAGAGGTCTTTCACGTCAGCGAGTACTTGAACGCACCGAGGGATACCAACGGACGCCGGGTACTTGTCGCGGGCGGGGGCCAGAGCGGGGCCGAGGTGGTCCGGCATCTGCTGACCGCACCGGGGGAGTTGCCTGGAGAACTGACCTGGCTGCTCGGACGAGACGGGGTCTTGCCACTTGACGACTCAGCTTTCACCAACGACTGGTTCACGCCGCCCGCTGTCGGCTACTTCAACGAGCGCACCGTCAAGGAGCGGGACAGGCTGCTCGATGTCCAGCGGTATGCCAGCGACGGGGTGAGCGAAGGACTGGCGGCGCAGATTTACCGACGGCTCTACGAGCTTGACTACCTCGATCGACCCGGTCTTGACCCGTTCCAGCACGCAGTGCTGCCCGGAGCCCGGCTGGCGGGGCTGGAGGAACAGGGAGACGGGACGTACATGGCGTGCGTGTCTGGCGCAGATGCCGGGAGCGAGCGAACGATGTGCGCGGACATCGTCGTCCTTGCGACCGGATTTGAGCAGAAGCTGCCGCCTTGCGTGTCGCCGCTGCTGCTGGTTAACGATGACGGGACACCGCGGCTGCGCCAGGACTATCGGGTGGACTCCGGCCCGTGTCCCGTGTACGTCCAGAACGGCGCGCTCAGGTCGCACGGCGTCGCCGATCCCAACCTGAGCTTGTCGGCGTGGCGATCGGCCGTCATTCTCAACTCGGTCACCGGGCGGCAGCTATTCAAGACCGAGGGGTATTCGGCGGCGCTTGCGCTCGGATCTGGTCGCCGCGACCGTGCGGAAGCCCTGCTGGGGTGATCACGGCCATCTGACTCACGACACTCTTACCTCGAGAAAGGCAGGTATAACGCAGATGACAGCGAAAGCGATCTGGATGGACGGAGAACTCGTCGACTGGGACGAGGCGACCGTGCACGTCACCAGCTTCGGTTTGCACTACGGGATCGGTTTCTTCGAAGGGATCCGATGCCATTCCACGCCGTCCGGGCCAGCGATCTTCCGGCTCACGGATCACCTGCAGCGGCTCAGGCGGTCAGCGGCCGTCTATGGTCTTGAACTGCCGTACGCGGTAGAGGAGATGGTCCAGGCCTGCAAGCTGGTCGTGAGCGCCAACGGGCTGACCGATTGCTACCTGCGGCCGGTTGTCTTCCTCGGTGAGGGCGCCAGCCTGATCGAGGCCACGTTCCGTACCGCGGTGATCGCCACCACGGACGGTCCGTTGGCCGGCCCGGCGAAGGAGGCCGGCGTAACGGCGTGCATTTCGAGCTTCCGTCGCATTTCCCCGAACTCGATCCCGCCCGCGGCCAAAGCCACCGGTCAGTACCTCAACTCATTCCTGGCGAAGGCAGAAGCGCTGACCTCGGGCTACGACGAGGCCATCATGCTTAACGACAGCGGCCAGGTATCCGACGGCTGGGCGCACAACGTCTTCGCCGTAACTAACGGCGTCCTAGTGACACCGCCGGTCAGCGCGGGCGCCCTGCCGGGCATCACCCGAGAGACGATCATGACACTGGCCGCCGAGGACGGCATCGAGGTTCGTGAGCATGGGCTGGTCCGCTCGGACCTCTACCTCGCCGACGAGTGCTTCCTGACCGGCACAGCCGCCGGGGTCGTGCCGGTCGTCTCCGTTGACAGGCGGGGTGTCGGCGCCGGCAAGCCAGGACCGCTCACCACCAGCCTGCGCGACCGGCTCAGCCAGATCACGCACGGCACCGTGGACGCCCATCCGCAGTGGCGGGAGTACGTGGGATAACGGCTGGCGACTTTGAACGGGTAAATAGGCGACAGCTCGCCGTTCAACTGCGCCGCGTCGTCAACTGAACAGCCACCCAAGCGTGTCACGGCGCACTTTGGTTATTCCGGTCGCGGTGAGATCATTTTATTCATACGGGATTGCTGTCCGCTGGCTTTTCAGCGGTTGAATGCAGGCGCCACAGGTTCCCGACTGGCCGCTCCTTCCTTGCCCGGAATCAACCGGCCCAGAAGGCGGCGCGCCACTTTTGTTCGGACAGGAGCGAATTGAAGACGTCAGGAAAAGACGCCGTGCGCATGGCCAGGGCCCTGTACGAAGCGCGGGCGAAACGCGTCCCGGTCGCGCCGTTTACCGACGCGGATCCGACTCTTGGCATGGATGACGGCTACATCATCCAGCGGGCGTTCACCGCGCTGCTCGTTGCGGATGGCGACAGCGTCGTGGGGTACAAAGCGGGTCTCACATCCGCCGCCATGCAGAATATGTTCGGGATTGACACCCCGGACTACGGGCCGGTGATGGCCTCTACTATTCGCGGCGACGGTGAGAGCGTCTCGCTTGACGCGTTCATCGCCCCGAAAGTGGAAGCGGAGATCGTCTTTCGCCTGGCGACACCGCTAGCCGGTCCTGGCGTCACGATGGCGCAGGCGTATGCGGCGATCGGCGAGGTTATGGCCGGGCTTGAGATTGTCGACTCACGCATCGAGAACTGGCGCATCAGGCTCGCTGACACGATCGCTGACCTCTCCTCTAACGGCGCCGCCGTGTTTGGGCGGCCCGTCACGCCGTCAGCGGACCTGGACTACCGGCTGGTGGGCATGGTCTTCTCTCGCAACGCCGAGCTTGTGGCTACCGGCGCGGGCGCCGCGGCGCTCGGCAATCCGGTGGCGGTCGTGGCCTGGCTGGCGAACGTGCTCGGCGAGCACGGGATCACGCTGGAGGCCGGGCAGACGATCATGACCGGTGCGCTGCACGCCGCGGTTCCGCTGGGTCCATGCGACACCTTCACCGCCGAGTTCGACCGCCTGGGCTCGGTCACGCTGCATGTCGACGGCCGGTCCCCGGATCGAAGAAACACCGACAAGAGGGCTCGCCTCGGCGAGCCTCGATAGGGAAGGGCAATCGAAGGATGAAAACAGCCGGGCGGCTATCCGTGTCGGTGCTTGGCGCTGGACTCATCGGCATCGACCTGACGACCAAGATCATGCGTTCGGGTTACCTCGATCTGCGGCTCGTAGCAGGCCGGGACGCTGCCACTCCAGGGCTCCGGCAGGCCGCCCAGCTTGGCCTGCCGATCGCGACCGGGGGCATTCGCTCCCTGGTCGAGGTCGAGGATCCCTTCGACGTGGTGTTTGACGCCACCAACGCGTCCTTCCACGCCGAGCACGCGGAGAAGTTGTCCGCCCTCGGCACCATGCTCATCGACCTGACGCCGAGCAAAGTCGGGCACATGATCGTTCCGACGGTCAACCGGGCGGAGATCCGCTCGCATCGTGACATCAGCATGGTGAGCTGCGGCGGCCAGGCGTCAATACCAGTCCTGCACGCGGTTGCGAAGGCGCACAATGTCGACTACATCGAGGTGGTGACAACGGCCGCTACCTTGAGCGTGGGCCGCGGGACGCGCCTGAACCTTGACGAGTACGTGGAAACCACCCAGGAAGCGATCCGCGCCTTCACCGGGGTCAAGCACGTCAAGGCGATACTCAATATCAGTCCGGCCCGGCCTGCTGCGACCTTCCGGGTCGCTATGTCCCTGCTCGGGAAGGATCTCACCGGAGACTCGGTGCGCTCGCTGGTAACGGGAGTCGCGAGCGAACTCCGTTCGTTCGTCGGCGGCTTCGACGTGAAGGCGTGCACCGTGAGTGACGGTAAGGCCTTCGTCGCCGTGGAGGTCACTTCTTCCGGAGACCGCATACCCCGGTACGCGGGGAATCTCGACATCATCAATTCCGCCGCGATCTATGCCGCCGAGTGCTATGCGGCGGACCGGGTTTCCAAGGTAGCTACGGAGAGGTCATGAGCCAGGCAGCAAATCCGGACGTTGTCCCGGGCAGGCCGGTCCAGATCCACGATCCAAGCTTGCGTGATGGCCACCATGCGGTCCGGCATGACCTTGGCGCCCAACAGCTGCGCGCGTACGCGGAGGCCGTCAACGCGGCAGGTGTGCCGGTGGTCGAGGTCGGCCACGGGAACGGTCTTGGTGCCTCTTCCCTGCAGGTAGGCCAGGCTCGGCTGAGCGATGACGAGATGCTGTCGGTCGTCAGGGACGCCCTGACGACCAGCAAGCTTGGTGTCTTCTTGCTGCCTGGGTGGGCCACGACCCGTGATATCAAGAACGCCATCGCGCACGAGGTCGACCTGGTGCGGGTCGGCACTCACTGCACCGAGGCCAACCTCGCCGAGCGGCATCTCGGTTTCCTGCGCGATCGGGGCATCGAGGCGCACGGGGTCCTGCTGATGAGTCACATGGCGAGCCCGGACCGGCTGGCCGAGGAGTGCGCGAGCCTCGTCGGGTTCGGCGCGAGCGGCGTGGGCATTCTCGACTCGTCCGGCCATTATCTTCCCGCGGACGTTACGGAGCGCATCCAGGCGATCCGGGCCGCTGTCGACGTGCCGGTGATGTTCCACGGGCACAACAACCTCGGCATGGCCGTGGCGAACTCCATTGCCGCGGCCGAGGCGGGAGCCGACATCCTGGATGCCTGCGCTAGGGGGTTCGGTGCCGGCGCCGGCAACACCCAGCTGGAGGTCCTGGTGCCAGTCCTCGAACGGCTCGGGTTTGAGACTGGCATTGACCTGTACCGGCTCCTGGACGCCGCGGACATCGCCGAGCGAGAGCTGATGCCGGCCCCGCCCACGATCGACTCTGTCTCCATCGTCAGCGGCCTGGCCGGGGTGTTCTCCGGATTCAAGAACCGGGTTCTTGACATCTCCGCGCGCGAGGGCGTCGACCCGCGCGACGTCTTCTTCGAGCTGGGCAGGCGCCAGGCGGTCGCCGGCCAGGAGGACCTCATCGTGGACGTGGCGCTCGCCCTGCGCGGGTCAAGCGCCGGCGCGAGCACACGACCAGCGCGGGCAGCGACAGGAGTATGAGCCGTGTACAACATGAGTCCGGCCGACCCGTGCGGTGCAGCCGTCATATGCGGCGTTGGCTACTGGCTGCCGCCGCTCGCCGTAACGAATGCGGAACTTTGTTCCCGGCTTGACACAACGGAGCAGTGGATTCTCAGCCGGACCGGTATCTCGACGCGGCGGATTGCCGGCCCCGGTGTCGCGACATCGGACCTCGCGGTTGAAGCGGGGGGCAGGGCGCTGAAATCCGCGGGCAGCGGAACCGTTCAAGCACTGGTGCTCGCCACAACGACTCCTGACCGGCCATGCCCCGCAATGGCGCCCGATGTCGCATCGCGCTTGGGGCTGACCGGGATCGCGGCCTTCGACGTCTCTGCGGTGTGTTCCGGCTTCCTCTACGCGCTGGCCACTGCGGCCGGATTCATTGCCACGGGCGTCGCGGACCGGGTACTCGTCATCGCGGCAGAAACGTTCTCGACCCTGCTGGACCCGCTGGACCGTTCCACCGTTCCAATTTTCGGCGACGGCGCGGGCGCGGCGGTGCTGCGGCGGGGATCGGCGGCGGAACCGGGCGCAATCGGGCGAGTCGTGCTGGGCAGCGATGGCGAAAGGCACGAACTGATCGCCGTGGAGACGGGAGGGTCGCGGCAGCAGTCAGGCTATTTCCGCATGCGGGGCCGTGAAGTGTTCAGGCACGCCGTAGAGCGGATGACCGCCGCTTCCCTCGCCGCCGCGGACGCCGCTGGCTGGGACCTGGCCGACGTGGACCGCGTGGTCGCGCATCAGGCCAACGCCCGCATCACCGCTGCTGCCGCCGCGAAGCTGGGCATACCGGAGGATCGATGGGCCCAGAACGTCAGGGAGGTGGGCAACACCGCTGCCGCCTCTGTGCCGGTCCTGCTGGCGCAAGCAGCCGCCAGCGGGTTCCTAGCGGCCGGCCACAGGGTTCTGCTCACGGCATTTGGCGGCGGCCTGACATGGGGCGCTGCCACAGTGGTGTGGCCCGAGCTGGAAAACATCACGTAATCCGTATCACCAGACAGCCTTGGCAATCTCACGGGCCGGGCAGATGAGGAGGACCGGTGTACGAGGAACTCAGGACTCTCCTGATAGATGACCTTCGACTGACCGAGAGCGACCTGCGGCCTGAAGCCGGCCGTGAGGAGGCCGGCCTTGACTCCCTCGCGGTCGTCGAGCTGTCCATGTTGCTGAGCGAGCGGTTCAGTGTCGAGATCAGTGACGAGGATCTGCTGGAGGCGGCGACGGTCGCGGACATCGCGGACCTGCTGGAGCAGCAGATTCGGCGCGCCGCCGTTCAGAAGCAACCGAGCTGATTGGTCGCCGCCGTGTTCGACCTGCTCGGCTCAGTCACCATCCGCGTGCAAGACGAAGCCTGACACTCGCCGCTCCCGAGGAGGACGCATGCTCCGCCCCCGCCTCCGCGCCGTGTTCGACCGTCTTCCCTCCTACCGGCCCGACAAGGCCGTCCTGCCGGTGGCCGGGCGTACCTGCGCGCTCGGGGCGAACGAGTCACCGCATGAGGTGCTGCCGGGCATCGCCGCGGCCATCATGGGGGTGGCTGGTACCGTCAACCGCTATCCGGACTTCGGCGCAACCGAGCTCATCGCTGAGATCGCGCGTGCGCACGGCGTGCCCGAGGACCGGGTAGCGCTGGGCGCGGGCTCGGTCGCTCTGCTGCAGATGGCCCTCCAGGCTATCGCCGAGCCGGATGCCGAGGTGCTCTATGCCTGGCGCTCCTTCGAGCTGTACCCGGTCCTCGCTGATCTCGCCGGAGTACGCAGCGTTCGCGTCCCGCTGGCCAACGAAGTTCACGACCTGGGGGCGATGGCCGGCGCGGTCACCAGGCACACTGGAATGATTATTCTCTGCAACCCCAATAACCCGACGAGCACCGCGTTCGGCCAGTCCGAGCTGCGGGAGTTCCTTCACCTTGTCCCTCGGGATTGCCTGGTGGTGCTCGATGAGGCCTACGCGGAGTACGTGCGCCAGCCGGGGACGCCTAGCGGTCTCAGTCTCTGCCGTGACTGGCCCAACCTGGTCGTGCTGCGCACTTTTTCCAAGGCGTACGGTCTCGCCGGGCTCAGGGTCGGTTATCTAGTGGGCGACCCGCATGTCGCGGCACAACTCCGCAAGGCATGCCTTCCCTACTCGCTCAGCGTCGTGGCACAAGCGGCGGCGCTGGCCGCCCTCAAGGCCCAAGATCAGCTGCTCGCGCAGGTAGACGAGACGGTCGCCGAGCGATCCCGGGTACGCGAGGCGCTGCTTGCCGCGGGCTGGGACGTGCCGCGCAGCGAGGCGAACTTCCTGTGGCTGCGCCTCGGCGAGGCGTCGGCCGCCTTCGCCCGCAGGTGCGCTGACTCGGGGATCCATGTGCGGACATTCCCCGGTGAGGGCGTGCGCGTGTCGGTCGGCTCTCCGTCCGACAACGACGCGTTCATGGCCACCGCCGTGGACTGGCGGGCTACGACTTAATCGACCTACCATGACAGGCATGCTTATCGAGAATTCTGCAACGGTAAGTCGAATTACGCTGAAATAGGAGAATCTCGTGAGCAATCCATTCGAGGACGAGTCGGCCACTTACCACGTACTAGTGAATGATGAGAACCAGCATTCACTGTGGCCGGAGTTCGCTGACGTTCCGGCTGGATGGCAGGTCGTGCTCCGCTCGGCGAGCCGCGCCGAGTGCATTGACTACGTCAATGAGTACTGGACTGATATGCGGCCGAAGAGCCTCGCCGATGCCATGTCGGCCGAACGGCGATAAACGGTGGCGACGCTGCCAGCGCACCCGCATCGCGTCCGCCGCTCGTGCGCCGGGCACATCATCAGGAGGATCAATGACCCAAATCGCCGTACAAGCACGGAGTTTCCATGACTGAGCAAGAAGCAGCGGACCTGGTAGCCAATCTTGTCTGCCGAGGTCGTCATCTGGATCCGTCCCAGATCTCTGAAACCACTGACCTCGTAGACGAGCTTGGCTTCGATTCGCTTGACGCGGCGGAGCTTCTGGTCGCACTTCACCAAGAGACCGGACTCCAACTCGATGTCGGCTCGGTCAAGGACATCAAGACGGTCAGCGACATCGCCCGGAGCCTGGCGGATTACCCGGGTCAACAGAAGGTGGCTGATCGATAGTGATTGCTCCAGGGTCCTCTGAAACACCTTCCATCGATAGCCGCGACCCCTTGTGGATGCTCAACGAATACCGTGCGGCTGAAGTGCATGGCGCAGGCGCCATCATGCGCATGGGGCGCCTCGCGGATTCCTCTTCCCTAAGCTCCGATCTAAGTCGCCACATGCGCGATGAAGCCATTCATGCCTGGTTGTGGACGCGGGCGATCAACGAAATAGGCGGAGAAATCATAGAGGTCGACCAGCCTTATCAGGCGCGGCTGAGCGCATACTTCGGCATACCTCGCACGCTGACCGATATGCTCGCCCTGACCTTGGTATCGGAAAAGCGCGGGGTGGCGCAGTACAACGAGCATCTGGACCTGCCTGACGTCACTCCGAAGATACAGCGGACACTGCGCGGCATCCTCAAGGACGAGAACTGGCATGTCCGCTACATCAACGAAGAACTCCAGAATCGAGTCCGCGCGGACCGGCGGGTACAGGACGCGATCGACCGGGCGGAGATCGCCGATGAGCGGGTGTGGGCGGAGTTGACCGTAGCTGGCCTGGATGCCAGCCAAGGTGCAGGGGATGGAGCCCAGCATGGCCGTTCCCGGCGAGCTTAGCCACGCGATCCTGACCGGGCCGCCCGCTCCGGAGCGGTTCCTCTCGCTGGAAGAGATCGTCAGGCCATTCGGCACCGACGGCCGGGGGATCGTGTTCGTGGACGGGGCCGCCCGATCGGAATTGTCGTACGCCGACCTCGCCAGGCGGATGACGCATGCGGCGGCCCGGCTCCGCCAGGCGGGTGTCGCTCCCGGCGCGCTGGTCGCGATGACGATCGCGAACGACCTCCCGTCGGTGCTTGCGCTCCTGGCTACCTGGGCGTGCGGCGGCACGGTCGTATCGCTGCCGCCAGTGCCGCGCAAGGACAACGGCTGGCACGCGCGTCAGTTCGATCCGGTGCTCGCGGCGATGGGCTGCACGTTCCGGGTGTCCGATACGGCGACCGATATGGAATCCGCTGGCACGGGCCGGCGCACGATCGCCAAACAAGAACTGGCCGCGGCTGTTTCCGGACGAGCCGCCCTGCCTGACGTGACCGTGCCGGACACGGCCTTGATCCAGTTCACCTCCGGCAGTGTAAGCACCCCCAAGGGCCTCGCTATCGGCGCGCGCACGCTGGCAGGCCATGTCGGCGCGTCAATCGCCACGCTGCAATTCAGCGGCGAAGCCGACAAGACCGCGTACTGGCTGCCGCTGTATCACGACATGGGCCTCGTGGTCATGTTTCTCTGCTCGCTGACGGCCCGGGTGGATCAGGTCGTTACCTCGCCGTACAGCTTCGCGGTGAATCCCGCGAGCTGGCTGACGACGCTGGCGACAGAGCGGGCTACGTCGACGGCGGCGCCAAACTTCGCGTTCCGGCTCGCGGCCGCCGCACCGTATCGTGACCAGCTTGACTTGTCGCGCCTGCGCGTGATCCTCTGCGGTGGCGAGCGGGTCGACTGGCAGACGCTCCTGGACTTCCAGTCGACCGCGGGCCCTTTGGGGTGCGCGTGGGAAGCCCTGTCACCGTGCTATGGCCTAGCCGAGGGGACCGTGGGGGTAACCAACACCCCCCTGGGCCGCGGCCCGCAGCGCGGACCCGGTGGGTACGTTTCGGCTGGCGCACCGATATCAGGGGTCCAGATACGGGTTCCCGCGGGATCACGGCCTGGCCCGGTCGAGATCCGGACCGACTGGTGCCTGAGCGGCTACTACAGCAGCCGGGGCTTCGAGCCGGTGGCTTCCGGCGAGTGGTTCGACACCGCGGACGGCGGCTTCGCGCACGACGGCGAACTCTATGTGCTCGGCCGCCGCAACGAGGTACTTTCCCTGGCCGGACACAACGTCTTCGCTGAAGACGTCGAGTCGGTTATCCACGAGGCGTGCGGCCAGTCGGTGCGTGCGTGCGCGGCCTTCCGCCATCAGGGCGACACGGGCAGGTTCGCCGTGATGGCAGAGGTCAACCCTCGTCTTGTCCGCGATCTGGATGCCGCCTTTGAGCTGGCCAGGCTCATTCAGGTGTCTGTCAACGAGACCGTGGGCACCCGGCTGAGCCCGGTACTGGTCACGCGTTTGGGCACCATCCCGCGTACCAGCTCGGGCAAGGTCCAGCGATCCAAGTGCCGATCCCTGTTCCAGAGCGGGCAAATTAGCCGGCGGCTCATCGCTGAACTGGCCTGATCCGCGACAGTCCTACCTAAAAGAAGGCGGGCCACAGCGCCGATGACAGCGAAAGCAATGGATGCCCATCCGCAGTGGCGGGAGTACCTGGGATGACCACCGCTCCCACCTGGATGGCCGTACATCCCGGCCGAGCCGGCCGGGAAGACGAGTTCCGTGACCGGGTCAGGGATGCGCTCGACGGATTCACCGTGGACGAGGTGGCTTCCTGGGAGCGGGCCCGGCACCTGCCGATGACGGCGGTGGCCGAACTCGCCCAGCATGGGATCTTTCGCGCTCGCTGGGAACCGGGCGCAGAAGGCGGGCTGCCGCTGCTGGTTACCTTGTCCCAGGAGACATGCCAGCTGAGCAGCGGGCTCGCTCTGGCCGCCATGGGGCATTGCGAGATGTTCATCGGCGCCTTGACCTGGCTGGCCTCGAGTCCTGGCCAGGTGGCCCTGCTAGAAGACGCGCTTGACGGACGGGCCGTCGGCTGTTTCGCGGCCACCGAGGCGCACGGGGGCTCGGATCTCGCCGGCATCCGCAGCACCGCTGCGCAGGTGTCCGGCGGGTGGCGGCTCCGCGGCCGCAAGCGGTACGTGTCCAACATCGGCGGTGCCAGCCATGTCCTGATGCTGGCCCGGCCCGAGGCGGCCAGCAACGCGGACGCCCTGGGCCTGTTTGTCGTGCCACTGGATAATCCCGGAGTGGCTGTCGACGGGTTCTTCGACGCGGTGGGAATAGCGTCCTGTGACGTCGGCCAGGTCAGCTTCGACACCGTTGTACCCGCCGACGCCGTGCTTGGCCGCCCCGGCCTGGGCATGTTGTACGCGACGCATCTGCTGCATTTCGAGCGGATCGCGATCTGCACGCAAGTGCTGGCGATGGCTGAGCTGTCGTTGCGGCTGGCCGTCGCCTACGCCCGGCGGCGGACGGTAGGCGGGATGCGTGTCTTCGACCGGCAGGCGATCCGCCACCGGCTGGCAGGCTGTCAGGCCGAGCTGTGGACCATGCAGGGCCGGCTGGCCGAGCTCGTCGCGCGGATAGAGCGGGAGCGAAGACTGCCGGCCCGCGAGATCGCGGCTTTCAAACTGACCTCGGCAGAAGCCGTCGGCCGGATTGTGGATACCTGCATGCAGGTATTCGGCGCTCGCGGCTGCATGCGCGGCTTCCCGCTAGAGCGCATCTGGCGCGATACCCGGATAGCCAGAATGGGCGGCGGCACCGACGAGGTGCTCGCCGATCTGGTCGCCTCCGGCCTAGACCGGACCGACGCCAGCATCGATGCCCTGCT
>Ga0307478_10003050_pt1 | contig 12669 bp, 11 predicted proteins | sample atmos_gasesECM4C_2_FD_203713 | JGI IMG/M metagenome (GOLD analysis project Ga0307478, IMG submission 203713) | Hardwood forest soil microbial communities from Morgan-Monroe State Forest, Indiana, United States - atmos_gasesECM4C_05 | ecosystem: Environmental > Terrestrial > Soil > Temperate...
TTTCGGGCCCGAAGGTCGCATCATCGGCCGGTTCAGAGCGCCAGAGCCACTCCGGAACATCCGGTTCCTCGACCCCTTTGAGGGCGCTCGGGACGCCAGCTTTGCGGAAATACTTCTGCGCGATGATGTCCGTCGCGACCTGACTCCAGCCGGCCGGGATTTGGATATCCTTGGCTTCGAAGATCATCGACCCGTTCGGGTTGACGATTCGCGACGTACGCGGCTCGAACGTTACACCGGCGTAGGGTTCACCGGGAGCCGAATAAGTACGGGAAAATTTCATGCGGGGCGGTCCTCGTCGAGCGTCATGCGGGTGGCAAAAACGGGGGAATAACAGTATCGAACAAGCGTTCGATCAGAGTCAAGACCTAAGTCTTACGAAAACCGGGCGGGCACAACATATTGTGTATGGCCGGGCACACCACCTACTAGATATACAACCCGGTTCCTTGTGGACCGGTGGCGCACAACCGCACTTTCTTGTTCATGGAACCGTCCGCTCGGCGAATGCCACGCCGGGCGGAGTGGGCAGGGTGTGGACGGAACCGGGGATAGCGTGGATATGCTGCGCCCCGACGGGCATGTGGCGTCGCTCGGGGATATCGCCATCGAGCGCCTCTGGGAGCGCGGCTGGCGTGGGATCGTGCTCGATTTGGACAACACCTGTTGCGCATACCATCAACCCGAGCTGGCGGACGGCGTGGGCGCTTGGGTAGCCGGGGCCCTCGAGCGCGGCTTCCGGATCGTGATGGTTTCCAACAACTTCAGCGAACGCGTCGGCGCGGCGGGGCTCAAGCTCGGCGTCGCGACCGTTCCCAACGCCCTCAAGCCCCTGCCGTTCGGCTTCTTGCGCGCCTTGCGTCTTCTCGGGACGCCGCGCAACGCAACCGTCGTGATCGGCGATCAGGTGTTCACCGACGTACTCGGCGCAAAACTGCTCGGATTGCGCACCGTGCTGACCGAACCCATCGTGCCACGCGACTTTCCGCTCACGCGCGTGCTCCGCTGCTTCGAACGTCTCGTCTATAAACGCACACCGCCGCGGCCGGGCCTTCCGCTTTTTCATGGAGAAGATTGAGGCGTGAAGACGTTCGAGCCGCCCCGAGCGGCGGCGCACGACAGCGGCACGCCGGCCGAATTGCTGGCGTTCATGACCCAATCGTGGGAATTACCAAGCGGGCCGATTCCCACGCTCGCCGGGCGCGACCGCTTCGCCGCCCGCCGCCGCGCGCTCGCGCAGCAGTTTCCGAATGACGTGCTCGTCGTGCCGACGGGCCACGAAAAAGTCCGCGCCAACGATACGAACTACCGCTTCCGGCCAGGCACCGATTTCTATTATCTCACCGGCATTCACGAGCCGGACGCGGTACTGGTGATCCTGACCGAAGGTGATGCGGCGCGGTCGATCGTGTTCACCGAACCGAATCCCGGCAAGACGAACGCGGCGTTCTTCACCGACCGCGTCAAGGGTGAGCTATGGGTGGGTCCGCGGCTCGGCGTGGCAGCTACCGCCGCGCGCTTCGGGGTGGAAGCCCAGCCCATCGACGATTTCGCGACGTTCATCAACGTCACGCTGGGTGCCCGGCCGGCGCGCCTCGTGCGCGGGCTCGACGACGACATCGCGCGCTCGATCTACTCGAACCTCGAAGACGATCACGCGTTCGCCGCCGCGCTCTCGGAGATGCGCCTGATCAAAGACGATCTCGAAGTCGCTGAACTGCGTGCCGCGATCGCCGCGACCAAACGCGGTTTCGATGACGTCGTGCGCGCGCTCCCGACCGCGTTCACCGAACGCGTCGTCGAAGGCGTTTTCAATCTGCGCGCGCGCGTCGAGGGAAATGATGTCGGCTACGCGACGATCGCCGCCGCCGGCCCCGACGCGTGCATCCTGCACTGGGTGCGCAACGACCGCCGCATCGGCGCGGACGATCTGCTGCTGCTCGATGCCGGCGTGGAAGCGGTGTCGCTCTACACGGCCGACGTCACGCGCACGCTACCGGTCAGCGGAACGTTCACCGCCGAGCAGCGCGAGATCTACACGCTGGTCTGGGAAGCGCAGCGGGCGGCGTTCGAGGCCTGCAAACCGGGCCTCGATTTCCTCGCGCCCAATGCCGCCGCGATGCGCGTGCTGGCGCACGGCCTCGAGCGCCTGGGTATCCTGCCCTCGGCGGAAGAAGCATTGCGCGACGACAAGCTCTTCTATAAGCGTTACTCGCTGCACAACGTGAGCCACATGCTCGGGCTCGACGTTCACGATTGCGCGAAGGCGCGCGCCGAGACGTACAAGTTCGGCCGGCTCGCGCCGGGAATGGTGCTCACGGTCGAGCCGGGCCTCTACTTCCAACTCGACGACCTGACCGTGCCCGAGCGTTACCGCGGGATCGGGGTGCGGATCGAGGACGACGTCGTGATCACTCCGGACGGGTACGAGAACCTCTCGGCCGCCCTGCCGAGCGAGCCCGACGCCGTCGAGGCCTGGGTCCGCTCGCTGGCCGGGACGGTGCCCGAGCCCTGGGTCATACCGGAGCCCGAATGAGAATTTCCCGCGGCTGCAAACCTTGGGCACCGGCGTTGGTTAGGAATCGCGTGAAGTTAGATTCTCTGGTGCAATCATAGCGCGCCCAGCCAGACGGCCGGCGAAGCGTCGCAAACCTGCGGCGCAGCGGGTCGAACGGGTCGACGAGTCGGCGAAGCAGCCGATGATCGAGATGTTCGGCACGATCAAGCAGGTCTACCCGAGCACGACGTTCGGCGTCGAGCTCGAAAATGGCCACGAAGTGCTCGCGCATATCGCGGGCCGCTTGCGCCGCCATCACATCAAACTGCTCTTGGGCGACCGGGTCGAACTCGAGATCTCGCCGTACGACCTCACGAAGGGCCGCATCATCTATCGCTATCGTGCGGGTGAAGCGCGCCGTTCGAGCACCGCACCAGCATAACGCCGCACCATTCAGGAACTCGCCAAGTCCTACGATCCGGCCGACGTCGAGCCGCGCTTAATCGCGCGCGACCTCGCTAGCGGGGTCTTTCACGCCGACGTCGACCGCTCGCGGCCGCCGTTCATCATTTCGATGCCGCCGCCGAACATCACCGGCGCCGCGCATCTCGGGCACGGCTCGACGTATACGCCGATGGACGTGCTTACGCGCTACCATCGGATGCGCGGCGAGAACGCCGACTGGCTGCCGGGTCAAGATCACGCCGCGATCGCCACCGAAGCCGTGCTCGTGCGCGAGTTGGCGAAGGAAGGCCTCTCGCGTGACGGTCTTGGCCGCGACGCGTTTCTGGCGCGCGCTTGGAAGTGGCGCGAGCAGTACGGCCACCGCATCAACGAGCAGTTCAAACGGCTCGGCTTCGGTGCCGATTGGCAGCGCGAACGCTTCACGCTCGATCCTGAGCTCTCGGCGGCCGTCACGCGCGTGTTCATCGACCTGTATAACGATGGGCTGATCTACCGCGGGACGCGGCTGGTCAACTGGGATCCGAAGGCACAGTCAACGCTCTCCGATGCCGAAGTGGAAAACGAACCGCACAACGGCTCGCTCTGGCATCTGCGTTACCGCGCGGAAGACGGCGGCGAGGGCGTCGTGATCGCGACCACGCGGCCCGAGACGTTTCTCGCCGACGTCGCGGTCGCGGTGCATCCGGAAGACGAGCGCTATGCGGCGCTGATCGGCAAGAACGTCATCCTGCCGTTGGTGAATCGGCCGGTGCCGGTGATCGCCGACGCGGCGGTGTTGCGCGAATTCGGCACCGGTGCCGTCAAGGTCACGCCCGCGCACGACGCCACCGACTACGAGATCGGGCAACGCCATGGTTTGCCGATGCCGACCGTGATCGACTATGACGGGCGCATGATCGCGCCGGTCTGGCGCGTCGAACCCGACGCCGCGGTGCGGGCACGCTTCAACGTCGGCCACGAGGCGCTGGCAAAGTACATCGGCATGGACCGTTTCGCGGCGCGCAAGGTCCTCGTGGCCGATTTGGAAGCGGCGGGCGCGCTCGTGCGCGTCGAACCGTACGCCACGACGGTGCCGGTGTCGTCGCGCTCGGGCGAGATCATCGAGCCGCTGCTCTCGCTGCAGTGGTTCATGGCGATGGAATCGCTCGCCAAGCCCGCCCTCGACGCGTATCGCAACGGCGACGTGCGCTTCGTCCCGGAACGCTTCGGCCGCACCTACGAGCATGGGCTCGAGAATTTGCGCGACTGGAACATCTCGCGGCAAGTGTGGTGGGGGCATCAACTGCCCGTCTGGTACACGCCCGACGGCGACCCGATCGTCGCGCACGATGCGGAAGAAGCGCGCGACGCCGGCCGCGAGAAATACGGAACGATCGAATTGCGGCGCGATCCCGATACGCTCGATACGTGGTTCTCGAGCGGCTTGTGGCCGTTCACGATCCTGGGCTGGCCGGCCGAGACGCAAGAACTCGAGGCCTGGTATCCCAATCAGGTGATGATCACCGGGCGCGAGATCATCTTTCTGTGGGTGACGCGCATGATGATGCTGGGCTTGCGCTGCGTCGGACGTTTGCCGTTCCGCACGGTGTTCATCACGCCGCTCGTGTTCGATCTGCAGGGGCGCAAGATGAGCAAGAGCCTCGGCAACGCGATCGATCCGCTGGATCTGGTCGAGAAGTACGGTGCCGACGGCTTCCGCTTTGGCATGCTGCGCCAGATGCGCCTCGAGTCGCAAGAGCTGCGCTTCGATGAAGAAAAGTGCGACGAGGCGCGGCGCTTCAACAACAAACTCTGGAATGCGCTGCGTTTCATCGCCGCGCTCGATGAAGGCTTGCCCACAGAGATCGCGCTGCCGGCCGCCGGCGAGCTGACGCTGGCCGATGCCTGGATCCTCGCCAAGCTGCGCCATACGGTCGTCGCCGTCACGGCGGCGCTCGACAACTTCGAGATGGGCGTCGCGGCCGACGTGCTCATCCAATTCGGCTGGTATACGTTCTGCGATTGGTATCTCGAATCGGCCAAAGCCGAGTCGCAGCGGCTCACCCGGGCCCGCGTGCTCACCTACGTGCTCGACACGTTCGTGCGGCTGATGCACCCGATTGCGCCGTTCGTGACCGAGGAGATCGGCTCGGTGCTGCGTCCAGCCGGCCCGTCCGTCGTGCTGTCAGCGTGGCCCGACCCGGCTGCGATTCCGCATGACGGCCCCGCCGAGGCCGATTACGATCATTTCATGACCGCAGTCGAACGGTTGCGTAACGCGCGCTCGGAACTCGGCATCGCGCCGAAGGCGAAAGTCGTCGCTACGGGACCCGAACTCGATATAGCGGTGGTCGAGCAACTGCGGCTTTTGGCGGGCGTCGATTTTCGCGCCGACCACGCGATCCCGGGCGAGACGTTCGCGCAACGCCTCGATGCGTTGCGCCTGCAGGCCGATCCGGCAATGCTGCGTGAGCGCTACGTACGCGAGATCGCAAAACTCGACGTCGAAGTCAACCGTTTGGAGAAGAAGCTGGCCAACGAAAAATTCGTGGTCAATGCCAAACCCGACGTCGTGGCGACCGAGCGCGCGAAGCTCGACGACTATCGCCGGCAGCGCGACGGAGCGCGTGCAGCGCTCGAAGCATTGTAGCATGCTCGAAGCGTTATAGCGCGCGCTAGGATTCTCCGAAGCAGCGGCAATCGTCACAACTGTCATCCCGAGCAAAGCGCCCGCAGGGCGCGTCGTCGAGGGACCGCTCGAACGTGCGCGATGGTGGCGGCCGCGCCCTGCGGGCGCTTTGCTCAGGGTGACGATGGGCGCTTGGGTGACGTTAGTTTGGGCGCATCCGGGCGAAGATGTACTCGTCGTGGATCATGCCGCGACGGTCGCAGATCGCGGCCGTCATCTTGGCTTCGAGCCGGTAGCCGGCTTTTTCGAGCACGCGTGACGAGGCGACGTTCGGTTCCATGACGTTGGCCCAGACGCGGCGCACGCGCAGCGTGTCGAACGCCCACTGCGTCGCAACTTGGACCGCCTCGCTCATCACCCCGCGGCCCCAGAAGCGCTTGCCGAGCCAGTAGCCGAGGCTCGCGGTCCCGATCCGTTCGCCCTTGCCGAGCAGGAAACCGATGCCGCCGGCGAGCCCGCCGTCCACCTCGATCGCGAACTGGGCGATCGTCTCGGCGTTCCCTTGCTCGCGGATCCAGCGGTCGGCGTCGGCGCGCGTGTAAGGTTGCGGAAAAACGTGCGAGAGGTAGCGCGCGATGTAGGGGTCGTTGGCGAGCGGTACCAGCGCTTCGGCGTCGCTGCTGAACCACTGGCGAAGGCGGCAGGCGCGACCTGCAATGGAAACGGGCATCCGGTCGGCCTTCGACGGGCCGGAGACATCCTCCCAAGGGCGCGGCGCACAAAGGGCCGCAATTGGGGCCGCCCGAACCGCCGTCCGATGCCCGCGCTCGCACGCCGCCGAGTTCTCATGTCACCCGCTTCGATCGAGCGAGCGGTTTCTCGTATGGCGCACCAGATCATCGAACCCGAGGAAGCGCAGAGCGGATTGGTCGTCATCGGCATCCGCCGCGGCGGGGAGTCGCTGGCCCGCCGGCTGGTCGCGGAGATCACCGCGATCAGCAGTGAAGCGCCCGGCATAGGTTTTCTGAACATCAATCTGTACCGCGACGACGACGTCGCGCGCGAACTGCCGGAGTCGGAGATTCGCAGCGAGATCACGGGCAAAACGGTTGTGATCGTCGACGACGTTCTGTATACCGGGCGAACGGTGCGGGCTGCGCTCGATGCCGTGACCGACCTTGGCCGGCCGCGCGCGATTCGTCTTGCGGTACTGATCGATCGCGGCTTGCGCGAACTCCCCGTTCAAGCCGACTACGTGGGAAAATTGATCCCGACGAGCCGGCGCGAGCATATCGACGTCGTGCTCGCGCCACAGCGTTCGGACGACGACTCCGTTTCGCTAGTCATCGATGAGGAACGTGCCGCCACGTAATTTGATCGACGTCGACGACGTCTCGCCGTCCGAACTGATCGAACTGATCGATCGGGCCACGGCCTTCAACCAAACGATTCCCCCGCGCGACTTGCTCGCCGGCATCCCCGTTCTCAACCTGTTTTTCGAATCGAGCACGCGCACGGCAACGTCGTTCACGCTCGCCGAACAACGCGTAGGGGCGGATGTGATCTCGTTTGCCCCCGGCGCATCGTCGCTGGGCAAAGGTGAGACGATTGCCGACACCGCGGTCACGCTGAGCGCCATCGGCGTGCGCGTCATCGTCGTGCGCCACCACGAGTCGGGCTTTCCCCGGCGGCTGGCGGAGTCGTTCGACGGCCACGTCATCAACGCGGGCGACGGTACCCACGCGCATCCCACGCAGGCACTGCTCGATCTGATGACCTTGCGCGAGCACGCCGGCCGGCTCCAGGGCCTGCGCGTCGCGATCGTCGGCGACATCCAGCACTCGCGCGTCGCCCGCTCGAACATCGTCGGGATGCGTATGCTCGGCGTCGAGGTCACGCTGGTCGGCCCGCGCACGCTGTTGCCCGATTCGTTCGAGGGCCCAGGCGTGCGCATCGAACGCGATCTCGATGCGGTGCTGCCGCACGTCGATGCGGTGATGATGCTGCGCATCCAGCGCGAGCGCATCACCTCGGGGCTCTTGCCCTCGCTCGACGACTACATTCGCCGCTTCCAACTCAACCCGGCGCGCCTCGCGCGCCTCTCAAAGGACGCGATCATCCTGCATCCGGGACCCTACAACCGCGGCGTCGAGCTCACCGACGAGGTGCTCGACGATCCGCGTTCGCGCTACGTCGTACAGGTGCACAACGGCGTGTTCGTGCGTATGGCCGTGCTCGAGTTTCTCGTCAACAGCGCGCGCGTGACGGCGTGAAGACCGTCATCCGCGGCGGCCGGGTGATCGATCCCAGCCAGGGCCTCGATGCGCTGCGCGACATCGTCATCGAGAACGGCTTCATCAGCGAAATCGTCGAGCATGCCGATACCGCGTACGCGCGCGTGGTCGATGCAACCGGGGCGATCGTCGCGCCGGGCTTCATCGATATGCACGTGCACCTGCGCGAACCCGGTTTCACGCACAAAGAGACGATCGCGAGCGGCGCGGCGGCCGCGGTCGCCGGCGGCTTCACCGCCGTTGCGTGTATGCCCAACACGGAACCTGCGCTCGATTCGGCGACGATCGTGGCCGACGTGATGCGCCGCGCCGAGGCCGCTGGCCTCGCGCGCGTCTACCCGATCGGGGCGGTTACGAAAGCGCGCGCCGGGGTCGAACTCGCTCCCTATCATTTGCTCGCCGATGCCGGCTGCGTCGCGTTCAGCGACGACGGCACGACCGTTGAAAACCCGTTGGTGCTGCGCAACGCCGCCCGCTATGCGAGCGACCTGAACGCGATCTTCATCTCGCACTGCGAGGATGCGAATCTCAAGGGCGACGCGGTGATGAACGAAGGCCTGCCCTCGGCGCGGTTGGGTTTACCAGCGAGTCCGGGCCTCGCGGAAGACATCATCGTGGCGCGCGATCTCCTGATCGCCGAAGACACCGGCAAACCGTGGCACATCGCCCACGTTTCCACGGCTGTCTCGCTCGATCTGATGCGCTGGGCGCGCAGCCGCGGCGTGCGCGCCACCTGTGAGGTGACGCCCCACCACTTGCTGTTGCTCGACGATCGCTTCGACAACTATCGCGCCGACGCGAAGGTCAACCCGCCGTTGCGCGCCGAGCGCGATCGCAAGGCGCTGCTCGAAGGCGTCCGCGACGGCACGATCGAGGTCTTCGCCACCGACCACGCACCGCACGGACTCGATGAGAAGGCGCAGCTGCTCAGCGAAGCGCCGGTCGGCTTCAGCGGGCTCGAGATCGCCCTCGGCGCATATGCCGCCGCGTTGCCGGATCTCGCGCTTTCGCGCATGATCGAATTGCACAGCGTCAATCCGGCGCGCATCCTCGGCGTTCCCGGCGGGTCGCTCGCGGTGGGCAGTGTCGGCGACGTGACGGTCTTCGCCGATCGGCCCTGGACGGTCGACGCGCGGCTGTTCCATTCCAAGGGCAAGAACACGCCGTTCGACGGTGCGACCTTCCCGCGCCGTGCGCTGGCCACGATCGTGGCGGGTGCGGTCGTATACGAACACGGACGCGTGCTCCCGCGCGACGAAGCCGTGCATTCGTGAAGCCCGGCAAGAACTACCAGACCAAACGCGCCGTGCTCTTGCTTGCCGACGGCACGCGCTTCGAAGGCGACGGTCTCGGCCCCGACGCGACGGCGCTGGGCGAAGCCGTGTTCTACACCGGGATGACCGGCTATGAAGAGGCGCTGACCGATCCGTCGTACGCCGGACAAATCCTTACGTTCACTTACCCGCTGATCGGCAACTACGGCGTTTCGCGCTCGGTCTCGCAGCATCCGCACGCCACCACCGCCGGGTGCGTGATGAAACACCTCGCGCGCCGGCCCTCGCATTTCGAGAACGTGATCGATCTCGGAACGTGGCTCGAAGAACAGGCCGTGCCGACGATCGTCGGCGTCGACACGCGCGCCTTGACGATCGCGCTACGCGAACACGGTACGATCGGTGCGGCGCTCGCCGTCGGCGACAAAGCGATCGCCCGCGTCGATACGACGCTGGCCGAGTACGTGCGCACGATGACGACCGCCGGCCTCGTCGAGAGCGTATCCGACGCTTATCACGTGGGCGAGACGATCGGCCACGGCAAAACGCACGTCGTGCTGCTCGATTGCGGCGTCAAGCGGGCGATCATTCGCGAACTCGAGGCGCTCGATGCGCGCGTGACCGTGTTGCCGTTCGGCGCGACGCGCGACGAGATCAACGTCTACCATCCCGACGCGATCGTGATCTCGCCCGGCCCCGGCGATCCGCGCGACTTACCCGGTACGGTTGAAACCTTGCGCGGGTTCGTCGGCGAGGTGCCGCTGTTCGGCGTGTGTCTGGGACACCAGCTGCTGGCGCTGGCGTGCGGGGCGCAGACGTTCAAGCTGCCCTACGGGCATCGCGGCGGCAATCAGCCGGTCAAGGACATCCTCAACGACGAAGTGCTGATTACCGCGCACAATCACGGCTATGCCGTCGACGGCGCCACGCTGCCGGATCATCTCGAAGCGACGATGGTCAACCTCAACGACGGCACGAACGAAGGGTTCCGTCACCGCTCGCTGCCGATCGCCGCGGTGCAATTCCATCCCGAGGCTTCGCCGGGCCCGTTCGACGCGCGTGGACTCTTCCGGGGCTGGTTGGATTCGCTGCGCTGAGCGCGCGGCATTCGTTTGCGCCGCGCTGCTCGCGTTTGCGCCGGCCGTGGCACATGCCCAAAACGTACCCGTGCTCCGGATCACGGCGCTCGGATTGCACGCCGATCAGCGCGTGGTGCGGCCCGGACAGTCGTTTCACGTCACCGTTCACGTCCACATTCGCGAAAAACGCGCTCGTCTCGACGAACTCGTGCTGCCCGCGTTGACCAACGCCGTCGACCTCGGTGACGAGCGCCGGCGCGTCCCGGCCGCTGACGGCACCGACTTCTACGAAACGCTCACGGTCGCCGCGCAAACGATCGGCACGGCAACGTTCACGCCGGCCTATATCGACGCGATCGACCCCGGTACCGGGCGCGGCATGCGGTATTCCTCGCAACCGCTGAGCGTGCGCGTCGTTTTGGGGAGCACCGTTGCAGACGCAAACTCCGGCGCGCTGGCGGCGCTCCTGCGCAAGGCCGCGCTCACCGTGGCGGCGATCGCCGTCGTCCTCGCCGTCGCGATCGCGGGGCTCGTGCGCCTGGCGCGCCGCCCGAAGCCCGTCGTGAACGCCGCGCCGGCCGCGCCGCCGCCGCGCAAAGCTGGGCCGGTAGCCGATCCGCTGCGCGAGGCGCTGCGCGTCTATCGCGCGCGCGGCGACGACGATGCGCTCGATGCCTTGCGCAGCGTGCTGTTCACCCGCGCCGGTGCCGGACCGGGGGCGACGTTCGCCGACGCGTTACGCGCGCTCGGGTCGCGCGACCCCGAACTCGGGCGCGTACTCGCAGTTGCGGAACGCGCGCGTTTCGGGCCGGTCCACGAACGCGCGCCGGCCGCGCGCGATTTGCTCACGCTGATGGACGCCTACCTAACGGCGCGCGAGCCGGGCGCTTGAGCACGCCGCACGAAGTTCGCGACGCGCTCGCCCGCACGATCGTCGGGCAGCGCGAAGTGGTCGATGCGCTCGTGATGGGGCTGCTCGCCGACGGCCACGTGCTGCTCGAAGGCATGCCGGGCGTTGCGAAGACCCTGGCTTGCCGCGCGCTCGCGGCCGCCGTCGGCGGGATCTTCAAGCGCGTGCAGTTCACGCCCGATCTGCTGCCCAGCGACATCATCGGCACGCGCGTGTTCGATCAGCGCAGCGGCGAGTTCGTCACCGTGCGCGGTCCGCTCTTCGCGAACATCGTGCTGGCCGACGAGATCAACCGGGCGCCGGCGAAGGTGCAATCCGCATTGCTCGAAGGGATGCAGGAACGGCGCGCGACGATCGGGCCGGACACCTTGCCGCTGCCGCGCCCGTTTGCGGTGCTCGCCACGATGAACCCATTCGATGCCGACGGCACCTACGCGTTGCCGCTCGCCCAACTCGACCGCTTCTTGCTCAACGTTCGCGTCGGCTATCCGTCGCGCGAAGACGAGCGCGTGATCGTCGACCGCTTCTCCGCCGCGACCGCGGAACCGGAACGCAACATCGCGACCCTGGCCGACGTCGAGCAGTGGCAGGTCGCCGTACGCGCGGTGCACCTCAACGACCGCGTGCGCGACTACGCCGTCGATCTCGTGCGCGCCACGCGCGGCGCGCGTTACATCGCGTCGGGCGCCTCGCCGCGAGCGGCGCTGGCGCTGGCGATCCTGGCTCGAGCGCGCGCGTACATGGACGGTCGCTCGTTTGCCGTGCCCGACGACGTGCGCGAACTCGCGCCCGGCGTGTTGCGCCATCGCGTTGCGTTCGACTACCGGCTCGCCATCGACGGCGGCGACGGCGACACCGTCCTCGCCGAGATCGTCGCGAGGGTGCCCGCTCCGTGACCCCGCTGCGGGCGGCGATCGTACGCGGCGCGCGGCACGTCTACGCCGGTGGAACGGTCGCGCGCGGCGCCCGGCCGGGCGACGGCTACGTGTTCGACCGCTTGCGCGGCTATGCCGAAGGCGACGACCCGCGGCGCATCGACTGGTCGGCTACCGCGCGCACCGGTTCGCTACAGACGCGCGTGTATTTAGAAGAGACCGTGCTCGTGCTCGGCGCGCTGGTCGATGAATCAGCGTCGATGCAGCTGGGACGAAAGCGCGCGTTGAGCACGGCGGCGCAAGAAGCGCTGCGCGCGTGGTTCGGCGCTGCCGAAAACACCGACCGGGCCGGCCGCATCGTCGACGAACGGCTGATCGGCGATCGCCGCGCAGCGGCGGACGTGAGCGCGAACGGGCCGTTCGATCTGCGCCGCTCGCTCGAACTCGCCGTGCGTGCGCTGCCGCAAGGCAGTTCGTTCTTGCTGATCACCGACGGACTCGACCTCGCGTCCGGCGACAGCTTCGCCGACGTGCTGCTGCGCATCGCGCGGCGTTTCGACGCCACGGTACTGCTGGCGCGTGATCCGTGGATCGACGGCCTGCCGCTGCGCGGGTTCGTGCGCATCCGCGACGCGGAGAACGGCCGGTTGCGGCGCGTGTTCATCGG
>Ga0307478_10003051_pt1 | contig 12668 bp, 12 predicted proteins | sample atmos_gasesECM4C_2_FD_203713 | JGI IMG/M metagenome (GOLD analysis project Ga0307478, IMG submission 203713) | Hardwood forest soil microbial communities from Morgan-Monroe State Forest, Indiana, United States - atmos_gasesECM4C_05 | ecosystem: Environmental > Terrestrial > Soil > Temperate...
TCGCCTGCCACGCGGGAATCCAGTTGTGTCAGATCAAACGTCGCGGCGTCAGACTCGCTCGTCTGCGTGGTCTCCACCTTGAGGAGCGCACGCATCTCAGCCAGAACCTTGCGGACGGCTTGCGTGACGAGTTCCCGGCCCGATTTTTGCGCTAGCTGCTGTAAGGATGGTCGGCTGAGCAGCTCATCTACCGACGGAATCGCGCGCAGACGCGCCGCTGCTTCCTCTTGCAATCTGGCCGCGGATTGTGAGGCCGGGTTCATCGCTAAGACATTTGAGCACAGTATGATACGGGCTGGCAATCACACCCTGCACAACCAGACGTTTCTCTTTGCGACAAAAGCGCCGAGGGTCACATTGACGGCGGCGGCGGCGCACTCTAGGCTGGAATTACAGTTTCACGTGTCTTTGATGCGCGGGCTGGAATGCCCGTGCCCCGGGGTGTCGGCGGAACAACTATGGCGACAATTGACGAAGAACTCGGGCAGATCGAGCGGGACATCCGCACGCTGAAGATTGAGTTTGAGCAGTACTTCGGCGGCGGGCGTTCGCGGCCCCCTACGGATACGCAATGGCGCCTGGAGACGAATTTGAAGCGCTACGCGGACCGGTCGGCGGAGCTGACGTCCGGGCAGCGATTTCGCTATAGCAATCTCGCGTCTACATACGCGAAGTACCAGGATATGTGGCGCAAGAAATTGATTCAGAAAGAAAGTGGAACGACGCAACATCATTACGGCGCCGCGGCGAAGGCGATCCAGGCGGAACGTTCGCGCAAAGTCGCTATGGAGCAGATGGAGACTCGCGCCGCCGAAACGGCGGCAGCGAACGCTGAAAGTGCGGAGGGCGCGGGCGTCTCAACCGCAGTCGCCACCGCTCACGCCGCAGCGGAAGCCGCCGCACGCGCTGCCGAAGCGCGGCAAGCCGCGACGGATTTCGCGATGGCGTTTTCGGATCCGGAAAATGAAACCGAGAAAGTCGAAAAGCTTTATCAACGATTGGTGGAAGCACGCACGGAGACTGGCGAGAAGGCAGGAGTGCCAAGCCTGAAGGATTTCGAGAAGTTCGTGAAGCAGAAGACGAAAGACCTGAAGGACAAGGGCGGCCGCGAGATCGAATACACCGTAAGCATTGAGAATGGCCGCGTGAAATTGAAGGCGCGCGTTTCGAGCTGAAACGGCGTGCGTCGCCGAGCGCGTTCGTTGCTTAGCAGATTCGCTACATCTCTCACCGGCTCAACTTCCGGATAATTTTCCTTCGCATCAATCACTTCCGAAAAAATCCTCCAGCGCATACACTGGCTTGTCTTTCTTTTCTGGAGGAAATCATCGTGGCGGGAGAACGCGGCGTGGCAAGGGCGCTGGTCAGCGTCTACGACAAGACTGGAGTTGTGCAATTTGCTTCGGAACTGGCATCGTTGGGCGTCGAAATTGTTTCGACGGGAGGAACCGCAAAACTGTTGCGTGAGGGCGGCGTGTCCGTGCGTGATGTAGCAGAGCTAACCGGATGGCCCGAAATGCTGGGCGGTCGTGTGAAGACGCTGCATCCAAAGGTGCATGGCGGAATTTTATTTCAGCGCGCGAAGGAAGCGGATCGAAAGCAAGCGCAAGAGCATGGAGTGGTCCCGATTGATCTGGTGGTTGTGAACTTGTACCCATTCTCGGCTACCGCGGCGAAGCCCGGCGTGACGCCTGAGGAATTGATCGAGAACATTGATATTGGCGGGCCGGCGATGGTGCGTTCGGCGGCGAAAAATTTTCAGAGTGTTGGCGTGGTGACGGATCCAGAAGATTACGCGGCGGTTGCGTCCGAACTGCGCGAAAAGCGGGAGCTGAGTTTGGCGACGCGGTTGAATTTGGCGCGCAAGGCTTACGCGCGCACGGCGCGTTACGATGGCGAGATTGCGACGGAACTTGAGCGGCTGAAGGTGAGCGAGGAAACGCCGGGTACCGTATCCATCGGCGCGCTCGAAAAATTGCCGCAGCGGATTCACATTGCGCTTGAGCGTCGCCAGTCCATGCGCTATGGCGAAAATCCGCATCAGGCCGCCGCGCTTTATGTTCCGGCGGGTGCCATGCCGGCGGGTTTGGCAGCAGCGAAGCAGCTGCAAGGTAAGGAGCTTTCGTACAACAATCTGGTGGACCTGGATGCTGCGTGGGGACTGGCGTCGGAATTTCACCGTCCGGGTGTGGCGATCATCAAACACAATAATCCATGCGGCGCCGCGGAAAAAGATTCGTTGCGGGAAGCTTACGTCAAGGCGCTGGAGTGCGATCCGGTATCGGCATTTGGATCGGTACTGGCGTTCAACCGCGCGTTGGATGGGGTAACCGCGGAGGAAGTGGCAAAACTTTTTGTCGAATGCATTGTGGCGCCGGGATATGAACGCGGAGCGCTGGAAAAGTTCGCGAGCAAGAAAAATTTGCGGCTGCTCGAAATGCAGCGTGGTGAATCCGTGGAAGAACTGGACCTGAAACGCATCTCGGGCGGGATGCTGGCGCAGGAGCCGGACCGACACGAATTGGCGGAACAGGATTTGAAGGTTGTGACGGAGCGCGCACCAACGCCAGCGGAAACGCGGGCACTGATGTTTGGATGGATCGTGAGCAAACATGTGAAATCGAACGCGATCGTCTTTGCGCGCGACGGACAAACGGTGGGGATCGGTGCGGGACAAATGAGCCGCGTGGATTCGGTGAAGATTGCGGTGATTAAGGCAGCGACGTCGGGACTTTCGCTCGAAGGCAGCGTGGTGGCGTCAGACGCATTCTTTCCTTTTCCCGATGGCGTCGAAGAAGCTGGAAGAGCGGGAGCCACCGCGGTGATTCAGCCGGGGGGCTCCGTCCGTGACGCGGACGTTATCGCGGCGGCCAATAAAATGGGAATGGCTATGGTTTTTTCTGGCGTCCGCCATTTCCGCCACTAGCCTGCCCGCTGGACGGCTGGCGATGGTAAGTGATTTCGATCACTTGCGCATCGCCCTTCTGCGGGACAATCTCCGAGCGCGAAATGTAGGTGTCCGCATCGATCCTGATGAGAGCCGAGCGCTTGGGTGTCCCGTTTGCTGGATTTTCAAACTCAATCTTCTTGCCGTCGGCGCTGGCGAGGTTCAGAACCGTCGCGTCCGATTTCTCCCAGGGGACGAGCGCCGTCGTGAAGTGCCGCAAATAGAAATTGATTCCATCGTTTTTTTGTACGATGGTCAACAACTCAATGACTAATGGCTTATCGCCCTCGGTCAGCCGAAACACGCCCACCATCAGGTTTGCCTTCGGCGCCAGCCATACTTGCTCGGCAACCCGCGGGCCCCACTCACCGCGCCAACGGCCTTCCAGCCATTCGAAGTCAGCGAGTTTGGCTGGTGTAGCGTTCTGAGCCGGTGCCGGAGGTGGACCGGAAGTAACCGTCGCTTGCGCGCTGGAATTCGAATGCGAGCCGCCACTCGCCGATTCTTGCGCGAGAGCCGTCGATAAAGCGGAAGGTGCGAGCAGAATGCTGAAGACGAGAAAACTGCGGACGGTAAGTTGAAATCGAAGCATCTCGCGCCACCCCCTTGTACTGAACCGGAGCATTATCGTGGAAATTGGCCTGTTTCTTGCACAGACCGGACATTTTCAGCAAAACTCGACCAGGGAGGTATCCCGGGGCGGGTTCCACGCGTCCAAAGAATTGGGCAATAACGAATACGGACGTACGGCGGCTATTACTTTGACGCATCCACCGGGGTATACGATAATGGAATTTTGCGGCGGGCGCATGAAAACAATAATCTTTAGCACGCTTGGGGCATTGATCGGACTGTTCGCGGCCGCACCGGCCGCGCTGGCGCTGAACTCCACGCCGGGAGTCCTTCCTGTTGTTTCCACTCAGACTGCGCAATCCACGACGGCTCCGCAGTCAGTCAAGCCAAGTCCGACGTCGAGCGATGCGACGCATGCGGACGTGTATTACTACTTCACGATGGGACATGTAAACGAGATACAGTTCGAGTTGACGGGCCAGTCGGATCTCGCGACGCAATCCATCGAAGCGTACAAGAAGGCGCTGGAGCTGGCGCCGGGATCGTCGGTGATCATGGAGCGACTGGCGGAAATTTATGCGAAGTCGCAACACATCCGCGACGCCGTCGAGCAGGCCCAAGCGGCACTGAAGATCGATCCCAATAACGTGGAAGCGCACCGCCTGCTGGCGCGTATCTACGTGCGCACGCTGGGTGATTTGAGCGCTGGCGACGTGCAAAAGGAAAATCTGGAAAAAGCGATCGCGCAATTTCAGGCGATTTTGAAGATTCAGCCAGATGATGCTTATTCGGAATTGTGGCTGGCACGGCTCTATCGTTTTGAGAACCAGCACGGCGAGGCGGAGAAGGTGTTGCGCGATTTGCTGCAGCGCGACCCCGGGAACGGAGCGGCGCTGGAACAATTGAGCCAGCTTTTGATGGATGAGGGGCGTTCCCAAGAGGCTGTAAAGATTCTGGCGGATGCGGCGACCGATTCATCTTCGCCTGAAGTCTATGACTTACTCGGCGATGCATATTCGCAATCGAAGGAGTACGCGAAGGCCGAAGACGCATATCGCAAGGCCGTTGAGGAAGATCCGGACGATCCGGGCCATTTGCACGGATTAGCACAAGCGCTGATGGCGCAGGACAAGTACGCCGAAGCGCTGGAGCAATTCAAGCGGCTCGCGGAAGTGGAACCGGGCACGGCCGAGAATTATCTGCGCATGGCCCAGCTGTATCGCCGCTTGGGCAAATTCGACCAAGCGGAATCGAGCCTTTTGCGCGCAAAGCAACTGGCGCCGGGCAGCCTGGAAGTGCTCTACAACGAAGCGCTGCTATACGAGGACCAGGGGCGGTACAACGACGCGGTGCGAGTGCTGAGCGACGCGATCGCCGGGATGAAGAGCCAATCCAATAGCTCACGAAACTCCAATTCCTCCAGCTCCGATAATTCGGCGAGCGCCGAAGCCAGTCCGAATGCGCTGGCGATTCTTTACGAGCAATTGGGCCATGCCTACCGCGAACAGGAAAACTACACGGCCGCTATTCGCACCTACGAAGAAATGGCTAAGCTGGGGCCGGATGCCCAGAAGCGCGCGGAAATGCTGTTGATTGACACGTACCGCGAGAGCCGCGATCTGGATCACGCGATCGCCGAAACCAAGAAACAACTGGACGCGACACCTAAAGACCCGAACCTGACCGTGACACTTGCCACGCTGTACGGCGAAAAATCAGACACTGACCAAGCGACGAAGCTGCTCGACAGCCTGTTGCGGGGCAACGACAGCGACCAGGAAATCTATTTGAATCTCGCGCAGGTGCAGGAGCGCGGCAAGAAGTATGCGGAGGCAGAGCAGTCCGCGCAAAAAGCCGAACAGATGACGCGGGGAGACGACGACAAGGAAACAGTCTGGTTCATGTTGGGCGCTATCTATGAGCGGCAGAAGAAATTTGACCAAGCGGAGCAGGAATTCCGGAAAGTGCTGGACGTGAATCCCAACAACGCCTCGGTGTTGAATTATTACGGCTATATGTTGGCGGATCGCGGCGTGCGGCTGGATGAAGCGACTTCGATGATTCAGCGCGCCGTCACCCAGGAGCCAAGCAATGGCGCTTATCTGGATAGCCTGGGCTGGGCTTATTACAAGCAGAACAAAATGACCGAAGCGGAAGAAAATTTGCGCAAAGCGGTCGATCGGCAAGCCCATGACCCCACGATTCTGGGTCATCTGGGAGATGTATATGCCAAGATGGGGCAGCCGGAACGCGCAGCGACGTATTGGGAACGCGCGCTCACGGAATGGCAGAATTCCGTGCCAGCCGATTATGACTCTGAGAAAGTGAACGAACTGGATGCGCAGCTAAAGAATTTGAAGCGGCACACGGCGCAAAAAACCACGCCGGATTCGGCGAAACCGCAGTAAGCTCCCCCGCATGACTCGCACGACAACGATGAAAAGATCGGTGCGCCTGCCCGCGTTCGCGAAAATCAATCTGTGGCTGCAAGTCGTGGGAAAACGTCCGGACGGTTATCACGAACTGCGGACGATCTTTCAGGCGATTTCGCTGTGTGATTCTCTGAACCTTTCGATTACGCCCGCCTCGTCCGGTTTTGGCTTCACGTTGACGTCGAACGATCCAACCTTGTTGGGTCCCGACAATCTTGTAGCGCGCGCCGTATTAGCTATTCAGCGGGAAATTGGATTTTACGGCAGCGTATCCGCGCACTTGGAAAAGAAAATACCCATCGCGCGCGGACTCGGCGGGGGATCAAGCGATGCGGCGGCAGCGTTGATCGGTATGTTGCGACTCACAAAGAAGAAAGTGCCGCTCGAGCGGTTGCTGGAGATTGCGGCGGGACTGGGCGCGGACGTGCCGTTTTTTTTGTTCGGGGGGCGCGCTTTGGCTGTGAATCGAGGCGATGAGATTTATCCGTTGCCGAACGGACCAAGCCGAACGATCCTGGTAGTTTCGCCGCGCAACGTCGGAGTGAGCACCAAAGACGCCTACCAATGGGTTTCCGAGGAATTGACAAAACGCGCTGAACCCCCTAAAATCTTGAGGTTCTGCGCTCTGTGCTGGAGCCGGCAGGGGGCGGGCCTCTCGAATGATTTCGAGGAGCCAGTCTCGCGCCGCCATCCGCGACTCGGAGAAATCCGGGAGGGATTGCTCAAGCGAGGAGCCGCAGATGCCGCGCTGGCGGGTAGCGGGTCGGCGGTGTTCGGAGTATTCCGAAACCCAGCGCAGGCGCGCCGAGCCGCTCGTGCGTTCCCGGAAGATTCGGTTTTCGTCGTTAAAACCCTATCCAGGGAAGACTATGGCCGTGCTTTGGGTTGGCGTGTGGAATAGCGCGCGCCGGCAAGCTAGCGGCTGAGGGAAAAGTTTTGGCCGACGACAAATTCAAAATTTTCTGCGGCACTGCAAATCCCGCACTGGCGAAAGCGATTTGCAAGTTCGTGGGCGTGCCGCTGGGCCAAGCGGAGCACGGGCAGTTCAGCGACGGCGAGACGCGTTATCAGATTCTGGAAAATGTGCGCGGCGCGGACGTTTTTGTGGTGCAGCCTTGCAGCACGCCAGTGAATTTCAATCTGATGCAGTTATTGCTGATGATTGATGCGTTCAAGCGGGCTTCGGCATGGCGGATTACGGCGGTGGTTCCGTATTATCCGTATGCAAGGCAGGACCGCAAGGACCGCCCGCGTGTTGCAATTTCGGCGAAACTGGTTGCGGATTTGCTCGAGACGGCGGGCGCCAGTCGCGTGCTGACGCTGGATTTGCACGCGCCGCAGATTCAGGGATATTTCAATATCCCGGTGGATCACCTGTTCGCTTCGCCCGTGCTGGTGGAATATTTTCAGAAGATGAACCTGGGTCCGATTACGGTGGTTTCGCCAGATGCGGGCGGAGTAGAGCGCGCGCGATTTTTCGCGAAGAAAATTGACGCGCCCTTGGCGATCGTGGATAAGCGGCGCATTGATGTGAACGTGAGCGAAGTGATGCACCTGATCGGCGACGTGTCCGGACGTCCGGCGCTGGTGATTGACGACATCATTGACACCGCCGGAACGCTGGTGAAGACGGCGGAAGCGCTACTGAATCACGGCGCAACGAGAGTTTTTGCGGCATGCACGCATCCAGTACTTTCGGGGCCGGCGGTGGAGCGGATTGCGAAGTCAAAAATCGAGGCTGTGGTGGTATCGGATTCGGTGCCGCTGAATGAGGCGGCGCAGAAGCTCGAGAAGATTAAGGCGCTGAGCGTGGCGCCGCTTTTGGCGCGCGGAATTCAGTCCATTCACGAAGAGACTTCGATCAGCGAGTTGTTTATTTAGCGGGAGAGGAATTCATGCAGACATTTACAGTCGAAGGCAAGGTACGCGAGGGGCGCGGGAAAGGTCCCGCGCGCCGCACCCGTCTGACGGGCATGGTGCCGGCAATTCTGTACGGCGGGAAAAAGGATTCGATTTCGTTGTCGGTGAACGCGAAGCAAGTGGCGAAGATTCTACGTTCGGAAACCGGCCACAACACGATTTTCACCGTGCAAGTCGCGGAAGGCGCCGCGGAAAAGGCGATGGTGAAGGATTGGCAGGTGGATCCCGTCAGCGGAAAGTTGCTGCACGTGGATCTGTTCCGGATCGCGATGGACGTGCGCATGCGCGTCATGGTGCCGGTGCACACCTTCGGTGAACCGCAGGGCGTGAAAATGCAGGGCGGCGTCTTCGAGACGGTGACGCGCGAAGTGGAAATCGAGTGCTTGCCGGGAGACATTCCCGAGGAATTCAAGGTGGACGTCAGCGACATGCTGATCGGCAAACAATTGCGCGCCGCTGATCTTCCGTTTGATCCCAAGAAGATCAAGCTGCTCACGGACCCGACGCGGGTAATCGCGCACGTCGTCGTATTGAAGAAGGAAGAAGAACCGGCGGCGGATGCGACGGCAGTTACCGCGGACGCGGCGCCGGCTGAGCCGGAAGTGATGAAGAAGGGCAAGAAGGAAGTGGAAGAGGGCGAGGGCGAAGCGGCGGAGGCTCCTGCGAAGGCGGAGAAGTCCGAGAAGAAGAAGTAGCTCTTCGGGCCAGCCGCTGAAGGGCTTTCAGGGTACACATGAGACTTATCGTTGGCCTCGGAAACCCTGGCCCGGAATACGAGTTCACGCCGCACAACCTCGGCTTTCTCGCGGTGGACGCGGTGGCTGGACGCGCTGGGATTCGCGTGACGCGGCCGGAAGCGAAATCGTACGTGGGACTCGGAAAGTTGGCTGGCGACGAAGTGGTGCTGGCCAAGCCGCAAACGATGATGAATCTGAGCGGCGGCGCGGTGCGGATGTTGCTCGAGCGGTATGAGTGCAGAGCCGCCGAGATGATCGTGCTGAGCGATGAGGCGATGTTGCCGTGGGGCATGCTGCGGATTCGTGAACGAGGCAGCGCCGGCGGGCACAACGGCTTGAAGTCGATTATCGCATCCATCGGGACGAATGAATTTATCCGTGTGCGGATGGGAGTGAAGCCGGAGTATCCGCTGGAAGATATGGCGGATTACGTTCTGGGTACGATGCGCAAGCCGGAGCGCGAGGTCGCAGCTCAGTTGACTGCCGATGCCGCGGACGCGGTGGAACTAGTTTTGACTGAGGGTGTGGGCAAGGCTATGTCGCGGTTTAATCGCCGTGTGGAATCCGAAGAAGACGGCGTCGAATAGATTTTCGCAGTTGCAGCAGAGACGAAGAGGAGTCGAGGACATATGGAAGAGCGTCAGTACGACCTGATTTTCATCTGCCGGCCGGATACGCCGGAAGCGGACATCGACAAGCTGATCGCGACGCTGGAGCACACGGCGGCAGAGAAGGGCGCGAAGATCGAGTCCATCGCCAAGTGGGGCCGCAAGCGCATGGCGTATCGCGTGCAGAAATTGCGCGAGGGATTTTTCGTGTACATGGTGCTGAAGTCCACGCACGGCGAAGTGGTGAAGGAACTGGAACGCCGGCTAAAGGTCGCCGATCCGGTGATCAAGTATTTGACCGTGCGTTTGGACGAGGAATTGAAGCGTCAGGAGAAGTTGAAGAAGCACCGCGAGCGGCGCGCGGCGCGGCGTCCGCGCAAAGCGGTTCCGGCTGCACCGGCGGCGCCCGTGGCGCCGATCGTGCCACCGACTGAACAGTCCGCGCCTACGGCATAGCAGTCTGTTGGGCATCGGACAGAAGCAGAACTTCAGCGGCTGAAGCTGTACCAAATACTCAGGACTTATGTCGTGGCTAATGCCGCGACCCACAAAGACCGGGAAATTCGTCAGGAGAATCGAATGGCAGAAGAAAACGCACCAATGCAGCAATCGCACGGACCTTCTTCGGGAGGCATGCGATCGTCAGGACCGGGCGGACCCGGAGGTGGAGGACGGCCCGGCGGCGGACCGGGCGGTCCGGCTAAGCGCGGCAAGCGCAATTTTGTACGCAAAAAGAAAGTCTGCCGGTTCTGCGTGGACAAGGCGGACTTCATTGACTACAAGAAGGCCGAGATTCTGGCGCCGTTCATCCAGGAGCGCGGCAAGATTCTTCCGCGGCGCATGACCGGGACGTGCGCGCGGCATCAGCGCTGGCTGACTGTAGCAATCAAGCGGGCGCAGAACATCGCGTTGCTTCCGTTTGCCGCGGAACTGTAATCGTCAGACGTTTAAGATTAGTTTTATCGTAACGCGGGTAAGTAATCGGCGAGACGCCGGCACTACGCCAAGAGGATTCGAGGACAGCGCTATGCAAATCATTTTGCAAGAAGACGTCGAAAAGCTGGGAACGCGCGGGCAACTCGTGGAAGTTGCCGAAGGCTATGCGCGGAATTTTCTTTTGCCGCGAAAACTCGGACTGGAAGCCACAGCCGGCAATCTGAAGCGGCTGGAGAAGATGCGGGCGAACTTCGCGAAGAAGGAAGCCACCGAGAAGGCCGCGGCACAGCAGCAGGGCGAACTACTCGCAGCTGTGTCGCTGGAGTTCACGCGCAAGGCTGGCGAAAACGATCAGCTGTTCGGCTCGGTTACGTCTGGCGACATCGCAGAAGCGCTGGCCGCCAAAGGGTTCGAAATCGACAAGAAGCGAATCGTGCTGGCCGAACCGATCAAGATCATGGGCGAGTTCGAAGTTCCGGTGAAATTGCACCGGGAGGTTAGCGCCAACGTGAAGATCGCCGTGAAGAAGGAAGAGTAAAGAGACTTTTGTTTGATGCCGGGCGCCCTGCAGTTTGGGCGCCTTTTTTATTGCCACCGAGCATTGAGGAACCAAGATCAGTTTTCCACTTTTCCGAAATCATCCACAGGCAATTGCGCGGCGGTACGATTGACGCGAGCGCGAGAACTTCGCACAATCCAGTCCGCAAAAAAAGAAGTAGCCAGTCTCACGAGCAGGCACGGCATGCAGTGCCGCTACGACCCGCGGGAGATATTAACGCGCGTGTGTGAGCGATTGTCGTTCATCGCGCGCGGGCGTAAGATTGGACAGCTACAATAATAAAGACACAAGCACACACAATGCCCGGCGATACAACCGTCGAACGTCCATTACCGCACAATCTGGAAGCTGAGCGCAGCATCCTGGGCGCGATCCTGCTGGACAATCATTCGTTGAATGCAGCGATCGAGAAGGTGCGCTCGGACGACTTCTTTTTGCCGCAGCACCGCCAGATTTTCGAGCGCATGGTGCAACTGGGCGAGAAGCAGCAGGCGATTGATGTCGTGACGTTGATGGAGGATTTATCGCGCCGCGGCGAACTGGAAGCGGCGGGAGGAATTGCGTACCTTTCGCAATTGGCCGACGGGCTGCCGCGCGTCACGAACGTGGAGCATTATGCGCGGATCGTCAAGGAAAAGGCGGTATTGCGGAACCTGATTTTTTCCGCGTCCGCGATTCAGGAGCAGGCGCTCGCGGCAGGCGACGACGCGGATGTGATTCTCGATCGAGCCGAGTCGGTGATCTTCCAATTGGCGGAAGATCGCGTGAAGGCGGGCCTGATCGGCGTCAAGGAGCTGGTTCGCGACAATTTCGAGCGGCTGGAAAAGATATTCAGCGAAGGCCGGCGAATCACGGGTCTCGCGACTGGCTATGCGAATCTGGACAACGAAACCGCCGGGCTGCAGCCGTCGGAGTTGATCATTCTCGCCGCACGGCCGTCGATGGGAAAAACCGCGCTGGCACTGAATATTGCGGAAAACGTCGCGGTGCGTCATCGCGAGCCGGTGGCGATCTTCAGCCTGGAAATGTCGAAGGAATCGCTGCTGTTGCGCTTGCTGGCTTCCGAGGCGCGCGTGGACGCGCACAAATTCCGGACCGGCCACATGAATCGCGACGACTGGGGAAGAGTGACGGGCGGGCTCACGAATCTGGCCGAGGCGCCGCTGTGGATTGACGATTCGGCTTCTTCCACAGTAATGGAGATGGGCGCTAAGGCGCGGCGGCTGAAACGCGATCGCGGGCTGTCGTTGATCATCGTTGATTACCTGCAGCTCGTGGTGCCAACCAATATGGGACGCCAGAGCAATCGCCAGGAGGAAGTTTCGGGAATGTCGCGCGCGCTGAAAGGGTTGGCGAAGGAATTGAAACTGCCGATTGTGGTGCTCAGCCAATTGACGCGCGCGCCGGAGCGGGAAGAGCGCAAGCCGCAGCTGGCTGATTTGCGTGAATCGGGTGCTATCGAGCAGGACGCGGATGTGGTGCTCTTTATCAACCGGCCGAATTTTTACAAGACGGATTTGCCCGAGGAAGATCGGGCGAAGGCGGAGCTGATAATCGCGAAACAGCGAAACGGCCCCACGGGAAATTTGAATTTCGTTTTTCTGGCACGCCACACCCGGTTCGAGGAGGCCGCGCCGGATGCCTGGAGCGCGGGCGGTGAGCCGGAGGAGTAGTCGCTCGCTGATTGATGTCGACGCCCGAGGTTGTCCTTTGCGTGTTGCTCGTAGGGAAGTCAGGTTCAAACCGAGGAAGCCGGCGAGACGCCGGCATCGCTGTCTTCGGCGTCCATCTTCAACCACATGCGTGTCCCAGAGGCCGCGATTCTCTCGCGAGTATCTTGCGGATTTACACCGGGGAGCAACGGAACCTCACTAACACCCTTCTTATCAGCCACTTATGAGTACCGAAAGACGGACTGCAAATTCAAGCGTTGGCGCGCGACCTGCAATGATTCAA
>Ga0307478_10003052_pt1 | contig 12661 bp, 8 predicted proteins | sample atmos_gasesECM4C_2_FD_203713 | JGI IMG/M metagenome (GOLD analysis project Ga0307478, IMG submission 203713) | Hardwood forest soil microbial communities from Morgan-Monroe State Forest, Indiana, United States - atmos_gasesECM4C_05 | ecosystem: Environmental > Terrestrial > Soil > Temperate...
CGCGACCCAGTCATCTTTTTGAAGCGAGTTGGCGAACGCGTACGAAGCCCGGAGCGCATCGATTATGAAAGTGTAGTTCGTGGAGGCGAATTCGACGAGCAGAACTGCCGTGATGGGGGCCTTCGAGACGTTGAAGTTGGTGATCTGCTGCTGCGATCCGTCTTCAAAGAGGCGGAAATTTTCCTTTTTCAGTCCGGGGACAAACTGGCCGTTCGTCTTCAAAGTCACCATTACGTCGACGTTTACCAGGGGGACGTTTACTTTGATGGAATAGTCGGGTAAACCTTCGACCTTGGCGGGTGTCGCAGGAGGCGGTGGTGGAGGAGGAGCTTCAGTGGTTTTCTTTGGGATAGCGTAGGGCCCGATGTCGCCGGTGGGGCCGCCCGCTTCAGAGGGAGCGTCCTGCTTGGGCTTTGCGTTGCCATTGTCCTGGGAAGGGCTTTGCGGCGGTGGAGATTGATCCTGCGCGGAAACTGGAGTGATGGCCGAAAACAGAAATAATAGGGAAGCCGCCAACAGCATCAGGTGGGCGAGATTTTTAGAGCGCGGGTGCAGGGTCATGACCTTCCGATTGTGAAACATAGGGACCTCTGTGAAAAGCAATAAAAGATAGTTTGGAGCAAAAAACCCTTGTGCTAGTATAGACGCAAGGATTCGCGATTGGGATGTTTGCCCGGCTCCCAGTATTCCCCCTCCTGGCAACGACTTACAGTCTGGCGAAATCTAATTGAGTAAAAGGCGGAGCTTATCTGGTTCTGCCGGGTATTGGTGCATGAAAAAATTAGTTTCTGCGTTGTTCCTGGCCTCGTTGTTATTGTCTTTCGCCGTTTCCTCGTCTGGGCAAACCGTGTCTTCTGCGCCGGCGCAAAATCCTGAAACCATTGCCGTAAGCCAGATCCACGCGGGAATGCGGGGTACCGCCTACACCGTTTTTCAGGGTGTGAAGCCAGAGGCCATGGAAGTGGAAGTGCTGGGCGTACTGCACAACGTGAACGGACCAAAGGGTGACATTATTCTGGTGCGTCTGCACGGCCAGAAGGTGGAATACACAGGGGTAGTCGCGGGCATGAGTGGAAGCCCGGTTTATTTCGACGGCAAACTCGCAGGGGCCCTCGCGTTCCGCATCGGAGAATTTTCGAAAGAGCCGATTGCCGGAGTAACGCCGATTGCGGACATGCTGGAAATCAGCGCGCTGGATCGCTCCCCGGCGGAAGAGACTTCGGCCGTCAAGCCCTCGGTGAATTCTGTTGCCGGCAAGACTTCCGGGCCGGGGGAGAGCGCTGCTCTGCCAGTATCGAGTCAGGATTCTGGAGGAAAAGGTTTTGCCAACTACTTAAAACCGATCGAGACGCCGCTGGTGTTCAATGGATTTTCTGAACAGGCGGTCCAGCTTTTCGCGGGGCAACTTGGGGCGGCAGGGATTGTGCCGGTCATGGGAGCTGGGTCGGTCAGCAGTGATAAACAGCCGGAGCCGCTGGAGGCCGGGTCCGCCATCAGCGCGATTCTGGTGCGCGGCGACATGGATATCGAAGCCACCTGCACGGTGACTTATGTGGACGCGCAGCGGTTGCTGGCTTGCGGACATCCTTTGCTGCAGTTTGGGTCGGTGGACCTGCCCATGAATAAGGCCGAGGTGTTGGCCACGCTGCCTTCGCCGCTCAATGCTTTCAAGATCGTGAATACGACCGAGCCGGTGGGAACGTTTGTGCAGGATCGTCACACTGGAATTATGGGCGTGTTCAACCGGCAGCCGGAAATGATTCCGGTCACCCTGAGCATTCACAGCAGCACCGGAGTTAAACAATTTCACTACGAAGTGCTGAATAATCCGAAGTTGACGCCGGTCGCACTGATGGTGACGGTATTTAATGCGCTGCACGGGGTAAATGAGTTCGGCGAAGAGATTACCTACCGGCTGGCGGGAAGCATAGGGGTAAAGGGATTCCCTGAAGTGACAATGCGGAACATGTTCGCTCCGGCGGAGAATTCGCAGCCGGCGGCGATGCAGGCGGCGATCTCGCTGGGCGAGCGCTTCGGACGAATTTATGACAATCCTTACAACGCCCCGGCGATTGCGGGGGTGAAATTGGATTTCGACCTGGTGCGCGAGCGGCGCTGGGCGCGACTGGAGAGCGCGCGCACGGACGTGACCGAAGCGCGTCCCGGCGAAGAAATTATGCTGGAGACGGTGCTGGCTCCTTATCGCGGCGAGCGCATCGTGCAGCAGATTCCAGTGAAGATCCCGACTTCCGCGAGCAAGGGAACGCTGCGCATTCTGGTGAGCGACGGCGAGACCCTGGACCGCGTCGGGCACGGAACTCCAGCCTTCGGGCGCAAACTTGATCTCGCGTCCACCATCGCGCTACTCAACAAAGAGCATTCCAACAACCGCGTCTATGTTTCGCTCCTTGAAGCTGACCCGGAGGCGCGTGTCGCCGACAAGGTAATGCCTACGTTGCCCATCTCGATCATGAATGTGATGGATGGCATGCGGGGCAATCAAGAGATGCTGGTCTCGGGCGAGTCGAACGTGGATGAAACGGCAACGGCTCCGCTGGATTATGTGGTTTCGGGAGCGCAGTTGCTGACAGTAACGGTGAAGTAAGTACCGAGTACCCAGTACCGAGTTGCAAGTTGAGCCGCTAAGAGCCTGCATAGAAAATTCCCATGCATGTGGATAGACGACGCACAGCTTGAATCTACGTGCGCTATAATCCGCTCTTCTTTGTAATTCATCGTCGTATGGCTGAACACTTCTCTCTTTGAATCAATTGAGGAGGATGCAGTGTCACACGATTTCGATCACCAGCTAGAGCAGCCTACCCAGCCTCAACCCCATCGCCACGCTTGCGGGAACCTCTTCGGATGCGGCGAAGAGAAAGGCACCGGCGTGCTGCGCGAAGATATCAAGGACGCAGCCTTGACCACGCGAGTGGCAGACCGGCTCCTCCATATGGACGCAGTGAACCAGGAGCAGCTCGACGGTTTTTTGAGCGCGCGGGGCCGCTCCCGGCGACGCCTTCTACGCGCCAGCAGTTTCATGGGTGCACTCGCGGGCATTGGGCCGTGGTTTAGTAAACTTGCGCACGCGGCGGATGCGTTGGACGGAGATATTCTGGCCGGGTCGGCAGCGGCGCAGAAGAAGAAAGATGAGCCAGGCCGAGTTCATGTGGTCGAATCAAACGATAAGACGGTGCGCCTCGGGGTTTACGACACTACACTCGATCCCATCCTCAAGATCGATTCCGGCGATACCATCAGCTATCCCAACACGTGGTCGCACTTTTTGAACCAGATGCAACCGGGCGTTCCCGTCGAAACTCTGGCGAAGCTCCGCGTCAGCAATCCGGGACACGGGCCCCACTCTATCATCGGCCCCGTCTATGTCAACGGCGCCGAGCCTGGTGACGTGCTGGAGGTTCGCTACAAACACATTCGTCCGTTCGACTGGGGAGCAGTATTCAATAATCCCGGGCAGCTGGGAACCGGTTTGCTGGCGCAGGATTTTCCGGAAGGACAGGTGAAATATCTCAAGCTGGATTTGCCCAACATGACGGCGGAGTTTAACCCGAATATTCATGTGCCCCTCAAACCCTTCCAGGGAACGCTGGGCGTGGCGCCGCCGGACGGCTACTATCCTGCTTTGACTCCGGGAGTGACCAGTTCCGTTCCCCCCGGCCCTCACGGCGGCAATACCGACCTGAGCGAAATGGTCGAGGGCTCGACCATGTTCATCCCGGTGTGGAAGCCGGGAGCGCTCATCTTCACCGGCGATTCCCATGCGCTGCAAGGCGATGGCGAAATCAATCTATCTGCGCTGGAAACGCGCATGCAGGAATTGCGCATTCAGGTCGTGCTGCACAAGCAGAAAAATTTCGCGTGGCCGGTGGCGGAGACTGCGACTCACTGGATCACTCTAGGCTTGGACAAGGATCTCAACGTGGCGATGACGCTGGCGGCGCGCAATGCCATCAACTTCCTGTCCACGCGCGCCGACCTGACTAAGCTCGATGCCTATGCGTTGTGCAGTATCGCCGTCAGTTTCCGGGTGACCCAGGTGGTCGACATCGTGCGCGGGGTGCATGCCATGATTCCTAAGAATCTTTTCGCAGCGGACTTGCGCAGGCAGATTGCGGTGGTTTAACTCTGGGGTCAGTCCTGTGTGGTCAGGGTTCAGTGTGGCGCGGGCACTCCTGCCCGCGAAATCTAACCATGAGCACTCAGACAATTCCACTTCGGAACTGTGTCTTGGAGAAAATTCCTCTCAGGCATCGAAGTATTCTTTCCACTGCTGCGATGGCGAAGAAGGGTAAGGCTCCCGTGCCCAGCGCAAGTTTCCGCCGATACGAATACCGCCGTCGCCTGCCTCACTATCAAAGAGATGACCGCCCTCTTTTTGTGAGTTTCCGCGTCCGCACTCCATTCGAACTCTGCCGCGAGGCCCGAACATTGGCTCTGCAACACTGCCTCCATGACAACGGCAAGACAATCCGGATTCATGCCGTCGTAATCATGCCCGATCACGCACATCTGCTGTTTACGGCTATTCGGGATGCCAAGGGCTGGACCTTCGCACTTCCTGAAATCCTACGAGCGATCAAGGGATCGTCGGCCCGTAGCATCAATCGACTCAGCGGAAGGACCGGTCCCGTTTGGCAAGACGAGTCTTTCGATCACGTCCTGAGAGGAGACGAAAGCTTGCGGGAGACGATTGAATACATCCGGCAGAACCCGGTAAGAAAAGGCCTGGTGGAAAGACCAGAAGATTATCAGTGGTTGTGGGTGGAATGTGGCGCGGGCACTTAGTGTGGCGCGGGCACTCCTGCCCGCGAAATCTAACCATCAGAAGAAAGCACTGGGCTTACAAAACTTGGCGGGAAAAAACCGGAAGCTGAAAACTAAGGTGAACCGCTTTCGTCCAAGTGCCGGCATTCCGTGGGCAGGAGTGCCCGCGCCACACAATCAAAACAGACCCAGCGCTGCTTTTTCCATGTGACGGAAACCATCGGTGGCCCAAACGGCTATTACCATGAGCGTTCCGTTGTAGCCTGCGTGCGCAAGAAAGCTTGAAGCCACAGACTTTGTAATCACCCGCACCGTAGTTAACACTATTCCGACCATGACGATGATCAGCACCGCTCCCCAGGAACGATACTGAAGATAGTGCATCAGGCCGAAAGGCAGTGCCGTCAAAAGAATTCCCCCGAGCGCTCCCATCCGCCGGGCGATCACTGGATAGAGAAATCCGCGAAAGAAAAGTTCTTCCATCAGTGGGCCCAGAGTGACGGCAAAGATCGCAGTCAGATAGGCGTCGGAAGGCCGGGCGAAGAATTGATCGAACGGCGCTGTCTTCGGCATGGGCAGGTAGCGATGGCCGAGTATGTCGAAGCTGAGCATGAGCGCTCCGATGCCGAGCATGTTCGCGCCCGCTGTTCCCGGCCAGTTCCAGCGAACGGCTTGCCAGAAGGGCGTGCGATATTTGCCTTCGATTAGCAGAACCATATAGATGGCAACGACGACGTACGCCATCAACTGAGCGAGCAGAACAGAGATCGGCTTCTCCGCCACCTCCAGCCAACGCGCGCGAGGATAGGCAAAGCGCAGCAGACCAGGGGCGACGAGTAGTTGCGTGATGAGCAGCATTACTACGGTGAGGCCTGCGATGACGAGCACGTCCCAGCCGCTCCAGACGGGATTCTCCGCGGGTGCGGGGAGGGGAGCTATTGGTTGGATGTTAGGCGGAGGCAATGGCTCGACGGCAGATGGAGTAGGCGCTTGCGGCTCGCTGCCTAGCAGCGTGGAATCGAACTGCGGATTTTCGGGTGATGACAAACAGATCCTTTTCGGTCATAGCCAGTCTACCGAATAAACGGAAATATTCGGTATGGACGCCGCAGTGAAATTGGTTACGTCGCGGCAAGGGGCCTGATGGCTTTGAGTTCCTTAGAATACTTCCGCCGGACCTGATAAACCGCAAAGGCGTCCTGCAGATTCAGCCAGAACTGTTCGGAAGTGCCAAAATACTTGGCCAGGCGAGCCGCCATCTCGGGGGTAATTCCCCGCTTTTCCCGAACAATGTCGTTGACCGTGGGAGGAGAAACATGCAACTCCACCGCCAACCGATAAGCGGAAATGCCCATCGGCTCCAGAAACTCCTCGCGAAGAATTTCTCCCGGATGCACCGCCCAACCTGCCGGACCTTCATTCTTGATACTCATGATTGCTTTCCATTCTCTCTCTTCACATTTGAAGAATCAGTGGTAATCGGTGATCTCTACCTGGTAGGCGTCGCCTTCCCTCCAAACGAAGCACACCCGGAATTGATCGTTGATCCGAATGCTGTGCTGACCTTCCCGGTCACGATGCAACGCCTCCAGTTTGTTGCCGGGAGGAATTCGCAAATCCTCCAATTTCTCGGCCGAGTGAACCATGGCCAGCTTCTTCTTGGCAGCGTTCCGCAGGTTCGGTGGAGGCATTCCCTGACTCGTGCCCCCTGTCCCAGAATTCCTTCGTGCTCTTGTCCGCGAAGGTCTTGATCAAATGTCATCAGTTTAACGTGTGTCGTTAATAACGTCAAGCATTAAAGACTGCCTATGCACTCCGCTTCCCATTCCCCGCGAAGTACCCCGTCAGTGCCTGCCCCGTATACGACTTCTTCACCCGCGCCACCTGCTCGGGTGTGCCTTGGGCTACGATGCGGCCGCCTTCTTCGCCGCCCTCAGGGCCGAGGTCAATGATCCAGTCGGCGTTTCGGATTACATCCAGATTGTGTTCGATGATGATGATCGAATTGCCCAGGTTGGTCAACCGGTGGAGCACGTCGAGCAATTTCTTTACGTCGTCAAAGTGCAGGCCGGTAGTGGGCTCATCCAGCAGGTAAAGAGTCTTGCCGGTCTGGCGCTTGCTCAACTCGCGGGCCAACTTGATGCGCTGGGCTTCGCCTCCGGAGAGCGTGACCGCAGATTGCCCGAGATGAATATAGCCGAGGCCGACATCGACCAGGGTTTGCAGCTTTTGTTTTACCTGCGGAATGTTTTCGAGAATGGGCAGCGCGTCTGAGACCGGCATCTCGAGCAGATCGGCGATGGAGTTACCGTTGTATTTGACAGCCAGCGTTTCTCGATTGTAGCGGCGACCGCCGCACACCTCGCAGAGCACGTAGACATCGGGCAGAAAATTCATCTCGATGCGGCGCTGGCCTTCGCCCTGGCAGGCCTCGCACCGTCCGCCGGGGACGTTGAAGGAAAAACGTCCGGGCTTGTAACCGCGCTCGCGGGCTTCGGGCAGCATGGCGTAGATATCGCGAATCGCCGTGAACACGCCAGTGTAAGTTGCGGGATTTGAGCGTGGAGTGCGGCCGATCGGCGATTGGTCGATGCGGATGACCTTGTCGATGTTCTCCGCCCCGACGATCGCTTTATGCTCGCCGGATTTTTCGCGCGAGCGGTAGAGCTGGCGCGCGAGCGCGCGATAGAGAATGTCGTTGACCAGCGTGGACTTGCCCGAGCCGGAGACGCCGGTCACCACCGTCATCACGCCCAGCGGAAAAGTTACGTCGAGATTCTTGAGATTGTTTTCTTTCGCGCCGAGGATGGTAAGGCCGGCGCCATTGGCCTGACGGCGCTCCGCCAGCATCTCGATTTGCACTTTGCCGGAAATATAAGCGCCGGTGAGCGAGTTGGGCTCGCGCATGATTTCCGCCGGAGTGCCGTGGGCGACCAGGCCTCCGCCGTGACGTCCGGCGCCGGGGCCGAGATCGATTACATAATCCGCGCGGCGAATGGTTTCTTCGTCGTGCTCGACTACGAGTACGGTGTTGCCCAGGTCGCGCAAATTTTCAAGCGCGGTCAGCAGGCGACCATTGTCGCGGTGATGCAAGCCGATGGAAGGCTCATCGAGCACGTAGAGCACGCCTCGCAGCTTCGATCCGATTTGGGTGGCGAGACGAATGCGCTGACCTTCGCCGCCGGAAAGCGTCGCGGCTGAGCGGTCGAGCGAAATGTAGTTAAGCCCTACAGCATTTAAGAATTGCAGACGCTCGACGATTTCATGCATCACGCGTCCGGCGATCTTTTCTTCGCGACCCGCGAGCTTGACGCTGCGCGCAACTTCGAGCGCTTTTGAAATCGGCAGGGCAGTGAAGCCGGCAATTGACATGCCATTCACTTTCACAGCCAGGCTTTCCGCACGCAGACGTTTGCCGTGGCATGCCGGGCATTCCGTCGCGGACATGTGGTCCATCAGCCAGTCGCGATAGCCTTCGGATGTGGACTCTTCAAGATTCTGTTTCAGGTATCCAAAAATTCCGCGGAAGCCGGTTTTGCCGCGGCCAGATTCCCCATTCAACAGCAGATCCTGAATTTTCTCCGGATACTTTTCGAACGGAGTAGTCAGGTCGATACCGTGCGCCGCCGCCGTCACCTGCAACGCGTGAATCAATCCCTGAGACGCTGAACCGGGCCCCAGTCCGCCATCCAGCAGCGGCTTTGACCAGTCGGTGATGACTTTTGCGGGATCGAAATCGTAGCGGCTGCCCAGGCCGTGGCACTCGGGACAGGCGCCGTACATGCTGTTGAAGGAAAACGAGCGCGGCTCGAGTTGGGGCACGCTGATGCCGCAATCCGGACAGGCCAGTTTCTCGGAATAAAGCTGTTCCTCGCCGCCAACCACCGCTACTTGTACCAGACCTCCGGCCAACTTCATGGCCAAGCCAACCGACAGTTCGAGGCGGTGCTCGATCCCCGGCTTAACCAGCAAGCGGTCGATCACCACTTCGATGGTGTGGTTCTTGCGCTTATCGAGATTGAGGTCGTCGTCAAGATTTACTATCTCGCCGTCAACCCGGGCGCGGGTGTAGCCGTGCTTGAGCAGCGTCTCCATTTCTTTTTTGAATTCGCCTTTGCGGCCGCGGACAATCGGAGCAAGAACCATGACGCGATCTTCAGGAGTAAGAGCCATTACGCGCTGGACGATCTGCTCGGCCGACTGGCGGCTGATGGGACGGCCGCACTTGGGGCAGTGCGGAATGCCGATGGAGGCGAATAACAAGCGAAGATAATCGTAAATTTCCGTGATGGTTCCAACGGTCGAGCGAGGACTGCGGCTGGTGGTCTTTTGCTCGATGGAGATGGAGGGGCTAAGCCCATCAATGGAATCGACGTCAGGGCGCTCCATCTGGTCCAGAAACTGGCGGGCATAGGTGGAAAGAGTCTCCACATAGCGGCGCTGGCCCTCGGCATAAATGGTGTCGAATGCTAGAGATGACTTGCCTGAGCCGCTGAGGCCCGTGACCACGGTGAGAGTGTTGCGGGGGATCTCAACATCAATGTTCTTAAGGTTATGCTGGCGCGCCCCGCGCACCGAAATCTTGGTAATAGCCATTTAGATTGGGGTCGATTGCCCTTCCGTAATGTCGACAGACCGTCAGGGATGACCGACAGTAGAAGTGCACAGCTCTACTCCGTATCTTACTACGGCGCATCTGGGTCGTCACTAGCGGCGGGCGTCAAGGCAGGTAGATTGAAGAAACCGCATAGACGAAAGTAAGGGTTGCTGCATCAGATTAGTGCCATTTCGCATAAGGGTGGTTGATTGTGATTTCGCTATTCATGCCTCTGATTCTCTGCTTCACGGTAGTGCTCTCCGTTGGGATTGGCGTACTCGCGGCTTATGCGGCTGTCATTGGGATCCTGCAGGCTTGCGGCCGGGCGTCGCAGCAGCAGTTACGGCCCGCGGAGGCAAGACCGCGCCTGGTTCTGGTGCCTACGCAGAATCACGCCAGCGGAGACTAGGGACACACCAGCCCAATTCCCATCACTCTTCAAGACCCTCCAAAGTGTGCACTATTGGACAGACGAAAATTCCTGCCAATTGTAGTTTAACCACGTTGAGGGATGTGAAGGAACGGCTGCGGCTCTCCCCCTACGTCCTCCGTTCCTCTGGTGGCGCAGGCAAGAAATAGCTGCGCCGCCTCTCTTTCCCTGGAGGAGGTCGCGGATGATGAAGAGGATACCTTTTGCGGATCCTTCGCCTGAGCCAGGACAGCAGGCTGAGGAATCGAATCGATTTGAACTCCCAGCGGCCAGACCCAAGGCGACATTCCAGTGGCCTCCAGATTGTCTGTGGCCCTTCATCGATCACGGAAGGGACACGAATAAGGGATCAAGCCGGCAATAGATCAAACCAGCAATACATAGACCAATAGATCAAACCAACAATAGAGAGAGTTGTTGTGGGCAACTATGCGAGGTCGGAATGTTCACGCCGGTGGGAAGGCCAGGATGTGGTGCGCCTCGATGGAGCCGTACTTGTCGTGGGGACCCCGATTCCCAGTGGAGTTACGCCGCTGCTGAATTCTGCATGAGCCTCATGTAGCTCTCCATCGACTGGGTCAACTGAGCATCTACTTCATCGGCGATGGTCATGACATCGGGCAATAGCTGGCTGAAATCCAAAAAGCCCAAATTGCGCTGCAGGGTCCCGAACAAAGTCACCTGGAGTATTCGTGAATCGTGCACCAGCATCGCAGGCGTGTAGCCTTGCTGATAGCGCAACTTGCCGTGGGCTATGGCTGCGGAGGAAAAGATGGCATCGCTGTCCTTGCTGGTGGCACTGGGCTTTCTCAGCCGGACGATAAGATCCTCAATCAGTTTAGGGAGATGGCCGGTGCGCTCTTCGTCGCTCAGGGAAAGTCGAGTGAGTTCATCGGTCTGCTTTACCCGCGCCAACCAGTCTTCAACTACACCAACCGCACAACGTTGCAGAATCGCAGCGACCCCTTCTTTTTCGATTCGTGCGCCCGGTTTGCGATTGAGCAGCTTATCCTGAAGGAGCTCTGTCAGCTTGCCTGCTTCGAAGGGCTTGACGATGATTTCGTCCGCTTCCAGCAGGATCGCGGCCATGGCGCTCTGCACGTCGGGATAGCCGCTGACCAGCAACGTAAGTGCCTCGGGTTGGGCATGGCGCATGGCGGTAACTACGGTGAAGCCATCACCGGCATTCGGCATATGCAGGTCAGTGATCAGCGCGTCGAAGCGCTCGACAGTAATCAATTTCAATGCTTCGGTCACGCTGGCCGCGGCCACTACGTCAAAGCCTTTGCGTTCAAGGGTAGCGCTCATCATGGCGCGAACGGCGTCATCGTCATCCACCAGCAGGACTCTGTGCAAAACCGGGGGTTGGGCCGGGGCCATTTAACACCACCTATTCTTGTACGACAGTATGACTTAGTTCCTTTTCAGAAAGTGGTCAAAACGGGACAGTTGTTCGAGTAGTTAGTACGTATAGTTACTGCAGTAAGTTGTGCACGCGGCCATGGGTTAGTGGCGGGATACCGACCATTCGATCCTCAAGGCCGCGGCATTATCTCAGCATGCCTTTGGCCGTTCTCCGATGAGTTCGGCCTTTTTTTCATGGTGACGATAGTAGCGCATGATGCGAGTACGCGCAGAGAGGTGAAATAGTCAATGTCAGCCGACGGTTTTGCGGCTTCTTCTCATCGTCTCGCTATCCTGATGTCCGGCGCGGGCCGTTTCCTGGAGTGCAGGGATTGCCAGCGAAACTTTGCATTTCCCGCCGGAACGCATTATCCGACGATCGCGAAACAGTTTGAATCTCATTTGTGCAGGCCGGTGCCGCAGAAGCTCGCCGCGGAGACGATCAGAAGGTGAAACGAACACCAATTGTCGGAGCAAAGTTGTTGTTGGAGTTATAGGGGACGCCCGGGCCATGAGGAATAGCGATGGCCAGACCGCCGCTCACCCAGGAATACGCAATTCCCGCAAAACCGTCGAAGCGCTTGGTGAAGTGATGATCCACAAAGAGCGACCCCTCGTTGAGGGTGCCGGCGCAGGAACTACGGAAACTGGCGGGCGAACAGGCCGGCGGAACACGGAAGTCGTTTTGCCGCTGTTGATACCATGAGAAAGTGAAGTCGGTTTTGCTGCGGTAGGTATACTTCACGCCCATCCACCAGATATTCACCAACTTTTCAGAATCAAGATTCTTGTCCTCGACTCCGCTCATGTTATAGCCGCCCTGGTCCGAGGCGCCAACGCCCAACGGGTTCTTCGGGTTGTTCTGCCAGATGTATTCGTAGCCGGCAAAAAACTTTAACGGGTTCCACGTGTACTTGGCAGCGACCATAACGGCGCGGTTGTCAGTCACGATGCCATATACGGTGTCGTTCGGGTCGATCAGATTGACACCGCCGGTGATGGGGTTGGTATTGATGCTATCGGTGGTCGACTGATAGGACGCCGTCGGACTCTGAGGTCCCAGCAAGGGGTTCAATACGCTGATCGCCTGGTTGTACTGTTGGAAGACGATGTCGGCGGAGAACTTGTGGTAGCCTCCGCCGAGATCGAATCCATAGGCGTTATTATGCGCCGATTCCGGCGTACAGGTGGTCGCACTCCAGGTTGACGAGGCCGAGTAGCAACCGCCAGAACCATCTGCGAATTTATACATCGCACCGAAGTGAACCGGGCCATAGGTGAGGCGATACTTCACGGCGTCATCCCATCGGCTGTTTTCGGTGTCGCCGCCGCCTGCCATCGTGCCGTTATATCCGATGTAGGAAAAGGCATAGCTGCCGCCAGCCGGATCGTAAAGGAGCATCGCATCAGTACCGAGAGAGCGCTGCCGGCCGAAGGTCAGTGTG